>Ga0153915_10006615_pt1 | contig 10877 bp, 9 predicted proteins | sample Opewatmetagenome_2_FD_107003 | JGI IMG/M metagenome (GOLD analysis project Ga0153915, IMG submission 107003) | Freshwater wetland microbial communities from Ohio, USA - Open water 3 Core 3 Depth 3 metaG | ecosystem: Environmental > Aquatic > Freshwater > Wetlands | place: USA: Ohio, Lake Erie...
CCAGAAGAACGAGCTCGTCGAAGAGCGCGACGGACAGCTCGCGCTTTCGGCGGCCGGGGAGCGGCAGATCCGCCGCTCGGCCCTGGAGGAGATCTTCACGTCGTTGTCCAAGTCCGGCGCCGGCTATCACGCGATTCCGCGCGCCGGCTCCGGAGGCGAGCTCCTGCCCGAGACGCGCCCCTACGAGTTCGGCGACAACCCCACGTCGATCGACGGCGTGCGCACGATCGGCAACGCCGTACGCCGCGACGTCGAGAACATCGCGCTCCAGCCCGAGGACTTCGAAGTCCACGAGGAGGAGCACCTGACATCCTGCGCCACGGTCCTGGCGATCGACATCTCGCATTCGATGATCCTCTACGGGGAGGACCGCTTTACGCCGGCGAAAAAAGTGGCGCTGGCCTTAGTCGAGCTCATCCAGTCGAAGTACCCGAAGGATTCGATCGAGGTCCTGCTCTTCGGCGACGACGCCAAGCGCGTCCCCGTCTCGGAGATCTCGAAGACGCAGGTCGGCCCCTTTCACACGAACACGCGGGCCGGGCTCGCGCTCGCGCGCAAGATCCTCCAGCACAAGAAGAACCCGAACAAGCAGGTCTTCCTGATCACGGACGGGAAGCCCTCGGCGATCTGGGAGAGGGGACGCCTCTACAAAAACCCCTTCGGTCTGGACTTGAAGATCGTCAATCGCACGCTCGAGGAGGCGGACGCCTGCCGCCGCGACGGGATCACGATCACGACGTTCATGATCGCGACCGACAGCTACCTCGTGGACTTCGTGGATAAGCTGACCAAGATCAACCGGGGACGCGCCTATTACGCCTCTCCCTACAACCTGGCCGAGTTTCTCTTCACGGACTACATCCGCAACCGAAAGAGGTTTCTCCATTGACATTCGTTCTCTGGGGCCTCGCCGCGGTCGTCGCGGGCTTTCTCGGGGTCGTGCTGGTCCCGCGTTATCTCTTGAAGAACGCGCAGGACCGCCTGGCGGGCGCCGCCCTGGCGCGGGAGGGAGAAAACTACAAGGTCCTGACCAGGGCCGATCTCGTCGCCGGGCGTTTCCGCCGCGTCCCGGGCGTTCTCGGGTTGACGCCCGGGGCTCTCCAGTTCTCCGGCCTCTTCGGCGAGTCGCTCCTCGTCGAAACCTCGAACATCCAGAGGATCGTGACCGGCAGCCGGCTCGCTTCCGGACGCAAGCTCGTGGGGCTGGAGGTGTTGCGGGTCACGCGCTCGGACGGAGGGGACGCCGAGTTCGTCCTCTCCCCCGCCTCCGCATTCGTCTGGAGGAGCCACCTCGGCCTCTGGGCCGTCGAGGAGCGCCGCGCCGACGCCGACCGCGTCGAGCCGGGACGATAACCGTCGCTCCGCGCTTGTGCGGGATCTGCGCCTTCGGCGCACCGGCGGCAGCCCGTTGAGCTAGTGGATGTGTCGCCAACGAGACGCTTCGCCACCCGTTCCCAGAGCTCTGGGTAGAAAGAGGTCGCTTATGGCCGGCCGAGCGTACCGTTGCCGTAGGAAGCGAGGAGTTCGTCTGCTGCGCTCGTCGGTCGCGGGACCGGAAGCGCGCGACGGGGACTGAGACGATTGACCGGGCCGGTACCGACTGGGTTCAGTCGGCGGGGCCCTGAAACAGGACTTCTGACTTCCAGCCGAACCCTTCGGCGGCGGACGCGATGAGCTCGCGGGCGTGTTCCTCCGCTTTTTCTTCGATGCCCGATTGGCGCGCGGCTCGAGCGAGCTCGCCGCGCGCCCAGAGCATCCACCGCGTGCGGTCGGCCGGCGTGATGGGGTTGATCCAGCCGCTCTTTTCGTCGAACCACTCGAAGCGAGGGTCCACCGCGAGGATCCGCGGTTTCGGCAGGCGGACGCGCACGAGGCGCCGCGGGCCTTCGGGAACGACGCGGAACCTCCGATTGTCCAGGTCGAAGCCGCCCAGGACGCGTCCCCGCAGGCGAAGCGTCGCGCTCTTGGGAAAGTCGAAGACCAGGAAATGCTTCGCCTCTTCGTAGCGAACGACATCGGAAACCTGAACCTCGATGGTCGAGAACTGCGCGATGCGGCGGATGGCCATCACCACAGGAGCGGCTTCGACGCGCCGGGTCTCTCCCCACGGAAGGGCTGCCCGCGACAGAAGGAACAGGGTGGCGGCGAGGAAGACGACCGCGAGCAGCCACGGAAGAATCCTGAGAAAAAGGGTTCGCATGGCCGCCCCATTCTCTCTCGCGTCAACGCGCCTGCACGTTTATCCTTGGAGCGATGATCCGAGCCAGGAGAGGCGGCGCCGGGATTCTCGTGCTCCTGCTTCTCTTTCCGGCCGCCTCGGCACCCGCCACGGCGGCCCCTTCGTCCGAGAAGACCTCGTCCCGGAAGCGATCGGCCAGGGTCAAAGTCGTCCGGGCAAGACCCTCGAATCCGGCGCCGCGGTTCCTGGGAGAGCCCATCTCAATCGACCTGAAGGACGCGGACTTAAAGGACGTCCTGCGGACCTTCGCCGAGCTGGCGAAGGTCAACATCGTGATCGATCCTGGCGTCAGGGGATCCGTAACCATCCGGTTACACGACGTGCCCTGGGACCAGGCCCTCGACGTGATCCTGAGAGTCAACGGACTGGGCTATGTCCTCGAAGGGAACATTCTCCGGATCGGCGAGCCCGGGAAACTCCTCCCGCGAGACTAGTCAGGGAGGAACGGCACGACGCGGCCCGAGAGCGGCACGGGGAGTGACCGCAGCGCCGCGCGGATCTCTTCGACGCGGTATCGCTGGGAGAAGTGAGTCAGGACGACCGCATCGTTCTCGAAGAGGGCCGCGCGCTCGATGAAGTCCTCCAGGTGGAGATGCTCGTACACCCGCGCCCGGTCCCGATCCTCGGGCAGGAGGAACGAGCACTCGATCAGCAGGACCCGGGCGCGAAAGAGTTCGGGAGCGGCATCGAAGATGGCGGGACTGCAGTCGCCCGGGTAGGCAAGGAGCGGACTCTCCAGCCGGCGCGTCACCTCCACGCCGCGCGCCCGGAGAGCGGCGATCTGCTCGCCGGGCAAGCCCAGGAACTCATCCTTCAACTTGTGCTTGACCTCGCAGAAGAGGTATCCGACGGTCGGGACCCTGTGCCGGCCGGGCAGGACCTTCAGCTCCAGATCGTTGCGAAGCCGGAAGATCGCCCCCGGCGCCGCGGGCGTCACGTGAAGGCGGTAGTCCACGTTTTCCAGGCGCTGGGAGAAGGCGAGCCAGGCCTCCAGGTCCGCGACCGCTTCCTCGGGAGCGAAGACCCGAGCGGCGGGCAGCCCGTCCAGGCGGCGCCGCGAGGCGTGGTGCGCGAGCCCGGCGGCGTGGTCGAGATGGCCGTGCGTCAGGCACACGGTCGCGCAGGACACGGTGTCTTCGGGCGCGCGGCCGAAGTCGAGCAACGCGCGGAAGCCGGGCACCTTGTAGAAGGACTCGCGTCCGGCGATCGAGATCCCTTCAATCGTCATGCCGGCGGCGGTCAGGCTCACGCGCCCGCGTCCCTCGGGATACTCGGGAGACATCGGGTGCAGATTACTGCACGCCAGGCCGGCCTTATGTCATTCTGAGGTCGCCGACGCGCCAGCGCCTCCGCCGAAGCGGCTAGGGCGCTCCAGCGAAGGCGGAGAGCTGCTTTGGCGACGGCGCGAGCGAAGCGACGAAGAATCTGCCCTCCCTGGATGGAAGCGAGAGCAGATCCCTCGCTTCGCTCGGGATGACAGTGGGGGCGAAACCGTGCGCGTCGAGTTGTTCGACTACTTCCTTCCCGCGGGCCGGATCGCCCAGGCGGCTCGGCCTCGGGGAACGAGCCGGCTCCTCGTGCTCGACCGCGAGACGGGGGCCGTCCGCCACTGCCGATTCGCGGACTTCCCGGGGCTCCTTCAGCCGGGAGACGTCCTCGTGCGAAACGACGTCCGGGTCCGGAGAGCGCGGCTGTACGGCCGCGACGGAGAGGACCGTCTCGTCGAGATCTTCCTGCTTCGACCCGCCGGCGGAGATCTCCGCCGTTGGGAGGCGCTGGCCCGGCCGGGGCGCCGCGCGAAGAAGGGCCGGACGGTCCGATTCGCCGAAGGGCTCGGAGCCGCGATCGAGGAGGTCCGGGACGGCGGGCGGCGCGAGGTCCTCTTCGACCGGGAGGTGAGCGACGCCCTCCTCGAACGGATCGGCAACGTCCCTCTTCCCCCCTATATCCGCCGGCAAGCCGGGGCGCCCGACAATCCCGAGGATCGCGAGGCCTACCAGACCGTGTTCGCGAGAGAGCCGCTCGCCGTCGCCGCGCCGACGGCGGGCCTCCACTTCACGCACGGCATCCTGGAGGAGATCCGGAAGCGCGGAGCCGCCATCGCGGACCTGACGCTTTCGATCGGCTCGGGGACGTTCAAGCCGGTTACGAGCGAGGACACGGAAGGTCACGTCATCGACGCGGAGGACGTGACGATTCCCGCCGCGAGCCTCGACGCCATCGCCCGGGCGCGCGGGCAGGAACGGCGTGTCGTGGCGGTGGGCACGACGGTCGTGCGGGCTCTCGAGACCGCGGCGCACCTGCCGGGCGGCCTCGCGCCCGGGAAGGACCTGCGCTTTGCCGCCGGTATCTTCATCACGCCCGGCTTCGAGTTCCGAGCGGTGGACGCCCTCCTGACCAACTTCCACCTGCCACGCTCGACTCTTCTCATGCTCGTCTGCGCCTTCGCGGGGCGGGAGAAGGTCCTCGCCGCCTACGAGGAAGCCATCCGAAAGGAATACCTTTTCTACTCCTACGGCGACGCCATGTTCATTCCGTGACGCGAGCGGGAGAGAACGAAACTCAGAGGCGAGAGAGGGAGTCGAGCATCCGGCGGAGGGCGGCGGTGTGGGCGCTCGTGGTGCCGCAGCAGCCGCCGACGATGCGCGCGCCCAACCCGATCCATTCGCGCGCGAGAATGGCGTACTCCTCGGGAGAGATCTCCTCGGTGAAAGTCCTGCTGCCTTCGTCCGTGGGCGGGCCGAGGTTCCCGTAGGCGGCCAGGGGAACGCCCGGAGCGGCCCCCGCGAGGCGGGCGAGGTCGGAACCGAGCCTTCGGGCGGGCACGCAGTTGATCGAGAGCGCCTCGAGCCGGAGCGACGCGAGCGCGGCCGCGGCCTCTTCGATCGTTTCTCCCGAGAGCAGATGCCCCTGGCCGTCGGTGATCATCGAGGCAACGACGGGCAGGCCCGTCCGCCTGGCCCAGCGCGTGGCCGCCGACAGCTCCCGCGCGGTGTTCTGCGTCTCGACCAGGATCAGGTCCACTCCCGCCGACGCGAGCGCCTCGGCCTGCATCGCGTGCTCGCGCTCGAGCGCCTCCCCCGCGGGCGTCCGGTCCGGCCGGTAGCAGTCTTCGAGAGGCGAGAGCGAACCGGCCACGAAAATCGGGCGGCCGCTCGCCCCGGCCGCTTCCCGCGCCAGGAGGACCGCCGTCCGGGTCAGGTCCGCGGAGCGTTTTTCGAACCCCTCCCTGGCCAGCGTCCGCCGGTGCGTCCGGAAGGTGTTCGCTGTCAGGATGTCCGCTCCCGCCGCGACTTCGTCCAAATGAATGGCCAGGACGAGCTCCGGGTTCTCGAGTAGCGCCCACGCGCTCCAGAGCGGGAGACCGGTTTTCGCTCCTCGCCGCTCCAGCTCCGTTCCCATCGCCGCATCGAGCAGCAGGGGTGGACCCGAACGGACCCGGCGCCGGAACTCGTCCGCCGGGCCGCGGCGGAAATCCTCAGGGTGATCCATAAGAAATAAGGCCAGACATCACTCTGGCCTTATGAAAGAAGGTCTGAGCTCGGGCGCGCCGCTAATAGGTCTCGAGATACTTGTCCACCTCCCATGGCTGGACCTTGGAGATGTACTCCGCCCATTCGCCGCGCTTGGCCTCCAGGAAATGCCCCAGGATGTGATCGCCGAGCGCCTCGGTCACGACGTCGTCCCGCTCGAGGTTGTCCAGGGCCTCCGAGAGGTTCGCCGGAAGCTGGTCGATGTGCAGACGCCGCTTCTCGCGCTCGCTCATCTTGAACACGTTGCGGTCCACGGGCTCGCCCGGGTCCATCCTGTTCTTCACGCCGTCCAGTCCCGAAGCGAGCATGACGCCGAAGGCCAGGTAGGGATTGCAGGAGGGATCCGGCATCCGGACCTCGATGCGGGTTCCCATCCCGCGGCGAGCGGGCACGCGCACGAGCGGCGAGCGGTTGCGCATGGACCAGGCCACGTTGACCGGCGCCTCGTAACCGGGGACGAGCCGCTTGTAGGAATTCACGAGAGGATTCGTCACCGCCACGAAGGCGCGGGCGTGCCGCAGGATGCCTCCCGTGTAGTGGAGCGCCGTCTTCGAGAGCTGGTATTTGGCCTTCGGGTCGTAGAAGACGTTGTTCCCCTTCGAGTCGAGGAACGACTGGTGGGTATGCATCCCGGACCCATTGACGCCGAAGATCGGCTTCGGCATGAACGTCGCGTGGAGGCCGTGATCCATCGCGACCTTCTTGACGATGAAGCGGAAGGTCGAGACGCGGTCGGCCGTCGTCACGGCGTCGGCGTATTTGAAATCGATCTCGTGCTGGCCGGGGGCGACCTCGTGGTGCGCCGCCTCGACCTCGAAGCCCATCTGCTCGAGGGCGCGCCCGACGTCGCGGCGCGCCTCCTCCCCGCGGTCCACCGGCGTCAGGTCGAAGTAGGCCCCCTGGTCGTGCGTGTCCACGATCGGATCGCCCGCGGCGTCCCGCCGGAAGAGGAAGAACTCCGCCTCGGGCCCCGTGACGAGGACGTAGCCCAGAGCCGCCGCCCTGTCCATCTGCTTCTTGAGCGACATCCGGGGGCATCCGGGGAACGGGCTGCCGTCCGGGTTGTAGACGTCGCAGATCAAACGGCCCACCTTCTCGCCTCCGTTGTGGGCCCAGGGATAGATGGCGAAGGAGTTCAGGTCCGGGACGAGGTTCATGTCGGATTCCTCGATGCGGGTGAAACCCTCGATCGAGGAGCCGTCGAACTGGATCTCGCCATCCAGCGCCTTTTCGAACTGCGAGCGAGGGATCTCGACGTTCTTGATCACGCCGAGGATGTCGGTGAACTGGAGTCTCATGAACCGCACGTTCTCGGCTCCGCAGACTTTCAGGATCTCCGGCTTGGACAGGCCCGGTCCGGAGGCGTCGAACTTGAGAACCTTCGCCTTTGCCATTCTGCTCTCCTTTTTCTGCACTTTGCGCAGAATTCTAGTGTCATTTTTCAAAAACTCAACCTATTTCTCGCAAGAAACGGGCTAAAATCTGCTCCGGTGCACAATTTTCTGTGCAATTCCGCGCGAGGAGGAAGGCGCGCGGGAGGCTTTCCTGATGTAACTTACTCCGGCTGCGACAAAGGGAGGACCCGATGAGCACGGTCGACGTCTTCTCTCCCCGGACGGTCCGGGCGAGATCCATTCTGAAGGACCTCTCCGGCGAACGCCTCCGGGAGCTCGCCCGGTCCGGCGAGCGGACCACCGAGTACGGTTCCCCCGTCTACTCGACCCGGGTGAAGAGCCGCTCCGCGAAGAACACCTACATCGTCGCCGACGGGGTCGAAGTCGGTGTGATGCAGCAGCCGATATCTCCCGAACGCGCCCAGGACACCGTCCGCCGGGTCCAGGAGACCCTGGCCGGAATGGACTTGATCCAGGTGGACCGGCGGATGGGGGACGCTCCGGAAGCGACCCTGCGCTGCCGGCTCTTCGTGCCGCGCGACTACGCCCGGATCGCTTTCATGTGGCACAACATGCTCTTTCCCTCCGATTCCTCTTTCGAGCCGGATTTCGTCTCGGTGTACGTGCCCGACTGGCCGGAGCGGCTGATCTTCTGCGACGTCGCGCAGGGGTACACCTACATCCTCGGCTCCGACTACCCGGGAGAGGCGAAGAAATCCATGCTGCGCCAGGCCATGTTCTGGATCAAGCGCCGCGGCGGCCTGGGCCTCCACGCCGGTTCGAAGATCCTCCGGGTCCTCGGCCCGGACGGGCGGCTCCGCGACGTGGGGTTTCTCCTCTTCGGCCTCTCCGGGACGGGCAAGACGACGCTGACGCTCCACGATCACGGCCTCGTCGAGCCGGAGCGGGCGATCATCAAGCAGGACGATGTCGTGCTCCTGACGCGCGAGGGGAGCGCCTATGGCACCGAGGACGGCTTCTACATCAAGACGGAGGGGCTCGAGCCGTCGCAGACCGTTCTCTGGGGGGCCGCGACCCATCCGACCGCCGCGTACGAAAACATCAAGGTGGAGGAGGGGGGGCGGGTGAACTTCCTCGACACCTCGATCACCTCCAACGGCCGAGGGGTCGTCCTGCGCCGATTCATCCGGGGGACGGGGGACGGGATAGACCTGCCGAAGGCGAACAAGATCGTCTTCATCACGCGGAGAAACGACGTCGTTCCGGTCTGCGCGAAGCTCACGCCGGAACAGGCCGCGGCCTACTTCATGCTCGGCGAATCCATCGAGACCTCCGCCGGCGATCCCACGAAGGCCGGGCAGGCCAAGCGCGAGGTCGGCACGAACCCCTTCATCGTGGGCCCCGAGTCCGACGAAGGCAACAGGCTCCTCGAGATCCTCCGCGAGAACCCGGACATGCAGGCCTACATCCTGAACACCGGCTCCGTCGGCGCCGGCGACGGCTTCCCGGGTGAAAAAATCACGATCAAGGTCTCGACCGAGATCATGAAGCAGATCGCCAAGGAAGGCATCGCCTGGGAGAAGGACCCCGACTGGGGCTACGAGGTGCCGGTCGCGGTCCCCGGCCTCGAGCTCACCAAATACACGCCGGGCAGCTATTACACCCCCGAAAAATACAGGGAGCTCGTCGGCAGACTCCGTCAGGAGAGGCGAGCCTGGCTGTCGCAGTTCCCCCGGCTGGACCCGGTAATTCCGAGCGCCGTCGAAGGATAGCGGGGGCCCGGCATGGTCGAGGTCCGGGGCCTCGAAGACGTCGTCGCGGCGGAATCCTCGATCTGCTACATCGACGGCGCGCGGGGAATCCTCGCTTACCGCGGCATCGACATCCACGCGCTCGCCGAGAAGTCCTGCTTCGAGGAGGTCTGCTTCTTCCTCTGGGAGGGCAGGCTCCCCCGCTCCGAAGAGCTCGCGGCGACGCGCGGCGCGATCGGGGGCGCCCGTGCGGTGCCCGCCGAATCGCTCGAACTGCTCGCCGGCATCGCCCGGAAGTCCGCGCCGATGGACGCGCTGCGCACCGCCGTCTCGGCCCTCTCCGCGACGGACCCGGACGCGCGGGACACGAGCGCCGAGGCCAACCGCCGCAAGGCGGTGCGGTTGACCGGCCAGATCGGCACGGTCGTCGCCGCGTTCCACCGGATGCGCCAGGGCAAGCCCGTCGTCCCGCCCGATCCCGGGCGGACGCACGCCGACGACTTTCTCCGGATGTTGATCGGGGAGACCGCGCGCTCTTCGGCCGTGAGGGCCCTGGACGTCGCGCTCGTCCTCCATGCGGATCACGAGTTGAACGCCTCGACGTTCGCGGCGCGCGTCACCGCCGCCACCCTCTCCGACATGCACTCCGCGATCACGTCGGCGATCGGGACATTGAAGGGTCCGCTTCACGGCGGCGCCAACGAGGCGGTTCTCCGAATGCTCCACGAGATCGGCTCGCTCGACAGGGTGGACGACGAAGTGCGCTCCCGGCTGCAGCGGAACGAGCGGATCATGGGGTTCGGGCACCGCGTCTACAAAATGGAGGATCCCCGGGCGACTCACCTGCGCCGGATGTCGAAAGAGGTGGCCGAGTCCTCCGGCGAAACGAAGTTGTACGACATGTCCCGGCGCATCGAGATGATCTTGAACGACGAGAAGCGCCTGAACGCCAACGTGGACTTCTACTCCGCCTCCCTCTACTCCATGCTGGGGCTTCCGCCGGACCTCTTCACGCCGATTTTCGCGGTCTCCCGCATCTCCGGTTGGGCCGCCCACGTCCTCGAGCAATACGGGCACAACCGCCTGATCCGCCCGCGCTCGGAGTACACCGGACCGCCCTACCCGCAGCCCTACGTCCCGATCGAGAGCCGCTGATCGCCGTCCCGAGAGTTCGCCGAATCGCTTCGCCATGACGCTCGCTGCCGGAACCCTGGTCGGACGGTACGAGATCCTGGAGCTCATCCACGGCGGACGCCTTTCCGAGGTCTATCGGGCGCGCGACACTTCGATCGGCCGTCATGTGGCCGTCAAAGTGCTCCCCCGCTCGCTCTCGGCGGACCCCGTCTGGCTCAAGCGCTTCGAGCAGGAGGCGCGGGCCGCCGGCCGGCTCGACCATCCCAACATCCTTTCCATTCACGATGTCGGCGTCCACGAGGGGAGCCCTTACATCGTTTCGGAATGGCTGGAGGGCGAGACCTTCCGGCAGCGGCTGGACGCCGGAGACATGCCCTGGCGCAAGGCGGTGGCCTGGGCCCTCCAAGTCGCGCGGGGGGTCGCCGCGGCCCACGAAAAGGGGATCGTCCATCGGGATCTCAAACCCGACAACCTCTTCCTCACGAAAGACGGCCGGGTCAAGATCCTCGATCTGGGGCTCGCCCGGGCGGCGCCCCCGCCGTTCGTCGTTCCGGCTGACGCATCGACGGTGGTGACCGCCACGGCCACGGAGCCCGGCGAGATTCTGGGCACCGTCGGTTACATGTCTCCCGAACAGGTGCGCGGGCAGACGGCCGACGCCAGGTCGGACATCTTCAGCTTCGGCGCGATTCTCTACGAGGCGCTGACCGGTCGGAGGGCCTTCCTGGAGGCCTCTCCCGTCGAGACGATGATCGCGATCCTCCGCGAGGAACCCCCTGCAATCCCGCCGACGCGCGGCTCTCCCCTCGCTCTTCAGCGGATCGTCCACCGTTGTCTCGAGAAGAATCCGGAGGACCGGTTTCAA
>Ga0153915_10006616_pt1 | contig 10877 bp, 7 predicted proteins | sample Opewatmetagenome_2_FD_107003 | JGI IMG/M metagenome (GOLD analysis project Ga0153915, IMG submission 107003) | Freshwater wetland microbial communities from Ohio, USA - Open water 3 Core 3 Depth 3 metaG | ecosystem: Environmental > Aquatic > Freshwater > Wetlands | place: USA: Ohio, Lake Erie...
GGCGATCTCGGCGATCTGGAAGATCGATCCGATCCCTTCCTGGACGAGGTGTCATATCGATCTGATACTGAACACGTGTCCAGATGAGCGACGAGCTCGACCGCTTTCTCGCCCATGCCCGAGGGTCCGCCGCGACCGGCAACGCGAAGCTCCTCTCGCTCGACGAGCTGCGCGCACGCCGTGGTGAAGAATCGGCCGAACGCTGGGGCCTGTCGGCGCTCCGCGGTCGACTCGTCGAGCTATCCGCACGCGGTGCGACGGCAACGCTGACCGCGGCGATCGAGATCGTCGCGGAAGCACAGGAGCAGAGCGAGCCGGTCGCGTGGCTGACGCTGACGAACGGAACGTTCTATCCGCCCGACGTCGCGGACAGTGGTGTCGATCTCGCCGCGCTCGTCGTGGTTCGTGCGCCCGATGCCACGGCGGTTGCGCGCGCGGCGGAGCGAGTCCTCCGCTCGGGTGCATTCGGCCTCGTCATCCTCGATCTGGGGGGTGGATCGAATGCCGATCTGTCGATGCAGATCCAGGGTCGGCTCGTCACGCTCGCGCAGACCCATGATGCGGCGGTCGTGTGCCTCACCGAGAAGACGGATGACACCGCGTCGCTCGGCTCTCTCGTCTCGCTGCGTGCAGAAGCGCTCCGCCAGCGCGAGCGTCCCGACTTCGCGGTGCGCGTCCGCGTGCTGAAGGACAAGCGCCGCGGTCCCGGGTTCACGCAGCTGCTGAAGCGCCGCGGCCCCGCGGGCCTGACGTAGAACGTTCGCGCCGCTCCGTAGAACGCCCCGCGAGCGTGCTCGGTCAGTCGTTGCTGTCCGACCGGAAGGCCATCGCATCGAGGCCCAGACGCTTGAGCGCGTCGTAGATCTCCTTGCGCGTCTTCTGGCCGACCTTGGCGGCGAGCGAGACGTTGCCGTCGGTCGTGCGCATCAGCTGGGAGTAGTAGTCGGTCTCGAACCGCTGCTTCGCTTCCTTGTAGGGAAGCATCGAGCCCGGCGAAGGAGTGTCGCCGCTCGTCGGCAACATGATGTGCTCGGCGTCGATCGTGTCCTCGCCTGCCATCACCGCGGCGCGCTCGAGCAGGTTCACGAGCTCGCGCACGTTGCCGGGCCACGAGTGAGCGAGCAGGCGCTCGAGCGCCGACGACGAGAGCCGGAGCACCGGCTTCTTCTCGCGCTCGGCGATCAGCGACAGGTAGTGATGGACGATCGGCGGGATGTCCTCGGGACGCTCGCGCAGCGGAGCGACGCGGATCGGGTAGACGTGAATGCGGTAGAACAGGTCCTCGCGAAACCTGCCGGCGCTGACCTCGGCGGCGAGGTCGCGGTTGGTCGCCGTGACGAGCCTGAAGTTGATGCGGCGAGCCTCGGTCGAACCGACGCGCTGGATCTCGCTCGTCTGCAGGACGCGCAGGAGCTTGACCTGCATCGCCATCGGCATCTCGCCGATCTCGTCGAGGAACAGCGTCCCCTTGTCGGCCGCCTCGAACGCGCCGACGTGCGTGCTCATCGCGCCGGTGAACGCGCCCTTCTCGTAACCGAACAGCTCGGCCTCGAACAGCGTGGCCGGAATCGCGCCGCAGTTGATCGCGATGAACGGAGCGGCTGCGCGTGGCGAGCTGAAATGCAGTGCACGCGCCACGAGCTCCTTGCCGACGCCGCTCTCTCCCTCGATGAGGACCGGCGTCTGTGCGGGTGCGAGCTGATCCAGCGAGTGGAGCAGGTCCCGGATGTGGCTGCTCGTGCCGAGGATCATGTCGGCCTTGCGCCGCCACGGTGACTTCGGCCCTTCGGCGCTCACGAAGTTGCCGACCACCGCGCCGAGCAGGGCGGGCGATGGCGGCGTGGGGAGCCACACGTCGGGATGCGCGGCGTGCGCCGGGTTCTTGCCGATCACGAGCAGCGGAACGCCCTCGGGTCGTGCGCCGAGGACCTCGAACAGCTTGTCCATCGCGTCGCCGTTGGTCGCGAGCACGAACAGGCCGATCGTCGCCGCTGCATCGGGCGGGACGTCGGCGCCATCGACCTCGATGACGGTCCACGCTCCCGCCTTCGCCAGGAGCTCGCGGATACCTGACCGTTCACCGGGATCGCCAAAAACGCCGACACTTATTGATGTTAGGTCGCTCACCGAGCTCGCGCGTGATGGATGAGAAACCATACACCCAATGAATCCCCGCCCAAGTTGTCTCGTGATTCCACTGCCTTGGGCAACATTCGAGCCGACCCCCAAGGAGTCCCTTAGATTTCAGCGTGTTATGCGGGAGTGTTTACGTTTTGGTACAGGGATCTTTCGCACAGAATTACGATTCACAGCGTTTCCGGGCGTCTACGGCGCAGCGAGCGTTGGCGCTCGGCCTGCAGAGAGTCCTTCTCACTATGGGGAAGTCGATTGTCTGGTTCATGGCGGCTGGTCTGGTTGGATGTACGACGGATCCCTCCGTCAGCACGACGGACGAGCTGCTGAAGCGGAACAACGGGTTCCTCCCCAACGGGACCATGGTGCCCAATGACTCGGGTCACTCGACCACGATCAGCAGCCAGGGCTCGATCAACCTGAACAACGAGTTCTTCCAGGACCTCGGTACCAACGGCCGCCGCTGCATCAGCTGCCACCTGCCGACGGCGGGCTGGACGATCACCCCGGAGGAGATGCAGGCGACGTTCGACCGCACGGACGGTGGCGTGAAGGACGACGGCTTCGGCCTCGGCGCCGCGTTCCGTACCAACGACGGCTCGGTCCGCCCGGACGCCGACATCTCGACGCTCGAGGCGCGCCGCGCCGCGTTCAGCATGCTCCTCACCAAGGGCCTCATCCGCGTCGGTATCGGTATCCCGACGGGTGCCGAGTTCACGCTCGAGGCGGTGGACGATCCGTACGGGTACGCCAGCGCCGCCGAGCTCTCGCTGTTCCGCCGTCCGCTCCCGTCGACGAACCTCAAGTTCCTCAGCACGGTCATGTGGGACGGCCGCGAGACGTTCGCGGGTCAGTCGATCCACTTCGACCTCTCGGATCAGTCGAACGGCGCGACGCTGGGCCATGCCGCCGCCGCGAACCCGCTGAACGATGCACAGCGCGAGTCGATCGTCGCGTTCGAGACGTCGCTCGCGACGGCCCAGGAGTCGGACAACGGCGCCGGTTCGCTGAGCACCGACGGTGCCACCGGCGGTGCCGAGGCGATCGCATCGCAGGTCTTCTATATCGGCATCAACGACAACACGGGCGACTACCAGACCCACGCCCCGTTCACGACCCACGTGTTCGACCTCTACGACAGCTGGGCGAGCAACAAGACCGCGGCGCGCCGCGCGATCGAGCGTGGCCAGGAGATCTTCAACACGCGTACCTTCACGATCTCGGGCGTCGCGGGCCTCAACGGCATGACGCTTCCCCACGCGCCGGGTCCGCTCCCGGCCTCGTTCACGGGTACCTGCACCACCTGTCACAACTCGCCGAACGCGGGTGACCACTCGATCCCGGCGCCGCTCAACATCGGCCTTGTCGACGAGTCGCGCCGCACGGCCGACATGCCGCTCTACACGCTGAAGTGCACGGCGACGGGCCAGATCTTCAAGGTCACCGACCCGGGCCGCGCGCTCATCACGGGCAAGTGTGCCGACATCGGCAAGTTCAAGGGCCCGATCCTCCGTGGCCTCGCGTCGCGCGCGCCGTACTTCCATAACGGCTCGGCGGCCACCCTCGACGACGCGATCGAGTTCTACAACACGCGCTTCAACATCGGCCTGTCGAGCCAGGAAAAGTCGGACCTCGCGGCGTTCCTCGCCACCCTGTAAGAGTAAGAGCCTCCTCCGTTCGCGGATCTTCACGCCCCGTGCCTTTGGCCGGGGCGTTTCTCATTTGTGCCCTCGACCAGTGGTAACGTCCCCCCGCGCGGCGCGGGGTGCGCCGGCAACCCACCAACCAGGTCGTGAGGACTATGAAGAGCCTGAGGATCATCGCCATCGCCCTGCTCGTCGCCTGCGGCGGCGGCTCGAAGAAGCAGCAGACAACGCCGGGGCCGAAGCCCGATGTCGGCCAGACCGACGCATCCGCGCCCACACCGAAGCCGGACGAGGGGTCCAAGCCGGCTCCAGCTCCAGCGGGCAGCAAGTCGCTGTTCGAGCGCCTGGGCGGCCTGCCGGCCATCACGGCGGTCGTCGACGAGTTTGTCACCCGTACGACGACGGACGCGCGCATCAAGGACCGGTTCTTCAACACCGACGCGACCCAGCTCAAGAAGCTGCTCGTCGAGTTCGTGTGTGTGGCCACGGGTGGCCCGTGCACGTACACCGGCCGCGACATGACGACCGTGCACGGCGGCATGGATCTCGTCGATGACGAGTTCAACGCGCTCGTCGAGGACCTGGTCGGCGCCCTCGACAAGTTCAAGGTGCCCGAGAAGGAGAAGGGCGAGATCCTCGGCGCTCTCGGCCCACTGAAGCCGCAGATCGTCGCAGCCGCCGACAAGCTCAAGCCGATCGACGCGAAGGAGCTCGACAAGGTCACGAAGCTCCAGGCCACGATCAAGGACAAGGGCGCGGCCGAGCTCCTCGGTCTCGCCGTCCAGGCCGGCAAGCGCGGCCAGCGCAACTACGCGGAGCAGCTGTTCAGCCGCGCCGAGATGGTCACGGGCCCGAAGCCGCTCGCCTCGGTCGCCGGCGTGTTCCGCGCCGGCGCGCCCAAGCGCGTCGCCACCGCGCTCAAGAAGATGCCCGACACCGCGCCGCAGCCGGAAGTCGCCAAGTCCGACGAGGACGAGGTGAAGCTCCCGGCGAAGGCCAAGGTCGGCGTGCTCAACGGCAGCCTCAAGATCGATGGCAAGGCGCCGTCGGGTCTCGGCGTCGTCATGCTGACGCCCGTCAAGGGCGCAGCGAAGAAGCGCGTCGCGAAGACCCGCGTCATCGAGCAGCGCGGCAAGTCGTTCGCGCCGCACGTGATGGCGATCCCGGTCGGTTCGACGGTGTCGTTCCCCAACTTCGACAACGTGTTCCACAACGTGTTCTCGCTCTCGAAGCCGGCCGCGTTCGACCTCGGCATGTACAAGAGCGGCGAGTCGCGCGACATGAAGTTCGACAAGGCGGGCATCATCCGCCTCGGCTGCAACCTGCATGCGGCGATGTCGGCGTACCTGATCGTCGTCGACGCGCCGCACTACGTCGTCGTCGGCAAGGACGGCACGTTCTCGTTCAAGGCGCTGGAGCCCGGCAAGTACAAGGTCCAGGTCTGGAACGAGCTGTCGGGTGAGCCGATGAACAGCGAGGTCGAGATCAAGGAAGGCGACAACGCCAAGGACTTCGATCTCAAGGCCAGCCCGCCGGGCGTCTCGCCCGACAAGTTCGGCACCTCGCGCGGCTAACCGCGCTACTCGCTACGGCGAGGCGTCACGGCGAGCGAGATGCTGACGTTCAGCTTGCTCGCCTTGCACGGAAACAGCGTTGGCGACGCCGGCGCTGTCGTGCCGACCAGCACGATCGGCTTGCTGAGGCCGATCAGTGCTGCGGCCGTCGCCTGCGACACGAGCGCCTGCTTGAGACTGCTCAGGTCGACGGTCTGCACGAGGGCGGCGACGCCCTCCGGCTTGCCTTGCTGGTTCGACACCGCCGCCCCGACGACGAGCGACAGCGTCGCGCCGTCGGTCTCGAGGTGGGTCTCGTTCGCCTCGATGCGCGGAATGGCCGGAGCTGCCGCCGGGATCCGCAGCATCGTGGTCTGCTTGCCGTCGCGCTCCTGGAAGATCTCGAGGATCTCGCCGGGCTGCGCCTGGAACATCAGATCGCGGTCCTTGACCATATCCGCCAGCGTCGCGGCGTCGGTCTCGATCGCCGCGCGCAGCATCGGCAGGCTCGCGATGCCGTCGGCGCGCATGTGCTGCGCCTGCGCTTGCGAGTCGAGCGTGCTGCAGAACTTGTCTGCGGCGTCCTGGAATGCCCGCTTCATGTCGTCCTTCGAGACCGGCGTGGTGGCGGTGGTGCCCGCCTGGCTCGTCTGCTTGCGCGGGACGAGCTTGTACGCGGCCGCACCACCGGCGAGGAGGACGGCCAGGACCCAGATGAAGCCGGTCTTGCGTTTCGGCGCCGGAGGCAGCGCCACCGAGTCGGCTCCCGGGGGCAGCGGCACGGGTGTCGGGATGGATGCGACGGGGATGGGCTCGCTGTCACGACGTGCAACGCCGAAGAATGCCTCGAACGCTCCCTGCACGTCCTTCATCGACTCGAAGCGGTCATCGGGATTCTTCGCGAGCAGCTTCTCGTGGATCAGGTGCTCGAGGCCGGGCGGGAGGCCCGGCTTGTTCATCGGCGACGGGTCCTCGGTGACGATCCGGTGGAGGAGCCGGTCGGTCTCTTCGAGGTTGCGCGTGTCGCCCTGCAGCGGCGTGTCGAAATCGAATGGCCGGCGGGCGGTCAGCATCTCGTAGAGCACGACGCCGAGCGCGTAGATGTCGACGCGCTTGTCGACCTTGTCGGGCGCCGTGATCTGCTCGGGTGCCATGAACTCCGGCGTTCCCATCAGCGAGTGACGGTTCGACGAATCGGAGCTGTTGTCGGCTTCGAGGAAACGCGAGATGCCGAAGTCCAGCACCTTCACGTGATCGCTGGCCTCTTCCTTGTCGGTCAGGAAGATGTTGTCAGACTTGAGGTCGCGGTGGACGATGCCGGCCGCGTGCGCCGCCTGGAGCGCGGACGCGATCTGGCCGGCAATCCGCAGGGCGCGTCGCGGCGGCAGACCACCGACGCGATAGATCTCGTCGGTCAGCAGCGCTCCCTCGAGGTACTCGAAGACGATGAACGGCACCTCGTCGCGGGTGAACCCCATGTCCGTCGACTCGACGATGTGGGGGTGACCGATCGCGCCGGCGGCACGCGCCTCGTTCATGAAGCGCTCGACGACATCGGCGTCCTCGGCGAGCTCCGAGCGCAGGATCTTGATCGCGACCCGTCGCTTGATCAGCATGTGCTCGGCGAGGAAGACCGTGCCCATGCCACCCTCACCCAGGGGACGGATGATCTTGTACCGACCCTCGAGCGTATCCCCGGCCTTGACCGTTTGAGTCGAGGCGTTCACCACCACCGGATTCTACCAGCTGGGCGGCACCATCGCTGCGTACCTCGCCACCGATGTGCCCTGGGGTACGACCCAGGTAATCCTCGCGTCGCCGCTTACGGTCGGGCCAGGTCACATGCTTCCAGCAAGCAGAGCATGCGGGCCGTGCGCTGCTGATCCTCGCGGTCCTTATGGCGTTCGACGATGTCGCCGACCGAGGTCTTACCGTCGAGCGACTCGAACAACTCGACCAGGCCCTTGACCTCGAACCGCTCGGGCCCGACACGGCGAGTGCGCGACGCTCGCAGCTTCAGGCTGCCGTTCTTCGCCACCCAGCTCTGGATCACGTCCTCGGCGAGCGCCATCGCGCCCGCTCCGAGGATCTCGAACGCATTGAAGTCGAGCGGGAACGCTTCGCGCGGGTTCTCGCGGCCCGCGTACCAGGCAAAGCCACCCTTGTTCCAGGTGCAGACGTCGATGATCTTCGTGCGGACCTGCCGGGTCAGGTGGCGGAACACCTCGAGCGGCTTGAGCAGGCCGAGCCCGACGAGCGTGTCGCCGAGCTTGCCGCCGTAGTGCGGCATCATCGCGAGCGCCATCGCGAGCTCGCCATCGGAGAGCACGCCCTTGGTCACCAGGTAGTTGCCGAACAGCTCGCTCGCGACGTTCGACGAGACGTACTCGGGCTGACCGTCGCGGACGTAGATCTCTTTCTTGATGCCGCCGACCGCGACGACGAGCAGGCCCGTCGCCCGTGCAGTCATCAGGCGGAACAGCACGCGCAGCGGCGAGGTCACGGCGAAGTCGCCCGCATCGTCGGGTGTCTCGTCGATATCGGCGAGCGACGGTGGCGTCGGTGGCTTCTTCCGCGCCAGCTCCTCGGCCGATGGAAGCGCGACGTCGCGCGAGCGCGACTGCGGCTGCTCTGTCAGATCGTCGAACGAGTGCGGCCTGGAATCGTCTTCCGATGATTGCTCGCCATCGGGCAACACGATCGCCTCGACGGCGGCGCTGATGGTGTCCCCGATCGGGACCTCGACCGCGGCTTCTTCCTTCTTCTTCTCGAGCTTCGCGGGGATGACCGCGATGGGCGTGCCCCTCGGTGGCGTCTTCACCGGAGGAACCAGCGCCGGCACCGTGATCGACGGCTTCGGCTTGACGACATTGATCGGCGCAGCGATCGACGCCGCGCTCGCTCCGAGGTCCGACGCGGTCACCGGACGCATCGGTGGATCGGGTTGCTCGGCATCGTAGCTGACGGAGATGACCGGCATGCTGACGTCCTCGATATCCATCGCGACGACCGGGACCGAGTCGAGGTTCTCGCTCGGAGCGCGTGCCTGCGCGATGTCCGCCAGGACCGGCGTCTGTGCTTGTTCGGCGGCGCTGGTCTTGAGCCGCCGCTCGTTCACTGCCTCGCGCAGATCCGCGACGACATCGGCGACATGCCTCGACGTCATGCGATGGCGGTGCTCGAACAGCCATTCGCCGATCGCATCGCGGAACGCAGCCGCGCTCGCCCAGCGCTCGTCGACCGACTTCTTGAGCGCCTTGCGGACGATCGTCGACAGTCCAGACTCGATGTCGCCGCCGTACTTGTCGAGGCGCGCGAGCTTGGCATCGCGGACCATCAGCAGCACGTCGAGCTCGTTCGCGGCCGCGAACAGGCGCCTGCCCGTCAGCAGCTCCGCGAGGACGACGCCGACGGAGAACACGTCGCTACGGCCGTCGAGCGGCAGCTCGATGACCTGCTCGGGGGACATGTACCCGTACTTGCCCTTGAGCGTGCCGGTCTTGCTCTTGTGAGCACGCTCGGGATCGATCGCGCGTGCGATGCCGAAGTCGACGAGCTTGACGTCGCCGCGCTCGCTGAGCAGCACGTTCGACGGCGAGATGTCGCGATGGACGATGCCGAGCGAGCCAGCGTTCTCGTCGCGGAGATTGTGCGCGTAGTCGAGGGCATCGAGGACCTCGTGTGCGATCCACGCGGCGAGCTGTGGCTCCACGCGCTTGCGCCGGGTCGCGAACTCCCGCAACAACGCGAGCACGTCGATGCCATCGACGTACTCCATGGCGATGAACAGGGAATCATCGACTCTGCCGAGCTCGAAGGTCTGCGCGATCTTCGGGTGGACGAGACGCGCCGTCAGCTTCGCCTCGTCGATGAACATCGCCTTGTAGGTGTCGTCCGTCGAGAGCTGCGGGAGTAGCCGCTTGATCACGACTTTCTTCTGAAAACCGTGCTCTCCCGGAGACGTCGCAACGAACAGCTCCGCCATGCCACCCATGGCGAGGCGTTCGACCAGCTGGTAACGGCCAAAGCCGATCGGGAAGTCTCCCACCGGACCAAGAGCCTATCACGATGTCGGTAGCGCTCAGCTCCTGCGCATCAACAAGTGACCCGCACGCTCGAGTGCATGTGCGACGGCGCTATCGAAGCGATCGAAATGCTGAAATGAGAGGTTGCTCTCGCTGGTGAGCTTCGCCGCGAGCTCGCGGAGTGGCCGGCGTGCCGTCGACAGCAGCACCTGCAGCGCGCTGCCTTCCGCCTGCTCGAGGAACGCCTTGTAACCGCGCTCGAAGTTCTTCTCACCGAGGGAGGCGAGACCGCCACAGTCGATGATGAGGCATGGCGCACCGGTGCCGACCGCGAGCATCCACGCGCGCGACAGCAGGCCATCGAGCACGGAAGCCGACGGCGCACCGACCAGCAGGACCGCGGGGACCTTCGGCAGGATCTCGACCACCGGCGTGCCCGACTCGAGCTGATCACTCGTCTGTTCGCGCAGCGACTGCAGCCCGGACGCCGCGAAGCCATCGAGCGCGACGACCGTCAGCCACTCGAACAAGCGCGTGAGCGCCGCTGTATCCGACGGCGACACCATGGCGGCGACGACATCACGCAGCTCGAGGAGCAGCGCCGCGATGTCGTAGCCGGTATTACCCTCGCTCGCGAACTGAGCGCCCATGAACGCACAGCTGCGCTCCAGATCACGGGTCGCGTCCGATCCGGGCTTGAGAGCGTCGTCGCCGCCGTGAGCGGCATCGGTCAAGGCCTCGACAAGGCTGGCGACCTGGGCCGTGTGGGTGGCCGCCTTGGTAGCGCGGCGAAACCGCAGCGTCGACCGTTCGAATCGAACGATCCACCCCGCCAGAATTTCGCTCGATCGCTCACGGAGCACCGCCGCGAGCTGTGGCCCTTCACTCACCGGTCGAGCGTAGCAGTCCGATCGTCCTCTTGCCATGTTACGATGCGAGACGGGTGGCACTTTGAAGCTGCTTAGCGTGGCGCGATCAGACGTTGGCCGGAAGCGTCAGATCAACGAGGACGCGTTCTTCCGCGATGATGCACGCGGCTTCTATGTCGTTGCTGACGGCGTTGGTGGCCATAACAAAGGCGAAATCGCCAGCCGCGAGGCGACGGACCTGCTCAAGTCGTGGGTCTACAGCGCCGGCCGTGATCTCGATCGCCTCGTCGCGCGCGTCGCCATGGGCGACTCGGAATGCGTGTGGGAGATCCGCCGACTTCTCGAGACCGGTGTCAAGCAGGCCTGTTACATGGTCTATGGCATGGCCGAGCAGGACCCCGAGAAGAAGGGGATGTCGACCACGCTGTCGGCGCTGCTGATCCGCGCGAACTACGCGTTCGCCGCGCACGTCGGCGATTCTCGCGTCTATCGCGTGCGAGGCAACAACGTCCTCCAGCTGACCGAGGACCACACGTTGATCAACTACAAGGTCAAGCACGGCATGATGACGAAGGAGGAAGCCGAGAAGGCGTCCGGCAAGAACGTCATCACGCGCGCGGTCGGCCACAAGGACTACGTCCAGGTCGACAC
>Ga0153915_10006617_pt1 | contig 10877 bp, 11 predicted proteins | sample Opewatmetagenome_2_FD_107003 | JGI IMG/M metagenome (GOLD analysis project Ga0153915, IMG submission 107003) | Freshwater wetland microbial communities from Ohio, USA - Open water 3 Core 3 Depth 3 metaG | ecosystem: Environmental > Aquatic > Freshwater > Wetlands | place: USA: Ohio, Lake Erie...
AAAAACCGTGGCTAAAAACCAGGAAAGAGAACTTTTTATAGGGATTGATTTGGGAACCAGGGATAAAAAAACCACCGGCCTTTGTATTTTGGAAAAAAGGAAAGAGGGGATTTTACCGCTCATTTCCCAGTGTCAGGATTGTCGAGATGTTTTGGGCCGGGACGTCTTGAAAAAAATATCAAAATATTTAAAAGAAACTAAGGTGATTGCCGTTGACGGTCCCTTAACAAAAGGCGGGGGAAAGGGGATGATGCGGCTTTATGAAAAATTTTTATCAACAAGTATTTTTAGAAAAGAAAAAGTGGCTCCTCTTCCGCCGGCCCTGAGGCCGGAATTTTCCGATTGGGCCGGAGAGGTCGCCAAAAGATTGGAAAAGAAAGGTTTTGTTCTGGACCTGAACCTAATCGAAGTTTTTCCCACCCTGATTAGAAAAATAGTTGACCAGGAATTATTTTTGAAAAGTTTTGAGCGCACTCCTTTTAATAAAAATTTCGGTTTAACTTCCTGTAAAAACGAAAATCAAAAATCGGCTTTTGTCTGCGCCCTGATGGCATCCTTGCATTTTCGTTTAAAAACCAGATATCTCGGTTACCGGGATGGATTTTTGTTTTTGCCGGAGACCTCTCTCTGGAAAAGTGAGTGGCGGGAAAAATTTTATCGGGCCTGGAAAGAAAAACCCGGACTACATTATAGATATTTAATCACCAATATTTTTGCGAAATAGATAAACATGACCAGAAAAACAAAGATATGTGTTTTAGTTAAGGGTTTGGTTCAGGGGGTTTGGTTCAGGGCTTTTACTAAAGAAAAGGCCGATGAGCTGGGATTAAAAGGTTGGGTAAGGAATGTTCAGGGGGATCAGGTTGAGGCCGTTTTTGAAGGGGATGAAGATAAGATTGAAGCAATGATTGCTTTGCTAAAAAAGGGACCGCCTCTGGCCAGGGTGGAAAGCGTTGACGTTAAAGAAGAGGATTATTGCGGAGAGTTTGAAAGTTTTGAGTTAAGGTAATTTTTTTATTATGAAATTAGCCGACCAGGAAAAACTTTATTGGACCAGGCATTCCCGGGAAAAAATGCAGTATTATCGGATTAGCCAAAACCGGATAAAGAGAGTTCTCCGGTCGCCGGACCGAAAAGAAATCGGAATTGCTCCCAGAACCATTGCTTTAATGCAGCAAAGCGGGACCAAGAAACATCCGACCGAAATTTGGCTGATGTACCAGAACGTGAAATCAAAAAACAAAAAATTAAAAATAACTAAAATTATCAGTGCCTGGCGCTATCCGGGCATCAGTCCGAAAGGGAAGCCTCCGCCCATTCCTGAAGACATTATTTTTGAGTTAAATGAACAAGGATTTACCAATTGAATACAAAAAGGGCTTCACCAAATTTCTCGGCCGCCAGATCAATCTATCCCAGAGAGTTTTAATTCCCAGGATTGAAACCGAGTTTTGGGTAGCTAAAGTACTCTCGCAATTAAAAAAAAGAAGAAAAAAATTCTTTGCTCTTGATATTTTTGCCGGTTCGGGCTGTATTGGCATTGCCGTTTTAAAATCCAGCTACTTCTCTCATGTGGATTTTATTGACCTGGACCCCCGTGCAATTTCTCAAATTAAAATTAATCTCAAAATAAATAAAATTTCTTCAAAAAGATACCGAGTTATTAAATCCGACCTATTTGAGAAGCTGGAGAAAGAGAAAGAAGGTGCGGGGTACGATTTCATTTTTGCCAATCCGCCCTACGTTGCCCGGGAAAGATTACCAGAGGTTCAGCCCACGGTTTTAAAATACGAACCAAAAAGCGCGATTCTGGCCGGAAAGAAAGGCCTTTACTTCATCAAGAAGTTTTTAAAAACGGTAAAGAATTTTTTGAAAGAAAAAGGTTTTATTTTTATGGAATTTGACCCCGACCAGAAAGAAGACATTAAAAAGATTTTGGAAAAAGAAGGTTATAAAAACTTTTGGTTTCAAAAAGATCAGTTTAAAAAATACCGCTTTGTAAAAATATCTAAAAGTTTGTAAAATGAGAGATATGGAACTGTCTAATAACTTAGCAAAAATTTTTGGCTGGTTTATCCTCTTGCTTGGGCTGGTCATAATTATCTGGCCTTTGTATTTTTCCTACCAGATTTTTTTGGGCAAGACGGAGACTCCCGATATTTTCAGATTAATTTCCCGGGTGCAGCCCAATTATTCAAAAAATAGCCAGCTTTCTGCTAATCCGGCCGAGCTTCAGGCGCAAATCGAAGGGATGATAGCTAACCAGCTAAAAGAATTGCTGCCCTCCGACCTGATCAATAAATTCTTTAATCTGGCCGGCTGGATGATAGTGGCCGGCATTTTAATTTTTGGCGGAAGTCAAATTTCAAATCTCGGCGTAAAAATGTTAAAGAAATGACCGAAATCAGCCGAAAACAAAATATTTTTTTTCAGTGGATAGAATGGCATTTTTTTGATGTGCCCCAGAATATTTTTTCGGCTTGGAAAAATTTCCTTAAATTCAATATGGAATATTTTTCGGTTCCTTTATTGTTGAGAACGCTCTTTTCTCCCTGGCGAAGGTATCTTTGGACCTATCCGAAAGGCTTTGATGTCTGGGGTACAATTGAAACTTTTACTTCCAATCTTTTTTCCAGGTTTATGGGAATTATTTTGAGATTTTTTTTGATAATAACCGGTCTTTCAATAGAGGTTTTTATGCTATTTGCCGGTGCAATAATTGTTGCCAGCTGGATTTTGCTTCCCGTTTTGCTGCCGGTCGGCCTGCTGTTTTCCTTAGTGGTCTTATTTTAGGAATCATTTTTTATGGAGAATTTCAATTTTGATTTACAAGATTCCGCCATTTTCCAGGCTTTATTTTGGGAAAAAAATCCGATTTTTAATTCGGCCCGGCCCCTCAAGAAATTATTTTTGATTCTATTTATTTTCGCCTTTCTGAGTTTTCTCTATGGATTCTTAAGCCAAAACCTTCCTCCTTCCTTAAATTCGCTCTTACTTTCTCTTTCAATACTTTTTTTGGTTTTTGGTACTTTTTTCTGGTTGGCCGAGTCTTTTTTCGAAATAAAACTAAAAAGACCCTTTTTGCGCTTGGATATTGGCGAGGCGATGAAAAAAACCACAGATTATAATTTGGCTGAATTTTTAAGCTTTGAAGCGGCCAGGGCGGTTTTGAAATCTCAGAAATTTGCCAGGTCAAAAAGAATGTCAGAGGCAAATTCTTCGCTCCTGCTCTATTTTCTTTTAGATGATAATCCCGGTTTAAATTTTGTTTTCAACCGGGCGCTTCTGGATTTAAATCAGATACAAAAAGCATTAGAAAATGCTTTCAGTTTAAATTTTAAACAAAAGGAGCAGGGAAAAGAGTATGTTTTTAGCGGCGATTTCGAATCCGCCATTTTAGAAGGATTAAGAATTGCCCAGGGAAGGAATCATCAGCGGGTTGAGACAGGAGATTTGCTCTCGGCCCTGGCCAAATCTGATTTAGTCTTTAAGCAAATTCTTATTGACTCTAATCTTAAGGCCGCCGATATTGAGAATTTAACTTGGTGGCTGGAAGGTTTAGAAAAAGACATTACCGAGCGCAAAAAATTCTGGGAATGGAAAAATCTGGTGAAAATTGGTTCGATAGCCAAGGAATGGGTGGCAGGATTCACTATCACCCTGGACCGGTTTTCCGTTGATATAACGGAAACGGTTAAAAGAAAGGGCTTTCCGGAAATAATCGGTCATGCCCGGGAAATCGAAGAGATAGAGAGGATTTTGTCGCGGCAAGAAATTAATAACGTTTTAATGGTCGGAGAACCGGGTAGCGGCCGGAAGAGCATACTTTTTGCTTTGGCCGAAAGGAGCGTTTTGGGAAAAAGTTTAGACCCGGTAAATTTTAAACGCGTGGTTCTTCTTGATTTACCGGCCGTGATAGCCCATGCCCAGAGCAGGGACGAGACCGAAGTTCTTTTGGATAATATCTTTAAAGAAGTGATTTCGGCCGGCAACGTTATTTTGGTTATCCGAGATTTTCAGAATTTTATCGGCATTTCCGAGTTTAAACCCGGGGCGGTTGATATCTCCGGTATCATAGCTCCTTACTTACCCTTACCGACCTTCCAGGTTATTGGCGTAACCACTTTTGAGGGTCTTCACCGGAACATAGAACAAAATCCTTCCATTCTTTCTCTTTTTGCCAAAGTCGAGGTTTTTAAACTTTCAAAAGAAGAAAGAATTTTATTTTTAGAGAATCTGATTTTATCATTGGAAGTAAAATATAAAAAATTTTTCTCTTACCCCGCCCTGCGAACTTTCATTGAACTCTCCGATAAATATTTTCCGGCCGTTCCTTTGACTGAAAGCGAAACCGATTTGTTAGATGAAATTATGGTCTCTGTCATAAAAGTAAAAAATAAGATTATTTTACCCGAGCATATTACCAAAATTATTTCGGAAAAAATTAAAATTCCGGTTGGCGAAATAGAAACCAAAGAAAAAGATATTTTATTAAGCCTGGAGAAATTAATCCATCAAAGGATTATTAACCAGGAAGAGGCAGTAAGAGAGGTTTCTGCCGCTCTGAGGCGGGCCAGAGCAAATCTGACCCTGAGGAAAGGACCGATAGGGAGTTTTCTCTTTTTGGGTCCTACCGGAGTGGGAAAAACCGAGACCGCCAAAGCCTTAGCCGAAATCTATTTCAAGTCAGAAGAACGCATGATTCGTCTGGATATGTCGGAGTTTCAAAACCTGGCCGATATTCCCCGTCTGATTGGAGCGGCAGGCCAAGAGGGCTTGCTAACCACCAAGGTTCGGGAAAGCCCCTTTTCTTTGGTTTTGCTTGATGAGTTTGAGAAAGCCCACCCCAATCTCTTGAACCTTTTTTTGCAGGTCCTGGACGAGGGTCATATTACCGACGGCATGGGTAGAAAAGTTGACTTTAAAAATACAATCATTATTGCCACTTCCAATGCCGGCTATTTGGTCATATTGGAGGCCATAAAACAGGGAACGGAATGGGTAAAGGTAAAAGAAAAAATTTTTGATTATGTTTTTCAAAATTCCATCTTCAGACCCGAGCTGGTTAACCGTTTTGACGCAGCGGTCGTTTTCCGACCCTTAAGCAAAGAAAACCTTTTTGATATCGCCGAGCTTTTGCTTTCCAAGATCAAGAAGAGTCTGGCCGAAAAAGAAATTGAATTTGTAATCGGCCAAAAATTAAAAGAGAAGATTGTGGAATTATCTTACGACCCGACCTTCGGAGCCAGAAATATGCAGAGAGTAATTCAGGATAGAGTAAGTAATGTTTTGGCCAATGCTTTATTATCGCTTCAAATAAAAAGGGGAAATAAAATAGAGTTGGACCCGGAAGATTTTAAACTAAGAATTATTTCTTAAGAAACAAACAAACCAAACGGATTTTACCTCTGGCGGGGAATTGGTTTGGGAAAAATTCTAAAATATGACAATAAATTCAAAACCCTACCTTAAACTTCTGCGGATTAGAGATTGGCGCGCCTATTTTTTAATGGCTCTATTCGGGTTTGTGGTTTCAAAAGGATTTTTGTTTCCCCTTAAAGATATTGCCATTTTTGCTTCAATAATTTTATTATTTTTAGCTTTTGGTTTCGCGATAAATGATTCTTTTGACGCAAAAGAGGATGAATATAAAAAAAGAGGGACAAGCCCCCTGGTTAGTAAGGAGCTCAACTTCAAAAATAGTTTAATTTTTGCAACTCTTCTTGCGCTTTTGGGGTTGATTTTTTCGCTTACCTTTGGGTTAAAGGTTTTTTTATTTTGTCTGACCGGAGTAATTACAACCATTTTTTACTCTGCCCCTCCTTTGAGGTTAAAATCAAGACCCCTGCTTGATTTAATATCCCACGGGTTTTTTGCCGGTGCTTTTATTTTTATCCTTCCCCTGCTGATTTTTAATCCGGAGCTAATTGTAAAATATTATCCAATCACTTTATCCATTTTTTATCTTTCAGTAATCCTGGAGCTTAGGAATCATCTGGAGGATTTTGAAATTGACAAAGCGGCCGGTTTAAAAACCACCGCTTGTGTTTTGGGCAGAGAAAACTCGGAAAGGCTATTAAGATATTTGACCATTCTCTTTCCCTTGATTCTTTTTCCGGTTTATTCATTAATCTCTTGGCAATATCTTATTTTCTTTCTAATTTCCACCCTGCTTTTTCTCCCCCTCTTTTTATTGAGTAAAAATTCGGGGCTGGGAAGAAACTATCGGATTCTTGATGTCTACGCAGTTTTCGTCCTGGGATTATTTGCCATAGCGAAACTGCCTATTTAATCAGAATATTAAACAATGGAAAGAACGGTTGAAACAATTATTATCGGAGCCGGACCGGCCGGCTTAACCGCTGGGAAGCACTTAAAAGATGCCGTGATTCTGGAACAAAAGGAAAAGATTGGTCTTCCCGTTCAATGCGCCGAGGGGCTGGCGAGAAAATTTTTAGATGAACTGGAAATTAAACCTGATCCGGTCTGGACTTCGGCCGTTATCGAAACCAGTCAAGCAATTTTTCCGAACGGAAAAGTTGTTTCTTTCCGAGCAAAAGAAGCAGGCTATGTTTTAGACAGAGTCGGATTTGAAAAATTTCTGGCCTCTCAATCCAGGGCCGAAATTTTGCTCAAAAAAAGAGTCGTTGACCTCCAAAGAAAAAACAATTTTTGGGAAGTAAAAACCGCGGAGGGCGAGGTCTTTAAATCAAAATATCTGCTCGGGGCCGACGGTCCATTCTCCTTAGTCAGGCGAAAAGTTTTTAAAGAAGAAATGGAAGCCTTACCCTGTATTGAATATTTAATTGAATTAGAAAAAGAAATAGATACCTCAGTGATAAAAATGTATTTTGACAAAGAAAGATTCCCTTTTGGTTATGCCTGGATATTTCCAAAGTCAAAGAATAAGGCCAACATCGGGCTGGGAGGCAAGGGAAATTTAAAAGAAAGCTTTGAAGCATTTATAGAAGAAACCATCAAGAGAGAATTTGGTAATTGCAAGCTTTTGGAAAACAGAAGCGGGGTGGTACCCTGGGGAGGGGCTTTGATAAAACTGGTCCAAGACAATGCTTTGCTCTTGGGAGATGCCGGCGGTTTAGCCGATCCGATCTTTGGCGGAGGAATAGGCAATGCTATGGTGTCCGGAAAAATTGCTGCCCAGGCTGTCATTTCGGGTAATGCCGGCGATTATCAAACAAAAATTAAATCCTCACCTTATTTTAGTAAAGATTTACTTTTGGCTCGGAAAATTATATATTCACTTGATAACCGATTCCTCAATGAGATCAGCCAGATTTTAGAAAATAAAGACATTCTTTATTTAAAAAGTTTTCCCGCCCTTTTTGATTTTTTAGCCAGGCCAAACTTAAGAAAAAATTTTCTTAAGATTTTGAGACTCCTTTTTATATATTCCAAAAATAAAGAATCACTATGGATTTAATTATTCTAAAAATTGGAGGGTCAGTAATAACTCATAAAAATAAAACCGGGCCCGCGGTCAATTTCAAGAATTTAAAAAAAATCACCGACCAGCTTCTTGTTCTAAATAAAAAGTTTATTTTAATTCACGGGGCGGGTTCTTTTGGCCATCAAATTGTCAAGCGAACGGGTATTGACAAAGGAATTAAAAAAAAGAAAGATTTGGTAAATTTTGCCGAAACCCAGAGATTACAAAACGAACTTAACCTGATTTTTACCCAAAGTTTAATTGAAAAAGGTTTTCCCGCTTTTCCTTTCCAGGCCTCTGCTTCGGCAATTATGAAAAACGGACGAATGCAAAAGATGGATTTGGATGTGATAAAAGGATTGTTAAAGCTGAACATAACTCCGGTTCTTTACGGCGTCCCGGCATTTGATAACGAAAAAGGTTGTTCTATTCTCTCCGGTGACCAGATTGCACCCTTTTTAGCTAGAAAGCTGAAGGCAGAAAAGATTGTTGAGGCGACCGACGTTGATGGTGTTTTTACTTCCGACCCCAAAAAAGATAAAAAAGCTAAACAGATTAAAGAAATAAACCGGAAAAACTTTGAAGAAATCAAAAAAACTTTAAAAGGTTCTCGTTCTGTCGATGTCACCGGCGGAATGCTGGGTAAGGTTTCCGAATTAATAAAAGTAGCTAAAATGGGAGTGAAGGGTCAAATAATTGAAGCGACAAAAAAGAACAACATCAAAAAAGCTTTTTTAGGGAAAAAGGTTGGGACAATTATTAGGTGGTAAAAAATCTATGAAGAATTCTTCGATTGTTGAATATCTGGAAAAAACGAAACCGGAGATTGACAAAATTATTGAAAAATACCTGCCCAAAAAGGTAAATAAAAAGTGGCTAAATTTTGTTTTCGGTAAGCCCCATTATCTCTTTAACCAAAAAGCAGCTCAGGAAGCTCTCTTGGAGCCGGCTTGGGATTTTTTAAGTCGGGGTGGAAAAAGATGGCGGCCGGTTTTATTTTTATTGCTCAGCGAGGCTGTCGGCGGTGACATTAAAAAACTTAAGGATTTCCTGGTTATCCCGGAAGTTATCCATAACGGGACCATCATTATTGATGACATCGAAGACCAGGGCGAGCTGAGAAGGGGAAAACCCGCCCTGCACAGAATCTTCGGCGTTGACATTGCCGTTAATTTGGGAAACTTTCTTTATTTTTTACCCCTTTTAATTTTTAGAAAAAATCAAAAAAAATTTAAAAAAGAAGTTCTGATTAAGGCTTACCAAAACTATGTCCAGGAGATGATTAATCTCCATCTCGGCCAGGGGACGGATATTCACTGGCACAAAGGCAAAGTTAAAGAAATTGACAAAAATGAATATCTGCAAATGTGTGCCTTCAAAACTGGCTGTCTTTCCAGAATGGCGGCTAAAATGGCGGTCATACTTTCTGAAGGCAGCGATCAGTTAGCGGAGAAGGTTGGCCGAATGGCCGAAGCAATGGGCATTGCTTTCCAAATTCAAGATGATATTTTAGACCTAACCTTGTCGGGAAAAGGAAGAAAAAAATTTGGTAAATCATTCGGCAACGACATAAAAGAGGGCAAAAGAACCCTGATGGTAATTCATGCACTTGAGGCCGCAAATAAAAAAGATAAAAAACGATTGATTGAGATACTGCAGAAACACACCGATAATTTGAAAGAGAGAAAGGAAGCAATAGATATTATAGAAAAATATGGGGGAGTTGAATATGCCCAAAAGATTGCCAAAAAGATTATGAAAGACGCCTGGGAAGGAGCTGATAAATTCTTACCGCGATCTTCAGCCAAAATCAGATTAAATAAATTTGTTGACTATTTAATCGAGAGAAAAATCTGACTAGCCCCGTAGTGAATTTTGGACTAACTGCGTTAATTTGTCCGCCAACTGGCGGACGGTTCAAAATCTACTACGGGGTTGACTTTTCCCAAAAAATTGGTATAATTAAGTTATGAAAATTGAGCTGAAAAACCTGTTTTTGAAGCTTCAGTTGGTTTTCATTCCTTGCCGGGAAAACAATTACCGCCCCAAATTTTTGGAGAGCAGGTTTTTGTTCTTTTATTTTTTTATCCTGCTTGCCTTAAAACTTTTCTTATTTTTTTATATAATTTACTTCCCCAAGGTTTTCTTTTTTGCTGATTTAAGCGAATGTCTGTTAATACAGACCACCAACCAGGAACGAGAAAGCTTAGGCCTCCAGCCCTTAAACGAAGACCCCCGGCTGAGGGAAGCGGCTTACTTTAAGGCCCTGGATATAATGACCCAGGATTATTTCAGCCACTGGAACCCCCAGGGAAAATCGCCCTGGTACTGGATAAAACTCGCCGATTACGACTATAAGTACGCCGGGGAAAATCTGGCAATCGGATTTATAGATTCCCAAGAGGTCTATCGGGCCTGGGACAACTCTCCTTCCCACAAAAAAAACCTTATCAACCCAAAATATCAGGATATCGGTATCGCTGTCTTAAAAGGAGATTTTCAGGGAAACCAAACCTATGTTGTAGTTCAGTTGTTCGGCACCCCGAAAGAGAAAATCGAATCGGCGGCTTTTGTCGCTCAGGAGAAAACAACGACCTCCCAGGCAACACCCACTACCTTACAGGAAAAACCAGTCGGAGTAACCGGATTAAAAGGGGTTTTATCTGAGGAGACTGACCTGGGATTATTCCAGTTCCTTTCTTTAAACTATTCTGATTTACTTAGCAAAATCCTGTTTTACTCCCTGATTTTTGTAATCGCTGCCTTAATTCTAAATATATTTATCAGGATTGACGTCCAGTACCCCGATTTAATTGTTAAAACCGGCATCTTCATCCTTTTGCTGATTATATTAGTTTACCTTGATAAAGAGACGACAATTAAACTCATTCCTCATCACTTTAGAATTTTTTAATCAATAAATCTTTAATATTTTTTTATGCCGTTCCCTGACATAAAGAAAAAATTAATCGGGTTTTTCTTTGAAAAAACGGAACTTCAAAAACTCTGGAAATTTTTTATTATTATTTTTTTGATTAGCATCCTAATTATCAACTGGCAAGATATATCCTGGTTTTTTAATTATAAATTCTGGGGCAGGAAAGCCGCCAGTTTTATTGAGAAAAACGAAGTTGAAGAAATGCCTACCTTACCAAATGAATCAGCGGTGAAAAATCAGGTAATCTCCAACTATTATCCAGAAAGTTATCAAATTGAGATTCCCAAAATCGGAATTGAGGCCCCAATTGTATTTTCCGAGGAAAGTAACGAAGTCGCTTTTGAAAAGGCGCTAAAAAACGGCGTGCTTTATTATCCTGAATCGGTCCTTCCCTCAGAAAATGGGGCGACCATTATTCTGGGTCATTCCGCCCCTCCCAACTGGCCCCATATAAATTATGACTGGGTTTTTAATGATTTAAACAAACTGGAA
>Ga0153915_10006618_pt1 | contig 10876 bp, 7 predicted proteins | sample Opewatmetagenome_2_FD_107003 | JGI IMG/M metagenome (GOLD analysis project Ga0153915, IMG submission 107003) | Freshwater wetland microbial communities from Ohio, USA - Open water 3 Core 3 Depth 3 metaG | ecosystem: Environmental > Aquatic > Freshwater > Wetlands | place: USA: Ohio, Lake Erie...
AAGACCCTGAAACTTTAGCCTTGAGCCCTGGGCCTTGTTCAATACAATTCTTTCCCCCTGGCAATAGGCTGTCTTCGTCCATAACCGAAGGCCTTTGATGTAATCTTTAGACCGGGTGCCGCCTGTCTGCGTTTGTGTTCATTGAACACAATACGTCTCAATACATCCTTTACAACATCAGGATCATGCCCCATGGCTACAATATCATCCTGCGAAAGATTTTTTTCTACAACAGCCTCAACTATACTGTCCAGGATATCGTATGGCGGCAGGGTGTCCTGGTCCTTCTGGTTATGCCTGAGTTCAGCAGACGGAGGCCTTGTTATGATATCCTCCGGGATAATCTTATCATTACGGTTGATATAGCGTGCAAGGCGGTAGCAGAGTGTCTTGGGGACGTCGGATATCACGGCAAGGCCTCCGCTCATGTCTCCGTAAAGGGTGCAGTAGCCCGTTGCCGTCTCTGATTTATTCCCTGTTGTCAGGAGGAGGGCATTAAATTTATTCGAAAGGGCCATAAGGATATTCCCTCGTATCCTGGCCTGGATATTTTCTTCCGTAACATCCTCGCTCAAACCTTTAAAACATGAGGAAAGGGATGCCTTGTAGCTCTGGAATATATCATTTACAGGTATTTCTTCGAAACCTATTTTAAGATTATCGGAAAGGGCGCGGGCGCATTCCCTGCTCAAAGCTGAGGTGAAAGGGGAGGGCATGCTGACGCCCAGGACATTCTCAGGGCCCATTGCACGCTGTGCTATAACGGCCACCAGCGTAGAATCGATACCCCCGCTGAGTCCCAGGAGGACCTTCTTGAATCCGCATTTTGTCGCGTAATCCCTTGTCCCCATTACAAGGCCATTTAAGAGGGATTCTTCTTCAGGGATGCCGTAATCCTTGATCTCCTTATAATCTTTATCACTGTCCCATATAATCATATCCTGTTTAAATTCCCCTGCCAGGGCAATCAGCCTTCCTGCCCTGTCCACCACCATGCTCGAACCGTCAAAGAGCAGGTCATCATTTCCTCCTACCTGGTTGCAGTAAAGTATGGGCAGACTATACCTGCACGATATGGTCTTTAAAACAGCCATGCGCAACTTAGATTTATTCAGGGTAAAGGGAGAGGCGGAAATATTAATAAGGATATCAATCCCTCTGTGGTTCAGACTGTTTACCGGGTCCTCCCTGTATCTAGGCGTCTCCTCAATGTCTCCCACATTCCAGATGTCTTCACATATGGTAACGCCGATCCTTTTCCCATCAATCTCAAACAGCAGGCTTTCTTCAGCCGGCTCAAAGTATCGGGTTTCATCAAAGACATCATAGGTAGGCAATAATATCTTGCCGCCCCTATTTAGTATCCGGCCATCCTTTAACAGCGCCACGCTATTGACAAGGGGTTTGCCGATGTTTTCGGGATTTCTGTCCACATATCCGCACAGGATATGGATGCCTTTTACGGCAGAAGAGAGGTCATTGAGATATCTTAAATTATCTGTAACAAATGCCGGTTTTTCCAGGAGGTCCCTGGGCGGATAGCCCATCAGGCTGAGCTCCGGAAAAACCGCAAGTTTACAGCCGGCTTTCTCAGCCTTTTCAGCGGCCTCTATGATCAGCGATGAATTATACCTGAAGTCGCCGATAATGGGATTTATCTGACAGATGGAGATCTTCATTTTAACGCCTGATAACGGCCTGTCTCAGTCTATTGCCTTGCCGGCTGTTTCAATGGCCCTGATGATCCTGGGGAGCTGTTCATCCATATTGATATTGATCCCTATGGTCAGGCATCTTGATAAGAGATCGGCAGTCCTTGGGAGAGATGATTTGTCATAGCCGTATCTTAAAACACCTGACTCTGTCTTAAATGGATAACCTGAACGCACAGCGCTCTTCCCCTCAAGCAGGTGTTCCCATCTTTCATAATAATGCCAGTCATTTTTATACCATGAAGTAGCGCCTGCTCCTTCCTTAGCCATAACAGCATTGAATTTATCTGCCTTTCCCGACGTGTCAAAGAGAAACATGATAAATGTTGCCGTGTCTCCAGAGAGGTCAGGTATATTTCTGAATGTTATACCTTTGATTTGGGAAAGGGCCTCCTTAATGCGCGCCTTGTTTTCCCTTTGTTTCTTTAAAATAACGCTATCCATTTTTCTCAACTGGGCCAGCCCAAGTGCGCCCTGCAGTTCCATCATCCTGTAGTTGAACCCGGTGAAGTTTCGTTTTTCAAGACCCCGGGAAACAGCAGGGTTGTGGTCATGGCCGTGATCATGATATTCAGAGGCGCGGATATATAGATTGCTGTCGTTTGTGATAACCATACCTCCTTCACCCGTTGTCATGGTCTTAACTGAATCAAAGGAGAATGTGCCCAGCTTGCCGAAGGAGCCAAGGGCCTTGCCAAGAAGCCTTCCTCCGCAAGATTGTGCAGTGTCTTCTATGACGGAGAGTCCGTGTTTATCCGCTACTGCGGTTATATCTGTTATCCTGGCCTGAGCCCCACACATATGGACAGGGATGATCGCCTTTGTCCTCGGTGTGATTTTGCGGGCGATATCATTCGGGTCAAGACACAGAGTGTCGTCAATCTCCGCAAATACCGGAATGGCGCCTGTATCAAGTATCGACTCCCATGTGGCTACAAAGGTGAATCCCTGTGTAATGACTTCATCGCCGGGGCCTATTCCCAGCGCCAAAAGGGCCACCTTGAGGGCTGCGGTCCCTGATGATACCGCCAATGCATGTTTTACTCCGCAATAGTCCGCGAATTCCTTCTCGAACTGTTGAACCTTGTATATGCCTTTTCTCTCGGCATCGAATCCGTAACGGAAAAGCATCTTCCGCGAAACGACATCAAGTAATTCATCTTTTTCTTCCTGTCCTATAACCTCATATCCTGGCATTGCATTCTCCTTATTTAATTATCTCTCAAAGGCCTGTCTGTATATCTCTTCGGCTATCTCGGCTGTCATGGGCCTCGGGTTGTTCATAATCGGAACCGCGATCTTCATTGCACCTTTAACCAATTCAGGAATTGCATCTTCGGGTATGTTAAGCTCCTTTAATGTAAGAGGCGTACCGACATCATCGGCCAAGTCATAGGCCGCTTCAGCGGCAAGTGAGGCAAGTTCCCTTGATGATAATCCGTCTTCATCCTGGCCCATTGCCAGGGATACCTGACAGAATTTATCAATATTGCCCGGATAGTTGTATTCAAGTACATAGGGAAGCAGACAGGCATTGGCAACACCGTGAGGGATGCCAAACAATGAGCCCATCGGATAAGACAGCGCATGAACTGCGGTGACCCCTGCCATGGCAAGTCCCAGGCCTGCCATATAACTGCCCATCATCATCTTATCACGGCAATCTATATCATTGCCGTTGAAAACAGCTCCTCTAAGGTTATCCGATATGAGCTCTATAGCCCTTAATGATATGGTTTCACTCATCGGATGTGCCTTGAGGGAGGTGAAGGACTCTATTGCATGGATCAATGCATCCATTCCTGTATAGGCGGTGACGTAAGGAGGAAGACCAAGCGTAAGCTCGGGATCCAGGACGGCGGTATGGGGATAGAGGAAAGGACTGTTAATCCCTCCCTTGGTCTTAGTGTCTCTCATAGTAAATACAGCGGTAAATGTGGTTTCGCTGCCTGTGCCCGAGGTGGTAGGAACCATGATCGTCGGAAGGCCGGCATTTTTCACCTTGTTAAGTCCGATATAATCAACTGCCTTTCCGTCATTTTTTGACAGGACAGCAATAGCCTTTGCAACATCCATAGTGCTGCCTCCGCCGATCCCCAGGACGCATCCGATTTTTTCATTCTTAGCTAATTGAGCCCCGATATCCGCCAATGCTGGATCAGGTTCCGGTGTAATGTCACCATATAAGAAAACCTTAATCTTGTTTTTTTTAAGTATTTCCTGAGCCCTTAAACAAATATCAGTCTTTGCCAGGGAACCATCAATGACAAGCAACACCCTGGCAGCGCCAAGCGCCTTGCATTCATTGCCGATCTCATTAAAAGATCCTGTCCCGAAAATAGTTTTTTTAACACCCTCGATTGTTACCAGTTTGTTCATAAAAGACTCCTTTATAATTAATGGCCCATTTGGTTCGTGGACCAGATAAAATAATTCGTAATCACTTAAGCCGATTGGATTGAGTATTCCATAGAATGCTTACATCAATATTGAGAATATTTCAAGTTATTAAACTTTCTGTTATCCATTGATTGAACTGGTCTTTTAAAAAAAATGTCAAAAAAACGACGTGTCATGTCAATCATATGACTAGAATATCTTTTGTCCTTGAGGCTAACTTATTGGATTATATGAAATTATTAAAAACCTGTTAAAGAGGGGATTGGCACGGATATCGCATAAGGATTCATGTGCAGTATTTCTATAATTTAAAGATGCTGTAAATATTACGGAGGGTCATATGGTAAAAGAAAACAGGATCGTAACAAAGAAGACAATTAAGCCTGGGAAAAATATTGTTGCCTCTATGATTAAAGGTCTCAAGGAACAGTTGCTGTTGTTGATGAACCAGGGTGTAAAGGACCTTACAATGGATTTTAACGGGGTTGAAATAATCGATTCTGAAGGGTTAGGCCTGCTTATTGCCGCCCACAATTCATTAAACGCCGCCGGAGGCAGGTTAAAAATAAAGAATATGCCTGATAATGTTAAAAAATATTTTCAAACAATACATCTTGATAAACATTTTGAATTAATTTCGCCTGGATAATTAATTATTCATCGTTGAATAATTGGTATGGCGATCAGGGATTCAGGACAGGATATAATAAAAGCTGTGGAGGAGATCATGAGCTTTCAGGAAGATGAAACTTTGAGACTATATGTTGAAGAGTCTTTGGAACATTTATCGAATATAGAAAATGACCTTTTGGCTATCGAAAGTGCCGGTGCGGATATTAATGAAGAACTTGTTAATAAAGTCTTCAGGGCGGCGCATTCAATTAAAGGCGGTGCAGGGTTCATGGGGCTTGATAACATCAAGGAACTTTCCCACAAAATGGAAAATGTCCTTGGTATGATAAGAGAAAGGGAGATGATACCGAACCCTGAGATTGTTAATATCCTGCTTCTGGCTTCGGATACGCTAAGAAATCTTCTTAAAAATGTCGGAGAAAGCAATCAGATGGATATATCGGAACATGTCGAGGCCCTGGGTGGCCTTACCTCCAATCTGCTTCCTAAACAAAGAAAGAAAGACCTGTCAAATCATGTAGATATCTTCCTGGAAAATGGGAGGACCCTGTTTACCGTATCTAAAACAGATATCTCGAATGCCAGAAATAAAGGCTATTTTATTTATGTCGTTGAAGTTGATCTGATTCGCGATGCTCATGAGAAAGGCATGACCCCAATGGATTTTCTGGCCAAGATTCAGGAAAGCGGTAATGTATTCGACTGTAAACTGGATGTTGATTCTGTTGGAACTCTGGAGAGAGATACCATGTTCAAGCGCATCCCTTTTACTATGCTTTTAGGGACAATCCTGGAACCTTCCATGGTAAATGCCTTATTTGATGATATTGACGAAACATCTATATTTGAGATTAAGGAAGATTTTACACTTCAGCCTGTCGGGCAACCAAAATCGGACGATTCCAATATTGACGGAGAATTTTCTGATGCGGCAATCGGGCGCCAAAATCACGAGTTCGAAATGGATCCCGTGCAGAATAATACTGTGGAACAATTGGATGATAATAAAAAGGCAGATATTCAAGGTGGGGCTGCAAGCGGTGAGACAAGTCTCAGGGTGCATGTGAAACTCCTGGATTCCCTTATGAACCTGGCCGGAGAGCTTGTCCTTGGCAGGAACCAGCTTCTTCAGGCAATTGCCTTAAAGGATATACATTCGGTGGATGCCTCAGGGCAGCGATTGGATCTCATTACTTCCGAGCTGCAGGAAGCTATCATGATGACAAGGATGCAGCCTATAGGAAATATCTTCAATAAATTTCCCCGCGTTGTAAGAGATCTTTCAAGATCTCTTGGAAAGGAAGTCAGACTGACAATAGAAGGTGAGAGTGTAGAGCTTGATAAGACCATTCTTGAGGCAATCAGTGATCCTCTAACACACCTGATTCGGAACGCTGTCGATCACGGGATTGAGATGCCGTCGTATCGAAGCAAGGCCGGTAAAAATTCGACCGGGCATGTAATGTTGAAGGCCTATCATGAGGCAGGGCAGGTCAACGTAGAGATTAAGGATGACGGCAGGGGCATTGATTCCCAAAAGTTGGTAGCATCAGCCATGGCCAAGAATCTGATCACCGAGAAACAGGCATCGATCATGTCTGAAAAGGAAAAGAGTAATCTTGTGTTTCTCCCGGGGTTATCCACTGCTGAACGGGTCAGCGATGTTTCAGGGAGAGGCGTGGGGATGGATGTTGTAAAGACCAATCTCGACAAACTAGGCGGCATCGTAGATATCGATTCCAGGGCAGGAGAAGGGACAATTGTTAAGATCAAACTCCCTCTTACTCTGGCTATTATTCCCAGCCAGCTTATCAAGGTGCAGGGAGAGAGATATGCTATCCCTCAGGTAAATCTTGAAGAATTATTCAGGATACCGGCAGGCCAGGTAAAGACCAGGATAGAAAAAGTCGGTGATGCTGAAGTCGTGCGATTGCGGGACAATCTGCTTCCACTTATCAGGCTGGCCGATGTCATCGGTATAGAGCGTACATATCTCGATAGTGAAAATAACGAAACACAAAAAGACAGGCGGATAAATATAGCGGACAGGAGGTCCAGGAAAAGTACATTGTTTAAGGATGAATCCTTCAGGAGATCTGAAGACCAGTCTGTTAAAGAAGGATCTCAGGAACGTGACTTGGCAGGTGGGCGCGGCGAAGACGATTATGATGATGAAAATAAAAGGAAACGCCGCAGTGATTTTGACAGACGATACCATGCCAACAGTGCTGTAAACATTGTTGTAGTCTACACAGGGGCATTAAAATATGGTCTTGTCGTCGATGCCCTGCAGGATTCCGAGGAGATTGTCGTAAAACCGTTAGGTCGTCATATTAAGCATTGTAAGGGCTATGCCGGCGCTACAATTATGGGTGACGGGCGGGTGGCGCTGATATTGGATGTGGCCGGCATTTCTCAGATGGCCGGTTTGAATTCAGTGGAAGGGACTGACAGGGCAAAGGAGATAGCCCAGGAGAACAGGGCAAATCAGAATAAGGACATCCAGTCAATGCTTATATTCAGGAATGCAGAAGAAGAGCAGTTCGCCGTGCCTTTGGGACTCGTTGAAAGGATAGAAAAGATCAAAGGGAATCAGATTGAGAATGTCGGCGGAAAGAGGGTGATGCAATATCGAGGCGCCACACTGCCTCTTATAGCCATTGAGCAGGTTGCCGAAGTAAAACCATTGGCTGAAAAGGAAGAATACCTGGTAATCGTATTTATTATAGCGGGACATGAAGTCGGTCTTTTGGCAACACCGCCGCTGGATGCTATCGAGAAATCAATTATTATAGACGACAGCACCTTTAAACAGGCAGGCATAATGGGTTCAGCTATTATTGACGGACGGACTACCTTGATAATCAATATTTTTGGAATAGTGGAAACGATTAATCCTACCTGGTTTGAAAAGAGGGATGCTGTCTGTGTTAGTGAAGGCAAGGCCGCTACTGTCCTGTATGCAGAAGACTCGAATTTTTTCCGAAGCCAGATTAAAGACTACCTGATTGAAGCCGGATATACGGTTCTTGAGGCAGAAGATGGTCTCATTGCATGGGATTTATTGCAGCAACATGAAAAAGAGATTTCACTTGTTATCGCAGACATAGAGATGCCGAATCTCGACGGTTTCGGTCTTACACAGAAGATAAGGGCCGATAAGAGGTTCTCCCACTTGCCGATAATAGCGTTAACAACCATGGCCGGCGATGAAGATATAAGAAAAGGAAAAGAATTAGGAATAAATGATTATCAGATTAAATTGGACAAGGAAAAACTTTTAAAAAGTGTCCATGATTTCCTGAGCAGAAATATCGGAAAGATAAAATAAAGATATTAAGATTTTAGAGAAACTTGATTGCAAGTCACTTATTATCAGTCTCCTGAGAAACCGGGATTTAAAAAAATAGAATTATCGAAATCGTTTCGCAAGCTGATATTGATACCCCGATGAGTTGGATGAATATGATATCTTTTTTAAAAGAACACCTTCTGTTTCAGATTATGATAATCCTGTCCTTTGTAATGACACTATACATGACTTGTAATTATCTTTTTAACAAGCAGGGACAAGATAATCTGATCGAGGTTATTTCGAGCGAACAGTATCAGATGCTGGCCTCCAGTATTATGGAGAGGATGAATGAATATTTTCCCACAGGAAAGAATGATCCGATAAGGGAATATTTGAAGAGGTTGAAAAAAAGTATCAACGGGATGGATATCCTTATCTTTGATTCCAAAGAAAATATCACTATTAGTGATGATTCCCTTATGGAGGGAAGGCCTCTTTCATCGGTAGTAAAGGAAAGGAGTGCCCTTGAATCCGTGCGCCGCATGATATCAGATAAAAAAACATCCCTTGAACACTCTTTTGAACTCAGTGAAGGGAAAAAGTATATTTATATTTTTATACCGATCAATAACGGCCAAGGATGTATAACTTGTCACGATAAGGCAGAAGATGTGATTGGCGGATCCCTGATGATGGCCTCTCTCGAAAGACCATACAATATCATAAAGAGTATAAATATAAAAAATATATTCTTCGGCATTACCGGGCTGGGAGTCGTTTTAATAATATTATATCTCATGTTTCAAAGATTCATAAACCGACCGATTGGATACCTGCTTGAGTCGACCGGCAAGTTAAGAGGAGGTGACTTCACTCATAGGATCGAGATAACCGGCAGAGATGAAATAAGTCATATCTGCGCGCGTATGAATCTGGTGAACGAAAATCTGAGAAGGATGATCAGTGATGTATTAAATTATACTGATGCACTCGCTTCATCATCAATCGATTTTTTAAAGATTTCGCGTGAGATGTCCCTAGACTCCAAACAGACTTCAGATATGGTAGATGCGGTAACTGCGTCATCAGAGGGAATGAATTTAAATATTAAAACGATTGCTGGTTCTATTGAGCAGACTTTCATGAATGTCACAATGGTGGCTTCTTCCACCGAAGAGATGACAGCAACAATTAAGGCATAAAAGATATCAACGATAATATATCACAGACATCCATAATCTCAGAGGATATATCCGGATCTATCGTTGAGATTAACAGATCTGCGCGCAATATTTCCAGCAGCAGTGTGCATGTGCAGATGGGCGCTGAAGATTTATTGGAAATGGCGAAGCAGTTAAAAGAAGCTGTAGGAAAATTTAAAATATAGGGATTTGTATGGAGGTATTAATCAATGTCAAAATCAACTGAAAAACAGACTAATAATATTGAGATGGCGACCTTTTATGTAGGGGATGCCCTTTTTGGTATGGATATCCTGAAAGTGCAGGAAATTAATAAGATTCTCGACATGACTGCAGTTCCCCAGGCCCCCGAGTATGTTAAAGGCATCCTGAATCTGCGAGGCCAGATTGTAACGATTATTGATCTTGGAATAAAGCTTGGCCTCTCCAGAATAGAAATAGGACCGGAAACCAGAAATATTATCGTTAATTCAAAAAACGAGTATATAGGTCTTCTTGTTGATCGTATCGGTGATGTTGAAAGAACCACTGATGAGAAGATAGAGGCCCCGCCTGCCAATATTGGAGGAGTTAAGGCCAAATTTCTTGATGGCGTTTATAAAAAAGAAAACAGTCTGATTGGGATACTGAATGTTGAAAAGGTGTTAAAGGAAGAATACTAGGCAGTAGAACGATAGAGACTGGTATTAATGTAAAAAAAGATTAGTTGATTTGAAAGGAGATTATTATCTCTGATGCTTGAGAAAAGGCCATTGAGGGTGCTTATTGTTGATGATACGGCAGTCTACAGGAAGATTGTAACTGAAGTATTGAGTGAAATTCCTGATGTCGAAGTGGTAGGTACGGCCAATAATGGAAAGATCGCAATGTCCAAGATCGCTTCCCTGAAACCGGATATCCTTACCCTTGATATCGAAATGCCTGAGATGAACGGGTTGGATGTACTGTCCAGTATAAAATCCGAGGCATTTGATGTAGGCGCTATTGTACTTAGCACATTGACCCACAAGGGCGGGGAACTGACAATGCAGGCGTTGGAGCTTGGTGCCTTTGATTTCATAACAAAGCCTGAGACCAACAGCATGGAAGAGAGTAAAAAACAGATAAAAACAGCTCTCTCATCAATGTTAAAGGCATATTCCCGTCGTCAGGAAATCAAAAATATTCTGGACGGGAAATTATCATTTTTTAAGGATAAGAAAGACAATAAGGTCAAAGAGTCTCCTGAGAACATAGTCAGACGCATGGCCTCAATAGTAAACAGAAAAAAGAAAATAGCCGAAATAGTCGGTATCGGCATTTCCACCGGAGGTCCCAAGGCGCTTTCTTACATGATGCCCCAGATTCCTGGTGACATTAATGTTCCTATTCTGATCGTACAGCATATGCCGCCAATCTTTACTCAATCCCTTGCAAAGAGCCTTGATTTAAGATGTGCTATTAATGTGAAGGAAGCGGTAGACGGAGAAACGATCCAGCCTAATGTAGCGTTTATAGCTCCCGGGGGGAAGCAGATGAAAATTGTGGCAGGCATGGATGGCAAAGACAGGATACTAAGGATAACAGATGATCCTCCCGAAAATAATTGTAAACCATCTGTAGATTATCTTTTCAGGTCAATAGCACAACATTAT
>Ga0153915_10006619_pt1 | contig 10875 bp, 12 predicted proteins | sample Opewatmetagenome_2_FD_107003 | JGI IMG/M metagenome (GOLD analysis project Ga0153915, IMG submission 107003) | Freshwater wetland microbial communities from Ohio, USA - Open water 3 Core 3 Depth 3 metaG | ecosystem: Environmental > Aquatic > Freshwater > Wetlands | place: USA: Ohio, Lake Erie...
TTAGGAACACAGACCATAAAGGGCGGGCTTTCCTATCAGGCATGTTCTCTTAATTCCTGCAAGCCCCCGGAAGATGTACCGGTTGATTTGACCTTCACTGTAGTGTCTCTGGACAGCTCTGCGAAGGATATAAATAATGATCTGTTCCTTTCAATAAAAGACGGAAAGGATGCCGTTAAGAAAGAGATAGACAAATTCGGGTCTGACAAAGGTCTGTTGCTGACCCTGGCCTTGATCTTTTTTGGAGGACTGGCCCTGAACCTGAGCCCATGCATCTATCCCCTTATCCCTGTCACGGTTTCATATTTCGGCGGGAAGAGTGGAAAGATGAAAGGCAATGCATTTTTTCATGGTGTTCTTTATCTGATCGGGCTCTCAGTCACCAATTCGATCCTTGGAGTCACATCCGCCCTGTCGGGAAACATGTTGGGCTCCATGCTTCAAAATCCTGTTGTGCTGATTATAGTAGCCTTGATAATGACCGGTCTTGGCCTCAGTTTTTTTGACCTTTGGGAACTGCGGGTCCCTTCGGCCTTAAATCAAATAGCATCAAAAAATTACGGCGGCTATTTCGGGACGTTTTTCATGGGCCTTACAATGGGGATTATTGCCGCCCCATGCATAGGGCCATTCGTCCTGGGGCTTTTTGCCTATGTGGGCCAGAAGGCTGATCCATTTTTCGGTTTCTTATGCTTTTTCATCCTCAGCATGGGCATGGGACTGCCGATCTGTATCCTGGCGCTATTTTCCGGGGCAATAGAAAGGCTGCCCCTATCAGGAGACTGGATGCTGTGGATAAGAAAGCTGATGGGATGGGTGTTGATCGGCATGGCGGCCTATATGATCAGCCCGCTGCTATCCGGCTCTATTGCAAAACCCGCCCTTTTTCTTGCCGTAAGCATTGCCGCGGGCATTCATCTCGGGTGGCTTGACAAGGCAGGACAAACCCGTGTTCGGTTTGTCTATATTAAAAGGATCTCCGGGATATTGATTCTTCTTTTGGGCATAGGCTATTTTTATTCCTCTTATTCAGCCAAAGAAGGCGTCCTCTGGAAACCCTATGATGAATGCCTTTTGATAAAGGCCGCCCGGGAGGGCAAGCCTGTTATTCTTGATTTCTATGCCGACTGGTGCATCCCTTGCAGGGAACTCGATAAGACTGTATTTAGAGATCAGGAGGTTGTAGGGTTAAGTGAAAAATTCGTTGCGATGCATTTTGATTTGACAAAACGACAGGCATCTCAGGATGAGATCCTGGAAAGATATCAGGTAATAGGCGTCCCCACGATTATCTTCATCAACAAAGACGGCAAAGAGGAAAGGAAGTTGAGGGTGTCATCCCTGGTAGGGAAATCGGAATTTTTATCAGCCATGAAACAAGTCCTGCCAAGTCATTAAAGGGAGACCTGAGAATCAGGATATTTTGTCTTTGCTGGTGTTGTAATGATGTACGTCTACCGCACCCCTAAAAAGAATAAAGAAAATAGTAGTCATTATTATAGACGACTTGAAAACCTTTATCTGCCAAGGGCGTTTTACTCATAACAAAATCGATACGATACTTTTGCCTGAGTGTGTGAAGGTAGGCAATATCCTTTTCGACCCTTTTTTTTTCCTGCACGCGCAGGTACCAATCGTAAATCAGTTTATTGGTCGTTGGAACAAACTTGTAAACGGAGAAGCTGTCTCGATCCGTCCTCCTTACAAAGTCGAGATCCTCCCTTACGCCTTCATCGAGATCCAAAAAGACTGCGTCCGACGGGGTGTGTTGTTTGATCCAGATGTAAAGGGAACTTCTGGCTGATGCCTTTGGCGATGGGAATAGCAGTTCAGAAGAATCGTTGAAATTTTTATAAATCTTAATACCCAGACCCGCAGCAATGCATATGATCATCAAAGCGACAACGGCAGTTTTAGGGTTGCCGGCAGGCATTTTTACAGGCAACCGCCAACCGGGATGCGGGGTTTGCCGGAGGTTTGAACCTTTGAAGAGGATAGTCAGGAGTATGAGCATCAAAAAAAAGGAAAGGGAACTTGTGCGGTAAGGATAAAACTTGAGAAAAGCGCCGGTGTTATCGACCAGCGCGATCAAAAGACTCAAAAATTGTTGACTGAATAGAATAATGCTAAACAATGCCAGTTTCCGTATGATGGGCTCCCTGCTGCATGAATAGAGACGCAGACACAGCATGCCTGAAAGCAAAGAAAGGATAAGGCCGACCTGGGCCGAGGACCCCCAGTAACCGAGTTGTTTGATGATGTCAAGATGGTGAGGATTTCGAAAGTAGACATAAACCCGGCTGATTTGAATGCCGTCGATTATGTTTGGATTGTTTACAAGATAGGTGGTTCCCAGATAAATTCCAACAGGCGCTGTCAACGCGGCGAAGGTTAAACAATAACCGAGGATTGTTTTCAACGTAGTTCTTGATATTAAGAGGTAGACAAATAGAATAAGGGCATACCATCCGCCGACCAGGATGTGGAAATACACCGCGAAACCGGAAAATAGCACGCTCAAAAAATAACGGTTGTCGAGGAGATAAAACAGACTGTAGAAGACAAATACATAAGAGATGACTTTGGTTTCAAAAGACCCGAAGATCCATTCTTTGCCGAAAAAACTCTGGTGCGACAGAACGCATATAATCTGTAATATAAAAATGCTTTCAAGGTTGGTAAACTTCAATTTTTTGAATATCCTGGCGAGTGGAAATGCAAAGAGGAGGGCTGTCAAACTTCTTCCGAATACGGCAACCTGTTCGAAGGATGCGAAACTGAGCGCCCACCCTATGACCGAATCAAAAATGATGCGGGAACCCGGGACATCCTTTACACTGAGGGCACCCGGAATCCAGTCATGATTGATAAATGCCTTGGCAAAAGCAAAATATGCCTCTTCGTTTTCGTCGAGCTTGAGAGAAAATGTATTCAGAAAAATGATGACAAAAATCAAAAGGCGGGTGTCGATCCGCTTGATTGAGTTGACTATGCATGATGAAGGCTTATTTTCATCCATCAATCTTTTGTCCTTCTATTTTGCAGCATGCCGTCAAGCAGGCTTTTTTTATATGCAAGAGCCTAACCGGACATTGCTGTCTATTTTGATAATTTGCCTGATAATATAATTAGGACGACCCTTGACCTCGTCATAAAGCCTTCCGATATATTCACCAATCAAACCCAGAGATAGAAGTATTATGCCTCCCAGAAAAAGAACAAGAACCGTCAAACCCGCTGTTCCAGTAATAAGCTGATTATTAAACAATCTCAGATAACAGATACAGGTCGCGTCTGCGAAGCCGGCTGCCAGGACAATAAGACCCATTAAAAGCATCAGCCTGAGAGGGAAATAGGAAAATGAAAGAAGCCCGTCAAAGGCAAGACGCAGCAGCTTGATTAATGAATACTTTTCTGCGCCTGCAAATCTGGCATCCCGTTCGTATTCAAGCGGTTCCTGATTAAACCCTACCCATGCTCGTAAACCCCGAACAAAAGGTCTATACTCTTTAAGCCGGCTCAGTTGCTCGGCTACAGGCCTGGATATCAGGCAAAAGTCACCGGAATCCAACGGAATATCCGTGTCTGAAAGGAATTTTAATAATCTATAAAAAAGGTAATAACATGTCCGTTTTAACCATGATTCTTTTCGTTCCTTGCGAACAGCATATATTACATCAATGCCTTCTTCCCATCTCCTGATCATCTTAGGAATTATCTCAGGTGGATCCTGCAAGTCTGAATCTATAACTATTATTGCGCTTCCCATTGCATTATCAATGCCCGCGGTCACTGCTGCCTGATGTCCGAAATTTCGGGAAAATTCTATGATTTTTATCTGCCCATTGCCTGATGGTTGAGATTCGATAATGCGGGAACTTCTATCTCTGCTGCCGTCATTAACAAAGATAACCTCCCAGGTTTTCCCTATTTCACTTAATGTTTTATATAAGCGTCTGCAAAACTCAGGAAGAGTTTCTTCTTCATTATACAAAGGTGCAACTACGGAGAGGATCGGTTTTTCATTTATCATTATTTTATTTGTTTCCTTCATGTCATGAACGGATTAGAAATTATTTGCGGACATACGGTGCTCTATGGTCTAATTCGATTTCACCATATGGGGCAGGATAAACTCCAACCGCCGGAATAACAAATTGCCGGGCGGACGCACAAAATTTGATCCGCCTGGAGCCTAGGGGTTCTCAATCATCCCCGAAAGGGCCATTGAAAATAAAATGAGAAAGAAAAATTTTGGGAAGTTTTACACAGGTAAGGTAAAAGATCAATATTTTTCCTCCAACTGAGTTGGAGAAATATGCGTTCTGATAGTACAGGCATGTCCCTCAATTGTTATCTCGTGCTTTCGTCCACCTTATATCGTTATTGTCCCCTCCAGATATAGAGCCGCCTTGCCTGAAATTTTCACTCTCTCACCGGCATAGGCACAGAACAACTCACCGCCCCGCTTCGAAACCTGCAATGCATGCAGATCGTTCTTATGAAGTACGTTCGCCCAATAGGGGATCAGAACGCAATGGCTAGAGCCTGTTACCGGATCTTCAGGGATGCCGAATCGGGGTGCGAAGAAACGTGATACAAAGTCGTTCTGATCTCCTCTGGCCGTAATGATGGCGCCACGACATTCAACCTGAGCAAGCGCAGCAAAATCAGGCTGCACTTCTCGAACGGTCTTCTCGCTATCCAGAACCAGGAGTAAATCCTCAGATGAACCGTAAACCTCTTTCGGTACAACTCCCAATGCTTCTTTAAGTCCAACAGGGGGAGCCAAGGGATGAGCAGGTCTTGCGGGAAAGTCCATCTCAAGAAGATCGCTGTGTTTAGTGATTATCAGTTGTCCACTCTTACGCGTCTGAAAACGGATGTTCTCCTCCGGCCATCCCCGGCATGTGAAGAGGACAAAGGCGCTAGCCAGCGTTGCGTGTCCGCAAAGCGCTACCTCTATCGTTGGAGTAAACCATCGGAGATCAAAGCCGTCATCATTTCGGACAAGGAAGGCTGTCTCGGACAAATTATTCTCCGTGGCAATGGATTGAAGTAGTTTGTCGTCAATCCATGAATCCAAAAAACAAACAGCCGCCGGATTGCCGGAAAAAACTTCAGAGGCAAAGGCATCAACATGGTAGATGGGTATTTTCATGTTTGTTCTCCAGTTTGCAAAACATTTAGAATGATGGTCGGTTGGGATTCTTCGCTACGCTCAGAATGACAACGGATGGCGGTGAACCTTGCCGCGCTTCGCTGCGAAATATTCCACAGCCTGGCTGAAAGTCATTATTCCTCAAATATCTCTTCGTCGATGTCACCACCGCAAATTCGCACCACAGGTCCTTTCATAATGGCAGCAAAACTATCAGATAGCCGGATCTCCAGAGCGCCGCCAGGCATGTGTACTGCTATTTCTGAATCGCATAGACCCAGCTTCTTCGCCACGGCGGCGGCCGCTGTGCTGCTGCTCCCCGATGCAAGAGTATAACCGGCGCCTCGCTCCCAGATCTCGATCCGGATACTCCGCCTGTCAATGACCGCCATGAACTGGACATTGGTGCGGTTGGGGAAACGAGAATCCGTTTCGATCAGAGGGCCGTAACGTCTCGCGACATCAGCCGTCGGCGCATCGCAGAGAACGATGCAATGAGGATTGCCGACTGTGGCCGCACAGAATTCAAATACTCGGTTATCTATTTCCATGCGTTCGCGAAGGACTTCCCTTGAACTGCCTGTCACGGGTATCTTGGCACTGTCAAAACTGACCGTCCCCATTTCAACGGTCACATTCTTGCCGTCCGGGTCAACCTGGCAGGTTACCTCGCCGCCCAGGGTCTCAACAGTGAAGCGTTGTTGGAAAACTAATCCTTCATCCCACAAGAATCGTGAGAAAATGCGAAGTCCATTTCCGCTTTTCTCAGCCTCGCTGCCGTCAGGATTGAAGATCCGGAGACGAAAGTCACACTTTTCGCTCCGGAGGGGACCAAACAGGATCCCATCCGATCCCACGCCATAGTTGCGGTGACATATCAACTCGACACGTCTCTGGTCGAGGTCGCTCGTCGAATCGGTCGGCGGGATTACGATGTAGTCATTACCAAGGGCATGGTACTTGATGTATCTCATCATCTTCCTTTTAACACTCAGCTTGAGGAGCGTGGGTGGAGCGGCAGCGGAACCCATGTCCCTCTCAAAGCTGTTGTTCGGGTTTGAAAATCATTTTACTAAAAAATCCGTTCTTACCACGGGATTTCAGCTTCTCGAAACAATGGGTTTTGAATAGTCTTTTTCACAAGCAGCTTCCCCGTTTCAAAACTTCTTACAAGATCACTCGTGTAAACGACCTTTTCCTTCTCGACATTGATCTTCTCAGTAATAATTCCTGACTCATTATACCTTTGAACCCATTGAGGAAAATCCCATCCAAAAATAAGCTCATTATTAGAGACAACCGGTTCTGCATGGCGATATAAGATTATTTCCATTTTTTAAGAACCCAACTCTCATAACCGGAGGGCTAGTATTAAGGCGCATCTGCTTCATGAGTTTGTTATGTGAATGATATGATTATTAAGCCAAGCAGTAAATTTTTTACGATCCAGTTTTCCCCCTGCAAGATCAAGGATTATCTTTTCTTGCTCATCAATTGTCGCTTGAATCTCAAATCCATTAAGAGTCAGAAAGGTCTCCATTGCTGCATGACCAATTCTTTTATTGCCATCCACAAATGGGTGGTTCATGACTAGAAAAAAACATAGTGCAGCCGCTTTTGTTAAAATGTCCGGATAAAGATCTGTCAGATCAAATGTAAGGCGGGGTTGATTAATTGAGGATTCCAGGGCTCGAATGTCTCGAATTCCCCTTGAGCCCCCGGAAATTTCAATAATCTCATCGTGCAATTCGAGAATTTCCCGAAGAGAAAGGTAGCGCATCAGGCCAACCGTTTATAAAGTTCTTTGTTCTTAGAGATGACTTTTTGCATGGCGTCTTCGAATTCAGGTTCAGCCTGACCAATTAGGTCCTCAATTGAAGCTGTTACAAATTGATCCGGCAACATGCCGAATTTCTCAGCTTTCTCCCGAAGCAATGCTGCCTTGGAGTCATCTATTTCGACTGTTATCGTCGCCATAAGTAATACCTTAATTATATTATTAAACTGGCGCCAGTATAGCTCAAAAAAGATTGATGTTCAATTCTTTATATTTTTATATAATGCTAAGGCATACTGGGAGCCGGATTTGTCGGTGATGGTGTGGAACAATCTGTTAAATGTCGTCATTATTTTTTGGTACTCATAATTCCTGAATGACTTGGACATACCTTGCGACACATCCAGCACTTCTTCAATACGAAACCTCTTTCATTTCTGTAGTTGGACAGATGCCTACAAGCCTGTTGGTTTACGGTTATTCCGTCCAGTGCCGACTGAGGGCATGACTGAATGCAGAGCTGACAGTCCGCCTTGCACGCTTCGTACGTTGCTATTGGGTCTTCTTCAAGCTTCTCGTTCAGCAACAACGCTCCCAGTTGAATCATATTGCCCAGCTTCTCATTTATCAGCAGGGTGTTTTTCCCGATCACACCCAATCCCGCCAGGTGGCCGGCATGCCGAAGGGATAGTATTCCTCTCGCATAGAAACGGTCAGGCTCCCAGTACTCGGATGGGTCATCTGATGGGACAGGAACATTCTTCACACCCAGGGCTTCCAGTCTTCGGGATAGTGTCAGGGTCAAGGCATCGACCTCTTCGGTGATAACCCGGTTTATGTAAGTATATGGAATACAGCTTGAAGCGAAAAGAGATCCAGCAGGGAGTTTCTTCGCAAACACCAGCACCGACCGGCAATCTCTGGAGATGTCGTTTGGGTGAAAACCCTTGGGCGCGGAGGAAAACCTATCAACAGAAGTAATACCACATAGGTCAGCGACTAGGTCAAATGCGGTGGACTTGATTTCGTCTGCGGTCATTGTCTCCTCCTTTTAACCTTACAAAGCACTGGATGCCTTTTGAGCGCAGTGGAAAAGGCAGTCCGAGTAAATTTGCATTGTTATGTTGTTTTAATAATCTTCCTCATCCGGCAATGTCCTTAATAGGAGTCAAGCGGGGCCTGCTAACAAATAGAACGAATGTGATCACGATTAAAATTGCCAATAGCAGAATAAAAACAACCGAATCATCGACGTCCAAGAGTGCCGCAGGGCGCAATCCTATAATTAATTTATAAATATCAGATAGAAGCAAAAAGAAATAGACAGCACTACCTAACAAAAATATAATAAAGAATAATCCCCAAAGAAAAATCGTGGGGTAAAAAAATTGCACTAAGCATAGGAGTGCTGGAATCATGTATAAAAATAAAGCTCCGTATTGAGCCCCTATTAGGCCTAAAAGGGCGAAGGGTATGCAAGCGATTATAAATATCCATCGTCGTTTCATTGGGCTTTTATTGAATAAGTAGCTAAGTATATTATTCATAGTCTAGTAGGATTGATTTTCGTCGCAACACTGCAAATCAGCCGATGTCGTACGCAGTCGCCTGCATTTGCCTAGTTACATAAGAATTACTTCATTGTATTTTGAATAGATCATTGATTTCTATACTCTCTTTCAGCACGTTTTCCACCAAAGGCGTAGATAGCTCTGGTTCCGGCAATTGCCTCACCGCCATGTACAACTCCTTTTGGGATCATATATTCATCACCGGGACGAAGCGGTATTCTATCTTTTTCAATGATAACAGTATACTGACCTTCCACCACAGCAATATATTCCTCGTATTCATGAAAATGCTCTTTTGATTTTGCAGTCTGTTTATAGGTCCAGAAAGCCATTTGACTTCCGTCGGCGCCATCAAAAACATATCCTTCAATACCTGGAGTATTTTGAGATTTTGAATCAACTTTATTTGCAGGGCTTTTCATGAAATCAGGGAAGTCTTTCATAATTCCTCCGAATGTTTCAGTTATTTGTCTATGACGTTGCCAGTAAACCCTAGCGCACCAATGCGGTCTAATGTTCCATGGATCGGCTATGCATTTTCGTTGTCCGATCTGATATAGGAATAACGATAAATATCGGTGCGTCTCTTCCACCCTCGACGAGTCCAATATGTATTGCCAATTACATTTATCCGGAAGACATCGATGTGGGATTTGAGAATGCCGATGGCTTCAAGTCCATCCAAACAACGAGTGACTAGTGCATGGGCGATTCCTTGACCCCGAAATGCCGGGTCAACAGCCACATGCTGCAAATACCCTCTTCGTCCATCATGCCCACACATGGCACAACCAATAATTTTGCCGTCATGCTGAGCGACAAAACTCAAGCCGGGATTCCGTAGTAGATATCTTTGGGTGGCTTCGCTCGAGTCGGCCTCGCGGACGGCCACTCCGGGTGTTTGACGCATGAGATTCAAGACTGCATCATAGTGTTCGATGGTCATTTCAAGGATGTTCATGATAGTCGCCCTCCTAGTGTTGTCATGCGGCTGCGAGTGGTAATGTATTCATAGCTTCAAGTGATTCATTTTCATTCTACGGCATAATCTCAAGAGTGATGCAGTAGTCCTTGTAACCGATGGAGCGCCAGAATGCGATCCCCGGGGTGTTCGTGGTCAAGACCTCCACGGTCAGTCTTTTTTTCCGGGGCCACAATTGGTTCCGTAGGAGATTCATGGCTGCACGGCCTATTCCTTTTCTTCTATGGTTCTGCTTGACAAAGAGTTGCCGGAGGCAGATCTCGGTCTCATTTTCTTTGTAAAGCGCGAATGCCACCGGTTCTGCCTTGGAACCGAAAATCACGGCAGTATACTCGTCAGCCAGAAAGCCCCTCATCCTTTCTCGAAGCTCCATCACAGTCATTGAATTCCTGTGGCCTTCGTCGCGGATGAGTTGGTGATTCCATTCAGCCAGGAGGTCGAGATCATTATCAGTTGCGAAATGGTGTTCCATTTTCATCGTCCTTTGATTACATTGGAATTTACCCTGCCGCGAGGCGGGGCAGATGCAATGACTTATTACGTGATCTTTTCTACCTGCAATAACTCAATATCCGGCAGATTCTCCCATAGTGTATCCCATGTGCTATATGATCGAAGAGCCTGAATCACCACCGGCAAAGGGTCCGGCCATATTTTAGGTAAATCCGCCTCTCCGATGAGACTTGGCCGGAAGGCCAAACGTTCAATCGGCGGTGTAAATTGTGCATCCACGTCCGAACGGTTGCCGCGAGGATCGACCCTGTACCATCCATGTCGGGGAAGGTGAACGGCAACAAGACCGTGAAGTACAAAGGGCGGCCCATTGTTGTCACGACTCAGACGTTGATAACAGAAACCTGCAGGGATGCTGTGTGCTCTCAAAAGAGCGACCAGCAGGTGGCCCTTTGCAAAGCAATAGCCTGTTCCAGCCGCGAGAACCTCGGATGCAGAACAGGTTACAGGAGACAATTGATAATCATAGCTGTGTTTTATCTCGTCCCTGACCCAGTTGTAACAGCGTCTTGTCTTCTCTTCTAAGTCTTGCGCTCCGGCACAGAGTGAACGGGCTTTTTCGAGAACCTTCGAGTCCTTCCAGTCAATGATTTCTGTTGATTGCAGGTATTTGTCCATGTTTCTATCTTATCCAGTGTTATATGTGATGATATCGAGATTCTTCGCTTCGCTCAGAATGACAAGAGGCAGAGATCCTCTTCAGAATGACAGATCACAAAATTTCCTTACTTCCCTCAAATTGGCAGGAGGGATTCTTCGCTTCGCTCAGAATGACAATAAAATTTCTCCATGTCGCTTAAAGCGACAAATAGCACTGACACCTCAAACCATTTGGAAAAATAGAATCAAAGGCTGTCACCCTGAGCCCCAA
>Ga0153915_10006620_pt1 | contig 10875 bp, 8 predicted proteins | sample Opewatmetagenome_2_FD_107003 | JGI IMG/M metagenome (GOLD analysis project Ga0153915, IMG submission 107003) | Freshwater wetland microbial communities from Ohio, USA - Open water 3 Core 3 Depth 3 metaG | ecosystem: Environmental > Aquatic > Freshwater > Wetlands | place: USA: Ohio, Lake Erie...
AAGACCTGGTACGACTCAATGCAGCTGAAGGTGACCAAGCGCTACTCTCACGGGTTGCAGGTTGCCGGTAACTTTACGTGGGCCAAAGCCAACGTCATCGGATCGGCGTCCGACAGCACGTTCTTCCTCGGTCAGCAGGCCGTCACCGTCGACATCACGAACTTCAACAACAACAAGCAGGTGAACCAGTATGTTCGGCCCTTGGCTGCGGTCATCACGGCGAGCTACACAACGCCCAAGTTCTCTACTACTAGCAAAGGGATGAACGTCGCCTCCCATGTGCTCGGTAACTGGACCCTGGGCGCGGTTCTCCGCTACCAGAATGGCGCTCCGATTGGACTGCCCACATCGCTCAACCTCATCACGAATCAGTTGGCAAGAGGCGCCACGGCCTTCGGCAACAGTGGCACAAACTACTGGAACCTGACCGGGCAGCCGTTCTTCACTTCCGATCCCAACTGCAAGTGCTTTGACCCGCAGCACACGCAGATCCTCAACCCGGCTGCGTTTACCGACGCTGCTCCCGGACAGTGGACCACCAGCGCGCCGTACTACAACAATTTCCGCTGGCAGCGGCAGCCGGCCGAATCGATGAGCTTCGCCCGGAGTTTCAATTTCAGCGCGAAGGATCACCGCATGACCTTCCGTATTGAAGGCCAATTCCAGAACATCTTCAATCGCACCTTCCTGTCGGCGCCCTCATTGGCTAACCCCAATGTTGCGATCGGCAACACCACCTATGCCGGAGCCTCGATTTACAATTCCGGCTTCGGCAGCATGACGACTCTCAACGGTGCCGGCGCCACGCCGCGCACTGGTACCATCATTGGTCGGTTTAACTTCTAACGTTTGAGGCCCGATCCAGCCGGCGGCTATTTCCGACGGCTGGTGGCCTCAGTTCTTAGCAACAAAACCTCAAAAGCCGGCGGCAATGTCGCCGGCTTTTTTGTGTCCGCGCGCGGCTTCAGTGCCTCCCTAAAAACGATACATTCAGAGGTGACAATGGTTCTCCTGCTGTTTCAAATCGCGGCCATCCTCGCCACCTGCCGCGTGCTCCATGGAATCGCCGGCCGCCTTGGACAGCCACCGGTCATCGGGGAAATTGTCGCAGGCCTACTGTTGGGGCCCTCGTTCTTTGGATGGATCGCACCGGCCTTGTACGCGCAGCTATTTCCCGCGGAGAGCTTGCCTGCGCTGAATGAGCTGAGCCAAATCGGCTTGGTCCTGTACATGTTCCTGGTCGGACTTCATTTGGATCTGACAGAGGTTTACGCGCTCCGGCGGGTAGCGGGTCTAGCTGGTCTGCTCAGCATCGCCGTTCCATTTGCCCTGGGCCTGGCGCTAGCGCGTCCACTGCACATCCTCACCCCTTCGTCGCCGATGTTGCCGTTCTCGCTGCTCATTGCCATCTCAATGAGCATCACGGCGTTTCCCGTGCTCGCGCGAATTCTTGCCGATCAGGAACTGAGCGCAACAAAACTGGGGCACGTGGCGATTGCGTGCGCGGCCTTGAATGACGTGCTGGCGTGGACTTTTCTCGCATGGGTCGTAGCAATCTCCCGGTCTGGTGAGGCCTCGGCACTTGGTCCGTTTGTGATCCTGCTGGCCTACATCTTGTGCATGTTCGCCGTAATTCGCCCTGCCCTTCGTTGGTTTCTGGGCCGGGTTACAAGCCGGCTCACGGTTGCCAACGAACTTTCGATGATGCTCATCTTCGTTTTTCTATCCAGCTGGGTCACCGAATTTGCCGGATTCCACGCCTTGTTCGGGGCCTTCCTCGCTGGAGTCATCTGGCCGCGCAGCGACTCGAAGAGGGATGACGTTGCAGTCAAAATCGAACCGCTCGCCACGACAATGCTGATTCCTTTATTTTTCAGTTATACCGGCCTGCGGACCAGCCTCGGCGCGCTGGGGGACAATCTTGGGCTGACCGCACTCGTGATCGCAGTCGCGATTGCAGGAAAGGTCGGAGGCGCGTTCTTGGGAGCCAAGCTCACGAGTTTCGACGTTCGCAATTCCTTAGCGCTCGGCTGTCTGCTCAATACGCGTGGCCTGGTGGAGCTGATCGTGTTGAATGTAGGCCTCGATCTCGGCCTTCTGTCGCCGCCTCTATTTTCCATGCTGGTAATCATGGCGCTGGTCACCACCGTGATCACAACTCCTGTGTTGAACCTGGTGCTGCCGGCGGAATATCGCGCACTGCTTTGAACTTGTCTTAAAGCCTACCTCGCGGCGTGGGGTGGCAGCCCCAGTGCCTCGCACGCCTTCTGATCGCCGAGATCGCATCCCCGGCGGAAACGTGCCTGGGCAACGGGTTCATTCTTCGGCGTTGAGATTCCCTGCCGGTGCATAATGCCAACGTTGAAGCACCCCTCCGCATAGCCGCCATCGCAGGCGGTTTCGAGAAGCTGCCGCGCCTTGGCGAAGTCCTTGGGGACACCTTCCCCGAAAAGATAACTTTCCCCGAGCTGACCGCAGCCTCGCGTAAATCCGGCCGCACAGCTCTGCTGGAAAAGGGTTGCCGAATACTCCAGGTTACGGGTGACGCCCTCGCCTCCGTAATAGAGCGAGCCGAGCATGAAACAGCTCCTCCCATCACCTCGGCTACAGGGCCGCATCAACACGCCGTCTCCGTCGGTCTTCACCATGCCCACAAGGCTGGTGCAAGCGCTCTCCAGGCCGATATCGCAAGCCTTCCTAAACGTCCGCTCCGCACCAATCGGATCGCGGGGAAGTCCCTTACCGCCATTCAGCAGCGTCCCCAGAGCGAAGCAACCGTTAGCGGAATTGTGCTGGCACTGTACGTCGAGAATACGGCCCAGCACGTCGCAGGCCCTTGGGCTCCCCGCGGCGCAGGCTTTCTCCCACAGCGCCGGGTTGGTACCCGGGTGTTCTTCGCCGATGCCCAGAAAGCCCGTGGTAAACATGAAGCCGAAAAAACCCACCCAGATCCCCATGAAACCAAAATTCGCCTGTCGCGGAGTCCACGCCGCAAGCGCCTGCAACGGGCGAACTTCAGTCCACTTCTGCCGGGCTAGCCAGGCACCGAGAGCAATGCTGGCGCGGTCCAGGGCCCTTACCGTCAAATTGAGAATCGGTACGCAGAGCAGCTTGTCGTAAAACACCGGCGCTCCCAAGCCTTCCAGCACTGGAACCAAACCGAAGATGCCGGCTCCATATGCCGCGCCGAAGATCACTTTCCCGAAATTCTTTCGGGGAGAGGTGGCCGGATCGGTCACCAGCAGATGCAACCCCAGGAAGATAGCCGGATGGATGTTGGTGTCGATAAAAAGGTACGTGCCGGTGGAACCGGTGTAGATGACGTTAAGCACATAGAGCATAGCGGCCGCGGACAAGGTAACCAGCGTCACCTGGAACAGCGCCTGCACGATGAGTCCGAGCACGAACATCTCTAGAAAGAAATTCGGAGGGTTCAGGAAAGTGGTCGCGATCTCGTTGCCCCAGGTGATCGGCGTATTGTGAGTCGCGATCAAGACGATCGACGTCACGAAAAGGGCAAAAGCGGAGGGGTTGAAGATGTGAGTGGAATGGCCGTCCCGTTTCCATCTCAAGAATTCCTTGCCAAGCACGATAATCGCGACCATGACGAACTGCAGGTAGTACCAGTCGTCGCGAAACCAAAGGAACAGATTCATGCTGAAGATGATCGGAATCGGACCAAAGCCCAGAATCCAGTTATCTCGCCGTGCCCAGCAGACCAGCATGTCCAGAGCGAAAAGAAACAACACCTGGGCGGCTATCAGCGGGATCTCATGGTAAACCTCACGCCAATACCAGCCCCAGTAGGCGTACACACTGGAGTGCATCAGCATCTGAACCCAATGCACCCGCCGGGGAACGAATTCGTAAGTCAGCGTTCGCCCGCTGCGGACAACGCTCCACCAAAGAGCACAGAGCCCAGTCAATAGAGCTCCGGCAGCTGCTAAGAACGAAGCGCTCAGATGGGGATTTTCGTTAACCCGTGGGAGCAGAGTAAAGCCGGCGAAGATCAGCGCAGCGAGCGCAGGCAGCCAAAGCGGCGGGAGCCCACGCTTGTCGGCCCGCGCGACGCCCTTTTGGGGCCTAACCCCATCTGCGATTCCCCCACCCTTTGCAACTGACCCCATACGCCTCCCCAGGCACCCAAACGATATAGGGTGAAACAATATCTGTTTCATCGCTCGAGTGCAACGGGGGGATGGAGTGTGAAATGTCACGAAAACCGCCCTCCTCGAGAGCGGCGTTGTGACATGCGTGCCTCACGCGTTACTTCTGGAACAAGCGGGAATAATCCGGATTGTTTTCGCAGATGTACTCGCCCACGCGCTCCAAGTCCGTTCGCACGGGCAGCGTTCGATGCACCATCCACGGCTTCTCGAATACGGTTGGATCTTCGATGCTGGCTTGATAGTCGAGATGCTCGAACGACACGCGCCGGAACCGTTCCACCACATGCAGCGCCTCGGTGTGTCGGTATCCGCCGGGCAGTTCGGATTTGTCATTGAAGCCGATCGTATCCACCACCAGGGTGTCGCCCTCCCAATGCCCTATCGAATCGCCATACCAGGTAGGATCCGGGTCCGATTGGTGCGGGCCGCCATGCGTCGGAATCACGCGAAAGGCGCCCGGATATTCATACAACACCACCACCTGATCCAACCCCTGTACGATCTGCCATTGATAGGGGGAAAACATCGCCTGAGGAACACCCGGAGGGTGGCAATCGGCGGACGAGCCGGCATCGTTAGGTCCGCGCACCACTTTAAACTTCTCCGCGCCGACCTTTAATACAGGTTTCGTCTCCAGCGGGCCGGGCGTGTTCGAAATATTCATCGGCGCGCCTCCAAAGAAGAAGCTGCCCGGGAAGATCATGTTGTAGACGCCCGAAAGGTTCGGTTTTCCGTCTGGCATTTTAGGGATGCCCCTCTTCACGGAGGCGGTAGCTTTCAATGGGGCCGTGCCAGGAATCGTCACCGTCACTTCTTGCGTGAGCATTTGGTTGCGGGGGCCGACGACGGTGAGGACATAGGTGGTGGTCTGGCGCGGGGTCACCTGTTTGCTTCCCCTAGCCGCCACAGCTCCAATCCCAGGTTCAATGGAGGCGCCGATCGGGTTCTCCACGAGCCATTCCAAGTGCACTGCTTGCCCCGCCTTGGACGTGGTAGGCTCCGCGGTAAATCGCGCCACGCGCGCCTGGAGCTGCGGCGTCCCGCTATAAAAGTTGACGTCATTGGGGCGTGGCTGTTGCGCCAAAAGAAGCCCGGGTAGAAAGCATGTTGCAAGAAGCATCCGCATCGCGATCTAAGTGTACAGCTTAGAATACGCTGACGACCATCCCACCCCAGCGGGTCCAGGGGCGGCGCCTCGACCGCTGGGTCCACTAGCGCACGGGGACGGGCTTGGACCGCTACTGCACCTGTCCCGTTGCACTAGGGTCAGCGCCTTTAGCGTTCGCCGCGGTTGACATCGCTCGCATATTGACCGGTTGCCATCACGCAAAGGCAGGGCTGGATTTTCTGAGCTATGCTATGACCCGACGGGGTGCGTTTACATGTCGCGCGAGCATTTATTCCGAGCCGCATTCTTCACCTTGGCTCTCTCCGGGCTTTGGACCGGACAACTCTCGGCCCAAAAGGACCTTTCGGGGCAATGGGCGAATCGGATTCATGAAGACCAACCCTCGCGTGGTCCTGGGCTTGAAATTGGTGAGTGGGAAGGATTGCCGATCAATAGCGCCGCGCGTCTGAAAGCGGAAAGCTGGACCGCATCGGTTTACACTGTTCCCGAGCGTCAGTGCATTCCCTTTGCTGCAGATATGGGATTGACCATCGGCAATGTTCGCATTTGGAGCGATGTAGATTCATCAACCCAGCAAGTAATCGCCTGGCACATTCATCACGAATGGCAAGCTCAGGACCAAGTGATCTGGATGGATGGCCGTCCTCGCCCACCTGCCTACGCGCCCCATTCGTGGCAGGGATTCTCCACCGGGAAGTGGGAAGGCAACACACTTACCGTATCAACCACTCATTTGAAATGGGCCTACTTAGAGCGAAACGGCGTGCCGCGCAGTGACCAGGCCACTCTTACGGAGCACTACATCCGGCACGGGGATACGCTCACCGTTGCTCAGATCATCACGGATCCCGTTTACACGACCGAGCCGATGATTCGGACGCGGAACTTGGTGCTGAATCCCGAACAGCAGTTTGGCGGTTATACTTGCCGGCCGGCAGCGGAAATCCTCAACCGGCCGCCGGGCTTCGTGCCCCACTATTTGCCCGGCACAAATCCCTTCCTGGACAGTGCGACCAAGCGTTTTCAGGTGCCTGCGCTTGCGCGGCTCGGCGGCGCGGAAACGACGTACCCGGAATTCGCTACGAGATTAAGAGCAACAACGAATACACAAGCGACGCCTGACAAGCAGCAGAACCCAAACCAGCAGAAGAATATTATGGACGACGGACAACTCCACATTCTTCCTGTGCAGGGCCAAGTCTACATGCTGGCGGGCGCGGGAGCGAATATCACGGTTCAAGTGGGAGACGATGCGGTCCTGGTGGTGGATGCCGGAGAAGCCAGCATGAGTGACAAAGTCATCGCGGCGATTCGTCAAGTATCGAGCAAACCGCTGCGTACCGTGGTTTCAACCAACTTTGACGCGGACCATGTCGGCGGAAACGGGAAGGTCGCCAAAAGCGGCAGCCAGATTGGCGGCATCAACGGCGGCGGCCTCAATTCGGGACTGGCGGGCGTGCCTACCGAAGATTCGGCGCAGATCATCGGTCATGAGAATGTGCTCACACAAATGAGCAAAGCCGTTGCCGGAAAGCCGGCACAGCCGCCCAATACATGGCCCACCGAGACCTATGCCACGCCCGAATACGAAGTGGTCAACGGCGAGGGCATCCAGATTTTTCACGCTCCGGCAGCGCACGCCAATGGCGATAGCCTTGTCTACTTCCGGCGCTCCGATGTCATCAGCACGGGAGACGTTTTCTCCACCATGAGCTACCCCGTGATCGATCTTCAAAACGGCGGCAGCATCAACGGCGTTATCGCCGCACTCAATCACATCCTGGATTTGGCCATCCCCAAAGATAAACAAGAGGGCGGCACATACATCATTCCCGGCCACGGACGCGTCTGCGACGAAGCTGACGTGTTGGAGTACCGGGACATGGTGACCATCATTCGTGACCGAGTTCTCGACATGGCCAAGAAAGGCATGACGCTCGAACAGGTCAAGGCCGCCAATCCCACGTTCGATTATGACGGCCGATACAATACCAGCTTTTTGCCGGCCAACACGTTTGTGGAAACCGTCTATCGCAGCCTGCAGAAATAGGGCCAGCGGGGGACACCGGGACACTCTGCTATGCGAGGACATTCCACGCCACCACTGGAATATTCCGCGCCGTCAGCCGAGATCCGAGTTTGCGCCGACATGCGGATCCGTCGCAGTAGGCAGGCATGTCCTGCCTACCGTCGCCAAACTGCTACTTACGCGGCTCCCAACACAAATGCGCCCGCAACACAGGATCAAGCCCCATCCGCTGCCCATTGCGCTCGGCACTTCGATAAATCGCTAAGGACTCCGCCCGTTGCTGCAACTCCAACTGCTGCGCCAATGGCATCACCCCATCCACCACACCCTTATGCGGCTCATTCCCCGACGGCACACCCTACTCAATCACCGGCCTCTTTGCTATACCCAAGCATGCCACCCTCCCGATCACAAAATGGCGCAACGAGGCGGCCAACCTAAGACCGCCTCGGCGCTCGTTCGTGCCCACAGACCAAATCCCAAACCCGCGAGCACTTACCCACCGTGGTAGCGTTCAAACAATGGGCCCAAGCGCAGCCTTCACGCAAACCACTCAATTCATTCGAGAAATTCTCCCCTTTCCTTCGCGACTGGCCTCATGTGGGGCAGAGCCGCGGCTCTGCCCTGCTGTCTCCTGACGCCGCCGAAGCGAGAAGAAGCGCCAGCCAGCCCGCGACACCGGACATCTCTTGCCCCTCCTCCGGTAGCACTTCCCCGAAAAATACATCTCCACACCCTTTAACAACATGCCGTACCCCTACCGCTCCCATAAGTCAAATCCTGGATTACCATTGGTTCGCGATGGAAAAGAAAGGCGGGGGCTATCCAAAACCGGATCAAAACCACCTGTTCGGCGCCTGATAAACAGTGGCATTTGTTCGAATATATATTTTTTAAGTCACGCCCCTCGAACAATGGGGTGGTCGTCAATCCTCATATCGAAGAGCCGGCAAACCCCCAAACTCCGCCCTCATTTCCGGCCAAACTAACCCACCTAGCCCCACAATGAGACGATCGTCCACTCTACAGCCGCCGCAACGGCCCGGGCGGCGCCAACATACACTGAATGAAGCTGCGCCAACGAGCGCGCCACTTCTGGATGAACCGCCAACGGTAGCCATGCGATACGCCTATGTACTGATTCTGACGATGGCCGGGCTCCTGCACGCACAGGACGGAGCGGCGCTATACAAGGAACGCTGCGCATCCTGTCACGATTCGCCAGAGGGACGCATTCCCTCCATGGACGCGATCAAACAGATGTCGGCCCAAGCGATCTACGCGGCTCTGACAACTGGTGCGATGCAATCGCAGACCAGAGGTTTGTCCACACAGGAAGTCCTTTCCCTGCTCGTCCACATTGCGCCTGCAGGTAGCACGAACACAAAGCCCGCCTTTGAAAAGAGCTGCACCGGGAACCCTCCACTCACTGGGGTCACCGACAGCAGGGATGGCACGGGTGCCTGGCCCGGCTGGAGCCCAAGCGTCACCAATTCGCGATATCAGGAGGCGAAGGCGGCGGGGCTGGCAGCAGCCGACGTGCCCAGGCTCAAGCTCAAATGGGCCTTCAATTTGGGGGAAGTAACGATGGCCCGCGGCCAGCCTGCCGTGGCGGGCGCCCGCGTATTTGTGACTACGCTCGCGGGCGATGTGTACGCCCTCGACGTGGCCAGCGGCTGCATTCACTGGGCCTTCAAGGCGACGGCGGGTATGAATTCGGGCGTCACTCTGGGAGAGGCGACACTGGAAGGTGGAAACCGTGTTCCAGCGATCTTCTTCGGAGATCGCAGCGCAGTGATGTATGCCTTAAATGCGGAGTCGGGCGAGTTGCTATGGAAAACTCGGCCGGTAGAACATTTACTCGCCACTTCCACGGCCACGCCGCAGTTCTACAAAGGCATAATCTATCAGGGTTTCTCCTCCCTCGAAGAATCGCTTGCGGTGGACCCCAACATGGCATGTTGTTCGTTTCGGGGCAGTGTTGTGGCGCTCGATGCCGCCACTGGCCGCACGATCTGGCGGAGCTTTACGATTACGGAACCGGCGAAACCCACGGGGACAGCGCCAACTGGTACATCAAAGCTACTGGGCCCGTCAGGCGCCGCGATTTGGTCCACACCCACCATCGACGAACAACTGGGGGCTCTCTATGTCGCCACCGGAGACAATTACTCGCGGCCCGTCACCGAGACCAGTGACGCCGTGCTCGCCTTCGATCTGAAAACCGGGAAGCTGCTGTGGTCGCGGCAGCTCACCCAGGGGGACGCCTATAACGGTGCCTGCAACAGCCGGACGCGCGCAAACTGTCCCGACAAGGACGGTCCCGATTTCGATTTCGGACAGCCTCCCATCCTGGTTCAACTCAGTTCGCGGAGTTCTGGGAGTTCAGTGATGCCGGGTGGTGCCAAGCGCGCGCTGGTGATTGCGCAGAAGTCCGGCACCGTGCATGCGCTCGACCCTGACGCAAAGGGCAAAGTTCTGTGGCAAACCCGGGTCGGGGCGGGCGGCTTGCTTGGCGGCAGCCAATGGGGTTCTGCGGCGGATAACCGGCATATGTATGTTGCAATCTCGGATGTCGCGCTGCACACTGTTGCCGACGCCACAGCGCCGGGCGGACGACGCATTGCCATCGATCCGAAGATCGGCGGCGGGCTCCATGCGATCAACCTGACCTCGGGCACCATCGCCTGGAGCGCCAGGCCGGCTAAGTGTCCGGCCGCTCAGGCCATCTGCTCGTCCGCGCAATCCGCGGCCGTTACCACCATCCCGGGTGCTGTGTTTTCCGGCAGCCTCGACGGCCACCTGCGCGCCTATTCCACAACAGACGGTAGAGTGATCTGGGACTTCGATACCGCCCGCGAGTTCCCGACCGTCAACGGAAAACCGGCGCGCGGCGGATCCATCGATGCGACGGGAGCAGCCGTGGCCGGCGGCGTCATATTCGTCAACTCAGGCTACAACCAGTTCGGCGGAATGCCTGGGAACGTAATGTTGGCATTCTCGGTGGATGGTCGATAGAGAATGACTAACGCTAGAACGCTATCCGAACTGTCCCGGCGGTCCCGTAGTGATGGAATGGACCCATCCCTAGAGTGGTAGGTTGAGCGGGGAGGTAAAGTTCCATGCAAGTAAGCGTAGTTGGATTGGATATCGCCAAACAGGTGTTCCAGATTCACGGAGTGGACTCGAACGGGCGGGTGGCGTTGCGGAAGCGGCTGCGGCGAGGCCAGATCCTGGGGTTCTTCGCGAACCTGCCCACATGCCTGATCGGGATCGAAGCGTGCGGGGGAGCGCACTACTGGGCCAGAGCCATCGGAAGTTTCGGACACACGGTGCGGCTAATGTCCCCACAGTTCGTGAAGCCTTATATAAAGTCGGGAAAGAACGATCCCGGCGATGCGGAAGGAATCTGCGAGGCCGTAAGTCGGCCGAGCATGCGGTTCGTACCTGGGAAGTCCGTCGAGCAGCAGGATATTCAGGCGCTGCACCGGCGCGGGGGCATGTCGGCTTGCCGCCGCGGTTGTTCAGCCTCCCCTCCATAGCCGTCG
>Ga0153915_10006621_pt1 | contig 10874 bp, 12 predicted proteins | sample Opewatmetagenome_2_FD_107003 | JGI IMG/M metagenome (GOLD analysis project Ga0153915, IMG submission 107003) | Freshwater wetland microbial communities from Ohio, USA - Open water 3 Core 3 Depth 3 metaG | ecosystem: Environmental > Aquatic > Freshwater > Wetlands | place: USA: Ohio, Lake Erie...
CCCGCGACCAGTATCGCCAGGCACTGGCCCAATGGGCCGACGCCGACCCGGTGCTGGGGGAACTGGTGAATCGGGTGCGGGCCAGACTCGACCGGCTCGGGGGACAGGGGTAACAAAGGCGGGAAGGCGGGACGGCGGGAGCCCAACCCCCGCTCTCCCGCCCTTTCGCGTTCACGCCTTCTCCGAGCCCATCCCAGACGACTATCTTTACCGCGCAGGCCGGACACGATGGTCGCGGGCCGGGCAACCGGTTCGAGGAAAGTCCGAGCTCCAACGGGTAGACTGCCAGGTAACGCCTGGGCGCCGAAAGGCGACGGACAGGGCCACAGAAAAGAGACCGCCCCAAGCCGGCGCAAGCCGAGGCGGGGTAAGGGTGAAACGGTGGGGTAAGAGCCCACCGCGCAGCTGGCGACAGCGGCGGCACGGTAACCCCCAGTCGGAGCAAGGCCAAATAAGCGGCGAGGTGTGACCCACACCGAGGTGTGGCCAAGGCATGCCTTGGCCAGACCACAGCCGCGGGTAGGCTGCTTGAGGCGGCCGGCAACGGCCGTCCCAGAGAGATGACCATCTGGGTGTGGTGTCAGGGGCTTGCCCCTGGCGCCCACCCAAACAGAACTCGGCTTACGGTCCGGCCTGGAGCTGTGGGCGGGAGGGCGGAGGACGGGATGGCGGGAACGGGCTCCGCCCTTCCCGCCTTGCCGCCCTTCCGTCGTTTGTGACCTGTCCCCTCCCGCCAGCAGGGGTGGGACGGTAGCTTAGAAATCCGGCACTTGTCCCGCAGGAAGTGTGAATGTCGCGCCCGACCGCACCGCAGGACCGCAACAAACCGTACCCGGAATCATGGGAGCAGGTGGCCGACCTGCGCGTGTTCCGGACCAGCGCGGCGGACTGGGACCGGCTGATCAGCTGGCGCCAGGACATGCGCAAGCGCGGTTGGAAGTTGCTGCGAGTCACGAGCGACGAGACCGAGTTGGTTGCCGTCTTCGGCAAGACCAAGGCGGACCTGAACCACACCGGCCCATGACCCGTCTGCAGTCCCCCTTCTCCTGAGGTAGTCATGATCCGTCCGTGGATGGTCGCGGCGTTGAGCCTCGGCGGCCTGGTCGCCTGGACCCCGCCTCCCGCGGCCCGGCAGTACAAGCTCAACGTCAAGACGACCCAGGTAGTCGACCTGAGCGCGCTCGGACAGGGAGAGCAGCGGGTGCAGCTCGTCAGTACCGGGTTCCTGAGCATCAGGAGTACCGACAGCGCCGGTGGCCAGGCCGTCACCGTGGTGCTCGACTCGCTGCAGGTCGGCGAAGGATCGCCCATTCCGCCGGATCAGGCGAAATCCGCGGCGGGCGCCACCTGGACCGGTTATCGCGAGGCGGGCGGCCGCCTGAAGGATCTGAAGCTGACCCAGGACAATGCCGTGGCCTCGGCACTCGAGGGAGTGCTGCAGCAGCTTTTCCCGCCGATGAAGAGCGGCACCGCGGCGGGCAAGAGCTGGACCGACACAACCGAGACTCAGCGAAACGGCGGCATCGCGGTCCGCACCGTCACCAACTTCCTGACCTCGCCGGACTCCTACAATGGCCAGAAGGTGCTGAAGCTGGCGGGCGCATCCAGCAGCTCAATCTCCGGGAGCCAGGAAGGTCCCCAGGGTACCGTTCAGATCGAAGGCACTGGTACGGGCACGAGCGCCTGGTTTCTCGGGCCTGACGGCACCTGCCTTGGGAGCACTTACTCGGGTACTCAGTCGCTGCAGTTGACCGTGGCAGCCGCGCCAACCCCGCTCCCCCTCACCGTCACGATCGAGGGTAGCGCCTCGCTGCTCAAGTAGGCCGTGACCCTTCCCTGGCGAGTCACAGCGCTGCTGCTGATTGCAGGTTGCGCGTCCGGGGCTCCCGCGACGCGTCCCGGCACGCCGTCTCCCGCGCCCCGGCCGGGTCCGGAGCCGGGGCGCACGGAGCCGAGACCGGACGTGGTGTATCGATATCCGCGGAGCGGCGCCGGCATCCTGCGGTATAGCTTCGGCCGGCGCGACTCTGTCGTGGCCACGATGCCCAGCGGCGAGGAGCAGGTACAGGTGCTGGCGCGGACCGCGTACCTGACGCTGACCTGGAGCGCGGCGGACACCGGCACCAGGATCACGACCACGATCGACTCGGTGGTGGCCGACAGTGGGATTACTGTGCCGATGGCGGTGCTCGACAGCGCGAGGGGCACTCGCTGGACCGGCCTCAGACCACCAGCTGGCGGACTGACCGGTCTCACCGGGACCCACACCTCGCTATTCGGGGACCAGGTCCGCGACCAGCTCATCCTGCTCTTCCCGAGGCTTCCCTCCGATGGGGTCCGGCCCGGGGCTCACTGGAACGATTCGACCGAGGCCCCCGCACGGGTGAGCGTGTTCGAGGCCACGGAAAGCTCGGTCACGAGCGGAGACGCCGGCGAGCCGCTGCCCTCGGGTGCGCTGCCGATTCAGGTGACGGCGGCCCGAAGCGCCGCGGGTGAATCGACCCAGTTCGGTCAGGCCGTCACCATCAAGGCGACGGGGAGCGACACCCTCACCTACCAGCTCGCCAACGACGGCAGGGTGCTGCAGGGAGCAGGGCGCCGGTGGACCTCGCTGGTGGTGGATCTCTCCGCCATCGGCCAGTCGGTCCCCGCGCGGGAATTCTCCACCGTCAGCATGACCCTGCTCCACTAGGTCCACTGTCCCGCCACCGCCAGGCCCTCGACCTGCTCGCATCCTGGAGTTGCGTCTGATCCGGCGCCTGCTGCTGATTCTCGCTTCCCTGGTCGGCCTGGTCGTCCTGTGGCTGTTCGCCGTGTGGCCGCCACCGTCGTGGTACCGCACCCACTGGCCGCGGGAGACGGCTTTCATGGCCCGTCCCATCGCACGGCCATCCTCGTCCAGGTCCGGCGCACCACCCCGGCGGCAGTACCGGCCGGTACCTCTCGACTCGATCACGCCCCGGCTTCAGGACGCGGTAATCATCGGGGAAGACAACAATTTCTTCAGCCATCACGGCATCGACTACCTGGCGCTGGCTCACGCCCTGGGATACCGCCGGACCACGCTCGACTGGGGCAACCAGCGCGACCGCAGGGAGTTGATGGCGGTACTGCCCCAGGCCTGGGCCCGCAGGGACCGGCTCCGCGGGGCGAGCACCATCTCACAGCAGCTGGCCAAGAACCTGTACCTCTCTCCCACGCGGAATCCTCTCCGGAAGCTCAAGGAGGCCGTCATCGCGTGGCGGCTGGAGAGCGCGCTCGGCAAGCACCGGATCATGGAGCTGTACCTGAACGTGGTCGAGCTGGGCGATGGAGTCTTCGGCGCAGAAGCCGCAAGCCAGCTCTACTTCAACCGAAGCGCGGTCGAGCTTTCCACCGAGCAGGCCGCGGCCCTTGCCGGCGCCCTCCCGTTTCCGCTCCGCTCCAACCCCGGCTATCGGCCGGGCCGGATGCGCTGGCGCCAGAACCTGATTCTCCGGCGGTTGCGGGGCGAGGACGTGGAGGTACCGAAGGTCGAGGAGGAGGATCCACAGCCTCTGCCGGCGCTGGACTCGGCGGCGGTTACCCCCGATTCCACCATTCTATATCCCTCCCCGGACACGACGGCGCCGGTGCCCGGTCCGCCCGACTCCACCACCCCTCCAGTCGACTCGACCGGGGCGCCTCCTACCCCGATCGATTCCAGCCCGGCACCGTAGCCTGCCAGAAGATGCGCGCCACGGAAGGCGGAGGGCCACTACTCCCGACCGCGGAAGGCGCGCCCCCGCGCGTGAATCCGCCGGAGCGATCGACCAGCTAGGGGCGCCGGCCCCTGGCCCGCTGGTTGATCAGGCGAACGATTTCTTCCGCAGGAACGTCAAGGCGGGGAGCGAGCAGTACGACGGGCGGGAGGTCGAGGTCGGCAGCGAGCTGGCGGACGCGGCGGAGACTCTGCGGGAGCCGCGCCTCCCAGAACTCCGGGTTGGTCACCTCGACCAGGACCAGCATGGTGGTCGACATGGGCCGGAGTTCCGCCCGAACGATGTCGGACCACGGCACCGGTCCAATCGGGGTAGCGAGGTCGGTGACACCGTTGTCATCCAGGACGATCCGGTCGCGGCGAGTATACGCCGGACGAGCGGTGATCCAGACGAGTGCCGCACCGGCCAGCAGTGCCGCCCAGCCGGCCACAGGGTGCCGGATCAGGATCAGCCCCACACCGCCCAGCAGCCCCGCCGCCCCACCGATGAGCCATGGCGTCCGCGAAAACGGCAGGTTCCGCGCAACGACCCGTCCCGTGCCGGAGGCCGGGTCCATGCGCTAGAGGATCTTCTTCCCGAACGCCGACTCGACCAACTCGAGCGCGAATTCGGCCGAACGGTTGCGGTCATCGAGAATCGGATTGACCTCGACCATCTCGAGGGAACTCACCACCCCGGCAAGGGCCAGCGACTCCATGACCAGATGGGCCTCGCGATAGTCGAGCCCACCCTTCACGGGCGTCCCCACACCGGGAGCGAGGCTCGGGTCGACGGAGTCGAGGTCGAAGCTCACGTGTACCAGGTCGGTCTCGTGGGTGACGTTCGCGATCGCCTTCTCCATGACCACGTGGATGCCGTCCCGGTCGATGTCTGCCATGGTGTAGACGTGCACGCCGAGTCGGCGGAGGTTGGTGCGCTCACCCTCGTCCACGCTCCGGATCCCGACCAGGGCCACGTTCTCCGGGGCCACCTTCCGGAACCGTCCGCCAATCGAAGTCAGCGCCGAAGGCCCAAGGCCCAGGAGGGCCGCGAGGGGCATTCCGTGCACGTTACCGGAAGGAGAGGTCGCCGGCGTGTTGATGTCGCTGTGGGCATCCACCCACAGCACGCCGACCTTCCTGCCCCGGGTCCTGCCCCACGCGGCCAGGCCGGACACGGTTCCCACGGCGATGGAGTGATCGCCCCCGAGCACGAGCGGGAAATGGCCGCGCCGAACCACCCGGCGAACCCGATCCGCAAGCATCCGGTCCGCGCGGGCGATCTCGGCCAGGTACCGGGCGCGGAGGTCGCCGACCTTCAGTTCCTCCATGTTGTGAATCGGAAGGTCACCCTCGTCGATCACGGAGTGACCGAGCGCGGTCAGCCGCTGCTCCAAGCCGGCGATACGGATGGCGGATGGGCCCATGTCCACGCCGCGCCGCCCGGACCCGAGATCCATGGGCACGCCGATGACATGTATCGTCCGGGTCTTTCGCGGAGGCATAGCGTTCCGAGTTCCGAGTTCCGAGTTCAGGGCCACGAGGCTCTGTGCCAACGCTCTCGAAAACCCAGAACCTGGAACTCGGAACTTCTAGTCGACCAGCCGGAGGGGCATTACCAGGGTCATGTAGGCGGCGGGGTCGTTCCAGCCGACCGGCTCGCAGGTCGCCGCCCGTTCCGGACCCTTGAAGGTCATGCGGACCTCGTCGGTGGGCATGTACTTCATGATCTCGAGCAGGTAGGAGGCATTGAACCCGATTTCCAGCGAATCCCCGTCGTAGGCGACCGACATCTCCTCCTGGGCCTCGCCGAGATCCGGCGTCTGCACTGAGAGCTTGCAGGAACCGCTGGCAAGACCCATGCGGATGCGGTGCGTCTGATCGCTGGCGACGATGCTCATCCGCCGCAGGGCCGAGGTAAGCGCGGCCTTGTCCGCGGTCATGGATTTGTCGTTCTCGCGGGGGATGACCTGCTCGTAGTTCGGGTAGGGCCCCTCGATGAGCCGGGTGAACACCTGAGTCGTGGCCGAGCGGAAGCCGAGATGGTTTTCGCTCTTGGCGATCTCGAGCTCGTCGACCTCCCCGAAGAGCCGGCGGATTTGCTCCAGTGCCTTGGGCGGGATGATCAGATCGGCCTGGCCTTTCCCGATGCCGGCGGTAACCGGGACATCCATCCGCGCGAGCCGGTGGCCGTTGGTGGCCACCATCCGCATGCGTTCGGGCCTGAGCTCCCACAGCACCCCGTTGAGGATCGGGCGGCTCTCCTCGGTGCTGGCGGCGAAGGCCACGTGGGACACCAGCTTCTGAACGTCACCCGCCTTGGAGCGCCAGCCGCCCTCGAACTTGACCGCCGGGAAGGCCGGAAACTCCTCCCGCGGCAGCCCCAACAGGCGGAACTTGGCGCGGCCACACTCGATCGTGGCCCGCTGCTCGCCGGAGCTGGTGAGCCGGATGGCGGCACTGGGCAGTTCGCGGACGATGTCCGAGAGCTTCTTGGCGGGCAGCGTAATGGCGCCGTCCTGGTCGACCGAGGCGGGCACGGTGGTGCTGACCGCGATGTCGAGGTCGGTTCCGGACAGGCGGAGCCCGTCACCGGTTGCCTCGAGCAGCACGTTCGAGAGAACCGGGAGGGTCGTCTTGGTCGGGATGGAGGCGGTGACTGCCTGCAGGCCTTCCTGGAACTGCTCCCGCGTGATGGTGAACTTCATCCCGCTCCTCGAGGGTGCAAGAAAAGCCTACCAGCTTCTTAAGATAGTAGACTCAGCAGTAGCAGTAGGGACTATGGAGATGTGGACGATCGTCCCAACTCCGCCTACCGCTTCGTTCTATCGCTTCGACGCCTGTGGATCGGGTGTGGAGCGCCGGGGAACGCCTGGGGGCAACCGGCCGGGAACCCACGGCTTCCCACATCGCCCACAACCCGGGTGGACAGTCATTGTGTACCCAGCTCCGCGCGGGCGCTCTCGATCCGTTCGCGGAAGCCGCGATCTCGAGACATCTGTCGCTGGACCTTGTCCACGCTGTGAATCACGGTGGAGTGGTCCCGGCCGCCGAAGGCCTGCCCGATCTCGATCAGCTGCATCTGGAGGATGTCGCGGGCCAGATACATCGCGATCTGTCGCGGGATGACCAGGGTCTTGATCCTGGCCTTGGACCGGAGCTGCTCGGCCGTCACCCCCCAGCGCCGGGCCACCACGTCCTGGATCCGGTCGATGCTGGGGAGGCTCCTGGGCGAGCCGGGGAGATCGTCTCCCGGGCGGATCTTGTCGGCCAAGGCTTCGCGGGCAAGCTCGATCGACACCTCGCGGTGCTTGAGCGAGGCGTACAGCAGCAGCTTGATGATGCAGCCTTCCAGCTCGCGGACGTTGGAGCGGACGTGCTCGGCGATGAACCGCAGCACGTCGTCCGGAATGGTCATTTCGAGATGGTCCTGCTCCTGCTTCTTGCGCAGGATCGCGATCCGGTGCTCCAGGTCGGGCTGGCCGATGTCGGCCACCATGCCCCACTCGAACCGGCTCACCAGCCGGGCCTCGAGTCCGGGGATCTCCTTGGGCGGCCGGTCGGAGGTCAGGACGATCTGCTTGCCGGCCTCGTACAAGGCGTTGAAGGTGTGGAAGAACTCCTCCTGGGTCGCTTCCTTGCCTTCCAGGAAGTGGACGTCGTCCACCAGAAACAGGTCGATGTCGGTGCGGTAACGCTTGCGGAACTCCGGCATGGTGCGCCGGGAGATGCCCTCGATAACCTCGTTGATGAACTGCTCGGCGCTCACGTACAACACTCGGGTTTCGGGCCGCCGCCGGAGCATCGCGTGGGCGATGGCCTGCATCAGGTGGGTCTTTCCCAGGCCCGTGGCGCCGTAGATGAACAGCGGGTTGTAGGTCTTGCCGGGCGCCTCCACCGCCGCATGCGCGGCGGCGGCGGCCAGCTGGTTGGACTTGCCGATGACGAACGACTCGAAGCTGTACCGTTCGTTGAGCGGCTGGTTGCTGGGATTGGCCTGAGGCACGCTGGCCTGGCCGGCCGGCGGGCTGACGAAGAAATCCATCTGCGGCCGCCGCTGGCGGTCCTCCTGAACGCGGAAGGTCACGGTCGTCGGTTGACCGACGACCGTTTCCGCGAGCCGTGAGAGGAGGGCGCCGTGGTTGGTCTCATTCCACTTCGCGGCGAACTCGTCCGGCGCGGCGACGACCAGGCGGTCGCCCTCCAGCGCCATGGCCTCGGTTGGCTCGAGCCATGCACGGACAACCTTGTCGGGAAGCTGGCGACTGGCCTCGTCGAGGATCCGCTTCCAGACCTCTTTGGGGGACTGCGGCATGCTGCTCAGGATGGGTGGGGCGTTCGCAAGGGCGCACGATTGTACGGGTCGATTGTGGAAAAGTCAACCTTGACCCGGAGCCCCCTTTCCGGCTAGGTTTGCGGGCTCATTTTAGGGGATTCTCATGCAGCCGACGTACCGCCCGCGCAACAAGAAGCGCATCGCCAAGCACGGCTTCCGGGCCCGGATGGAGACCCGCTGGGGCCGCGAGACCTTGTCGCGCCGGCGGAAGAAGGGCCGCAAGCGGCTCACCGTCAGCGTCGGCTCGAAGCACGGGAGCCGCTGACCACGAGCGAACGGCTCCCGCGGCCGCGTCGCCTGGTGAGCCAGGCCGAGCGTGCCCGGTGTCTTTCGCAAGGCCGACGGCAGCGAGGCCAGTCGCTCGAGTTCAGCTGGACTGACAACATGACGGGCCACCCGCGGATGGGACTGATCGTTCCGAAGTTCCAGTCCACAGGGGTGGCCCGCAATCGTTTGCGGCGGCGCCTGCTGGAGTTGTGGCGCCGTAACGTCATGGGCCGGCAGGGACCGCACGACCTCATGATCCGGGCCCGGCGCGAGGCCTACCGAGCGTCGTTCTCCCAGCTCAGGTCCGAGGTGCTCCTGTTCGCGGACAAGGCCTTCGGTCCGGTCCGCCCGGACGGAGAAGCAGCATGAGCGTCGTACGCCGTTCCGCGTTCCGCGTTCCGCGCGCCCCGGACTCGACCGGCCCGGGGGGCTCGGGCCACAGCAACTCGGAACGGGGCACGGGGAACGCGGAACGGTCGCGGCTCTTCCCCGTACCACGAACCCTGTGGCAGTGGCTGCAGGCGCCCCTTACCTGGGCCGCGATCGCCCTGGTCCGGCTCTATCAGTTGGGCATCTCTCCGGGTCTCCCCGCCCGCTGCCGGTTTGCGCCGAGCTGCTCGCAGTACACCCTCGAGGCAATCCAGCGGCACCACGCCATCAAGGGCATCTTGCTCGGCGCGTGGCGTCTGCTCCGCTGCCATCCCTGGCATCCCGGCGGCTACGACCCGGTGCCCTGACTCCGACTTCACTTCGCAATGGATCGACGCGTACTCTGGGCCATCGCGCTGATGATGCTGATCGCGCTCGCGCCCACGTTTCTGATGAAGCCGGCCAAGAAGCCGGTCCGGCGAACGGGCGGGCGGGCGGACACCACTGCCATCACCGCACCTGCCCCAGCGGCCGGCCCGGGTGTGGCGGCGCCCATCGTTCCCGAGACCCCGGCTCGCGGGCCGGAGCCGGCGACCGCGGAGACCCTCACCGTCTCCTCTCCGCTCTACACCTACTCCGTCTCCACCCGGGGCGGGGCCATCACCCAGGTCACACCCAGGTCCTACCGCAGTCTCTATCCCCCGGAGCGGGACCAGCCGGTCCGGCTGATTCCGGACGGAGCGGACATCAATCAGCTCCGCCTCCTGGTGGGCAGCGATACCCTCGACTTCTCCGGCTGGGATCTCACACCTTCCACGCATTCGCTCACGGTGGGGAGCAGGGACAGCCTGGTGCTCACGGCCACGAGAGGCGCCGTGTCGCTGCAGCTGGTGTACCGGTTTCGGCCGGATGACTACCAGATCGAGGTATCCGGCCGGGTCACGGGTCTCGGACCGGTGGGGGGAACGCTGCTGATCGGGATGGGGCGGGGCATGCGGCAGACCGAGGCCGACACCAACGCCAACCTGTACGACTACGGCGTGGTGACCAAGACCGACCAATCGAAGCTGCTCAAGTTCACCAGCCTCGACCCGGGAGAGGTGCGCACGCTGGACGGCCCATTCGAGTGGACGGCGGTGAAGTCCAAGTACTTCGTCACCGCGCTGCTGGCGGTGGACAGCGGTAGCGCGAAGATCAGCGGCGCCACGGTGCGGGCCCATGCCGGGCCCGGCAAGGTGCACCAGGCCGACGTGGCCTTCGGGATGCCGGTGGATGCCGCTGGCACGTTTCACTACCGGATCTACGCCGGCCCGATGGAGTATCCACGCCTGCGGGCAATCGGGCATGATTTCTACGACATCAACCCGTACGGCTGGCCGGGCTTCCGGACCATCATCCGGCCGATCGCGGTCGCGGCGCGGTGGCTCCTGGTCTGGATGCACCAGCACCTCGCGCTGGCCTACGGAGCCGTCCTGGTGGTCTTCGGCGTGCTGATCCGGCTTGTGCTCTGGCCGCTCAATCAGCGGGGGATGCGGGCCAGCCTCAAGATGCAGGCGATCCAGCCCGAGATGCAGCGACTGCAGGACCAGTACAAGAGCGATCCGCAGAAGATGCAGCAAGAGGTGATGCAGCTGTACCGCCGCGAGGGGGTGAACCCGTTCAGCGGCTGCTGGCCGATGCTCCTGCCCTGGCCCGTGCTGCTCGCCCTGTTCTTCGTGCTGGCCAATACGATCGAATTACGCGGCCAATCCTTCCTGTGGCTGCCCGACCTGTCGCTCAAGGACCCGCTGTTCGTGCTGCCGGTGCTGATGGGCCTGTCGATGTTCGGCCTGAACAAGATCGGCATGTCCGGCGCGCCGCCAAACCCGCAGACGAAGATGATGCTGTACTTCATGCCCATTATGATGACGGTGATGTTCCTGAACTTCGCCTCGGGGCTCAACCTGTATTACTTCGTGCAGAACCTGGCCAGCATCCCGCAGCAGTGGCTGCTGGCGCGCGAGCGGAAGAAGGCGCAACTGGCCCGACCCGCCCCTCCACCCGCCCCGGGCCGCAAAGGCCGGTAGTCCCGTGACGGCGCGCCCCGGTGGGCGCGCCGTTTCAGTTTGGGAGCCCGCGCTCTCCCGCCCGGGCAGGATCGTCCCGGCGATTGACGCGAGCCGCGGATTCTGTAATGATTGAAAG
>Ga0153915_10006622_pt1 | contig 10874 bp, 10 predicted proteins | sample Opewatmetagenome_2_FD_107003 | JGI IMG/M metagenome (GOLD analysis project Ga0153915, IMG submission 107003) | Freshwater wetland microbial communities from Ohio, USA - Open water 3 Core 3 Depth 3 metaG | ecosystem: Environmental > Aquatic > Freshwater > Wetlands | place: USA: Ohio, Lake Erie...
GGCCGTGTCTATGTTGATGCTCGCGAGCGGAATGTTGGCCTTGATCGAGGGATTCTTGACGTGCGTGAGCCCCGGTCCGTGGCAGTTCTCGCACTGCACATCATGGTAGGCCGCGTTCTGGACCGAGTCGTAGCCCACCTTGGCGAAGGGCTGGTTGCCGCGCGAATTGACGCTGTGGCATCCGGTGCAGAAGGTCTGGGCGCCACCGCTGTTCTGCAGGTCGAACCAGGCGCTGGCGTGCGCGGTCTGGGCCCAGTCGGTCTGCTGCCCCACATGGCAGTTGCCGCAGGTCGTCTGGCTCGACGCCACGTCGTAGTACCCCAGGAAGCCGGAGGCACTGTCAGGGGGTGGATTGTACGGGGGACGGGTGACTTCCTTGGTGATCGTCTGCGTGTCGGTACACGCGGCGAGTATGAGGATGACCGGAATGGCCAGCCGCGCGATCACACCGCGGACTTCCCTACGAGTGGAGGACATAGGCATCGCCTTCTGGTTCGGGTTGGCGCCGTTTATATAGGAAGTTCCCGATCCGCAAACAAGAGTTACCTAAGTACTAGTTCGGAAGTGTTACAATCTTCAGATTTGTCTTCATAAAGTCTTTCATCCTAGCCACTTCCAGCCTCGGGAACTGGATCGCTCGGCTTTATCTTCTTAATAGTCTGCCGAGCCGCACATGCTCTTCCCGTTCCCGCTCATCGAGAGTTCTACGTACGTTGGTCAGCTGCTGCCGGAGGGCTGGGGTCACCCGCCGCTCGAGGCCGTTGACCTGCCGGGAGGTCTGCGCCAGCGCCTGACCGAGCCGCTGCAGCAGCATCTCCCGCGGCGCCGCCTCGAGCAGAAGCTCGCCGAGCTGCTCGAACTCGCGCGCGGCTCCCGCCGCCGCCGCCCCGAGCCGAGCCGGCGCGGTGCCCCGCGCGCCGAGGCTCCGCGTCAGCACCGGTCGCTCCACGATGTCCGTCACCGGAATCCCCCACACCTGACCCGGCCTCAGGTCCACCAGCAGGTCGCGTCCCGGCCACGCCGCGGCCCGGAGCCCGGCTTGCCCCCGGGCGGCCAGTGCCCGGAGCAGGGCAGGGTAGGCGCTGCGTATCCGCTCCGCGATCGCGGCGCGTGCGTCGGCCGCCGGGCGGGCGAGGTGGAACAGTTCGCGGACCAGCGCCTCGCGCTTCCGGCGGAGCAGGGCCGCGCCCTTGGACAGCCGCTCGAGCCGCTGCTGGGCGCGGAGCAGGTTGAGCCGGGTCGCGGCGAGCTTCGGGGCGGTCGTCACGCGGCACTTCCTCCGGCTTCGTGGCGGCGCGCCCAGGTCGCGTCCCGTATGCGAGTCAGGTCCTCCCGCGGGAGCGCCTCGATCAGCGACCAGCCGGCTGCCAGGGTCTCGGTCAGGTTGCGCCGCTTCCCGCCCTGATTGAGGAACTCGCCCTCGAACCGTTCGGCGAACGCCATCGCTCGCTGGTCGGGAGCCCCGAGCCCGGCCTCGCCGACGATCGCGGCCATGAGCCGCGACTCGCGGCCCTGGGCGTAGAGCGCGTAGAGCTGGTCCGCCCACTCGCGGTGCTCGGGAACGGTGCGTTCCTTCCCGATCCCCGCGTTCATGAGGCGCGAGAGCGAGGGCAGCACGTCGATCGGCGGGAAGACCCCGCGCCGGTGCAGCTCGCGGCTCAGCACGATCTGCCCTTCGGTGATGTAGCCGGTGAGATCGGGGATCGGGTGGGTGATGTCGTCGTCCGGCATGGTGACGATCGGGATCTGGGTCACCGAGCCGGGACGGCCCTTGAGCAGGCCCGCGCGCTCATAGATCGTGGCAAGGTCGGTGTACATGTAGCCCGGAAAGCCGCGCCGGCCCGGGATCTCCTCGCGCGCGGTCGCGATCTCGCGGAGCGCTTCGCAGTAGTGGGTCATGTCGGCCATCACCACCAGCACGTGCATCCCCGCCTCGAAGGCGAGGAACTCCGCTTCCGCCAGCGCGATCCGCGGCGCCAGCAGGCGCTCGATCGTGGGGTCGCGCGCCTCGTTCAGGTAGAGCACGCTCCGCTCGAGCGCGCCGCTCCGTTCGCAGCGCTCCAGGAAGATCCGGGTCTCGCGCGCGGTGATGCCGATGCCCACGAAGACCACCGCGAACGGCTCGCCCCTGGGGGCCCGGGCACCTTCCACGATCTGCGCCGCGAGTTCGAGCGCCGGGAGCCCCGGCCCCGAGAAGACCGGGAGCTTCTGCCCGCGGACCAGGGTGTTCATGCCGTCGATCGCCGAGATTCCGGTCTCGATGAACTCGGCGGGGCGGAGCCGGCGCGCCGGGTTCATCGGCGCACCGGCGATCGGACGCAGCGCCTCGCCGACCGGCGGCGGAAGGCCGTCGAGCGGCGACCCCATACCGTTAAGGGCGCGTCCCAGCAGCTCGCGGCCCACCACGCTGTGGGCGACATCGCCGGTGAGCGTGACCTCGGCCGTCGCCGGCGAGAGGCCGAGGGTGTCTTCGAGCACCTGCACCACGGTGACCGCTTCGCCTGCGTCGATGACCTGTCCGCGCCGCGCCGGCTGCCCCGGCCCCCGGATGGTGACCCACTCGCCCATCGCGGCGCGGGGCGTCCGCTCCAGGAAGAGCAGCGGGCCCGCCGCTCCCCTGGCCCCGTGGTAGACCCGCGTCAGTCCGCTCACCGGGCCCTCCCTTCCTGGTTCAGCCGCTCCACCGCATGCTGGGTCTCGGCCGCCCGGGCTTCGAGTTCCTCCGGCGCGGCATCGCGGAGCGCGGTGATTGCGCGCCGGAAGGGCGCCAGCTCGATCTGGCCGAGACCCCGTCCCGCGCCCAGCGCCTGGAGCGCGCGGCGGTGCGCCGCGAGCGCCAGCGAGGCGAGGAGGTAGGTCTTGGCCGGCGGGGAGGAGGCGTCGTTCGGATGGTACGCGCTCTGACCCAGCACGACCTCCCGCACGATGCGGGCGGTCTCGAGCACCAGCCGGTCGGTGTCCTGCAGCGCTTCGGGGCCGACCAGGCTCGAGATGTCGCGCAGCTCGCGTTCCCGCTGGAGCAGCGCGAGCGTTTCCTGCCGGGCTACGGACCATTCCGGATTCACCTCGCGCTCGAACCAGGGCGCGGTCGCCTCCTGGTAGAGGCTGTAGCTGGTGTCCCAGTCGACCGCGGGGAAGTGGCGCTGGTGAGCGAGCGCGGGGTCGAGCGCCCACAGGGCGCCGGCCACCCGGAGCGACGCCTGGGTGACCGGTTCCGAGAAGTCGCCGCCGGGAGGCGAGACGGCGCTGATGAGCGTCAGCGCGCCGCTGCGCTCGGGTCGCCCGAGGACTTCGACCCGCCCCGACCGCTCGTAGAACTTGGCGAGTCGATTGGCCAGGTAGGTGGGATAGCCCTCCTCGCCGGGCATCTCCTGCAGCCGCGCGCTGATCTCGCGCAGCGCCTCGGCCCAGCGTGACAGGCTGTCGGCCATGAGCGCCACCCGATAGCCCATGTCGCGGTAGAACTCGGCGATCGTGACTCCGAGGTAGACCGAGGCCTCGCGTGCCGCCACCGGCATGTTCGAGGTGTTCACCACCATCACCGTGCGGTCCATGATCGAGCGCCCGGTGCGCGGGTCGCGCAGCGCGGGAAACTCGTTGAGGACCTCCGACATCTCGTTGCCGCGCTCGCCGCAGCCGATGTAGACCACCAGGTCCGCCTCGGCGAACTTGGCGAGCGACTGCTCGATGACCGTCTTGCCGGTCCCGAAGCCTCCCGGCACCGCGACGCTGCCGCCCTCGGCCACCGGAAAGAGGAAGTCGAACACGCGCTGGCCGGTGATGAACGGCCGGTCGTCGGGGAGCCGGCGCGTGGTCGGCCTCGGCTCCCGGACCGGCCAGCGGTACGCCAGCAGCAGCGGCGTGCCGTCCTGCAGCCGGCCGACCGGCTCGGTCACCGTGAATTCACCTGCGTTCAACTCGGCGAGGGTGCCCTGCAGCCGCGCCGGCACCAGCACCCGGTGCATGAAGCCGGGGCGCTCTTCGATTTCGCCCAGCACGTCGCCACCCCGGACCTCCGCCCCGGCCGCGAGTCGGGGGCTGAACCGCCAGCGCACCGCCGGATCGAGGGTCTCGGCCTGCGCGCCCGGATGAATGAAGTCACCCATGCGTTCGGCCAGCTGGGGCAGCGGCCGGCCCAGGCCGTCCACGATGCTGCCGAGCAGGCCGGGACCGAGATGGACCGACAGCGCCCGTCCCGCGAGCTCGACCGGCTCACCGACCTCCAGTCCGGTCGTGTCTTCGTAGACCTGCAAGGTGGCGGTACCGGCCGAGAGGCGGATCACCTCGCCCAGCAGCCCCGCCTGGCCGACCCGCGCGAGGTCGTAGAGCGCCCCGTGCTCGGCTGGTGTGGCCTCAACCAGCGACCCCGTGATCCGGGTGATGCGGGTGGCGGTCATACCAGGCGGACCCGGTAGCCGATCGCCTGACGCAGCAGCTCGATGATGTAGGCGTCGGGACCGGAGGGGGTGGGGGCCCAGTTCGGGCCGGGGAAGGGAACCACGAGCGGGAGCGGCCGCGCCGCGATGCGCCGGCGCGTTTCGTCATCCAGCGCCTCCAGGAATTTCTCGTCGACCAGGATCACGCCCACCTGCGGTCTGGCCAGGAGCGCGCGGAGCAGGACGGCCCCCTCGGGGTTCGATTCGGCCTGCGCCGGGCGGAACCCTGCGAGCGCGAATCCCGCGGCGGCTTCAGGACGGCACACCACTTCGACCCGGTAGCTCATATGAGGTGCGCCGTCGCCGGCAGCCGTTCTTCCTCCGGGGCGCCGAGCGTGATGCCCCAGAGGATGCGCTGCAGGCTCAGCACCTCGAGTCGGATACCGAGTGCGAAGGCCAGGATCGGGGCGGTCGTCAATGGGTGGAGCCGGGCACTGCGCCGGAGGTCGGCGTGCCGGGCGGCGACCAGCGCCGCGTCCAGCCGGCCTGCATCCAGCTCGCAGGCGAGGATGACGCGCAGGTAGGGCGTATCCGTGAAGGCGCCGGCCAGGATGCGGGTCGCGTACTGTCCCTTCGTCGCGGCGCAGGCCGCGGCGAACACCTTCGGGGTGACCCGCTCGCCTCCCGGAAGGAACAGGTCCTCGACTGGCCGGGCCTCGCCCTCTTCCGCCAGGAGCACGGCGGTGACGACGTTTTCGAGGTCGATCACCGTCCGCACGTGCTGGCGCAGCACCCAGTCACCCCGGTGGGCCGCCCGGGTCGCCCGTTCGGCGAAGAGCCGGGCCAGGCCCGCTTCGAGGTGGAGCAGGTCGGGCGGGCCCTTTCCGGCGACGCTCAACACCGGTCCGGCGAGCGGATGATGCCAGGCCGCGAGCAGGGCGCCGATGGCGCGGGGGCTTGCGAGTGCTGCCAGCTCCTCGAGCGCGCGGAGCGGCAGCTCGCGGGTGGGCACCAGGCCGGCGAGCCGCGCTTCGGCCGTGCTCCCTTCGGCGGCGCCGCGGACCAGCGTCTCGATGCTGCGGCGGTCCTCCTCCTCGAAGATCACCGCGAGCACCGCCGCGCGGGCCCCGCACCACCGGGCCAGCAGCTTGAGCCGCGCGGCGGCCCGGCGCCGGACCACGCGTTCCAGATCGGCCGGCGTCGGTGTCCGGCCCTCCGCTCCGATCCGGTAGCCGTCGCGCTCCAGCAAGGCCGCGAAGGCCGGCACGTCGCCCGCATGGGCGAGCGCCGCCAGCTGCTCGGGCCGCAGCAGATGCGTCGCCAGGCCCCGGGCGCGCGCGATGACGTCGTCCCAGGCGGGCATCAGCCACCCTCTTCCAGCCGGCGCACGACCTCGATCGCGAGCCGCGGACGCATCATCTCAAGCCGCGACGCGAGCGAGCGGTCCACCACCACGCTGCCGTCGGCGGCGAGCCCCAGCACCCCGGCGGCGATGGCGGGATCGGGCTCGATCACGAGGTCGGCCCGGCCGGTGTCGAGCGCACGGACGGCGGCCGCGTCGTCGGGCGCGCAGCGGAGGACCACGCCCCGCTCGCCGAGACAGTCGAGCACATCCCGGACGTCCTTGCCCAGCGCGGCCGCATAGCCGGGCTGGGCGCGGGTCGCGGGGAGCATCGTCCGCGCCGCCACGAACACCCGCTCGAGCAGCTGGTGCCGCGCCTCGAGCATCTTGCGCTGCGCCTCGCGGCGCGAGACGACGAGCGCCTTCTCCGCCTCGCGCCGGAGTGCCGCCTCGTGGGCCGTCACGGCACCCGCGGTGCGCTGAGCGATGTCCGCCTGCGTGGCGAGGTGCATGCGCTCCGTCGCCTCCCTCGCCTGGCGGAGCTCGGCCTCCGCCGCGGCGCCGGCGTCGCGCTCGAGGGCGCTGATCAGTTCCGCGAGCGGCATCGAGGCTCAGCTCTGGCCGCGCAGCATGATCAGCACCGCCACGACGAAGCCGAGGATCGTCATCGTCTCGGGAATCGCCAGCATGATGATGACCGTGGTGCTCAGCTCCGGCTTCTCCGCCAGGCTCGCCGCGGCGGCCGGTCCGATGCGGGACTGCGCCCACGCGGTGGCAAGTGCCGGGATCGCGACGGCGATCGCTGCACTGAGGGGAATCCAGAGGAGTTCCATGATGACGTCCTTTCTAGGCGGGGTGATCGAGGCGCGGGGTCCAGTGACCGAAGGGGCGGTATTGCGCCCCGCCGGGACTGTAGAACCGTCCGAAGAATTCGACGTAGTGCAGGCGCAGGGCATGAATGGTGGGACTGAAGAGGCCGAGCGCGAAATTCACGAGATGGAAGAGCAGCGCGAAGACCACACCGACGACGACGCTGCCCAGCGCGCCGACCATCTTGTTCGCCACGACCGCCAGCATGACCGAGGCGGTGCCCAGGGCCATGATACGGGCATAGGAGAGGATATTGCCGACGGTCGACAGCAGCTCGATCGGCGCGACCAGTCCCTCGACCACGATCAGGATCGGAAAGGCGACGAGGAGGGCGATGACGCCCGGCGTGAACAGCGCCTTTGGCAGCACCTCGAACGCGGCGAGCAGGGTCGCGATGATCAGCAGGATCATCACCGCCGAGATGCCGCGGCCGATCGCCTGGCGGCGGTGATGCTTGAAGGCGCCGGCGACGCCGAGTCCCAGCCCGAGGATGATGTGCACCAGCCCCAGGGCCACCGCGAGCCCGAGGAAGGGGACCACCGCGGACTCGCGGTTGAACAGCAGCGGCCTGAGTCCGAACCAGCGCTGGCCGAGGTCGCCGAAGAACTCGCCGAACAGAAACCCGAAAATGATGCCGAATGCCGCGCAGGCGCCGGCGATTTCGGATACCGCCCGCAGGGTCGTCCCCGGGCGGGACCGCCGGTGCAGGAGCAGACCCAGCCCCGCGAGCGCCCCGCCGTAGCCGACGTCGCCCATCATCAGCCCGAAGAACATCGGAAAGAACACCGCGACGAACGGCGTCGGATCGATGGTGCCGTAGTGCGGCAGCGGCACCAACCCGATGAGCAGCTCGAAGGGCCGGAACAGCCGCGGGTTCGAGAGCACGACCGGCGCTTCCTCGCCGGCCCAGTGCTCCTCCGCGATGTCCTCCACCACCACGGTCGGCCCGAATTCGGCGGCCAGGCGGGTCTCCAGCCGCGGCTTGGTGCTCCTGGGGATGAATCCCTCGAGGACGAAGGCGTGTGCCGTCGCCGCGGACATGGCGTAGGCCTCGAGCTGCGCGAGGCGGTCGTGCACGGCGGCCGCGGCGATGGCCAGCGCTGCGCCATGCTGAGCCGCGAGCTGGTCGCGTTCCCGGCTGAGCGTCCTGAGCTCACCGGGAATCGCGTCGACCCGCGCTCGCATCTTCGGCACCGCCTCCGCGAGAGACCGCCCGCCGTAGGCGGCCGGCATGGCGATCTCCTGCACCCCGCTCTCCGAGAGCATTCTTTCCATGATCGCTCCGGCCGAAGCCGGCAGGAGGATCAGCAGCGCGACCTCCCCGCCCTTCAGCGGGTGCGCGCGGAGCTCGAATTCCCGACCCACCGCGGCCTCGAGCAGCGCCCGCAGCCGCTCGACGTTCTGCGACTGGCCGGGCCGGAGGATCACATGGTACGCCTGCCCATGGGCCCACACCCCGCCGGCCCGGAAGAGCTCTTCGAAACCCGAGAAGAACTCGCGGTATTTCTGCAGCAGGGCACGCTCTTCCTCCAGGGCCTGGCGGCGATTCGCGATCTGCTCGGCCTGGCGCCGGACCCTCCGGGCGAGGCGGGCCCAGCGCGCCAGCTGTTCGCTGGTCGGGATCCCGGAGGGTGGCGGGACCCGGCGCAGCGGCTGTCCGAGGGCCGCGAGGGCCGGCTCGATGTCCTCGAGGATGGCGCGGAGCTGGTGGCGCAGCCGTACCTGGCGGGCGTCGGGGGTGACGGGAACGAGAGCGGGGATGAGGGGCGGCGTCGTCAGATGCATGACGCCAAGGTCCTGGATGACCCGCAGGACTTCGGGGAACGCGTCGCGCGGCCCGAGCACCCGGATGCGGGACATCCTGAGAATCATGCCGGTGCTCCCGCCGGCGCCGAGAGCAGCCGCGCGAGCGCGAAGCGCGCCAGCTCCTCGACCTGTGCGTCGCTCGCCGATGCGAAGCGGCTGGCACGCCGGCTCCCCTCCTGGTCGATCTCGACGCCTCGGGTCACATACTCGGCCGCCAGCCGCTCCTCCACGTCGCGCCTGGCCGCCGCAATCCGCCGCTCCGCCTCGGCACCGACGGTGGCCGCCTCGGCCCGCGCGCGATCGAGCAGTACGCGCGCTTCGGCTCTCGCGGCCTCCACCCGCGCCGCAAGGCGCCGTTCGGTCTCGATCAGCCGTCCGAGCTCCTCGCCCGCGGGCGAATTGGGCCCTCGGGAGGCCTGTGCCGGTCTGCTCATGGTCTGGCTCCGGGTCCCGGGACCCGTCCCCCTTCATTTATAGCGGACGGCAAGCGGCAGCGCGGATGATCAACTGACACACTTATCCGAACCGATCCCGGGCAATATGAATGGCGACCGCGAAACAAAGAATTAACTCGGGGTTAAGTGATGCTTCACGCTTGCTGGGACATCTTCGGGCGCGAAGTTCCGATCTGGCTCACTGACTGGCCAATCGATTTCCGACGGCGGGGCACCCGCCGCCGGTCCACGTACCCCCTTCGGACCGGAGAGCACTTCATGTTCTATCCTCACGCACATCCGTGGGCCGAGGGAGACAGCCTGGGCGAGCATCTCGAGCGCACCGGCGTCTCCCGTCGTGATTTCCTCGAGTTCTGTGGCCAGATGTCAGTGGTTCTCGGTCTGGGTTCCCTCGGCGCGCCGAAGGTGGCTCACGCGCTGGAGACCGTCAAACGTCCGAGCGTGATCTGGATTCAGCTGCAGGAATGCACCGGCTGCGTGGAGAGCGTGGTGCGCACGGCCAGCCCGACGATCGGCGACCTGGTGCTGGACCTGGTCTCCCTGGACTACAGCCATACCCTCATGGCCGCGTCGGGGCAGGCGGCCGAGGACGCGCTCCAGAAGGCGATGAAGGACAACTTCGGCAAGTACGTACTGGTCGTCACCGGATCGGTGCCGCTCAACGAAGGCGGGATCTACCTCACCATCGGCGGCCGGACGGCCCACACCGTCCTGGAGGAGGCGGCGAAAGGCGCGGCGGCCGTGATCGCCGTGGGAGCCTGCGCCCACTGGGGCAGCGTGCAGGCCGCCCGGCCGAACCCGACCGGCGCCGTGGGCGTCCGCGAGATCGTCAAGGACAAGCCGGTACTGAACATCGCCGGATGCCCGCCGATCGCGGACGTCGTCACGGCGACGGTGGTACACTACCTGACGTTCAACCGCCTCCCGGACGCGGATCCGGAAGGCCGTCCGCTCTTCGCCTATGGGGCACGCATTCACGACCAGTGCCCGCGCCGGGCCAACTTCGACGCCGGCCAGTTCGTCGAGAAATTCGACGACGAGAACGCCCGCAAGGGGTGGTGCCTGTACCAGGTCGGCTGCAAGGGGCCGGCGACCTTCTCGCCCTGCCCGATCCTGCAATGGAACGACACGACGAGCTGGCCGATCGGGGCGGGACATCCCTGCCTTGGCTGCACCGAGCCGCACTTCTGGGACACCATGACGCCGTTCTATGGCCGTCTGCCCGACGTCGGCGGGTTCGGGGTCGAATCGAAGATCGACCTGCTCGGCGCCTCCCTGGCGATCGGGGCCGCGGGGGGCGTGCTGGCGCACGCGGCCGCGACCGGCATTCATCAGGCGCGGGAGCGCAAGCGGCAGCTACCCGTAGTACCGGAGTCGGGAACTCCGTCGGGCCCGTCCGGCACCTCTGGCACCTCGAAGGGGGCGTAACATGGCCAAGACCAAAGTCGTCGTCGATCCCATCACCCGGATTGAAGGCCACCTCCGGATCGAGGTCCAGGCCGAGAACGGCAAGATTTCGGATGCCTGGGCCAGCTCGACACAGTTCCGCGGCATCGAAACCATCATGCAGGGACGTGACCCGCGTGACGCATGGGCCTTCACCCAGCGCATCTGCGGCGTCTGCACCGTCGTCCACGCCGTAGCCAGCTGCCGTGCAGTCGAGGACGCGCTCGACATCCGGATCCCGGCAAACGCCAACATCATCCGGAACCTGGTGCACGGCATGCAGTTCGTGCACGATCACGTGATGCACTTCTATCACCTGCACGCGCTCGACTGGGTGGACGTCGTCAGTGCCCTCAAGGCGGATCCCGCCGGCACGGCGAAGATCGCGAAGAGCATTTCGCCGTGGCCCAACAATTCGGAGACCTGGTTCAAGGAAGTCCAGGACCGGGTGAAGAAGTTCGTCGCCAGCGGCCAGCTCGGCATCTTCACCAACGGCTACTGGGGCCACCCGGCCTACAAGCTGCCGCCCGAGGTGAACCTGCTGGCGGTCGCACACTACCTCGAGGCGCTCGAGTGGCA
>Ga0153915_10006623_pt1 | contig 10872 bp, 9 predicted proteins | sample Opewatmetagenome_2_FD_107003 | JGI IMG/M metagenome (GOLD analysis project Ga0153915, IMG submission 107003) | Freshwater wetland microbial communities from Ohio, USA - Open water 3 Core 3 Depth 3 metaG | ecosystem: Environmental > Aquatic > Freshwater > Wetlands | place: USA: Ohio, Lake Erie...
CAGTGCTCCTTCGCAGAGCAGGTCATACAGTGCTCCTTCGCAGAGCAGGTCATACAGTGCTCCTTCACAGAGCAGGTCATCACAACCTGGATCGCACTCTTCATCCTCCGGTTCTTCAAGGTCAGGCAGTAATGGAAGGAGAAGGTAACACAGGCTTCCAGATAAGCCTAAAGTTGAAATAAAATTGTTTCTTTGATAAAAAAATGTAAATTTGCTGAAAAGCTATAGGATCGTAGAAATCTTTGGTACAGAATTTGAGATATAGTTACTAAACCAACGAAAGAAAAAGAAATGAAAGCATTATATTACATATTCGGACTTGCCCTTCTTACTCTTGCATCCTGTTCTTCAGGGCTTTACGTAGGAACTGAATATGATGACCTTTATTATCGCAATTCAGACCAGCCTGTTACAAGAGTTAAGTCTGATGCCGGCAAGGCAGTTGCGGAAAGCAATTTAAAGTCCGATGCATACTATGATAATATTTATGCAAAGGATACCCTGGTTTCCAATGAATACTCAGATGCCGTCGATTATGACGACTCAAACCTTTACAGAGATAACTACTACTATAATGATAATTATTCATATGCAGGGAGGTTAAACAGATTCTATGGTAATTATTTCTACCCTTACTGGAGAGATCCTTTTTACTATAGCTGGTATCCTTCATTTGGATTTAATTATTACAGCGGATTTCCTTACTATGGGAGCTTCTATGATCCGTTCTTTTATGATTCCTTCTACTATAGCCCATATTCATATTATGGTTACGGCGGATATTTCGGCAACTATTACTACGGAGGGCTTTTTAACAACTTCTACTATCCCTATTACGGCAACTACTACTCCTACAGATTTAATGATTCGGGAGGTGTAACTTATGGAAGACGAGAACGCCCAAGCACTACATCTACAAGATGGAATGGGGGTGTATCCTCACCTTCTGGCTCATCCTCAAGAAGAAGCACAGATATTGCCACAGGTTCCGGAGCAACCTATACAGACAGACCTGGTTCAGGAAATCAGGCAGCACCAGGTTCCAGAAGAACAACTTCCCCTGCTTTAAATTCACAACAGGCAGTAAGCGGGAATGTTTCAGGAACTCAGTCAAGAAGGTCATCAACTACCAAGCCTGAATATAATTCCGTTAGCAGGAGCTATACACCCAGTTACAGCAATCCAAGGCTGAGCACAAGGCCATCATACAACAATACACGAGTTAACTCAAATAACAACCAGTATAATAACATCAGGTCAAACAGCGGGACAGGTACGAACAGGATTAATTCAATTCAGCGGACTTATCCGAATTCCTCTAATAGCGGAAGAAGTCGTTCCTTCTCGCCATCCCAGAGCAGATCGAGCTCTTCATACAGTGCACCAAGAAGTTATTCAGCACCTTCAAGAGGTAGTTCCTATTCCTCAGGGTCCTATAGTTCAGGCGGCAGGTCTTACAGTGGCGGATCATCATCCGGCTCAGTTTCAAGGAGCAGCGGTGGCGGTTCCTACTCATCAGGCTCTTCATCTTCAGGCGGTTCCTCAGGAGGATCCTCATCAGGAGGTAGAAGGCGGTAGTTAAAATTAAATATAAATATTAGTTGTTTTATTTCATTCTAAAATCAGAGTGCGGCTATACTCTTAAATAAAAAATCCAATGAAAAGAAAAGCAATAATAATAATGACGGCAGCATTTCTGGCAGGTTCAGGGTTATTTGCCCAGGATGTCAACGATGTGTTAAGGTATTCCCAGATCTTCTATACAGGAACAGCCAGGTTCATGTCAATGGGTGGTGCATTTACAGCACTGGGAGGCGATATGTCAACCTTCAGCCAGAATCCCGCAGGTATTGGATTATTCCGGTCCTCAGAAATATCTTTTACTCCTCAGCTTTTTTATATCAGGACAACCTCCAATGCACCCGGTCTCTCAAAAGATTATCTCTATAATTTCAATGTCGGGCAGATCGGTATTGTTAGCAGGTTATTATCCAGTGCCAATACATCAGGCCTGATATCGCTTAATGTGGGATATTCGTTTAACAAAACCAGCAACCTGAATTCTTCAATAAGGATAGAAGGGATAAATAATTCCAGCTCAATGGCTGATTCCTGGGCGGATCAAAGCTTTGGTTATACCAGAAATGAATTATTGGATAATGCTCCTTTCGGTTATATGGCAAGTAAGGTATTTTTAATTGACACTCTTTCAGGATCAAATACGGAATACGGTACAGTATATTCTCAGTACGGCGATAATCCTCCATCTAAATATGGGCAGACTATGCGACGTACAATCTCAAATACAGGGTATACCGGAGAACACGCATTCTCAATAGGAGGAAACTACTCAAATAAGATATTTTTCGGTGCAACGTTAGGAATAAACACTCTTAGATTTTCTGACCGTTATCAGCATCTGGAAAAGGTGGATTATACTTTGGCATCAGGATTTAAAGATTTTATGTACACTCAATATACAGAAAATCAGGGTACCGGCATTTCATTCAAACTGGGAGCAATCGTTAAACCTGTCGAAAGTGTTAGAGTTGGATTGGCATTTCAATCTCCAATTTACTATAGAATTCATGCATACCTGACTGACGATATTACTGCAAATTTTGAGGGCTTCCCCACAGATGAGTATTCCCTGCAACCTTTAAGGTATAACTACGCTCTTTCTACCCCATTCCGGGCTCTGGCAGGAGTTGCAATTCAGATTAAAAAGATAGCTTTATTAAGCGCTGATTATGAGTTTGTTGACTATTCCACAGCAAGATTTTCCCAGACAGGGGATAATTATGACTATACAGAGAAAAATCTCGCAATAAAGAATACGCTGAAACCAACCAGTAATATACGTGTTGGCGGCGAATTCAGATTGAATAAGATGTACTTCCGGGGCGGTTATGGTTATTACGGGAAAGCTTATAAATTAGGTGAATTAAATGATAATCTCGACTATAGCTCATTTTCATTAGGCTTAGGTTTCAGGGAACAAAACCTGAATATCGATCTTGGCTATTCAAATACAGGAAATTCAGAGAGTTATATACTTTATAACATTTATTCAGCTACTGCACCAAACAATTTGGAAAGCGTTACATCCAATCTGAATATTAGAAAGAATCTATTTGCTGTTACCGTTGGCTATAAATTTGGCTACTAATACTTTGAATGACTTCCGGTTAAAGGGGCTGCCTTATGCAGCCCTTTTTTAATTTTATAGATAGCCGGCTGATCCGGGTCCCAGATTAAAAATCAGGTCGATTATGCTTAATCCCCCAATAAACCTCCCTGGACTAAATACCTGAATGTAAGGCCTGGATATGTGTCCTGAACTTAATTTTGGCGATATTCTGTACCTGTAGTCATTGTCCTTCCCATTAACCGGTTCAAAGGAATAAGTGTGTGATATACACTTATTAATTCCCATAAAGCTGAGGCATTTATCAAGAAGGTCATTGTTCAAATCAAGAAGGAACTTCTGATTTTTCATGAGTATTTTTTCAATATCTTCAATATAGAACTGTAAAAAAGGCGATTTGCCGTAAGAAGAGGAAATTGCCCTCAAATGGATCTGCTGCCATCTTTTTGAATAGTCAATTGCAATATCCTTTACTTTGGCCTTCAGCAGGTTGCCTTTCATAACCGGTACAGACAGCGTCATGATTCCGTTCGATGTAAGTATCCTGCACCTGTTGCGATAGGTTTGCTTGATATAATTCTCTTCGTGTTCAATAATTATGCGGTCAGCCCCTATTATAAGACTGAAATATTCAGGAGGAGGAAAGTAAGCTGTGGAAAGTAGTATTTCTTCCGGCATAGGAAACGAATCACTTCATCCGGTTAATCATGCTCGCTGAGAATCCGGCACCGAAACCATTGTCAATATTTACTACTGTAACTCCCGCCGAACAGCTTGTCAGCATTGCCAGTAGTGCCGAAATACCACCAAAATTAGCTCCATATCCGATACTTGTTGGAACGGCGATCACCGGAATATCTACGAGACCGCCCACAACACTGGCAAGAGCACCTTCCATGCCAGCGATTACAACAATTACCCTGCAGGTTCTTATTTCAGGCAGTTTGTCTACGAGGCGGTGAATTCCTGCCACACCGGCATCATAAATCCTCAGGACATTATTCCCGAGCAATTCGGCGGTAACAGCTGCCTCCTCGGCCACAGGCATATCGGACGTACCTGCAGTGATAACAGCAATCCTTGTTGCAGGTGCCGGTTGTTTTTTCTTTTGAATGCTTATAATCCTTGCCACAGGGTAGTAGACAGCATCAGGCAATTTTTTCTTCACTGATTCAAAAACTTTTTTATCCGCCCTTGTGCCTATTACATTGTTTTGTCTGTCGGACATTACACGGAATATCTCGACAACCTGTTCAGCTGATTTACCGGCACAGTACACAATCTCGGGATACCCTGTCCTAATCTCCCTGTGATGATCAATTCGTGCAAATCCAAGGTCTGTATAGGGGAAATTTTTTAAGATTTCAAGTCCTTCTTCAACGCTTTTCTTACCGTTCTTTATCTCATTAAGCAGGTTTTCAATATCATTTTTTGTCATACTTCTCTGTTTTCCGGATTAAAACTTCCCGACCTGTACCCTTCGAGATCCAAAGATATATATCTGAATCCGATTTTTTTCAGAGAACTAATAATAATGTCTTTATCAGGAGCAGTAACAATTTTTTCAAAATAACCCGGAAGGCATTCTATTCTGGCAAGATCGCCATGAACCCTGACCCTTGCTCCCGCATAGCCTTTCTCAAAAAGGAAAATTTCAGCGAGTTCAACCATTCTCAGGACGTCTTCATTGACCTCAGTACCATAGGGTATCCTTGTGAGCAAACAAGCCATGGCAGGTTTATCCCAGGTCGGCAGCCCTTCTTTTTGCGAAAACTCCCTTATTTCCTTTTTAGTAAGACCGGCTTCAAGAAGAGGGCTTCTGATCCCCAGCTCTTCGAGAGCTCTTAGGCCTGGTCTGTATTCTCCTGTATCATCTGAATTTGTTCCTTCAATAATGTAACTGTAGCCATTCCCTTCAGCATATGATGTTAATTGTGTAAAAAGTATCTTTTTGCAGAGGTAGCACCGGTCTGCCGGATTATATTTAATTGAATCCGGAAAGGACAAATCAACTACTGTATGTTTTATGCCAAATGTCTTTGCAAAGTCAACAGCCCCATCTATTTCATGCTTCGGGATATATGGCGTTCGAATCGTAACTCCCATCACTTTGAGATTCCCGACAGAATGAGCCCGGTGCAGGAGAAGTGAACTATCGACACCGCCGGAATAAGCAACAACGAAAGATCCTAAATCCTTAAGTATTTTGTCAAGGTTTTTCCACTTATTATCGTTCATTTTTATTGTTTATTCAGTATTAATAAGGACATAATGTAGTTATATATTTCTTTTAGAGGGATTCCCTTTTCAGAGGCGATCCTTCTGCACTCATCGTATTCAGGCTTAACGGATACCTCTTTGCCTTCATAAAAAGAATGTTTTATGGTGATATCGCCATAAATTGTATTCAATTTCCGAAATTCCCTGGTTAAAGTATCTTTCTTAAAGGTGAATGTTCTGATACCCAGTGTTGTAGATTCCCTGAAGATGATTTCTTTAACAGTATCAGCTAATCCGGATTCGCAAATTACATTCAGAACAATTCCCGGCCTGCCTTTTTTCATGATCATCTGGGAACAGAATACATCTGATGCTCCTGCTTTGAAAAGCCTTTCTGAGATATAGTCATAAAACTCAGGATTCATGTCATCAATATTAGATTCAATAAGAAGCGCTTCATGCCCGGAAACTGAAATCTCAGCTTTTTCACCGAGAGATACACGGAGAAGGTTCGGGACCTCAGGATGAACTTTATGGCCAACACCATAGGCGGTTTTTTCAATCTTAACCGCTGGTGCCGGTCCGAATGTCGTTCCGAGGACTGCTAAAATAGCTGCCCCGGTTGGTGTTGTAGCTTCAAAATCAACTCCTCCCATTCTGACCGGGATCCCTTTTATTATTTCAGCTGTCGCTGGAGCCGGTACAGGAAGTTTACCATGATCGCACCTGACCATACCACCGCCCAGTTCAACTACTGAGACATAGACTTCATTAACATTCAATTCGTTGTAACAGATAGCAGCACCGACAATGTCAATTATCGAGTCAATTGCACCTACCTCATGGAAATGAACTTCATTGACAGGTATCCCATGAACCACAGCTTCCGCATTCGCGACCTTCATGAAGATTTCCATACTAAGCTTTTTTACAGAATCCGGGAGGGATGATTCGGAAATTATTTTTTCAATATCAGAAATATTTCTGTGAGAGTGTTCATGAACTGTCTGTTTGACAGTGACTTTAGTTCCCTCTATTCCATGCCTCTGGTCTCTTTCGGCAATAAGTTCCCAACCGCTGAGTTTTAATTTCTTCAATTCCTCTGTCAGAAATGATTTATCAATGCCAAGATCAATCATGGCACCAAGATTCATATCACCGCTAATCCCGGAAAAACAGTCATAGCAAAGTACTTTCATAAAATGACAAGGTAAAAGGGTAAAACAAATAAAAATCCTTAATGTTAATATTAGAACCTGTTTATGGTACCTGATATCAATCAGGCGCTAATATACAATTTAGAATCATAGCGGAATAATAAAAAAAAAGTCGTATTTTTCCGCACTTTTTCATTAATTATAAAATTACCATTATACAAGGTCATGAGAAGAAGGGAGTTTTTTAGAACCTCTGTCGGAGCAGGGCTTGCAGCAGGGGCTGCATTAAGTTTGGGAGGATATAAAAAATTATGGGCTTCATCACCAGTTAATACCAAATATGATATGGTCGCTATCATGGGTGGGAGCCCGGAAGCGATGTTTGACCTGGGAATCCAGGAATTAGGCGGAATAGGAGCGTTTGTCCAGAAAGGGCAGAAAGTTCTGGTTAAACCCGATATAGGCTGGGATGTTATTCCCGAGCTTGCTGCCAATACCAATCCGGCACTCGTCAAACGGATAATCGAACATTGCTTTAAGGCCGGAGCAAAGGAGGTCTATGTTTTAGACCATACATGTGATAACTGGGTAAACACCTACAAGAATTCAGGAATTGAAAAGGCCGCAAAATCAGCAGGAGCCAAGGTCGTACCTGCTAATTCGGAGAACTATTACCAGGCTGTGCAAATCCCCGGCGGCATAAAGCTGAAAACGACAAAAGTCCATGAAATCCTGTTGGATGCTGATGTGTTTATTAATGTACCGATCCTGAAAGATCACAATTCCACAAGGATGACCTGCTGCCTGAAGAATAACATGGGAATCGTCTGGGACAGAGGTTACTGGCATTCACATGATTTGCACCAATGTATTGCGGACTACACCCTTTATGAAAAAAAGCCGGCGCTGAATATCATAGATTGCTATAACGTCATGGTAAAACATGGCCCCCAGGGAGTATCGAAAGAGGATATTGTCCAGATGAAATCGCTGATAATAACCACCGATTGGGTAGCCGGAGACGCAGCTGCCGCAAAAATGCTTGGGATAGATCCTCAAAAAATCGATTATATTCCCATTGCTCATAAAATGGGTACAGGGAATATGAATCTTGAATCTCTTCAGATCAAGCGTATTAAAATGTGATCAATAATGACTACCTCTTTCCTTAGAAAATTCCGTATTGTTTTTTCGGCGGTAGTTCTGATTTGCTTTATTTTAGTTTTCGCTGACTTCCGGTCAATTATCCCTGAAAAATATGTTAATTATTTGCTTTTTCTGCAATTCATACCTTCTGCCATTAAGTACTTTGATCTTAAGACATTAGCAGCCGGAGGGTTTCTGGTTGTACTTATGCTCTCACTGCTTACGGGCCGCACCTATTGTTCTTTTCTGTGCCCTCTGGGCATAGGCCAGGATCTTTTCAGCAGAATTGGAGGCCGTGTAAAAAGGAAATTCAGGAGATTCGGTTTTAAGAAACCACATACCATCATACGATATTCATTTTTAACAATTACCCTTGGAGTTACGATATTCTGGGGTATTTATCTGCTTACTCTCCTTGATCCCTACAGTATCTTTGCCAGGTTCATGACTTTTTTCGGCAAGCCTGTTGGTCTGCTTGTTAATAATTTCCTTTCAGGAATACTTGGCAGATTTGACAATTATGCCCTGAGTAATGTCCAGATAAAAGGATTCAGTCTAATCACATATTCGATACCTGTTGTATTTTTCCTGCTGGTCGGATCTTTGTCATTCGTCAAAGGACGGCTCTATTGCAACACAATTTGTCCGGTCGGCACAATACTTGGGCTGCTTTCAAAAATTTCCCTCTTCAGGATTAAATTTGATGAAAACAAATGTACCCGGTGCGGAAGGTGTTCATTAGTATGCAAATCCTCCTGCATCGATTTCCTGAATTACGATATCGATATTACAAGATGCGTGGATTGCTTCAATTGCATAAAATCCTGTCCGGATAAAGCATTGTCATACGGCCTGATTTCCGCTAAGAATCCGGAGCAGAAAACAGATGAAAGCAAGCGCAAATTTATAGCGGGATCTATACTTTTGCTGTTTGGTATTTCCCGTTTTGCAAAAGGGCAGGATAAAAAGGCTCCGGTACCAAAAAGGGAATCGACTGTTAAAGAAACAAAAACCTCTTCGGTGTGTCCTCCCGGAGCAGGATCCATAGAGGAATTCACAAAACACTGTACGGCATGTGCATTATGCATCAGCGCCTGCCCGAATAAAGTACTTTTCCCGGCGGTGAGAGAATATGGCATCGCAGGTTTTATGCAGCCTGTAATGGATTATCACAAAAGCTTCTGTACATATAATTGTACAGTGTGTACGGATGTGTGTCCGACAAGTGCACTCAAACCGCTTGTCCTGGACGCGAAGAAACTCACCCAGCTCGGGAAAGCTAACTTCATAAAGGACAACTGCATCGTAAAAACTGAAAAAACGGCATGTGGCGCATGCTCCGAAGCATGTCCGACAAAAGCTGTTTACATGATACCTTATGAAGGGAACCTGGTTATTCCGGAAACCAATCAGGATATTTGCATCGGTTGCGGTCATTGCGAGTTTGCCTGTCCGACCACTCCCTATAAAGCAATTTTTGTTGATGGGAATCCTGTCCACCTCACAGCCAAAAAACCGGAGAACGTTAAATCGGAAATAAGTACTCCTGTTGAATTTCCATTCTAAAAAGTTTTTTTCCTGTTCATTTCCAGTAAGGGGACTGTTTTGCAGTATCTTTGCCTTGCAATCTTCCGCATTCTAAAATAATACCGGATGAAACCAACACATATTGAACATATTGGAATTGCTGTAGCAAATCTTGAAACTTCAATTGCCTTCTATGAACGTGTCTTTGGTCTGAAGTGCTACAAAATTGAAGAAGTTCCGGACCAGAAGATCCGAACGGCATTCTTTCTTATTGGACAAACAAAAATTGAATTGCTCGAATCAACTGACCCTGATGGCCCTATCGGGAAGTTCCTTGAGAAAAGAGGAGAAGGATTACACCATATGGCATTTGCTGTCAATGATATCCACGAGCAGCTCAGGCAAGCAGAAAAAGAAGGTATCAGGCTTATTGATTCTGAACCACGGAAAGGAGCGGAGAATCTCAGCATTGCCTTTTTACATCCTAAATCTGCTTCCGGAGTTCTGATTGAGCTATGTGAAGTGTCTCACTGACTTGAAAAAAATTAGTAGGTTTGTATATTAAACAAACCTGCCTCCATAATGAACAATAGCTCCGCCACATCAGGAAACTCAGGACCAAAAATCAGATCAGACTGTGAATTAACCCTGGAACTCAGAAATGAAGGCGGAATATCAATTACTCTGAAGTCAAAGGTCCAGGCTTTATACGGAGATTCAATAATAACTCAATGCAATGAGATCCTGAATTTTTTCGGGATCAGGGATGCAAATCTGAAGATAAATGATTCAGGAGCTCTGCCATTCGTAATTGCCGCACGGCTGGAATCTGCCGTTAAACAGCTTCTCCCTACTGAACTTGAGTATCTCCCTGATTATTTTGAGGAAAACAGGTATACCACATCACGGGACAGGAACCGTTTTACGCGGCTTTATGTACCCGGTAATACACCCAGCATGATGATAAATGCAGGGCTTCATTCCGCGGATGGTATAATACTCGATCTGGAAGACTCGGTTGCCCCGGAAAGGAAGGATGAAGCCAGAATTCTTGTGCGAAACGCACTCAGGCAGGTCAGTTTTAACGGAGCTGAAAAGATGGTCAGGATCAATCAGGGCGAAACAGGGTTGAAGGACCTTGAATATATAATACCTCAAAATGTTAATCTTATACTTATTCCGAAATGTGAGAGCCCTGAAAGCTTACAAAATGCAGACATGAAAATATCGGGGATCAAAGCCAGAACGGGATTGACAGGACCAGTTTATCTTATGCCTATAATTGAGTCTGCTGCAGGAGTTGAAATGTCATATGAAATTGCCCGTGCGTCAGAAAATGTTGTGGCGATGGCTGTCGGTCTGGAGGATTACACTGCCGATCTGGGAGTTACCAGAACTCCAGGGGGAAAAGAATCATATTATGCGAGGACGCGTATTATCAATGCCGCTAAAGCTGCAGGTATCCAGCCAATCGATTCTGTCTTTTCAGATGTCAGTGATATGGAAGCTCTATATAATAACGTTCTGGAATCCAAAGCATTGGGATTTGAGGGTATGGGGTGTATACACCCAAGACAGATTCCTGTCATAATAAAAGGCTTTGCTCCGACGGATGAAGAAATTGAAAAATCAAAGAAAATCATGCTGGCTTATAATGAAGCCAGGAAAAATGGG
>Ga0153915_10006624_pt1 | contig 10872 bp, 9 predicted proteins | sample Opewatmetagenome_2_FD_107003 | JGI IMG/M metagenome (GOLD analysis project Ga0153915, IMG submission 107003) | Freshwater wetland microbial communities from Ohio, USA - Open water 3 Core 3 Depth 3 metaG | ecosystem: Environmental > Aquatic > Freshwater > Wetlands | place: USA: Ohio, Lake Erie...
CCATACGCTTGACGACCACATCAATCAGGCTCCTCATGGTCAGCAGCAGTTCTTTATTGGCTGTCATAGCATGTTGAAGGACTTCCCCGGCCACAACCTTATCGCCAGGCCAGGGTTTAAAGCGCAAAACCAGACCTTCATTTTCATCATATTCCCACTCAATCGAACCTTTAGACACCGCTCTCCCTCCTGTCTAACTTTTCTCCTTCTTAGTGAGATTATCCTCCGACTTAAATTTGATTAACAACTTTTGGTTTTCAAATTTAGCTTCTTTAACATCCAGGTTCATGATCGTTCTGGGCAAAACAATGTTCCTGCGGTAAGAACCCACCTGAATTATCAACTCATCGTTATTTTTTATCAAGGATATTTCCTCTTTCTGACTATATGGAAAATCAAAACTCAAAATGTAGTCGCCGTTTTTCTTTTCAATTTCATGCGGTTTGCCGCGATAGAAGATCTCCGCCGGGTCATGATCTTTATACAACTCTTCCGCGGTCTGCTTGAGCATCTCCAGTCCCACCACTTCTTGTTTTAAAAGAGGCAGGCTAAGGACAGGCAAGGGCGCAAAACGTTCTTCAATTTCCTTATAATATTGGACTTGATTGGTTTTCCAGTAATCAAAATAATGATCAGTTACGCTATCAGGAATCAGACGATTGCAGATGACCAGGTCAGTAGAATAGCCGTAAAGGTTAAGATAGGTAAAGGTACGTTGAGTTTGTTTAATCACCATCTTTTCCGGGTTTACTACAAGGCGCATAGAAGTCACTCCAGGGTCAGAGAGCAGACTACGCATTTTATTGATCTGTGGAAAGATCTGCTGAATAGAGTCCAGGACTTCTTCATCCGGAATAGGCATATGTGAGAGGGGTTTAAGCACGGGACGGACCACTTTGGCCACCTGGCGCTGCACAGGGAACAACCGCTTCATCCACCAGTCGAGCACTTCCGGGAAACTGAGAAGCCGCCTGGTCTCCCCGGTAGGAGCCGAGTCAACTACTATCACATCAAATAATCCGCTCCCGGCATAATTTATTATGTAAAGAAGGTAGGCCAATTCTTCCATACCAGGCAAAAAGGCCATTTCCTCTGCCACCATGTCCTTAACACCGCGCCAGGCCAGCAAAGTCGCAAACCATTGTTGGACCGTGTTCCATTGTTCATTGACAGTTGAGGTCAAGACCGTCTCTTGCGCCCATAAATTATCAGTAATAAGGGTGGGAACCTGACCGGCTGACAGGTTAAAAGAATCAGCCAGGCTATGGGCAGCATCCGTACTCATCGCCAACGTCCGGTAACCCTTTTCAGCGCACTTCAAGGCAGTAGCAGCGGCAATGGTAGTTTTCCCAACACCACCTTTGCCGGTATAAAGTAAAATTCGCATAATTCCTATTCCTCCTTATACAGCGTACTATAAAAAACTCTGAGCAAAGCTATTCCTCGATGTTAATACGCCTGGAATTGCCCTTTTCCTGACCTGAATGTATCGATATATTATTACGAACATTACTCATAGTAATAACAGCTTGAATCATCTGACTGGCAGCGTTACCAAAATCCACCATATTTCCCAACCTTTCTTGATAGAAGAGGCTTTCAGTATTTTCAGGTGTACTTTTTACAGTTTTAACTGACTCAAATATGCCCGTTATGGAAATCAAGATATGGTCTATTTCCTTTTTATCTCTTTCAGTAATAATATCCTGGACGATTTTCCAAAAATCAGTTTCAGCCCGGTAATAATCCCGGCGGTCCCCTCTTTTACTACTGGGTTGGATCAGTCCCCAGCGTTCCATAGTTTTAATATTAAGACTAGCATTACCTTTGCTGATACCCAGTTGTTCAGCGATTTCACCCAAGGAAACCGGTTCAGGACTGAGATAGAGAAAACCATAAATTTGCCCCATGGCTTTATTGAATCCAGCAAAAGAGCTCAACCGTCCCATTTCCTGAATTAAATTATCCCTGGCCCTGGCCAATTCATCTGTCATAAAAGCCTCCATTGTTATATAATTTTTAAACGTTTGTAACTTACTATATTCCAGTTGCATCATTCTGTCAAGATTGCCTGTCTTACACATCGAAATCAACCGGACCGCCTGGATAGTATGGCAACCGTGGCAAACCTCTAGAGATAGATTTCGCAGGAATTGAACAATTGAGGAATTCCAATGGCGGCTATTACGTCAGGCTCCAAACCAATCGTCTAGAGTCTATCGGAGGGGAAAGCGATCACGTCATCGATGCGGGGTGAATCGGTGAGCAGCATAACCAGGCGATCTACTCCCAGGGCAATACCGGTGCACTCCGGCAAGGTTTTAACCGCCTCGATAAATTTTTCAGGCCAAACAGTTGGCAGGCCATTCTTAAGCATTTCGGCCATTTCCGACCTGAAACGCTTTTCCTGTTCAAGCGGATCCGTTAATTCACTGTAGCCGTTGGCTATTTCCAGCCCGGCAATAAAAACCTCCGCCCTTTCAGCAACCGGCGTGCCGCCGGGTTTAAGCCGCGCGAGGGCGGCGCATTCCCGAGGGTAGTCCAGAATCACAACCGGTCGATCGTCCGGAAAACGGGGAATGATTTTATCCACCAGGTCGTCATCGAAGCGCTGCCCATCAAAATCGATAAAGGGGTCCCAGCCTGCCCATTCCAGATAGACCTGCCTGACGTTAAGACGCGGCCATGGCAAGCTTAAATCAATGGATTTTCCCTGGTAAGGTAAAACATTCCCATAGCCCTGTTTAGCTGCCAGAGACAAGACCAGGTTTTCAGTATCGGAAATGATGCGACGGTAGTCCGCGCCGGCCCGGTACCATTCCAGCATGGTAAACTCCGGGTTATGATGGCGACCATGTTCGTCCCTGCGAAAGCAGTGGCAGACCTGAAAAATTCTCTGGTAACCAGCGGAGAGCAACCGTTTCATTTGCAATTCAGGTGAGGTGGAAAGGAACCAGCCCTCTGAGGTATAAGGATGGATAAACTGCTCAGGAGCGACAGCCGGTACACGCAAGGGCGTATCTATCTCAAGAAAACCCTCGCTGTTAAAAAAAGCTCGAATACCGTCCATGATTTTAGCACGATATTCGAGCTTATCTTTAATATTCTGCAGGCGGCTGGACTCTTCCAGTGCCATTTTACTTGGAGCCTACACGCTCAATATAGGTACCACTGCGGGTATCTACTTTAATAACATCCCCATCTTTAATGAAAGCAGGCACACCGATCTTAACACCGGTTTCCAGTTTGCCTTCTTTCATCTGGGCAGTGATGGTGGCACCCTTGAGACTGGCTTCGGTTTCAAGGACTTTTAGTTCAACGGTCTTGGGGAGCTGGATATCAATGGGACGCCCTTCCCACATCATGATAACCACCGGCGTGCCTTCCTTTAAGAAGCCGCCTTTTTCGCCGATCTGAGTTTTGGTCATGGGAGTCTGCTCAAAGGTAGAGCTATCCATAAAGATATAATTATCATTTTCCTGGAAGAGGTATTGCATTTCATGCAACGTGATGCTGGTCTCTTCAACCTTATCTCCAGAATGGTAGGTAATGTCCAGAACGTTGCCGGAAAACAGGTTGCGCAATCTGAATTTATAGATAGCGCGGCCTTTGCCGGGTTTGACGAACTCGACTGTTTCTACCGAGAAGGGGGTGTTGTCAATCAGCAACTTAGTGTTTTTTGATACCTCTTCGATATTCACTGTAAACTATACTCCTTATCCCCGATCCACGGGGTATGTTCTAAAAAATAGTAACCTTCAATATAATGCCATTTTTAGCGCAATTTGGCAACTAATCATTAATGCGTGAATATAGAAAGCGGCAATTTGGAGGGCCAAAGACTGGTAAAAACGGTTTAGGCTTCAGAGTCGGCAGCTTCTTCTGAATCAGCGTTTTCTCCAGACTTGCCTTTCTTAAAGCGGGAGAGAATGGCACTAATCTTAGCACCCCAACGGGAGCCAATGACAAACCCTCCGCCAAAAACAACCATTCCGACCAGACCGAAGAAACCGTAAAGCAACCCAGAGGGAATAACCAAACCTACGTAAAAGTTGGAAACGGCCGACCAGGGGCTGGCATTAGAGGCATTATCAACAGCCTGGACACGCCAGTAATAGGGCTTGCCACCGGCTTTAAGTTTTTCCTCAGGGGTGAGCTGGTAGCTGGAGCCAGTCAAGGCTTTTTTATCTATCATCAACTGTTTAAATTCGGGGTCTTGAGAGAGTTGAAAACGATAAGAAATACCGCTGGGATCTGAAACTCCCACCCATTGGAAATTAGTCAGAGCGCTACTTTTCTCGTCTTTAAAGGGGTAAAGGCACATAGGCGTGGGGGGAGGAATATTCTCCATGATAAAAACAAGGGGAAACTCATTGACGCCGTCTGAAGCAATAACAGTAATATCGCCGGCTTCACTGGCAGGCGCGTTAAAAGGCACCGTAAATGAACCGACGTCACTCACAGTTGAGGCCCCGGCCGGTTCAGCATCATAAGTAACATTGACGGTCGCGCCGGGAGTAAAGCCGCTGCCGGTGACAGTGATAGGAGAACCGACATTACCTGAAGCTTGATTACCGCTGCCGATAGATGTACTTATTTGGGCTGAAGCTTCGATAAAAAAGCTCAAAGTAATAGGATTAAGACCATCAGTAATAATCACTTTGTGCTGCCCAGACAAGCTGGCAGGGACTTTAAAGGAAGCGGTAAAGAGACCATCGGAACCCACTGAACCGGAGGCAATAGCGCTATTGTCGAACTTGATATTAATTCCCGTGCCAGCCCTGAACCCGCTGCCGTTAACGGCCACATTGCTGCCTACCACGCCCGAGGTTTTCTCCAGCCGGGCTGAGGCAGTGATTGTGAAAATGCCCGTACAGGTGTTGCTGCCGTCATCGCTTACTCCGATATTGTAAGCGCCAGCTGAAGAAGAAGGGGCCAGAATTAAAGCATTGAAGTTGCCATCCTCGTCACTGATGATGATTTCAGGGTCAGAAGTGATCGACTGGCCCTGATAAGAGACAGAGATGAGGGACTCAGAATTGAAACCACTGCCTTTAATACGAATAGGTGTTCCCGCCGGTCCGTTAGTAGGGCTGATGAAAATAGCGGAGGTCACTGTGATTTTGGCAGAATCGTAATTCTCTTTCGAGTCCATAACTTTCAAGGTATGGCTGCCGCTGGCAATGCCGGGGATAGTGATTTTGATGCTGCTGAAGTCGCCGGTAGCCGAACTGGAGGTTAAAGCATCGATCTTTTCGTTATCAATATAAAAGGAGATCGTAGAAGACCGGGTAAAACCCGCGCCTGAGACCGTGATTTGTGAGTCCGATGAGGCGTTAATCTGGGCTACTGTAATGCTGGGGTTGACCGTAAAATCCAAACGTGGGGTATAGTTGCCGGTATCTTTGCCGATCACAGTATGCTTACCCTGATAGGTTTCCGGGACAGTGAAAGAACTGGTAAAAGAACCAGTAGAGTCGGCTTGAGGCGTGATGACCGCCGTAGTGCTGCTATTAAAATAAATGGACACTACGCCGCTTTTTTGAAAACCCTTACCGATAATGCTGACCACGTCTCCTACTTTTCCGGTAGAACTGCCGATGGTGATTTTAGGAGTTACCGTAAAAACAGCGGCAGTGGCGGTAGTCTCTCCGGCGGTGGTGGTAGCAGTAAACTTATAGGTTCCTGCCGCCATGAGCGGAATAGAATAATCGATGTTAAACCCCCCGTCCGCCTCCACCGTATCACTGGCGATAAGGGTAGTCCCGCACAAAACCTTATAAGTGCTATCGGCAGTATATCCGCTGCCGGTAATCTCAATATCTGTGCCGGGAGGGCCGGAAATCTCATCGATAGTTAAAATGCCTGTTGAGGCTGAGGAGGCTACGACCGGCCAAACAGGCGCCAAAACGAGCACCAAGGCCAATATCATAAAAGGCGCGAGCCAGAGCCAAAATCTTAAACCAGGTTGTATTTTGATCATGTTTTTCTTCGCCGATCATTAGATTAACGGCTATTTTCTCATATCATAACCGGGAGCGAAGAAAGAGGACAACCATGCTGGAACCTAAGTTTTATGATAAAAAATCACAAAACAAAACAGCTGGATCAATAGCGGAAGTCAGAGGAAATTATTCCGAGTTATCGGTCTCTTCCGCGAATTCAGAGAGCTTGTTCTTATTAACAATCACTACGCGATGGGGCTTCAGCATAATGGCCCCGCTCTTTTCCATTATTTTCAAGGAGCGATTGACCACTTCGCGGCTGGCGCCTATCATACCTGCTATATCCCGTTGATTTAAACAGAGACCGACCGTGGTTTCCTCTCCGGCATGTTTGCCGGTCAGCAGTTTGGCCAGGCGGGTAACCGCCTGATAGGCAGACAGCTCTTCAACCAGATTAGAGTCATGACGGACATGGCTGGCCAGGGAATGAATGATGTTCATGCAAAATTGATTGGACTTGTGCATAAGAACAGTCAGATCGTTTCTGGAGAGGGCATAGAGAGTAACATCATTTAAAGCTATCATACTGGCCACGCTAGGCCGGTTATCAAAAATCGAGACAACATTGACCGCGTCACCCGCACCGGCGATATCCAGAATCTGCTCTTTGCCGTTAGTGGCGGTTTTATAAACCTTGACCATACCGGAAACCACGAAGTACAGGTAATCCGACCATTGGCCTTCTACCAGAAGCATTTCATCCGCGGTCAGAGTCTTCTTAATCATGCATGGCCGGATTGATTCAAGATCGGCGGGAGTGAGGCCGTCAAAATACTGAATAGTTTTTAGAGTTTCAAAATCAATGCCCATCGCAAGCGCTCCGTTGCCCCGGTTGATTTGCTTCGAAGACTGAGGCTGCATAAACCTCAGAAGTCTCCTTTTGACAGAATATCAGACTTCTGAGGTTTGAATAAAAGGCCTTTAATTATCTTTAGTAAGATTGGCCAGGAAATCCGCGTTGGTCTTAGTGCGGCGCAGACGTTCGAGAACCCGCTCAGTGGCTTCAGAATATTTATTAGAATCAGCTGAGATCATAGCGACCATGCGGCGCATCAACCAGACCTGTTTGACGGTATTTTCACCAAGGAGCATTTCTTCACGGCGAGTACCGCTACGCTGGATATCTATAGCAGGGAAGATACGGATCTCGGCCAGACGGCGATCCAGATGGAGCTCCATATTGCCGGTGCCTTTAAACTCTTCATAAATCAACTCGTCCATACGGCTGTTGGTATCCACCAGGCAGGTAGCGATAATAGTAAGACTGCCGCCTTCCTCGGTGTTACGGGCCGCGCCGAAGAAACGTTTGGGAGGATAGAGAGCAGCCGGATCAATACCGCCGGAGAGGGTGCGCCCGCTGGGCGGAATATCCAGGTTATAAGCTCGGGTCAGGCGGGTAATGCCATCCAGCAGAATGACTACATCTCTCCCGCTTTCTACCAGGCGCTTGGCTCTTTCCAGCGCGAGTTCCGCTACACCGGTTTGATTTTCGGCAGGCTCATCAAAAGTAGCGCTGATAACATCGCCCTTTACAGCGCGTTTCATATCAGTTACCTCTTCCGGACGTTCGCCGATCAGGCAGACCATGACATGAATATCGTTATAATTAATGGAGATAGCGTTAGCGATGGCCTTTAACAGCAGGGTCTTGCCGGCTTTAGGCGGCGAGACGATCAGACCACGCTGCCCCCGGCCGATAGGAGAGACCAGGTTGACCAGTCGGGTGGACAGATCACTGCTGCCCGGGACTTCCAGGTCAATCAATTTATCCGGGAAGGTAGGAGTGAGCGCTCCGAAATTAGGCCTTTGCTTGCATAACTCAGGATCAAGATCATTAATAGCCTCAACCCTTAAGAGACTCATGTATTTTTCACCGTTCTTGGGAGCCCGGCCCTGACCGATTACCATATCACCGGTACGCAAGCCGAAACGCCTGATCTGGGATTGAGAAATATAGACGTCAGTCAAACTCGGCAGCAGACTGCTCTGCCGCAGAAAACCATAACCGTCCGTCATGATTTCCAGGATACCGGAACAGAAGATATTGCCCTGCTTCTCGGTATGAGTTTGCAGGATCCGCATGACCAGGTCTTGTTTTTTTAGCCCGGTAAAACTGCTCATTCCCAGCTGACGGGCGATGTCAATCAACTCATCCCGCGTCATGTTTTCCAGATCGGTGATGTTCATTTTCACCTCAGCGGGTGCGTTACTGGCTTCAGTTGTCGGTTGGTTCTGTTCCATTTGTTTTCTCTCTTAAAAATATTTTTCTGTTAATTTGTTATTATCTGGGATAAATTCCCGGCAGTTGCTTTAATCGCGTTAAAGCCAGTACCAGGGAAACGCTTGTATGAATACCCGGGGGTTTCAAAATATATTTTATGTATTTAGTTATAAAAGAGGTAAAGAAGATTGCGAACCCTCACGAAGCACATTTCTGGCGGCATCAATAAATCCCAGGAAAAGCGGATGAGGGCGATTAGGCCTGGAGCCAAATTCAGGATGGAACTGACAGCCTACCATCCAGGGATGATCAGCCAGTTCACAGACCTCAACCAATTTACCATCCGGAGATAGCCCGCTGTATACGAGCCCGCCTTTCTCCAGAACATCGCGATAATCATTACTAAATTCATAGCGATGGCGGTGGCGTTCTTGAATGTCTGTTTGTCCGTATACCGCGGCAGTCCGGGTCCCCGGCACCAGATGACAGGGATAATTTCCCAGCCGCATCGTCCCGCCCATATTTTTCATAGTGCGCTGCTCCGGCAAATAGTCGATAACCGGATAGCGGGTTTTAGGATTGAACTCAGTAGAATTAGGTTCATCGCTGTGTAAAATATATCTGGCAAATTCAATAACCATGACCTGCATACCCAGACACAATCCCAGATAGGGCACTTTATGTTCACGGGCATAGGTAGCGGTCCGGATCATACCTTCAATGCCTCTGTCTCCAAAACCGCCCGGAATAACGATACCCTGAACAGAATGAAGAAGAGAATCAGGATCAGTCTTTTCCAGCAATTCGGAGGGAATCCACTGTAAATTGATATCCCGGTTATAATACAGGGCCGCGTGGCAAAGCGCTTCACGCACCGAGAAATAGGCGTCGTGAAGTTCAACATACTTGCCAACCAGAGCGATGTTGATCGGTTGGCGGGGCGATTGCAGCCGGTTAACCATGGCCCGCCACTCCGCCAGGTCCTCCCCTTCGGCCTTAAGATTAAGTTTATCTATCAACAGCTGACCAAGCCCGGATTCTTCCAGCATAATGGGCACAAAATAAATGCTGGAGACTGTGGGCATAGGAATAACAGCCGCTTTAGGGACATCGCAGAAAAGGGAAATCTTGGCACGCAAACTCTCATCCATCTCATAATCACTGCGGCAGACAATGATATCGGGCTGGATACCGATGCGCCGCAACTCGTTGACGCTGTGCTGAGTGGGCTTGGTTTTCATTTCACGAGTGCTGACCAGATAAGGCAGGAAGGTCACATGCACGTAAAGGACGTTGTCACGGCCCACTTCATTACGCATCTGGCGGATGGCCTCCAAAAAGGGCTGACCCTCAATATCGCCGACCGTACCGCCGACTTCGATGATAATGACATCAGCGCTCGATTTCTCAGCCAACTGCTTGAATCTTTCTTTCAGCTCGCCTACCAGATGAGGGACGATTTGAATAGTACCGCCCAGGAAATCGCCATGTCTTTCTTTAGCTATTAAAGAACTATAGATCTGACCGGAGGTGATATTGGATTGCGCGGTCAGAGCAATATCAATAAAGCGTTCATAATTGCCCAGATCGAGGTCGGTTTCCGCACCATCCTGGGTAACAAAAACTTCACCGTGCTGATAAGGCGACATCGTGCCGGGGTCGACGTTCAAGTAGGGATCTAGTTTTAGAACTGAGACAGAGACTTTGCGACTTTTAAGGATAGCTCCGATGGAAGCAACCGTTATACCCTTACCTACGGAACTAACAACACCGCCAGTTACAAAGATGTACTTTGACATAAATTAAAAAAAGTTCTCAGCCTTAAATATAAAGTTGGTAACTCTAATGACGCAGGGAAAACTGACTATACGGACAAGCCGTGTGAGGTTGAATTATTGATTTCTAGTAATTATAGGGAGATAAAAAGACATTTGTCAAGCTTTTTGTGAGATAGTAGTTGAAAATGGACGGTTATAACAATCGGCAAGAGTTGTTTGCAAGGTTCCAGGTGTTATCAAAAGGATGGTTTTACAAAATAAAAAGAATATGCTATTGTTTACTATCAGTGCCTAGAGTATCTAGGTATATATTGAAATTTGACTACTGATTCCTGCTGGTAATCCGGTTTATATTACTGGATTATTCTATATTTACAGCACGGAGTATTTTATTGAAGGAAGAGAATATAATTGGTAAATAAACAGCCTAAAAGATCGGCCTATATAGTCATCGATAAGGAAAGATGTAAAGGCTGCGGTTACTGCGTCGCAGTATGCCCCCATCAAATCATTGGCACAGCCGGCGGCGTTAATCAGACCGGGGTTATTCCGGTTGAGATTAATCCGGCTAAAACTGACCTGTGCATCGGCTGCGGGGCTTGCGCTGTAATATGCCCGGATGTCGCTATTACCGTTTTTTCTGGTGATGGAGAAGAAACCCTGGCTTAATCGATCGAGAAGGAGAACCGGAGGTAAATGTGTCAAAAAAGGTCCTGATGGTGGGTAACGTAGCCATCGCGGAAGGCGCAGTCCTGGCTGGATGCGGGGCTTATTTCGGTTACCCTATTACTCCTCAGAATGAGCTATTGGAACATCTTTCTAAACGCCTTCCCGAATTGGGACGCGTGTTTGTACAAACCGAAAGCGA
>Ga0153915_10006625_pt1 | contig 10871 bp, 9 predicted proteins | sample Opewatmetagenome_2_FD_107003 | JGI IMG/M metagenome (GOLD analysis project Ga0153915, IMG submission 107003) | Freshwater wetland microbial communities from Ohio, USA - Open water 3 Core 3 Depth 3 metaG | ecosystem: Environmental > Aquatic > Freshwater > Wetlands | place: USA: Ohio, Lake Erie...
CATGTCGGTGAGATTGAGGTCGCTGGCGAGATCGCACAGGAACGTCAGCAGGTGATTTCCGACGGAGTGTTTGAAGAACAACGCGCGCTTGAAGCCGCCGGCCATGAAACGCGAGCCGAAAACCGCATCTGCATTTTCCTGTAGAAAAAGAGGAAGCATTTGCAGCAGGTCGCGCGGGTGGTACTCCAGGTCGGCATCGTGCACCACGGAGAGGTCGCATTCGGCATGTTCGATCGCGGTGCGCAGAGCCGCGCCTTTGCCCTGATTGCGTTCGTGGCGGTAGAAATGCCAGTCCATCTTTCCGGAGGGATCAGCCGGAAGATTTTTGCGGAAGCGCTCAAGAACCTGGGGAGTTTCGTCGCCGGAACAATCATCAACAACGATCACCTGAAGGCGGGTAAGCAGTGGCGAATCGGCCAGCACCGCCACCCGGCGCAGGCTGGTCTCGACCAGGTACTGTTCGTCGTAAACCGGTACGCAGACGGAGAGGCTGGTGCGCATGCCGGACGCGACCGGCGGGAGCGCCGGAGAAACAAAGTTGGCGGAAAGTTGCATCAGAAACGCTGCCGTAAAAAACTGGCGAGTTCTACCTCCGGAATGCGGCCTCCGCAATGCTGGTCGGCGATTGTGGATCCCGCTCCGGCCGCCCCACGGAGTAGTACTCGTAGCCAAGGGACCTCATCTTGTCCGCATCCAGAAGGTTTCGGCAATCCAGAACCAGCGGACGGCTCATGCGATCGAGCAATGTCGGCCAATCAAGTTCCTTGAATTCCGGCCACTCAGTGGCCACCACCAGCGCATCGGCGCCTTCAGCGACCTCGTCGGCGCGGCGGCACAACTGGATGCCGGGAAGCACCGTCGCGGCGCGCTCCAGCGCCTCCGGATCATACGCCTTCACGCGGACTCCCTCGCTTTCCAGTGCCTTGATCAAATCAATTGCGGGCGCAAAACGGATGTCATCCGTGTAAGGCTTGAATGCCAGGCCGAGCACTCCGACGTGCTTGTCTTTCAGCACCCAGAGCAGCTTGCGCAGCCGGTTGACGTATTTGACGATGCGACCCTTGTTGATTTCCTCTGCGCTGCGCAGCATCGCCATGTCGACGCCGGCGGTCTCTCCCAGGTGGATGAATGCCTGCACATCCTTGGGCAGGCAGAAGCCGCCGAACCCGAGGCCGGCGTTCAGAAACGCGCTGCCGATGCGCGGGTCCATTCCCATGGCTTCCGTGACCTGTGCAATGTCCGCGCCCATCTGCTCACAGACGTCGGCAATGAGATTTGCATAGGAAATTTTCAGCGCCAGAAACGAATTGGAAGCGTGTTTGATGAGCTCCGCGCTGTTGATCGTGGTGACCAGGAAACGCGGTGCGGGCCGCACCCCGCAATTGTTGTTGTGGACCCGGCAGTGGAAGTTTCGCTCCACGATCGGCCGGTACATTTCGCGCAGGATCTGTTCGGACTCGGTATCGTCCACCCCCACGACAATGCGGTCCGGGTGCAGGAAATCGGTGACCGCCGTTCCCTCGCGCAGAAATTCGGGGTTGGACGCCACGCGGAACAATTTCTCGTGCTGACGTCCGTAAACGGCGAGCGCGCGCTTCACTTGCTGGCCGGTCTGAATGGGAACCGTGCTCTTCTCGACCACCAATTTGGGCGCCCGTACCACCTTCGCAATCAGGCGGGCAACATTGTCGACGGCGCTCAGGTCGGCTTCGCCATTGTGCAGCGGCGGCGTGCCGACGCACACAAACAGCACGTCTCCCGATTTCGCCGCGTCCTCCAGATCGGACGAGAAGCGCAGCCGGCCGGCGGCGACGTTGGCTTCGACCACGCTGTCCAGGCCCGGTTCGTAAATCGGCAGTTTGCCGGTTTTCAGCATCTGAACCTTGGCGACATCGTTGTCGGAGCACAGCACCTCGTGCCCGATTTCCGCCAGACATGCGCCCGTGACCAGCCCGACGTAACCACACCCGAAGATCGAAACCCGCAAGATCCCTCCTTAATTCAACCAGAGTATATCGCGGCCGGCTCGCAACCGAATGAACCAGACATGTGCCGCATCCGCAATAGCACGTCTCTGCGAATTCGATGCCGCACTTCGATCCCGGCCAAGAAGTGAATGGCAGCTTAGCCAAATTGGACGCTGGATGCACGGCGCCGCTTGCAGTGCGGATTGACACTGCCAGGCAGCTCATCAGGTGCAATGCGCAGCGGGTGCGACGGTTCGCACCACGGTTGCGCACGATTCGACAGTTGGGAAATAACCGGCAAACTCTACGGAGTAGGTATCCGTGCTGTCACCAGTGGCGTGCGCTTGCTTTCAACCCACTGGGAGTTGACCCTCTGCACCGCGCTGAGGGCGTAAATGTACGTCGTGCCAGGCTTGACCTTCGTGTCCCTGTATCTTGTTCCCTTCACCGGATGAGCGGTGATGCGCTGGAGCTTGGCACCGAGTCCGGCGACGGCTCGATATACGTAATAGCCATCGATGCCTTGGGTCGGGCTCGCCGTCCACCTCAATTCGGCCCAATGGACTTTTTGTTCCTTGGGGGCCGCTGAAGGGAGGGACTTTTGTTGCACGGCGGGCGCACTCAATGTCGGCGGTGCGGGTCGGGCTGGGACCTCCTGCGCTATCGTTGTTATTGTTAACAAAAACGTTAACGCAGTGAGCATACGCGCACAACTCGCCGTTAAACCCCACACAGTGCGGCAGTCATGAGCCCCGAAGCGGTTGTGACGGTGACGTAACAATCTGGTTTCCTTCCAAGGCAGGATCTGAGGGGGCGCTCGCGCCGCATTTTACATCAACCCACGATTGTCGAACGACATTTTCCGTTGCCAGACGGCCGGCCCGCGTCCTGACAACCTCAGCATGCAAACATTCACAATCAGATACAAACTCAAACCCCGCGCGAAGCCCGCGCGGGCTTCGATCACCCTCAACCACTAACAAACACCGAGGCTCTGAATGTCTGGTTCAGGAGGGTGCACTACAGTCGTATCCCGCTAGCATTGTTGCCGCGGCCTCAAATGGGTATCGTGATCCAAAACCCACAACCGATTCCCAGAGAATCACATCCTCGCGCGACTCTGTTTGGGCGGCGTCGCAACGTTGCCGCATTTTCCCCTATTAACGTAAGTATTGCGTGGATAACGTTTTCAACACTATTACACCGGAACGCCGGTTGGAACTGCTCCGGAGTGGCAACAGGCCAGTTCCTATCAGCACTCCGTGGGCGATGCTTATATCCTGTGGGAGGGCAACCAAGGTATCGGAATGACGAGCGATGATTTGCACGGCACTTCCAACTTCAGCACGGCCTTCCGCAATTATTGGAACGGCAGGGACATGGCCGGGGGCAGCACCGGCGGGAAGACGTTGCAGACCAATGCAGTCATCCTGAATACATACAACCGTTTCTACAACATCGTCGGCAATGTGCTGGGCACTGCAGGCTACCACAACACCTATGCGTCTGCGGCGCCGAGCGGAACCAGTTGCGAAACCTCAATCTACGCGCTGGGCTGGGGAGACAATTGCAGCAGCGGCGCAATTGCCGACGACACTCTGGTTGCGACCACGCTTATGCGTTGGGGCAATTACGACACGGTAAGTAATGCCGTTCGGTTTGATAATACCGAGGTTCCTAGCGGACTGGCCCAGTATGCCAATCCCGTCCCAGCAACTCAGGCGCTGCCCGGGTCGCTATATCTGGATGCCAGACCGTCGTGGTTCGGCAGCGTGCCCTGGCCCCCCATTGGACCCGACGTGACCGGTGGTGATAGCCCGAATGTCGGTGGTCACGCATACAAGATTCCGGCACAACTGTGCTACGAGAACTCTGCCCGGGATGCCACCGGGATGCTGACCAACTTCAATGCCGATCGTTGCTATGCCGCCGCCTCTGGACCTGCTGCCCTCAAACGGTAAATGATTTTTGATCAATGGCGGCAACCAGAGCTGCTGCGTCCAGCAGTTCCAACGTGCCCCTAGTACAAAACCCCGGCAATCGCGGAAACCTGTTCGGCCCGGAGTGACCCAGCGGCGGTGCGTTAGCAACAGTGCTGCTCCTGGCACGAGCGAAATCAGGGTTTGCGCTTCTGCCAGGCGCGACTGCGCACAGCGTTCTCATGCGCTTGTCGCGCTCCAGCCCAATTATCAAGGGATACTATGTATTCCGACTACTGACAAAATGGCGATTTGCGACCAGCTACGAAGCGCTTGACCGGTGGGATACAAGGGCCATTAATGGCTGGGGCCCTTCCACATGAAACTTGCCGCGCACTGACTCTTCCAGCCCCCAACAGGGGCAATCCGGGCCGCATTCGTGACCGGGGGCACGAAGCTCAACATAGACGATGACACACTGCAGAGTATGATCCAACGCTGCCTCCATCTGTACTGGTTGTTGGAGCTTCGCGAATGCGTTTGCACGATGATTACCACTTGATGTCGTTGACTTTAAAAGGAAATAACAGCAGTGGAAAATATTTTTCACGTAATAGTTACGTTAATAGCCAAAAATGCCACGGGCGACTGGTCGGGAACGGGTGAGAATGGAAGAATTGTGCGTTAAACGATGCGGTTTTCAGCTTGCGCTTCAGTCCACGTTCAAGAAACGCGGTGCAAGAATCCTTTTATCGTTAAGAAAACGGATGACGAACCAAATCAAGCAACAGTTTTTCCAATTCGATGATTTCGGTTCGAGTGCCACCGCGCGTTTGCCACCACCGGTCGGGATCGAATGTGGAGTAGTACGCTGGCTGAACCGTGACGCTCGTTTGGTGGCCCTTCATGGAACGCCGAAGCACGCGGCCGAGCCGTCGCGAGTGGTCCGATGGCGTCACCACTACGACAGAGCGGTACTGGTGCTGGTCGCACCAGGCAGGAAGCACCTCCCCCTCCTCCTCGCTTCCGGCCACAGTTCTTGCGATTTGCTCAACATTGTCGATGCCAAGCGATCGGAGCTGGCGAGTGGAAACCGCGGCATCATCTTGGTACGGAATTCCCCGGCGGAGAAACTCGCGGTCGATGGGGTCCGGGGGGTCGGCGAAAACCGCGACGCGTGTCGACACGCCGTTGTGGAAAAGGTCGGCCGCCTCCAGCGTCCCGGCGCCATCGGCATCAACCGCAACCACGATGACGTCAGCAGACTTGGGGGCCTGGTCGCTGAGCACAAGTGCCCATCCGGCGGACCGCAGAATGTGCCATCGAATCGCCGGCACCCCAATGGCAATCATGCTCAATAGAACGACAACCGCTGGAATCCGAATCCATCGCTGGACGCGAGTACGCATTAGAGCAGAATCACTAATGGACCCGCCCAGATTCGTCCAAAGTGGCGGCGGCAACGGAGGGAAAGGTTCGGGAAGCCTCCTGGTAGGCCATCACGATGAGGTCAGCTCTGCGACCCACGCCAAATTTCCGCAAGAGGTTGGAGACATGGAATTTGACGGTGCGTTCGGAAATGTTCAGTCGACTCCCAATCTCCTTATTCGAGATGTTGTCCAGCAGAGCCTGGATGACTTCCTTTTCGCGCCGACTCAGCCGCGCCTTGGAGGCCATGGCCGCGCCATGTGTCGTCTTGGCGAGGACGGAATCGACAAACCTGGAAAGCAAATTCCGCGGCACCCAATATCCGCCCGCGGCAATTGACTGCAGGGCACGCTGTAGCTGATCCGCAAGTTGTGAATGTTGCAGCAGACCCTTCACCCCCAGTCGAAGCAGCGGAAAAGCGACATCCTCGCCGAAATCACCACCGACCAGCAGCAAGCGGGCGTTGGGATACCGTTCGATCACCTTTGCGACCAGGGATTCGGTCGCCATGCGGTTGCCCTCGAAATCGACGATATATACGCCGGCACTTGGAATCGAATCTGCGTCTGGAAGCTGCGGCTCTACTCTCTTGGGCTGAACCCGAACGGGAACAGTGCTGAGCAACCGCTGAAACTCTGCCAGCACCAGGGGGTGGTTCGCCAGCAGGCAGACGGAGATTTTCCGGGTTGATGCCGGCGGTATTGGCATGTCGTGAGCCGTCAGGATAGCGCAAAACCATGGTGCGGGCAATTTTCAGCATGCGCCCTGATTGGCTAAGGAAGTCCCAAAACGAGCACTTGCAGGGTAGTTACGGCCGCGCAACTCGGGACCATCTCCTCTACTGGTTCCGATTCTGCGGTTCGCTGGTTAGCCCCTTGGCATCCACCCTCGACCCCCATCGAACATCGCCTGGCAGCGGTATGCGCGGCAGGCTGGACCTTAGTACAGGTGAAGTACAGCAACCCTTTGCTGTCCCTTTTCTGACACGCTGTCCAGTAGTTTCGCAGGCTCGTATCTCCTACGCTTGCTTCATAGGCAACGCGAAGGAGATGTACTCATGTGGCGTTCCTGCATGCGATTCGTTCTCATTCTCTCCGTAATCACGATGGGCACAAACGCCGCTATGGCAGCACCAAGACTCCCGAGCATTCGGTCGATTTCGCCGACGGCTGTTGTGGCAGGTTCGAGAAGCTTCACCCTGAAGGTTTCAGGCTGGAACTTCAATGGTTCCGATACGGTCACCTGGAACGGTGCGAAGCTTGCGACCACCCTGGTTAGCAGCATGCAGGCGTACGCGGTGGTTCCAGCCAGCGCAGTCGCAAATGCCGGTACGGCGACGGTAGCGATCTGGGACTCCAGAACCGGCAGGTTTTCGAACTGGGTGACATTCACCGTCAATCAACCCACTTCCACGGTGGCAGTTTCGATCTCGGTCTCACCAACGAGTCCCGCGCTTACGACAGGCGCATCGCAGCAGTTCGCCGCCACCGTCAGCGGCACGACCAATACCGCCGTGACCTGGTCGGCAACCGGTGGGACGATTTCCTCGACGGGACTCTACACCGCGCCGAGCACCGCCGGGACCTACACCGTCAAGGCTGTAAGCGCCGCCGATCCGGCCAAGAGTGCCAGCGCCAGCGTGAGCGTTTCTGCACCCGCCACGGTCAGCGTCAGCGTTGCTCCTACTAGCACAGCAACAACCACCAGCGGCACGGCACAATTCAGCGCCACGGTGAGCGGCACAACCAATACGGCCGTCACCTGGTCGGCAACGGCGGGGACGGTTTCCTCGACCGGACTTTACACCGCGCCGAGCACCGCCGGGACCTACACCGTCAAGGCCACGAGCGCTGCCGATACAACCAAGACGGCAAGTGCCAGCGTGACCGTCAATGCGCCCATTACCGTCGGCATCAGCATTGCGCCCACGAGTGCGACGGTGAACACCGGCGGCACGCAACAGTTCAGCGCCACGGTGAGCGGCACGACCAATACCGCCGTGACCTGGTCGGCAACCGGCGGCACGATTTCCTCGACCGGTCTCTACACCGCGCCGAGTACCGCCGGGACCTACACCGTCAAGGCCACGAGCGCTGCCGATACAACCAAGACGGCAAGTGCCAGCGTGACCGTCAACGCGCCCGTTACCGTCGGGATCAGCGTTGCGCCCACGAGTGCGACGATTAACACTGGCGGCACGCAACAGTTCACCGCCACAGTTAGCGGCACCACCAATACCGCCGTGACCTGGTCGGCATCCGGTGGAACGATTTCCTCGACCGGTCTCTACACCGCGCCGAGTACCGCCGGCACATATACCGTCAAGGCCGTAAGCGCCGCCGATCCGACCAAGAGTGCCAGTGCCACTGCAATCGTTACTGCGCCGGTCAGCGTCAGCGTTACACCGAACAACACGACGACGACCACCAGTGGCACGGTGCAGTTCACCGCCGCGGTAACGGGTTCGACGAACACGGCAGTGACCTGGTCGGTCGCCAGCGGTGGCGGAACGGTTTCGACCAGCGGCCTCTATACCGCCCCATCCACGGCAGGTACCGCTTCGGTAGTTGCCACCAGCGTGGCCGATCCCAGATCCAGCGCCCTGGCAAATGTAACCATCAACGCGCCGGTCACCGTGCTCCTGTCAGCTTCCCCGACCTCGGTTTCATTCGGGTCGGTGCTGGTGGGGGCGTCGGGCAGCCAGGCGGTGACGCTTAGCAATACCGGCAACTCGGCTGTCACGGTCTCTTCGGCCAGCTTTACCGGTTCGGGGTTCGGTGTCACTGGACTTACCTTCCCGTTCACGCTGGCCGCGGCGGCCAGCCAGAATGCCAGTTTGACCTTTGCGCCCTCCGGCAGCGGTACAGCTTCGGGCAGTGTCTCGTTCGTGAGCAATGCGACGAATTCGCCCGCAACGGTTGCGCTCAGCGGTTCTGGCACGGCACCGGTCCAGCACACTGCCATGTTGAATTGGCAGGCCAGCGGCTCGAACGCGACCGGCTTCAATGTGTACCGATCAACCACCGGTGGTGGGTCATACACAAGGGTGAACGGCACCACGAACACAAGCCCCGGTTTTGCAGATTCCACGGTACAATCGGGACAAACCTACTATTACGTGGTTACCCAGTTGGACAGCACTGGAATGGAGAGCGGGTACTCGAACCAAGTTAGCGCCGTCATCCCTACACCGTGATGACAATGCAAAACCGAGACTTGCGGGTTAACTTGACCGTGTCGGAGGACTGATGAGGCAGCTGTTGTGGAAGATCGTATCTGTGGTGCTGCTAATGGTCTTGGCGCTTATCGATTCGGGTTGCGGCGGACCAGCCGGCACGGGTTCAACATCGGGAAAGGGCGGCAGTGCTCAGACGGTGAGCGTCGGCGTCTCTCCAACCAGCACGACGCTTACTGCCAGTGGCACCGTGCAGTTCAGCGCCGCGGTAAGTGGCGCCAGCAACACCGCGGTGAGTTGGAGCGTGGCCAGCGGCGCCGGTACGGTGACCAGCAGTGGGCTCTACACTGCCCCGGCTTCGGCGGGCACAGCTACGGTGATGGCCACCAGCATGGCGGATTCCAGCAAGACTGCTATGGCCACCGTGACCATCACTGCGGCCGGCAGCTCGACGATCAGTGTCGGTATTTCGCCTAATAACACCACGACGACCACCAGTGGCACGGTTCAGTTCACCGCATCGGTAACGGGTTCGACCAACACGGCAGTGACATGGTCGGTCGCCAGCGGTGGCGGGACGGTTTCCACCAACGGCCTCTACACCGCCCCATCCACGACAGGTACCGCTTCGGTGGTTGCCACCAGCGTGGCCGATCCCAGATCCAGCGCCCTGGCAAACGTAACCATCAACGCACCGGTCACCGTGCTCCTGTCAGCTTCCCCGACCTCGGTTTCATGCGGGTCGGTGCTGGTGGGAGCGTCGGCCAGCCAGGCGGTGAAGCTCAGCAATACCGGCAACTCGGCGGTAACGGTCTCCTCGGCCAGCTTCACCGGTTCGGGGTTCGGTGTCACTGGACTCACCTTCCCGTTCACCCTGGCCGCGGCGGCCAGCCAGAATGCCAGTTTGACCTTTGCACCCTCCAGTAGCGGAACGGCTTCGGGCAGTGTCTCGTTCGTGAGCAATGCGACGAACTCGCCCGCAACGGTTGCGCTCAGCGGCTCTGGCACGGCCCCGGTCCAGCACACTGCCATGTTGAGTTGGCAGGCCAGCGGCTCGAACGCGACCGGCTTCAATGTGTACCGATCAACGATCAGCGGTGGGTCATACACGCGGGTGAACAGCACCACGAGCACAAACCCCAGTTATGCAGATTCCACAGTGCAATCGGGACAAACCTACTATTACGTGGTTACCGAATTGGACAGCACTGGAATGGAGAGCGGGTACTCCAGCCAGGTTTCGGCGGTGATTCCCACGCCCTAGCTTTAATGCTTATCCTGCGGGATCACGGCCACGACCTCGTTCGAGTAGCCGCTTTCGACACCCGAAGGACCCACAGCCGTGATGACATAGTAATACGTTATGCCGGACACGACTTTGGAGTCGACGTAGGTTGTACTGGGGTGAACCTCGGGGTTGATTCGGGAATAGGGGCCGCCGGCATGCGTCGCCCTATAGATGTTGTAGCCTCTCACGACCGACGTGCTCGCTTTCCACGACAACTTGGCCGAATGTTTCTTCGGGGAGCTGAGCGTGTAGCTCACGATGCAGATGAGAAGGAGAAGGACGACTCCGACGAGACGTGCGGGTTTGGAACTGCCCGTCAAGGCCAATTCTCTTACAGAGCAAGACCAGCAGTGCAGTGCCGTTCAGCGGCCGGCATTGCTGGCTGCAGGCGCGACATAGCGGAGCACCTTCGCCGGATTGCCGACGACAATAGCGTTTGCCGGCACGTCCTTGGTGACCACACTGCCGGCGCCGACAATCGCATTCTCGCCGATCGTAACTTTTGAGAGGATGGTGGATCCGGAGCCTATTGAGGCGCCCTTCTTCACCACCGTGGTTTCAACTTTCCAGTCTGCTTCCGTCTGCATTCCGCCGTCCGCGGTGGTGGCACGCGGATACGAGTCGTTGATAAACACGACGCCGTGGCCGACAAACACGTTGTCTTCCACGGTTACGCCTTCACAAACGAAAGTGTGACTGGAGATCTTGCAGCTGCGCCCGATTGTGGCGTTCTTCTGTATCTCAACGAAGGCACCGATTTTCGTGCCGTCGCCGATGGCGCATCCATACAGATTGATGAATCTTGAAAGTTTGACGTCCTTGCCTAGCTTGACGTCGGGTGCGATACAGAGGAACTCGCTCATAGGCGAACAAGAGTGCCGCGGCTCTTCATGGATTCACTGGCAGCTTGCAGCATGCTGACGATTCGCAATCCAGCATGGCCGTCGTTGATGGGAATCTTGCCCGCGACTATGCACTCGTTGAAGTACCCGAGTTCGAGCTTGAGCGCTTCGGTCTGTTCGATCTGCGGCGCCCACATGTCGCCGGAGCGGTAGCTGACGAGCAGGTCGTAAACGCCTTCGCGAGTTTTCATC
>Ga0153915_10006626_pt1 | contig 10870 bp, 3 predicted proteins | sample Opewatmetagenome_2_FD_107003 | JGI IMG/M metagenome (GOLD analysis project Ga0153915, IMG submission 107003) | Freshwater wetland microbial communities from Ohio, USA - Open water 3 Core 3 Depth 3 metaG | ecosystem: Environmental > Aquatic > Freshwater > Wetlands | place: USA: Ohio, Lake Erie...
GCGGTAAAAGCCTTCGGCGGACGTGACTGTGTCACGCGTCGCGCCGGTGGCCTGGTTGGTCACTGTCACTTTCGCTCCCGCGACGGCGCCTCCCTTAGCATCCATGACCGTGCCCTGAATGCTTGCTTTAAACTGCGCGTGCGCTCCCACCGCGAAAAGAGCTGCGCAGGCCAGCAAAAAGATCGCCCGAAAGGGAAGTTTCGATCGGCTCATGACTTGCTCCTTCACCCCACTAGAAATTTGTGAAATGGCCCGGAACCCTCAACTAAATCGGTTAACTACTCGTTGGGCCGGGAGTATAGTCATCTCATTTTTGAATGTCAACGATTTTTAATTTGCCGGCCCGCTGCCGAAAATCACCCCCGGCGAGGCCCGGCTCCACGTGCAAGCCCCGGGAATTCGCTTCAGCGCGCTGCCATTCCACAGACTATTTGCTTTCGAACCCGCGAAGGTCATAATGAGGGCCGTTCGGAGGGTGGCCGGCTCGCCCATGAGATGTCCAGTTTGCGCTGCTCAAAATCCTGATGAGTCTTCGCACTGCGGAAAATGCGGCACGCCTCTCCCCGCCGCCCCATCACAGGAGACGCTCAATGAAGGGGGCACTCCAGAAGCCTGGTCTGTGGCGGTCACGCCGGAGCCAGTGGGGATTGCCGCGGCAGGCGAGGGTTTAGAAAAAGGAACAATCTTAGCGGGCCGCTACGAGATTCTCCAAATGCTGGGACGAGGCGGCATGGGCGCGGTCTACAAGGCGCGCGACACCGAACTGGATCGAATCGTTGCCCTCAAGCTCATCCGGCCGGAACTTGCCAGAAATCCTGAGATCCTGCAGCGTTTCAAACAGGAACTGATTCTTGCCCGCCAGGTCACGCACAAAAATGTCATTCGTATCTTCGACCTGGGGCAATCCGACGGGATCAAATTTATCACCATGGATTTCGTGGAGGGTCAGGACCTCCGCGCATTGTTGCTCGAAAAAGGTAAATTTCCCCCGGAGCAAGCCGCCCGGACCATGTTGCAGATCTGCCGCGCCCTGGAGGCGGCACATAGCGAAGGGGTGATTCACCGCGACCTTAAACCACAAAACATCATGATAGATGCTGGCGGGCGTGTGTACGTGATGGATTTCGGCATCGCGCGGTCCGCGTATTTGCCTGGAATGACGCAGACGGGCGCGCTCATCGGCACGCCGGAGTACATGTCCCCCGAGCAAGCGCGTGGCGAGAAGCTCACCGAGCGTTCCGATCTATTCTCCTTGGGGGTCATTTTTTACGAGCTTCTGACGGGTAAGTCACCCTATCCTGCCGACGCGCCTCTTGCGACGCTATGGAAACGTCTGCAGGAAAAAGCAAAACCTCCAGTAGAGATCGATCCCACAGTACCCAAACCCCTGAGCGACATCGTCGTGAAAGCACTCGAGCTCGAGCCGGAGAAGCGATTTCCTGGTGCGCGAGAAATGGCGCAGCAACTGGAGATCTGGTTGGGTCCCTCGGCGGGGAGCTCTACGATTTTTCTTCCCGCGCCGGGAGCTCCGGCTTACTGGAAGTGGGCCTCAGCAGCCCTCGGCGTGTTGCTCGTCGCGGCGGTGGTTGCATTCCGATTGAGGGGTCCATCCAAGCCTGCGCCCGCGCATGCTCCGGTTTCTGTCCTAGTGGCAGACTTCGCCAATTCCACCGGTGACTCCGTCTTCGACGAAACTCTCGAACCGCCTCTCAGCGTTGCTCTCGAAGACGCTTCGTTCATCAGTTCCTACAACCGCAATCAAGCCAGGAAAATTGCGGCCCAAATGCAACCGGGCGCAACCGGGCTTGATGAGACGGCCGCGCGGCTGCTGGGGGTTCGCGAAGGAATCGCTTACATCGTTGCAGGCATCATTGAGAAAAAAGGAAACGGTTACGAAGTCCGGTCCAGAACTCTCGAAACTTCGACCGGCAAGATTGTTCTGGAAGCGAAAGAGAAAGCTGACGACAAGAAGGGCGTCCTCGGCGTAGTGGACAAGATTGCTGCCCGGACGCGCCGCGCGCTCGGCGACTCGACCCCGGAGTCCGTGCAGTTGTCCGCCGCCGGTACGTTCACCACCAGTTCGCTCGAGGCGGCCCACGCTTACGCTCTCGCACAGGACTTGCAGTGGGCCGGCAAGTGGGAAGAGGCCATTCCACTGTACGAGCAAGCGATCCAGTTCGATCCGAATCTCGGCCGCGCGTATGCGGGTCTCGCCTCTACCAGCGCCAACATGGGTCGCCACAAAGATGCAGAAAAATACTACCAGCTGGCCCTGGCGCACATCGACAGAATGAGCGACCGCGAAAAATACCGCACCCGGGGCGGGTATTACCTCGCTAACCGTGAGCCGCGCAAAGCCATCGAGGAATATGCGGCTCTCGTCCAGCAGTTTCCTTCGGACGGCGCCGGCTATTCGAATCTTGCGCTTGGCTACTTTTATCTCCGCGATATGCCCAAAGCACTGGAGCAAGGCCGCCACGCCGTTGAACTTCTGCCCAAAGCCCTGCTGCAATTGAATAATCTTGCGCTCTACGCCGTCTATGCAGGCGATTTCGCAACCGCCGCCGACCAAGCGCGCAAAGTAATCGCCCAGAATTCTTCCTATGTGAATGCCTATGGCGCTTTAGCGATGGCCCAGACCGGTCAAGGCCACCTCAGCGAGGCGGAGCAAACTTACCTGAAAATGGAGGCGATCAGCGCACGCGGCGCGGAGATGGCGACGATGGGACGGGCCGATCTGCTGCTTTATCAAGGGCGGACGAAGGAAGCGATCACCCTCCTGCAAAAAGCGTCCAATCCAGCATCCGGAAAAACCGATGATTCGACTCTCGCCGCCCATCTCATCCTTCTCGCGGAGGCCAAACTCGCGGCGGGGAAGGCTTCCGACGCGGCCGCCGATGCCAAGTCCGCTCTCGCACATGACAATGGCGGAGCGGTCCAATTCTCCGCCGGCCGCATCTACATCGAAGCTGGGCAAGCCGCTGCCGCGCTGTCACTGGCCTCCCAACTCGCTTCTCATTTGGATCCTGACGATCAGGCTTACGCAAAGCTGCTCGAAGGCGAAGCGTATCTAAAACGTGGAGATGCCCGGCGCGCGGTCGCGCTCTTTGAAGAAGCACAAAAACTGGCGGACACCTGGACGGGGCGATTTGATCTTGGCAGAGCCTACATTGAAATGGGTGCCTACACGGAAGCGGATTCGGAACTGGAAAAATGTCTGAAGCGCAGGGGCGAAGCCAGCGCCGTCTTTCTCGATGATGTGCCGACTTTCCGCGCGTTCCCGCCGGCCTACTATTACCTGGGCCGCGCCCAGGAAGGACTCAAGAGCCCCGCAGCGGCCGAATCCTACAAGTCCTTCCTCTCTATGAAAGAGAAGAGCGACGAACTAGGCCTAATCGCGGACGCGCGACGAAGAGTTGCGAGACGTTAAGTGCGGTAGTCTGCGTGCTTTCCGCAACACGCCCGCTCCACTCAGGAGAGTAGCCCCAAGAGAAGTTCTCGTCTTTGCTGCTAAATCCAAAGAGCCGGGAACACGGCGTCAGTAGCTGTGCCTCATGCCTACTGAACGTTGAATGCAGTGGATATCGCGTACGCTCCGGTTCCAGCAGATGGGCTGATTACCGTCGCTTTCAATTTGTACCCCTTCCCCTTACCGTTGATGCCCAGGCCGCCGAAGACTGCCATGCCGCCCTGGCCTGTCGTTTGGATGGTCTGACCGGTCAGAACTCCGTTACCGGGGTTGACGGCGATGGTGATCTGCACGACGGCTCCCCTGACCGGGTTGCCGAAGTTGTCCACCACCAGCACTTTCACGGATGGCGTGATCTGGGTTTGCGACGAGGTGTTACTGGGTTGAACCGCGAAGGAAACCGTGAAGCTCGAAGCCACCGTCAGCGTGTAAGAGGCTGTTGCCTTCTGCTGCGGCGCTCCCGAGTCCGCTGCTTGCACCGTGAACGAGTAGATGCCGACGGTGCTCGAAGTGCCGCTGATAACGCCCGCCGTGCTCAAGGCTATTCCAGGAGGTTGCGCGCCGCTCGTCATTGACCACGTAACCGGACCAATCCCGCCCGTCGTGGTTAGCGCCGTGCTGTAAGCGGCTGTGGCCAAAGCATCCGGCAACGCACCGCTGGCCGGAACGATGACCAAGGGCGCAGGCACTCGAATTTTAAGGCCCTGCGTCTTGAGTTGTGCCGGAACGCTCGCGTCCTGCACTTGGACGTTGAACGTCGTGCCGGCTGTGTTCACCGTCGTGGGGATACCAGAGATCACGCCATTTGTGCCCAGTGTTAATCCCGGCGGGAGCGACTGGCCCGCGGGGAGCGACCACGCCAGCGGCGCTATTCCTCCGGACACCTGCGAAGCGAATGCGTATGACGCACCTTGCAGCGCATCCGGCAGTAACCCGCCGGGAGTAACGATAACTAGCAAGGGTGCACTTTGGATCTCCACGTTGAGGCTAATTGTCTGAGCTGGCGAACTCCCGTCGCCAGCCTGCACCGTGAAGGTAAAGCTCCCGGTTGCTGCCGGTGTCCCGCTCAGCGTGCCATTCGAATTCAGAGTCAATCCGGCGGGTGGCTGACCGCTCGCGAGCGTCCAGGTGATCGGAGAGATTCCTCCGCTCGACTGGAACGTGAAGCTATACGGAACTCCGAGGACCGCGCCGGGAAGCGCTCCCGGCGCCGTCGTGATCGCCAGCAGGGATGCAATCCGGATCGACAGGGTTACGCTTGCGGTTTGCGCCGGGCTGGCCGAATCCTGGACTTGCAACGTCACGGTATTCCCGGTCAGGTTCACTTCCGTGGGAGTTCCGCTGATCATCCCTGCCGTACTCAGGCTCAATCCCACGGGGAACACACTGGAAACTAGCGTCCACGTTTGGTTGCCGATCCCGCCCGTGGTGTTGAGGCTCAGGGAATATGGCGCGTTCACGATCCCGTCCGTGCCCCCGGGCGCGGTAATCAGCAGCGGGTTCGCAATGCGCAGCGTGAAAACCTGTGTGGCCACTGCAGGCGGCGTGAGGGAGTCTGTAACCTGCACCGTGAAAGTGAAACTTCCTGCCGAATTCGGGGTCCCGGAGATCAATCCCGAGTTCGGATCCAGATTCAACCCTGCGGGCAGCGAGCCGCTGGAAATCGAGACCGTGTGCGACCCAAAACCGCCAAAAATGTTTACCTGTCCGTTGTACGCACCGTCCACGACTCCGTCCGGAAGAGTCGGGGAAAGAATCGCGAGCGTAGCGGCCACACCCGTATTCGCGGGGTGGGCCACTGCTACCGGGACAAAGGTATTCGACAGAAGATTCTGCATAGCCGAGGGGTCGGAAACATTCGCCCGGATGATAACCTGCCCGGTTTCTCCGGGATTCAGAGCCATCGTCGCATTGGTTATGGCGGGATCCGGAAGATTCGGGTCACCAAGATTTTCCGCCGGAGTGAACACCGGGTCCGGAATACTGGCAACAACGACGTTCTGAATCTGTTGTTTCAGATCGCAACCCTGGGCAACGGGAACGAGGTATTGCTGAGTCAGAATCAATTGCAGGTGGACACCCGGGGGGAGCGGAGCCTTCTGGAAAAGTTTGACGGCATAGGATGTGCTGGTATTACCCACATTGGTCACCGGGTAGGTGGCATCGGTAACCGATTGATTGGCGATCGCGGGATTGGCGATCGCGGGGTTCGCGATGGCGGGATTCGCAATCGCCGGATTGGCAATCGCCGGATTCAGTGACGTAACCACGGCCGGATTCGCAATCGCGGGATTGGCGATGGCGGGATTCGCAATCGCGGGATTGGCTATCGCCGGATTGGCGATGGCGGGATTCGCAATCGCCGGATTGGCAATCGCCGGATTGGCAATCGCAGGGTTGTGCGTTTCTGCGGAAAGAATGGCAGGATTTGTAAACCCGAAATTATCGGGATCGAGGAGCAGAGGCGCGGCTGGATCAGGATTGAAACTGATGAATCCTTGCAAACCTCCGGAGATAAGTAATCCGCCTGGCGCAGTAATTTCCTGGGCGTTGACGGTGACGCTCGCTGTCGGATTGGCTGACTGAACAAACACGGCCCGGGCCACGCTGGATTGCGGCGGGATGGCGACATCGAGCGCCGTTTGCAAGCTGAATTGCAACAGCGAGGCCTGCCCCTGGGGATCCGGCTGCCCGTTCGCCAGCGCGGGCTGATTCCCAATGGAAATCCGAAAACTCCTTTGAAGCGTCGTTGTGTTCCGCAGAGTAACCGTAAACGCGCGTTGCAGAAGCTGTGTAGGGTTTGCCGCGGAAAATCCCAGCGGCTTCGAGTTACCCAAGGATCCAACGACGAGTCCCGGAGCAACAATGGACGTGTAGATGTTTTGATTCCGCGAAGCCGTGAACCCGTCGTTCACGCCGATTTGACACGCCGTCACCGTCTGCGTTGGATCGAAAATGCTTGTATTCGTGCTCCCTGCGGGATTTGAGGCCGAAAATGGCGGCACATAATGCGCCCAATTCCCGTCGGGAGGCGGTACGACGTCGCGGTTGTCCGTCCACACCGCATGGAACACGGGCAGGCTGCCCGAATTCGTATTGAAGATCCATTTTCCGTTTTGAAAGAGGAAAGGCGGAGCGGCCGCGATGTCAATGTAGTCTCCAAAGAAAGGCACTGAGCCTTGCTGGAACATCGGGAGATTCGGAGGGTCTACCTGCAGTTGTTCGGCTTGGTTCGTTGTGTCAAACGGGTTGATTCCGAAGAGATAGCGGGATATCCGGAACGGCGTGAAACTCGGCACTCCCAAACTGCCGGCGGGGAGCGGAGCCGCTTGCGCGCCTTGCACATCAACGGTATGCCGCCGCGTCGTCAGGGGTGGCGCCGCGTCACTCACAAAGGGATTGAACACCAGGCTCGATCCCGGATTGCCGGCCAGTTCTCCTTCGAACTGCCGAGTCTCGGTGTAACTACTCAGATCCGGGTTCACCGTGAAAAAGCCGAGGGTGTGATCCTCGCGGAAATCAAGATAAACCAGCGACACCTTGCCCGCGCTGAAACTCAAACTGGGCATGAACTGGTGGCCCCGGCCGGATAGGTTGCTGAACGGATTGCCGCTGTCGTCCAGGACCGCTCCGTTGTCCACAAGCGCGGCAGAAGAAGACCAACTCAGTCCGTCAGTCGAAACGTTCATCATGATCCGCGCATCGCCCGATGCTTGCCGCTGCGACCAGGCGAGGTACACGCGGCCCGTGTCATCCACGGTGAGCGCAGGGAAGGCTGACGTACGAAACGATGTGGTCGTGGTTCCCTGATCGAACGGGCATCCGGCGGGTGGAGGATTCGGCGGCAGGGTCGTGCTGCATGACGTGGGGAAAAGCACCGCGTCAATGGACTTGGAGAAGGTATTGCCTCCATCGGTTGATTCGGCGATCTCGATCGCGTCCGCCTGCGAGCTGGTCGCGAACCTCCGCCATGCGACGTAGATGGTGGCTGCGGCGTTGTTGGCGCTGCTCGGGTCTACCACGATGATCGTGCCCTGATTGACGGAGTTGCTCTCGCTCAGCTTAACGGGCTTGCTCCATGTCGCGCCGCAGTCCGAGGAGCTCGCAAACATGATGCGCGTGCTCTGCTCGTTTCCATTGAAGCTGGTGTACGCGAGATACACTTTCCCCGCGGGAATCGTCTGCGTTCCCTGCGTCCCGTCCGGCTTGGTGTAAGGCACGCTGCACGTCGCCGTTCCCCGGGGAATGTCCGTGGCGATCCACGGCTTGTCGAGGAACTGTCCGGAATTGCCGCTGTCCACGATCACTGTTCCGAGATACTGCATCGGATCGCTCGGCGCGAGATTCGTCAGGCTTCCACTGGTGCGTGTTGCGTCGCCGTTCTCCTTATTGTCGTTGTCAATGAAACGCGCCACGAACACCACGCCGGGCGCGTTTGTTCCGCGATTGAACGCGATTCCGCTGTAGAAGAAAAGTCCGTTCGTTCCCGCTCGCACCGTGGGATCTGCTGCGGCCTGGAATCCATGCAGCGGGGAAGCCAGTCCCGCTGGAGAACTATCCAGCGGAAACCCCGGCAACAGTGTGCTCTGCCAGGTTTGTCCTCCGTTGAAGGATTTGAAGATGCCCAGCCACGCATCCGCCCTTTCGCTCTGTCCTGCTAGGCCCGCGATGTCCACCGACCTGTAGTCATTGGCGCCTCCGAGCAGGTGAAGTGTGTTGCGGGTGGACACCGCCATCGATGGTTCATTCTGCCGTTGCAAAAACGGATCGCCGTTGGTCCAGCCCGTGCCGGAAACCATGTTGACGTTGTCTCCGGCGGACTGTCCCTGCGCAGGAAGCGCAGTGAAGAACGCACCAAGGATCACCGACAGATACAGGATGCAGCGAGAAGAGCGCACGATTGCCTCCTGAACACGCTTGAATTCACCCGCGACTGCGGCTCGAAACAAATTGGTTATGAGGGGGACTCAACCGAAAAACGACAAAAAGGATTTCTACTCCGTTACGCGAACATAACTCCCAAACCGTTCCGTGAGCCGGGCGAACAAGCACAACAATTGCTCAGGGACAGTATCCCGAACAACTGCTGCGGTCAAGTATAGCCGTACTGAACCTTCTGGATGGTACCCAGTGTCCCGGAATCAAGCGAAAAACGCCCCCTGAAAGGGTCAGCGAACTGGATTGCCGTGGGTTGGGAAATGTTTGGTGAACCGGGCAGGACTCGAACCTGCAACCCGCTGATTAAGAGTCAGCTGCTCTACCATTGAGCTACCGGTCCACCGTTATATTTTGGAATTTTACACGGGACTTACAGTTTTGTCGAACCGCCAAAACTAGCAGTAGCCGGCGCAATCCTCGAAATCCTTCTCATTTCTGCCGCAGAATCGCCGCCAGTTCGCGCGCCACTTCTCGCGCCCGCGGCAGATTCCCGGGCTCAAAGGAGATGGCCGAGACGCGTGGATGTCCGCCGCCGCCATATTTCTCCGCAAGCGAAGCCAGGTTTTGATCCGCCGTCGCCTGATTCCACGGATTTGTGCCCAGCGAAACTTTCGCGCGCACCGACGAAGCGCTGACGCTTACGGAGTACACGCCTTCCGGATGCAGCAGATACGGAATGAACTTGTTGTAGCCTTCCAGATCCAGGTCGCTCACATCGAAGAAAATAACCCCATCCTGTGACTCGCTCCGCTGGCGCAGAATCTCAATCGATTGGCGGTGGCGTTCGAGAAGCGGCCCCAGATGTTTCGCGACCAGCGGCAGCTTCACCATTTCGCTCAGCGGGCGGTACGCCAGTTCCGGAATAATCCGCGCCGGCAATCCATTTTCCGGCGCCGCCTCGATCACCAGGGTAAGCTGCGTCGCCGGCTCTACCAGTTCCACCGCCGACTGCGCCGTTGGATACTGCGCCCCGTCGATGATGTCGCCCCAATGAATCAGCTCAGCCAGCGGCTGCGTATCGAAGCCGAATTTTTCTTTTGCGACTGTCGCGATGAGCTTGGTACACGACTTGTAGCTGGGCTCGTAAAACATATGCGGCCCGTGGTGCTTGCGAAAATGTTCGGCGTCCGCCGGGGTAAGAAAAGCGCTCTGGTGATGGTCGAACCACCAGGTCACCTTCGGCGAATTCGAATATTTGAAATCCACGATGACGTTTTCATCGCCATCGAAAAGGCCCGCTTCCCAGGGCTGCGCCGCGCGGTGGGTCATTCCCGTGAAGCCAAATTCAGCGGTGGGATCAAACCGTTCGCGGTAAAAGCGGTAAAAGAGAGCAGCGGAAGCCGTGCCATCGAAACAGTGATCGTGGAAACAGAGCCGGACCTTGGTCATAAGTGAACGGGTGCGCTCCACTCCCCCCACAGCGCTAAACAGAAAGGGGCGCAAAGCCAACCAAGATGTACGGCTCCGCAAAGATTGTCAAGGAGAAAGACCGGGCCGGTATGACGTGGAAAATCCTCGAAGATGCGGGAGGAGCCACCTCCCGCATCCTCCTTCATTATCCGCGCCCAGCGGCTTGCCCTACTCGGCTCCTTCTTTGGCCTTCTCCACGGCGGGCGCGATCGCCGGAATGTTGTTCTTCTTAATCAACTCATTCAGCGCCGCCAGATCCTTCGACTGGATCTCCCGCCACGCTGCGAGCTGTGTCTCCAACCTCCCGTTCAGTTCCTCGTACACAACGTAGGACTGCGCCGTCGGCGCGGCATCCGCGCTCTCCACCGTGCTTTGCAGCGCCATGAGCTGGTCCGCCACTTGAATCGGGTAATTCAGCGGATCTTCTCCGCTCTTGGACTTCGGCTGAATGATCTTCTCCTCCACGGCGTCCATCTTCTTTTTCAGCGCGTCCGCTGCTTCCACCACCGGCTTCGCGCCGGCATCCGCGCCTAGCCGCTTCTTCAAAGCGTCGAGCTGCCCGCGCACGCTGCGGATCTGATTCACCGCTTCGTGCCCGGCGTTGACGCGATCGCGGATGCGCACCGCCAGCTCATTTTGTTTTTCCAGGTCCGCTTGCGACACGGCCACTCGCGGATCTTTTTGAATTTCCGCCGCAGCCGTAGCCGTCTTACCCGCAACTGTCAATTTAATTTGGTACGTCCCCGGCACCACCAGCGGCCCGTTGGGACGCCCGCCCCAACTCACCGCCCCGGGCACGCGCGCCGGAGCCTCGCTGCGCATATTCCAGGTGAAGCGGTTCAGCCCTTCTTCGGCAGGCAATGCTTCTCCCGGCCGTGCAAAGCCAAACTCTTCTTCCTCCGGAGAAGCGCCCTCCGCGGCTTTCTTGCTCGCATATTTCCGGATGACTTGGCCTTTCGCATCCAGAATTTCCAGCGTGATTCCGTCCTTCGGCGCACTCTTCAGGAAATAGTCGATCACCACGCCCGTCGGCGGATTCGCCCCCACCGGCAC
>Ga0153915_10006627_pt1 | contig 10869 bp, 9 predicted proteins | sample Opewatmetagenome_2_FD_107003 | JGI IMG/M metagenome (GOLD analysis project Ga0153915, IMG submission 107003) | Freshwater wetland microbial communities from Ohio, USA - Open water 3 Core 3 Depth 3 metaG | ecosystem: Environmental > Aquatic > Freshwater > Wetlands | place: USA: Ohio, Lake Erie...
GAAAGCCATAAATGACGCGCATCCCGCTCACACCGACAAGCGCCGAGCATCCGCCCCGAGCACGAAATCGATCCTGCTCGAATCGAGATCGACGCGCACTAAGCGCACCCGGACTCTATCGCCCAGCCGGTACCGCGTCCTTGTCCGCTCGCCCATTAACTGGTGCTTGATCGCGTCGAAGTGATAGTAGTCGTTGCCAAGATCGGAGACATGGACCAGCCCCTCGACATAAACTCCGTCCAGAGCGACGAATATCCCGAATGCGGTGACGCCGCTCACGCTGCCTTCGAACGATTCACCGATTTTATCCTGCATGTAATAGCACTTGAGCCAGGCCTCGACATCGCGCGTCGCATCGTCCGCGCGGCGCTCCGTCATCGAACAGTGGAGGCCGAGCGCGTGCCAGTCGCCGGGTTCGTAGCGCTTGCGCGCGAGCACCGCCTTGATCGCGCGATGGACCAGCAAATCGGGATAGCGCCGGATCGGCGAGGTGAAATGGGTGTATGACTCGTAGGCGAGGCCGAAGTGACCGACGTTGTCCGGGCTGTAGACTGCCTGTTGCAGCGAACGCAGCATGACCGTTTGCAATAGTTGTGCGTCGGGCCGGTCCCTGGTCCGAGCGAGCAATTTCGCATAGTCGCTCGCGTGCGGCCGGTCGCCGCCGGATAGGCTGAACCCGAATCCCTTGAGAAAATCACGCAGCGCCGAGAGTTTTTCCGGCGTCGGGCCTTCGTGGATGCGGTACAGCATGGGATGATCGTTCTGACGCAGGAAATCGGACGCGCAGACGTTGGCCGCCAGCATGCACTCCTCGATCAGGCGGTGAGCATCGTTGCGCGTGACCGGAACGATGCGGTCGATCTTGCCGTCCTCGTTGAAAATCATCTGGGTTTCGACGGTCTCGAAGTCGATTGCACCGCGCCGCTGACGGGCTTTGAAGAGCAGCCTGTACAGCCGGTGCAGGTCTTCGAGATGGGGCAGCAGTTCGCGGCGTCGGCGCGCGGCTTCGCCATCCGGCTCCCTCAACATTTCGGCAACGACCGTATAGGTCAGGCGTGCGTGGGAGCACATTACCGCCGGATAGAACCGATAGGCTTCAATTTCACCGTGCGCGTCGACCTGCATGTCGCACGCCATCACCAGCCGCTCGACGTCCGGGTTGATCGAACACAGGCCGTTCGACAATCTCTCTGGCAGCATCGGGATGACGCGGCGCGGGAAATAAATCGAATTGCCACGTTCCGCTGCTTCGCGATCGAGCGCGTCGCCGTGCCGCACGTAATGACTCACATCGGCGATCGCCACCACCAGCCTGAACGCACCCTTGTGTTCCGCCCCTTTCCCACGGGGGGATTGATGGGAAGCAAGCGGCTCGCAGTACACCGCGTCGTCGAAGTCTCTGGCCGTTTCGCCGTCGATGGTCACCAGCGGCAGCATCCGGAGATCAGTGCGTCCGCGGCTATCAGTTTTCGTCACGCCATCCGGATATTTGCCGCACAAGTGCTCGACCGGCCGCGGGAACACGTGGGGCAGGTCGTGTTTTCTCAGAGCGATCTCGACTTCCATGCCGGGATCGGCGTAATTACCGAGAACTTCCGTCACCCGCCCGACCGGCTGTACGTGCGTCGACGGCTGGGCCACGATCTCGATTGTCACTACCTGACCCGGTTTCGCGCCGCGCGCTTCCGCCGGCGGCACCACGAAATCCAGGCTGATGCGCTTGTCCTCCGCGGCGACAAACAATACACCGTGCTCCGCGCGCAGTCTGCCGACCAGATGCTTGTGTACATGTTCGAGAACTTCCACGATCCTGCCTTCGGGACGACCGCGCCGATCGAAGCCCGACTGGCGGGCCACGACACGGTCGCCGTGCAGCACCTTGTGCATCTCCTTTGGCCCGAGATACAGGTCGGGCCCGGCATCATCACGGATGAGGAATCCGAAACCGTCGGGGTGGCCTTGCACGCGCCCGCGTATAAGATCGAGCTTGTCGACGACACAGATTGCATCGCGGCGGTTGCGCATGATCTGGCCGTCGTGCTCCATCGCCGCGAGGCGCCTGGCGAAGGCCTCGCGCTCGCCTGCCGAGATGTTCAACAGGCGCTCGAGTTTGTCCTGCGGCACCGGGACGCCTTGCTCGGTGAGGATCTGCAGGATGAATTCGCGGCTTGGGACGGGTTTCGCATAGCGAGCGCGCTCGCGTTCGAGAAACGGATCGGCCGCTCTCACCGACGACGTCTTGCGACTGGATCCGGTTTCCTTTTGCTGCGCACGGCGCCCGGATACCTTCCTGCCGCGGGCCTTTTCACGCCGTGATTTGCGTTGATTCATTTGATAAATTAAGGGTATTCAGTTAGAATTGCTCGCCTTAAGAGCCGAGGTGGCGGAATTGGTAGACGCACCAGGTTCAGGTCCTGGCGGTGGCAACACTGTGGGGGTTCGAGTCCCTTCCTCGGCACCAGTCAGCATTCCAGGTTGGCAGTTTTCAACTTCTTGCTGATATCTACCAACCACCCCCGATCTGAGTCGCTGATTTGAAATCGACTCCCCGCTCGGCCCACGGATGACTCAGCAATTGTACTCGCAATTGCGCATCAGGGGGTGCGCAGCGCCTGTGATTTATCGGGAGCCTACTGTGTACCGCACCCGGAGAACCGTTCAAGGCTCGGCAACTACTTGCCGAACCGCGGCTCGATGTGCGATAACCGTTCCTGACGCCGGCGGGAAACTGAATCAGCCGGCCCTGCAAGCTTTCAACTGAAAGGATTTTAGCGATATGGCCATCGAGGTAAAGAAAAGATTCTGCAGTACCGGAAACCACTGGACGTCCGGGAAATTCAGAAAGATCGGGGCGGTCAGGTGGATCTGCGACGCCTGCTACCAACAGAGAAAGGCCGAACTCCGCAATCTTTCCAGGAACAAGATTTTGGCCGCGGGGGGATAGTCCGGGCGGAAACAGTGAAAACGTGTATAATGCGCGGCAAGACTTCAGTTCGCATTATCCGGTCTGCGGCGCTGTCTCATCGCGGTTGTCCACCAAACTCCCCCGAATTCTTAACCCCAAAACGAATCTGCCTGAACCGGTTCTGACGGCGTGAAGCCGTAGCGGGCCGATCTCAGGAGATTTATTTGACTCAATCGTTCGCAAGCCTCGGCCTGTCGGCCGAACTCACCCGTGCAGTCGCCGAACAGGGCTACACGCAACCCACTCCGGTGCAGGCGCAGGCAATCCCCGTCATCCTCGACGGCAGGGACGTGCTGGCCGGCGCGCAAACCGGCACCGGCAAGACCGCAGGGTTTGCCCTGCCATTGCTGCAGCGCCTGACGGCGCACGCCAGTACCTCTTTCTCGCCGGCTCGCCATCCGATACGCGCGCTGATCGTTACCCCAACGCGCGAACTGGCGGCGCAGGTGGAAGAGAGCGTCCGTACCTACGGCCGGCACCTGCAGTTGCGGTCCACGCTGGTTTTCGGCGGCGTCAATATCCACCCGCAGATCCAGGCGCTTCGGCGCGGCGTGGATATTCTGGTCGCAACCCCCGGCAGGTTGCTCGATCATGTGCAGCAAAAAACGGTTGATCTGTCGCGCGTGGAAATCCTGGTACTCGACGAAGCGGACCGCATGCTCGACATGGGTTTCATTCGCGACGTTCGCCGCATCCTCGCGCTGCTGCCGGCCAAGCGCCAGAACCTCCTGTTTTCGGCGACTTTTTCCGACGAGATCCGCAAGCTGGCTGATGGCCTGCTTCACTCGCCGGCGTTGGTCGACGCCGCGCCCCGTAACTCGGAATCGCAATTGGTTGCGCAGCGCGTCCATCCGGTCGCCCAGGACCGCAAGCGCGAGTTGCTCGCCCACCTGGTTTCCTCTGGCGACTGGCGCCAGGTGCTGGTCTTCACCCGCACCAAGCACGGCGCGAACCGCCTGTCGGAACAACTTTGCAAGGCCGGTGTCGATTCGACCGCGATTCACGGCAACAAGAGCCAGCCCGCGCGCACCCGGGCGCTCGCTGATTTCAAGGCCGGGTCGGTACGCGTACTGGTGGCTACCGACATCGCTGCGCGAGGGTTGGACATTGTGGAGCTGCCCCATGTAGTCAATTTCGACTTGCCGCATGTGCCCGGGGATTATGTTCATCGAATCGGCCGCACTGGCCGTGCCGGCTGCACCGGCGAAGCGATCTCGCTCGTCTCTTCCGAGGATGAACCGCTGCTGGCCGCAATCGAACGGCTGCTGAAGCGTCGCATCGACAGGCAGATGGTTCCCGGGTTCGAACCCCGGGCAATGCCGGCGCCGCAGTCGGGCACGCCCAAGCACAAGCAGGCGCAGCCGCACGCGATTCACCGCCGTGGTCCCAATCCGGCCGCAGACCGCGACAGAAACCGCCAGCACAATCACAAGCAGCAGGATAAGGAGCATCAGCCCGAGTCGAACGCGGGCCAGATGTTTCCCTCATCCGGCAGGCTTTTCGCGGAACCGCAACCGGCTTCTGCGCGGAGAAGACCGCATCAGGCGCCTCGTAAACACGTGACTTCGACCGCGTCGCTTCTGGGCGGTGGTCGGCGCCGAACCGGCTGAGCGCGCCCGGCAACTACCTGGTCATCCGGTTCGGGATCCGAACGTGAGGCTTAACGCCGTCGCCGATGCTCGACCTTGGGCCGGGCTTCGTTTACCCTGAGCGGGCGTCCCGCAAAATCTTTCCCGTTAAGTCCGGCGATTGCTGCAAGCGAGTGTCTCTTGCCGGGCATCTCCACGAAACCAAAACCCCGGGACTCATCGGTAAACATTGCCCGCGCCACCTGGACTGATTTCACGTCGCCAAACTGCCTGAACAGTGTGGCGAGGTCGGATTCTGTTACCTCCGGAGCCAGATTGCCAACAAAAATATTCATGGTCAAAAGATCTATGGAAGCATCCGGAACGGATGCGAAGACAACTGGCCGACAACCAATCAACCGCAGGAGTATGGGCGCTGCGCGCAATAATAACAAGTGAAATCTTCGAATTGCAGCGTTCTGATTCAATCGAACGGGTGCCGCCGCAGTATGGTCTGGTCGCGGTCAGCTCCGGTAGAAATCAGGTCAATCGGCACATTGCAGACCTCCTCGATCCGCTTGAGGTAGTTCTGCGCCGCCTGTGGAAGTTGATCGAAGCGCGTCAACCCCACCGTGCTCTCGCTCCAGCCGGGCATTTCTTCGTACACCGGTTCACATTCCGCAAGCAGCTCGGCGCCAAACGGCAAAATGTCCCGATCCACCCCGTTCATCCGGTAGCCCACGCCCAGGCACACGCGTTCCATGCTGTCGAGCACGTCGAGCTTGGTGATGCCCAGTCCCGATACTCCGTTCAACTGGATTGAACGCTTCAGCGCGGCAGCGTCGAACCAGCCGCAGCGACGGGGGCGCCCGGTGGTGGAACCGAATTCGTTGCCCCGGCTTGCCAGTTGCCGGCCTACGGCGTCGTCGAGCTCGGTCGGGAACGGCCCGGAACCGACCCGTGTCGTGTATGCCTTGGTAATGCCGAGTACGTAATGCAGCAGTTGCGGACCAATGCCGGCGCCCGCGGCCACTGCACCGGCGACGCAGTTGCTCGATGTCACGAACGGATAGGTGCCATGATCGACATCGAGCAGCGTTCCTTGCGCACCTTCAAACAGCAGGTTGTCACCGGCGTGCTGCGCTTCCATCAGCAGACGCGGAACATCGGCGATCATCGGCTTGATCCGATCCGAGAGCTTCATCGTCTCGTCCACGGTTTTCTGGTAATCCACCGCTTTGACATGGAAATAGTCCGTCAGCACGAAATTGTGGAAATCGAGCAATTCCTTCAGCTTGTGCGCGAAGCGCTCCGGATAAAACAGATCCTGGACTCGGATCGCGCGACGTGCGACTTTGTCCTCGTACGCAGGCCCGATTCCGCGGCCGGTGGTACCGATCTTGAAGTCGCCCTTGGCGGTCTCGCGTGCCAGATCGAGCGCCACGTGATGCGGCAGGATCAGCGGACAGGCTTCACTGATCCTGAGCCGTGAGGACACGTCGACTCCTGCGCCCTCGAGCGTACCGATTTCCTCCAGCAGCGCTTGCGGCGACAGCACGACACCGTTGCCGATGTAGCATGCCACCTTGTCGCGCAGGATCCCGGACGGGATTAGGTGCAGCACAGTCTTCTTGCCGCCGATCACCAGCGTGTGTCCGGCGTTGTGACCGCCCTGAAAGCGTACCACGCCCTGGGCATGGTCGGTAAGCCAGTCGACGATCTTTCCCTTGCCTTCGTCGCCCCACTGGGTGCCGATAACTACGACGTTTTTTGACATGATGATTTCAATTCAATTGCGGTTTAATTTACAGCTTCGTTACCTGCCATTTTCCGGCGCGCCGCATGAGTTTACGGTTGCAGCCGAGTTCGGCGCGAGAGCCCGAATGGCCGGGCAGGTCCACCACCACGATTTCGCCGCGCGACCTGAGCCCGGAGATCCGGCGTTGAAGCGACGTGTCCTTCGGTAGATACGGAACGAGTATCCCCGACCGGACCCCTGGTCCGGGGCTCGCCGAAGCGAGTTCGCGCAGGTCCATGCTGAATCCGGTCGCGGGGCGCGCACGACCGAATGCCTTGCCCACCTCGTCATAGCGTCCGCCCAACGCCAATGCATTCGACCATCCTTCGGCATAGGCGGCAAACACTGCCCCGCTGTGATAGTGATAGCCTCGCAATTCGGCAAGATCGAAGCAGCGAATGCGCGCCACATCGGACAGTTCATCCGACAATGCGGCAAGGTCGCCCAACGCTGCCTTGATCTCAGGATAACCCGGCAGCCTGCGGTGCGCCAGCCTGAGGATCTCCGCACCACCATACAGTTCGGGAAGAATTACAAGCGCATTCCGGGTTGTGCGATCCAGTTTCCGCGCCAGGCCCCGCAACCCGGGCACATCCTTAGACTGCATCGCGCGAAACAGCTCGGATTCGAGCGCCGGCGCGACTTTCCCCCGTTTCACCAGGCTGCGGAACACCGCGACGTGCCCAATGTCGAGGTAGACGTTCCTCACCCGGGCTGCCGCAAGGGCTTTCATCATCAGGCGCTGAATCTCGACATCGCTTTCGATGCCTCGGTGACCGTAGATCTCAGCGCCTATCTGCAGGGGCTCGCGCGTACGGTTCATGCCCGAGGGCAGCGTATGCAGGACGCTGCCCGCGTAGCACAAGCGGGTGACCCCGCTCCGGTTCAACAGGTGGGCGTCGACGCGCGCCACCTGCGGAGTGATGTCGGCACGGACGCCGAGCATGCGGCCCGAGAGCTGGTCGACGAGCTTGAACGTCCGCAAGTCGAGGTCGTGGCCGGTGCCGGTCAGCAGCGATTCGACGTACTCGAGCAGCGGCGGCATGACCAGCTGATAGCCGTGGACCGCGAAAAGATCGAGGATATCCCTTCGCAACCGTTCGATGCGCCCCGCCTCATCCGGCAGGATGTCCTCGATATATTCAGGCAGCAACCAGGTTCTCATCACGATTGGGGATTAGGATCAAAAACTCAGGATCGAGGGCATTTGTGGCGAAGAATGCTCAGGACTTTCACGGATTCCGGATTCTCAATCCTGCAGCTCAGTGCCGCGCAAGATACAGCAGCAGCAGTCCGGCGAGCATCGAAGTCATGCCGATAAACCGGAGCTGGCCGTCGGTCATCTCCATGAGCCTGCGGAACGTCTCCCGCCACAGACTCGGCAGCAGAAACGGCAGGACGCCTTCGATCACCAGCATCAGGGCAAACGCGGTTAGGAGAATGTTCCTCATGACTGCGGGAAGCAGGGACGTGTCGTCGCAATTCTCATGCGCGGTTGCATGGGCTGCGGGCTGCCGCCGGGCCGTGCTCTTACTTGCCCGCCTTGCCGCCCGATTTGAAATACTTGAAATACTCGGAATTCGGCTCGATTACGAGCATGTCGCTCTTGTTCTTGAAGCTCTGCTTATAGGCCTCGAGACTGCGGTAGAAGGCGTAGAACTCCTGATTCGGCTCGTAGGCCTGTGCATAGGTCGCAGTCGCCTTCGCGTCTCCCTCGCCTTTGGTGCGCTGGGCGCTGCGGTAGGCCTCCGCGAGGATCACCTCGCGCTGCTTGTCCGCATCGGCACGGATCTTCTCCGACTCGGCAAAACCAGTGGAACGCAGTTCGTTCGCAACGCGCTTGCGCTCCGCCTCCATGCGGCGATAGACTGATTCGCTCACCTCCTGCGGCAAGTCCACGCGCTTGAGGCGAACGTCGAGGACGTGTACTCCAATCTTGCTTGCATCCTCGTTCGCCTTCTCGCGCATCAACTCCATGATCTTGTCGCGCTCGCCCGAAACCACGTCGTGCACCGTGCGATTGCCGAACTCGGCACGCATGCCGTCATTGATCGTTTGCAGCAGCCGGGTCTGCGCCCGCGTCTCGTCGCCGCCAACGCTCACAAAGTACTGCTTTACGTCGGTAATGCGCCACTTGACGAACAGGTCGACCAGCACGTTTTTCTTTTCCGACGTCAGGAATCGCTCAGGCTCGGCGGTATCGATGGTCAGAATGCGGGTATCGAAGAAACGCACGTTGTCGACAAGCGGGATCTTGAAATAAAGCCCGGGGTTCTTGTAGATGTTCACCACTTCGCCGAGGCGGAAGACGATGGCGTTCTGGCGCTGGTCAACGACGAACATGGAAAGCGAAGCGGCAATCAGCACAACGATCGCCCCGACCAGGACCGCGCCAAGATTGTGCCGCATCAGCGTGCCTCCCTCTCCCGGGCGCGAAACGCCTCACGCGAACGGGCGGTCGACGGTTCGGCCGGCGGCGCCTCCGCCGGTTTCGCGGCGGCCGCCGCTGCCGGTCCGCTCCCTGTCATCTGCATGATCTTGTCGAGCGGCAGGTACAGCAGATTGCCGCCGTTCTTCTGGTCGATCAGCACTTTGGTCGTGCTGCTCATGATCTGCTGCATGGCTTCGATGTAGAGCCTGTCGCGCGTCACCTGCGGAGCCTTGTTGTATTCGGCCAGAATCTGACGGAAGCGTGACGCATCGCCCTCCGACTGTTCGATTACACGCTGCTTGTAGCCTTCCGCTTCCTGGATCAATCGCGCCGCCGCACCGCGCGCCTTCGGAATCACATCGTTGGCATAGGCCTGCCCTTCATTCTTCTGGCGTTCCCGGTCCTGCCCGGCCTTGACCGCGTCATCGAACGCCGCCTGCACCTGCTCCGGCGGCTGCGCGTTCTGCATCGTCACCTTGCTGATGCTGATCCCGGTGCCGTACCGGTCGAGTATTTCCTGCATCAGCTTTTGCGCCTGCGAAGCCACATCGGCTCGGCCCTCGTAAAGCACGAAGTCCATGCTGCTCTTGCCGACCACTTCCCGGATCGCGGATTCCGCTGCCTGCAACACCGAATCGTCGGGCGTCCGACTGTTGAAGAGGTAGTCCTTCGGGCTCTTCAACACGTATTGCACGGCGAACTGGACGTCGATGATGTTCTCGTCGTCCGTCAGCATCAGCGATTCCTTCAGCACCTTGCTCCTGACGTTGTTGCGGTAGCCGATTTCAACGGTGCGCACTTGGGACAGATTTACCACCTCCGCGCTCTCGATCGGATAGGGCAGGTGCCAGCGGGGCCCTGGAAGCGTCGTTTCCACAAATTTGCCGAAGCGCAGTACCACGCCGCGCTGCCCTTCGTACACGATATAAAATCCGCTTGCGAGCCACACCGCGACGATAAGCCCGAGCAGCAACCCCGCGCCGCCGCCCATGCGCCTCGGGCCGGAGCTGGACGGTTCGCCTCCATCACCGCCGCCTCTGCGGCCGAAATAGCTGTTGAGTTTCCTGCTGAAATTGCGCCACAGTTCGTCGAGATCGGGCGGTCCCTGATTGCCGCCGGGGCGTCTGCCCCACTGCGGATCATTGAGAGACATCAGGGCGCCAAGGAGTCGCAGCGAGCGATCCTTCAGATAGTCGCGAAAAGACCTCAAATATCCGATCATGGGGACAAAGCCGCATCAAGCCGCGGCTGGGCTCTTGTATTCCGTATGCCGCAACGCAGTCGTTGCGTAATCCTCGAGTATCAACTGCACCGAATCGAGTCCTTCGCCCGACGCGGCACTCACCCAGACACGCTTGATTCTACCATATTCGTCGCGATCGACTCGTGCCGGAACGCGCGTGCGATCGATCTTGTTGAATACGAGTACCTGCGGAACCGCATCGGCTCCGATTTCGGCCAGCACCTCGTTGACGGCGGAAATCTGCGCATCACGGTCAGGACTGCTCGCATCGACGACGTGCAGCAGCAGGTCCGCGTGGATCGTCTCTTCGAGTGTGGCTCGAAACGCCGCGACCAGGGTATGCGGCAGGCGACGGATGAAGCCGACGGTGTCCGATAGAACGACCCCGACGCCCGCCGCCGTGTGGACGCGACGGGTCGTCGTATCGAGCGTGGCGAACAACTGATCTGCGGCATAGACCCCCGCGTGCGTCAGGCGGTTGAACAGGGTTGACTTGCCGGCGTTGGTGTAACCAACGAGCGACACGTTTAGCAGTTCGGCCCGGTGGCGGGCGCGGCCCTGAACCTCGCGCTGCCTTCTCAATTTTGCGAGTTTCTCCTTGAGCAGTTTCACGCGTTTGCCGAGCAGACGGCGGTCGGTTTCAAGCTGGGTCTCGCCCGGGCCGCGCAGGCCGATGCCGCCCTTCTGCCGCTCCAGGTGGCTCCAGCCCCTCACCAGTCGTGTTGAAAGATGCTCGAGCTGGGCAAGCTCGACCTGCAGCTTGCCTTCGTGGCTGCGTGCCCGTTGCGCGAAGATGTCCAGAATCAGGCTGGTTCGATCAACTACCCGGCAATTGAGGCGCTTCTCCAAGTTCCGTTCCTGCAC
>Ga0153915_10006628_pt1 | contig 10867 bp, 10 predicted proteins | sample Opewatmetagenome_2_FD_107003 | JGI IMG/M metagenome (GOLD analysis project Ga0153915, IMG submission 107003) | Freshwater wetland microbial communities from Ohio, USA - Open water 3 Core 3 Depth 3 metaG | ecosystem: Environmental > Aquatic > Freshwater > Wetlands | place: USA: Ohio, Lake Erie...
ATATGCCCTTATTTCATCCGAACTCAGGTCGTCAACATAGGCCTTGCCTGACTTGATTAATTGAACAGCGAATTCATGTAACTTGTCGAAATAGTTCGATGCAAAATACAGCCGGTCATCCCAGTCAAAACCGAGCCACCTGACATCCTCCTTTATGGCTTCAATGTACTCTTCCTCTTCCTTTATGGGGTTGGTGTCGTCAAGCCTGAGGTTGCACATCCCGCCATATCTTTTCGCAAGTCCGAAATTGAGGCAGATAGATTTGGCATGTCCGATATGGAGGTAACCGTTAGGCTCCGGCGGGAATCTGGTATGGACGAGCCCTCCGAATTTGCCTGTCCGAATATCTTCTTCTATGATATTTTCAATAAAGTTTGCAGAGGTGTTATTATCGTTTACAGTCATATTAAATGCCCCCATACTGAAATAGTTTATCCTGAAATAACCGGGCCTAATCATGACCTAAGTTGACATTTCAAGTCAAGACAGAACTTATCCCGTATCGGTTCTATTTTTTTGATGGCATTGATGATCAATGGAGCCGGAGGCCGTATAAACGCCCTTTCGGAAGAAGGAGCAGTAAAAGGAGACTGATCTGCTAACGGATCAGGCAAGGGATGCGCCTGAATAATAAATCCCGAGACTGTCTGAATAGGCGAAGATATAACCCGATTTTTTTAAAAGAGGTTTTGTCCGGGAAATCAGCACCTGACATTTTTCTCCCCTCCTCCTTAATCAGGAGGATCAGGGCATCTTCAGGGAGGTCTCTGTATTCATTCAGCGTAAGATCAGTCATTATGTGTTTCCAGCCGATATCTTAATTGTGAAAGGTTTTTTAAAGGCCCTGTAATCTCAAGACCTCTTCCCTGCATATGCCTCAAGGACATTCCTGACCTGCCCTTCTGAGAAGGGTTTTTTCAGTATTCCATTTATCCCTGCTTCATATGCCGCTTCATTGTCCCTCTCCTCATCCTGGGTCGAAACCATAATGACAGGCAAATCTTCCCTGGAGAAGGTCTTGCGGATAGCCCTTGTAAGGTCAATGCCTGAGATGTCGGGCATGTTCAGATCTGTCAGGAGTATATCCGGTTTTTCCATGGTTAAGCGCGCCAGGGCGCTTGCAGGGAATTCAAAGAGTTGTGATTCACATCCCAGATTATGAAGCACTGTCCTGTAGATATTCAGGATCATCCTTGAATCGTCCACTGCAAATATCTTCAATCTCGCCTTGCCTTCCTCTTCCTTCTCAATGGCAATCTGTCTTGCCAGATCCTTGTATCCCGCCCTGGCAAGCAGCCTTGAATAGAAGGATCTAATATCAGGGTGAGCCTTGGCAGACAGGTGTTTAATAGCAGGCGTCCTGAAATAATCCTCTTCTATCAGATCAAGAAAGATATTTTCGCACTGGGCATTTATGATTGTAATAATGATCTTCAACGCAGTCGCGTTTCCGGATCGGGTCAGATTTCTAACACCTCCGGCCAGTATCGGATTATAATTGTGGTCAATGGCCTTTGCCGCAGCGTCCCGGACATTATCGACCTGGTCTTCCAGACCCGCTGCCAGGGTAAAGGCATTTTTATCAAGTGGAAGCCTGCCGAGGGCCTCGTATGCCGCAAACCTGACATTCGGATCCTTCGGTTCGTTAAATAAAAGCCTTCGGATGGGGGGGATAGCTGCACTGTCTCCAAGGTCGCCCAGGACATTCAGGGAATGGATAACAAGGTCTGAATCATCCCTGAGAAGGTTCTTTACCAGGACACGAACGCTCATCACCCCTATTTCGCTGAGTTTCTTTTTGGCGGCGGTTCTGAGATGAACAAATTTTGAACTCAGGATATCATTCAGTTTTTCAAGCGCATCGGGGGTCTGGATCTTCGCGATCATATCCAGGATCATGAGATCGATGTCCGTCTCTCCTCCAAGCCTGTCCAGGAGTTTTTGCGTTGCCTCCGGGGTGGCAATTTCACCAAGCGTCCGAACTGAGGCGATGACCACTTCTCTTGCGCTTGAATAAAGATGTTCGCTTACAGGAGAAACTGATGATGGAACTCCGATCATTCCCAGTGAAGAGATAACGGATTCAATTATCTTTAAGTCCTTTTCTTTTTTCAGGAGATCAAGAAGCGCAGGGACAGCCTTCTCAAACCTTATTTCTCCGGCTATCTCGGCCAGCAAGGCCTTATTCGCCGGATCACCGGGCTTTGGAAGTATTTTAAGGAGGATGTCCGGGTTATTCAGGACCTTCTCAAACATGGTTTCCCTGACATAAGGAAATGACCTCGATAAATCAGGATTTCCTGCAATAAAGCCGGCAAGCAGAGGAATGGCGAAGTCATCGTCAGCGCACATCACTTCATCAAGCGCCTGTTTTTGGGTGGACCTGCTCACATACCCCAGGGAAGCAAGAACGAGTTTGCCTTTGATCAAATCCTTTACCCCTATATCAAATCGGATTTCATCCAATAAATGCTGTTCGTTGATATTTCCCATCCATAATTCCTTTTTTAATTTTGTATTCCTTCGCCTGCATCAAGGGAGGCGTTGTCTCCCATTTATCACCTGCAATAAATCAACGATTGTCTCTACATCGAAATTTTGTGAACAGCGTTGAGCACCTCAACCATAATATCATTAATCAATTCTTCCTTAATGCCCAGAAATTCCATCGCGTCGTCATCCATTTTATAAAATGAGCCGTCAACCCCCATTCCGAGACCTGTCATCATGGCAATCGCATCGGCTATATGAACAATATACGCCAGGGCGCTTTCATGAGAACGGGATGGAAAGTGATGATATCTTATGGCAATCGTCAGGGGCTTTGGGATATTCCAGACCTTGCAGACCTCAAATGCCGCTTCGGCATGATCAAGTTCAAGGATTGCCTTTTCAGCAGAGAGAAATGTCTCATTTCCGTCGGCCATGAATTCCTCGAAATCATTCCATCGTTCGGCTATGTATTTATCCAGGATCAGTTTGCCTGTGTCATGAATAAGACCTGATGTAAAGGCGTCGTTTAATAAAGATGGATCAATCTTCTGGGCGATAATCCTTGATCCGAATGCTACCGCCAGAGAATGTTTCCACAGCGCGCCGGCGTCAAGGCCATAACCGTCAAGTCTCTTGCCCAGGATGCTGGAAACTCCACCCATGGAGATAAGCTCGCCCAATGTCTTATGCCCCAGGATCACCGATGCCCTCTGTATTGATGAAACCTTTCCTCCAAGGCCGTAATAGGGAGAATTGGCGAGCTTGAGTATCCTGGCTGCAATAGCCTGATCAGTTTCAAAGAGGGTTGCCAGGGACTTAAAATCCGATCTGGGGTCTGCTATTATTTCTCTGGCCTTAAGAACCGTCTGAGGCATGGAGGGAAGATCCCTGACATTGCGCAGGATCTTTTTTTTCAATTCCTCGCCTTTTAGATGCCTTTTTTGATCCCCTGCTGAGGATGAAGTCTCATCTTTGGAGATATTTTGAGTCAAGTCTATTTCTATTATTGCCTTGCAGATAGGACAGGGAAAGGCAATTTTCCTGCCCATGGGGAGACGTTCATCCGGGATATTGAATGTCTTTGTACAATTTGAACACCTTATGTTCATGTATTACTCCCTTTCACGTTGCATGCCTCTACATATTGTCTATCGGACATTATCCATCCATTAATGAAAAATATTTTGATAAAACCTTCGGCCCTAAAAGAAACAGGGAGTTATTAATTGCCTCATTGAACCTTTCTGGCGCTATGGGCATGCTGCCTCGATCCGGCAGAAAATCTATAAGGAGGGGCCGAAAGGAATATTTTTGTGCATATCCATGAGCCGACCGATGGGTAATAATAAGCACATATTATGCCAGAAAGAGATAAGCCCTTAATAAACCTTCACTCATGAAAGGACCAATTAGCCGATCTGTAAAGCATGCATGGTTCATTATCCCGGAAATACATCAAGACATTCAACTGATTAAGACCTTTTTATTTAAAGATTCAATCCAAATGCGAGCAGGCGGGGCAGACCTCCCGACAGGCAGCAATCAGCAGGAATTATATGTCATTAATCTTTGTCGATTTGGAATAAGGAAGATAGAAAATTGACTTTATCTCTGTTGAACGCGTCAGATTTTCGTCATTTTTTATTGAGGTGGTTTGTAAAAAATCAGTATGCATGAATTAACTGTGAAAAAAACATGGATAAAATCATCTTCAACATATCTTTCAGTTTCCGTCCTGTTCGATGACTGGATATTATCCTTGGGCTGGGTGTAAGGATTGGCAGCAATAAATGCAATATGTTGTTCATAGATCATCTTTGGCGCTAATATGTACTAAATTAGAAAAAATATAATCAAAATATTAAAAATATATTGACAGATTGTATTAAATATATATAATTATATATAACTATAAGGAGCCAAACATGATAAAGAGCTCAGCAGCCAGGAGATTGATTGACGATATAACCATAACCGGAAGGAATCTTGAGCAGTATTATAGTGTAGAGATCCCCATCGCCGTACTGCAAGTCATCTACCAATTTAAAATCTGGGATACCAAAGTGAAGTCTATGTCTATTCTGGTCAAGGAGGATTCAAAACTGCTGGACTGGATCAAGACAGGAGACACCCTGAAGATGAGATACTATTCCTATGATCCTATATATCTATATCAAGACCTTTCTACTGAGGTGATTGATATATCAAGACAGGGGAATGGCCGCCTGATGGGGCATTATCTGGTTGGTCTTAAGATAATGGAAAGGCAAAACCAGGATATTACGTATTGGCCTTATAGACCAAATGATTCTCAGGTTATTCCATTTAAAATTATTCCAAGGAGGCCTGTGATGCCTATGATAGATTGAAAGCATAGGTTACCTTAAATTTTCTGGAGTGCTCGTTACATTAAAAAAAATCGTTCCATCCAAATCTGGAGGAAGAGAGAAAACACAACAGTAACGGCATATCCGGTTGCCCCGACCTGATGGTCGGGGTTTTTTTGCCCTTCAAGCGCAAGGCCCTTGACAAGCCATTATCCGCAGCATCCATGTTTCTACAGCACAATAAAATATGCGGTTCATTAAGCGTCTTCAAAATATACCATGAAAGTTCAGCAGGTTAGACTCTTTCCTTTTTACGGGGATACCTTGATCTTTCTTGACACAAAATTTCTATTATAATATGGTTCAATCCGAAATATTCAGTTGAAAGGCTGGCTGTATTCAGTGATGAAAGGGGAAGAGTATTTTTATGACCTCTATTGTTTCGGACTCATATGATGTGGTAGTGCTGGGAGGCGGGATTGCAGGTATGCAGGCCTCCTTGGATCTTGCTGATCAGGGTTTTAAGGTTGCTATCATTGAAAAGGATGCATCCATCGGCGGGAAGATGATCAGGCTTGACAAGGTCTTCCCAACTCTGGACTGTGCATCCTGTATAACCACGCCGAAAATGGCAGCCGTAGCACACCATAAAAACATCACAATCTTTACCATGTGCGATCTGCAATCTATTGAAAAAACGGATGGTATCTTCAAGACCAGGTTTATGCAGATGCCCCGTTACGTCAAGACCAGCGCCTGCATAGGTTGCAGGCAGTGCGAATATGGTTGTCCTGTCCTTGTCTCGGATGCGGAACAGAAGGGGCTCACAGCCAGAAAGGCGATATATATCCCCTTTTCAAACGCTATCCCTCAGATAGCATTGCTTGATCCTGAAAGCTGCACACTTTGCGGCAAGTGTCAGAAGGTATGCCCCACCCATGCAGTGGATTATTTCCAGAAACCTGAAACGCTCGACATCAAGTCCAAGAGCGTTATTCTGGCAACCGGTTATCAACTCCTTGAACAATATCCTCAAAGGGCCTATGGGGAGGCATCAAATAATCCGAATGTGATAAACGGCCTGCACCTTGAACGCATCCTGGCCCCAACCGGACCATATAACAGGATGCTGAGGCCAAGCGACGGGAAAGAACCGGATAATATCGCCTTTATCCTCTGTGCGGGCAGCCGGGACGAAACTCTTGGAGTGCCTTACTGTTCCAGGGTCTGCTGCATGTACAGCATAAAAAATGCCCTCCTCATCCTGAAGGACCTCCCGCATGCCAGGATAACTATTTTTTATATCGATACCCGCGCCTTTGGAAAAAACTATGAGCCTTTTTTAAGAAAGGCAAAGGAAGAAGGGATCAGATTTATCAAGGCAAAACCTGTGATTAAAGGAAGCGGGACCGATCAAAGCGTTATACTTCGTTACGAAGACCAGGAGAGGACTGAAGGCATTATAGAAGAGGAATACGATCTGACCGTACTCTGTCTTGCAATAATACCTGCCTGGAACACTGAGGGAAAAGTTGGCGTGAATCTTTCTGAAGACGGTTTCCTTGCGTCGGCCAGTCCCAAGATAGCCCCTGTATTAACAAACATGGAAGGCATTTTTATAGCAGGGGTCATCTCCGGGCCAAAGGACATTGTCGATACCATTATTGAGGCAGGCGCCGCCGCTATGGAGGCATCCAATTATCTGAAGGCACTTACGACTGCCGGTTCAAAGACCGCATGAGATAGAGGGTGATTTGCAGGTTGATTCATGTAAACGAAGAGGTTGTAAAACAGATGAATGATGTGAATACAAATAGTGAACGCGACAATGACATAAGGATCGGCGTTTATGTATGTCGCTGCGGAGGAAACATATCCAATACCGTGGACGTGGAAAGGGTGGTCGATGCCTCTCTCGACATGCCGGGAGTGGTGTCAAGCCAGCAGAACATGTTCATGTGCTCCGATCCCGGGCAGGATATGATAATCGAGGCCATTAAAAGCGGCAAGATCAATCGTGTGGTCGTATCGGCCTGCGCACCAAGTCTTCATGAGACTACATTTCGAAGCGCCCTTATAAGGGCCGGGCTGAATCCATATCTTTATGTCCATGCCAATATCCGTGAACAGGTGAGTTTTGTTTCTCAGGGAAAAGAGGCTACAGAAAAGGCCATCGCAATAGTAGCCGCGGCCGTGGCAAAGGCGCGGGAGATCCTGCCCCTTGAGGCCACCACCGTCCAGGTAACTGAACATGCCACAATAATCGGCGGAGGGGTCGCAGGGTTAAAGGCTGCCCTGAATCTGGCAGACCGGGGTCTTAAAGTGGCGCTTATTGAAAAGAGTCCCTTTCTTGGGGGACATGCAGTTCAGCTTGATAAGCTGTTTCCCACCGGAGAAAGGGCAGGGGAGATTCTCTCCGCGCTTGTGAAAAAGGTACTGGATCATCCTTCAATTGATGTCCATACATGTGCCGAGCTAACGGCCCAGGAAGGTTATATAGGAAACTTCAACCTCAAGGTTGAACGGAGGCCCCCGGCAGATCCGGTGTCTTCGGCAACACACCATGACAGGGTCAGGGAGTTTATCCCCTTTACAGGGATATTGCCCGGGGATCCGCCTAAGGACGTGGAAAAAATAGAGCTTACAACAGGGGCCATAGTAATTGCCACAGGTTTTACTCTCTACACCCCCAGACAAGGGGAGTTCGGCTACAGGGAATTCCCGGAGGTAATTACACTCCTGGATCTTATAAGGATCATGTCCGAGGAAAAGAATGAGGGAGGTTATCTTGAGGTAGGGGGACGGAAGATAAAGAGCATGGCGATGGTCCACTGTGTGGGTTCCAGGCAGGTCCCGGGGATACATGAACCCGATGAAAAGGGCAGCCTCAATGAAAACTGTTCACGCACATGCTGTACAGGACTGCTTCACGCCACCGTCGATATTAAGACCAGGCATCCGGAGACAGAGGTCTTTCATATCTATCGTGATATCCGTACATATGGAAAGGGTCATGAGGAGATATACCGCAGGGCATCAGAGCTGGATGTCAGGTTTATCCGTTTCAAAGTGGAGAATATACCGGTCGTTAAGAAAAACGTGGAAGACGGCTATGCACTGTCACTGATGGTGCGTGACAGCCTTCTCAATGACGAGGAACTGGAGGTCCCGGTTGATCTGGTGGTCCTGGCAACAGCCACGAAGCCCGGTGAAATACAACCTCTTACAGATATTTTGAAGATCCATTGCGGGTCGGACGGTTTTCTTCTTGAGGTCCATCCAAAGCTTAGACCCGTTGAGATATTCACCGCAGGGATATATCTGGCGGGGACATGCCAGGCTCCAATGGATATTACAGAGGCATCAGCTGCGGCCTCGGCGGCGGCAGTAAAGGTTTCAATCATACTCTCAAGGGGCAAGGTGGATCTGGAGCCATTTGTGGCAAAGGTGGATCAGCGAAAGTGCGCATCCTGTCTTACCTGCGTGAGGACCTGTCCCTTTGAGATCCCGAAGATCCTTGAATCAGGCGCGTACATCAACCCGGCGGCCTGTTACGGTTGCGGGGCATGCGTATCGGTCTGCCCTGCTGATGCCATTTCTCTTGCCCATTTTGACAACAGGGAGATAAATGCAATGGTCAAGGGCGCCATCGACTTTGGGCATTATGAGGGGAAATCCGCAGAGGCGGCGGCCTAGGACATAAGGGCAGTAATCTTTAAATTTATACATAACCAATAATATATGGTCGATTTTTTCAGGAGGTAATAAAACTTGGCGGAATTCAAACCGGAAATAATAGTCTTTTGCTGTTCTTTTTGAGGTTATACAGCAGCGGATCTGGCAGGTTCGCTTCGCTTGAAATACCCTTCCGGCATAAGGATTATAAAACTTCCCTGCACCGGTCGGATCAACCCGATACTCCTTTTAAAGGCAGTAGAAGACGGTGCTGACGGCGTATATGTGGTAGGCTGCAAAGAAGGAGACTGTCACTACCTGGACGGCAACATCAAGGCAAAAAAGGTGGTAAAATATATAAAAGGATTGCTGCAATCCATAGGCATAGATCCGGGAAGGGTTGAGATGTACAACCTGAGCGCCGCTGACGGGCCGCTCTTCGCCCAGTTCGCAACGGAATTTACTGAAAGGATCACGGGCCTGGGCCCTTTATATAATAACGGAGAAATTTAAAATGAAGCAGGATGATGTATCTGCAAAGGATGACAAAGAAAGGCTCAAGGCACTCAGGGAAGAACACAAGGATATACTTGAGCGTAATAAAGGGCTTTTAAAAAAACAGAACCAGGAGATCAACCTCATTAAAAAAGAGTTGAAGAACGGCCCGCGAACCGTCCCTGAACTGGCCGCCGCAACAGGTCTCACAGGTGAAAAGGCGCTCTGGTATATAATGGCCATGAAAAAATACGGCGAGGCACAGGAAGGCGACCTGACCGGTAATTATTTCAAGTATGTCCTTGTTGCAAAGGCAACCGCGAAAGAAGAATCTGAAGAGTAAACGGTTTAAACACTTATCCCTTGCCTTTCCCGACCCCGCATGCCTTGTCGCACGATGAATTGCCCCCCTCCACCTGCAGGGGTGTGTGTTCAATCCCGAAACGTTCCTTTAAAAGTCTCTGGGCCTCCTCCAGGCATTCCTGCCAGTGAGTAGTCTCCGAACAGCATGAGGAAAGGGATATATGTGCTGAAAGCACAGGCATCCCCGATGTGATCGTCCATATATGCAGGTCATGGACCTCCTCTATATGCCCTATCGCCTCCAGGGCGCCTTTTACCTCCAGAAAATCGATATCCCCAGGGGTAGCCTCAAGCAGGATGTTCATGGTCTCCTTTAGAAACCCCCAACTGCTCCACAGGATCAGGAGTCCTATTACTGCGCCGGCGATAGAATCAACGGGATACCACCCTGTTAACCAGATCACCGCTCCGGCGATGATTGCCCCGACCGAGCCAAGGGTATCCGCCACCATATGCAGAAACGCCCCGTGTACATTGATATTTTTCTTTCTGTCCTTTGCCAGGATAATGGCGCTTATAAGGTTTGCCATAAAGCCCAGAAAGGCAACGAGCAGCATGAGCGCACCGTCTATATGATCGACGTTGCCGAGCCTCTTCCATGCCTCCCACAATATCAACCCGACAATCAGAACAAGGGTGGCTCCGTTGATGAATGCACCCAGGACCTCAGCCCTCAACAGCCCGAAGGTGCGCTCAGGTGTAGCAGGGCGCCTGGCAATATATGCCATCATGAGGGCAAGAGATATCGCGCCTACGTCGGTAAGCATGTGCCCGGCGTCGGCAATAAGGGCAAGGGAGTTTGTAAGGATGCCGCCTGTTATTTCTATGGCTAGAAATATCAGATTTATAACAAGGGTCCACCAGAGGCCTTGATATGAAGACTTCTTCATGTCGTGGTGTTGATGATCATGGTGATCATGCCGGTGATTATCCTTGTTGCCGTTTATAACAGCTTCCAATTATTGATCCTTTATATTTAAAATCAGGAGTTTCCCTCCCTCTGAAAGGCATCCGTCACAGTTGATATCTTCAGTCTTGAAGTTAAACCCGAATTTTTCCAAAAAATGCGCAGCCGTCTTTGCCCTCGCAACATCATCATTCCGGGTAGCCAGAAACGCAGGACAGCTTAAACAAATAAGGCCACAACAAGCAATCATTTTTTTATTGCCGTCCTCAGCTCTATTGAACAATCCCCAATTGCTTAAATTAATCTGAAATTATAAATAGTCTATTGATAGTTATTGATCAAGAATCTTTTATTGTAAGCCGTCCTGTTATTTGATATGATTTTATCTGAATGACAGATAAATTATAGATATGGAGCATATTATGTTCGGGACTAAAAAATTGATTGATGAAGCACTTTCCCTACCAGCCGAAGAACGGGCAGTTCTAGCAGATTCCTTATTGAAAAGCCTTAACATGCCGGAAACCGAGATTGATAAACAATGGACAGAAATAGCTAAACAAAGACTCGGGGAACTTCTTTCAGGAGAAGTCAAAGCCATTCCCGG
>Ga0153915_10006629_pt1 | contig 10866 bp, 6 predicted proteins | sample Opewatmetagenome_2_FD_107003 | JGI IMG/M metagenome (GOLD analysis project Ga0153915, IMG submission 107003) | Freshwater wetland microbial communities from Ohio, USA - Open water 3 Core 3 Depth 3 metaG | ecosystem: Environmental > Aquatic > Freshwater > Wetlands | place: USA: Ohio, Lake Erie...
GCATAGCATAAGACATGAAGATTTTGACGCTATGCTCTACGCACTCTGCTCTATGCTATCAGTTTCCACGAGGGCGACGGCATAAGCAGCGATCCCCTCTTCTCTGCCGGCAAACCCCAATCCCTCTGTCGTGGTGGCTTTTACATTTATCCTCTCCGCCTCAATTTCCAGAACATCCCCAATCTCTTTCACCATTCTGGGAATGAACTCAGAGAGTTTTGGTTTCTGGGCCACGATGGTGGCATCAATGTTGACAGGACGAAACCCTTTGTCCCTCACCTTGGTGAGAACCTTCTTTAAAAGAATGGTGCTCTTGATGTCTCTGTATTGGGCGTCGGTATCCGGAAAATGTCTTCCGATATCCCCTTCCGCAACGGCTCCCAGCAAGGCATCGCAGATAGCATGGACGAGAACATCCGCATCCGAATGCCCCTTCAATCCAAACAGGTAAGGGATGTTTACACCTCCCAGGACCAACGGTCGGCCTGAAACAAAGGGATGGACATCATATCCAAAACCTACTCTCACCTGTCTTTCATCCCTTCTGCCGGCTCTTCCTGGGAAAGGATATTCATCTTGAGGAAGAGATTGGCCAACCACAAGTCTTCTGGCGTGGTTATTTTGATATTGGTATAAGATCCCGGAAGGATATGGACCTTCACCCCCAGCCGTTCAACCAGAGAGGCGTCATCCGTTCCGACGAACGCATCCTCTGCCGCCCTGTAGTGAGCTTCTTTGATCACCTTGACCTGAAAGGTTTGCGGGGTCTGAACCTGCCAAAGGGATTCGCGATCCAATGTCTTGAGAACGGTTCCATCCGGATTGGACATTTTAATGGTGTCCTTCACCGGCATCGCTAAGATCACCGCTCCATATCGTACAGCAGAGTGGATGGAATCTTCGATCATCGACTGGGTGACGAAAGGCCGGACTCCGTCGTGAATGGCCACGATGTCCGTATCCTTTGGAAGAGCGTCAATTCCATTCTTTACGGACTCCTGTCTCCGCTTCCCGCCCGGAACGATCTGAGAGACTTTTTGGAATCGATATTTTTCGACGATTTCTTTCAGACAGTAATCCATGTCCTCCTCGCCCGCTACCAGACGAATGGATCGGACCAAAGGACAGGCTTCGAATCGATCAAGAGTATGGGCAAGGATGGGTTTTCCTTCGAGGAAGTGAAATTGTTTCTTCTTTCCTTCCATGAAGCGAAGTCCCTTGCCAGCGGAGACAATCACTGCGTCTGCCTTCATTGTTCAACAGTCAGAAAACCCCTCACCCTTCCCCTCTCCCCCAGGGGAGAGGGATGGGGTGAGGGCAAGGTTTAGAACTCACTGTCCAGGGGGTAATAGTAATCCTTCCCTTTGCTCTCCCGAAGGGTCTCCTCTTTCAGGCGAGCGAAGATCATTCTTCCTGCGGGGGTTTGCAGGACGCTGGTGACCACGACATCGATTGTCTTGCCCATCTGTTTCCTTCCATTATCGACCACGATCATCGTTCCGTCATCCAGATAGGCCACCCCCTGTCCGATTTCTTTTCCTTCCTTCAGGATTTTGACATTGATCTCCTCTCCCGGCAGGACGACCGGTTTTATAGAATTGGCTAGCTCATTGATGTTCAAGACCTCTATCCCCTGGAGCTCCGCCACTTTGTTGAGGTTGGAGTCATTGGTAATGATCTTCCCGCTGATCTCTTTAGCCAACTCAATCAATTTTGAATCGACCTCCTTAACCGCAGGATAATCCCTGTCTACAATCCGAACATCCACATTGGCCTGTTTCTGAATGTGGTGAAGAACTTCCAGCCCCCTTTTGCCTCTTGTTCGTTTGATGGAATCTGAAGAGTCAGCAATGTGCTGAAGTTCGTTCAGGATGAATTGCGGAATGATCAATGGTCCTTCTATAAATCCGGTTTCCGTGATGTCGGCGATGCGGCCATCGATGATCACACTGGTGTCCAAAATCTTCGATTTTTCGCTTTGGGGAGGTTTTTTGGGGAAGAATTTCCAGCCGGCCAGGTGCATTTCTTCTCCCTTCTTAAGGCCGATCCGTAGGCCGATATAGATACAAACCCCGTAAAGCACACTTAAGAGAGGGAGGACGATTTCTTGATGGTTATGAAGATTGGGGAGGAAGACATTCGAAAGGAAATTCGCCACCAGGATGCCGAGGATTAATCCGATAAAACTTCCTAAAAGGTTTTTTAGAGGGATTTTTTTCAACCCCTTTTCGATCAGAAGGGTTAATGCTGCCAGGAGGAATCCGCCGATGAATCCCAGCAGGGGATTCGGCGGAGAAGGAGAAATTTCCCGGGTTAAGGCATACCCGCTGATTCCGCAGATCAGGAATAATAAGATACGGAGAATCCATGAACCCAAACTGTTCACCTCCTTTCGATGCTTGGATGATATGAGAAGACATTTCCGTGAAAACGAATGATAGGGATTCTGGAGAGGTTATGGTCCGAAGATCGAATTGATCTCCCTCAAAATATCCGTCTCTTTCACATCCCGGACAATCGCTAACTCTTTCACCAGAAGATTCTTGGCGGTGTCCATGATCTTCCTCTCCCCGAAGGAGAGTTCTTTCTCTTCTTTGAGAAGGTGGAGGTCTCGCAGCACTTCCGCAATGCCATAGATCGATCCCGTGTTGATTTTTTCCATATACTCGCGGTATCTCCGATTCCAGGTCTGATTGTCGACGGTGACATCCCGGTCCTTCAGGATTCCGATGACCTTCCGGACGTCAATCTTTCGAATGACCCCTCTCAACTTGGCCGCCTCCACATTATCCCGGGGGATCATGATCGTCATCCCGTTCTCTAAAATTCGGAGGATGAAGAAAATCTGTTCTCTACCGGAGATGCTCTTCGTCTCAATGGCTTCAATGACTCCAACGCCGTGTCCGGGGTAAACCGCTTTATCACCGATCTGGAACATAAACTAAAACCTCCTTCCTGGCACCAAGAAATGAAGCAATTTCAGTCTGGGGAGAAACAATGTCATGGCAAAGGGAAGAGATGTTTCCTCTTCTCACTGGACGAGAAGGGGAAAGCCGTGAGGGGGGATTCAAGTCCCTTCACTTTTCGCCAATTTCAAAATGTCATTGACATCTGGGTTTTTCCCTTGGATTAGCCTCCCCATTGAGGCATCGATTCCGAGGAAGGCCGAAACCCGAATCCTGCCTTTTACCTCTCCTCGTTCTCCGGGTCCGCCGGGATGAAACACTTCCATCACATCTCCCACCTTAAGACCGGTTAGTTTTCCGGCATTGATGTAGACTTCCTCCCCCTCTACCTTGGCGATCCGACCAAACCAATCCATACCATCTAATTCCCTGGTAAGGGAACGCCCCAGGGAAGCAACGGTGAGGTCGATGGCCTTGACTCTGGCCTTCTCTTCGGAAAAGGAGCCCTTTTCCTTGGCCGCGAAGGTGGGATTACTGGCGGATAGGATTTTTAGGGTCTTACCAGAATAGGTATCTACTAAGCTTATGTCTATCTTAATGATGGCCGAAGCCGTTCCTTCTCGATCATCCACTGTCTTGGTGGCGAATACATAGGGGCCTGAGAGTTGCCCAATCACAATGGCATGAATTCCAAAGTCTTCGTTGAGCAGCTGGAGGATTCTGGGCGTCTGAAGATCCTTTGAATCAAATCCCTTCTTTTCAAGAAATTCTTTGACCGATTGATAGTCGGCAAAGAGAATTTGCAGAGACCTCCGGTTTACCTCTTTCATCAGTTTTTCAGCCACCCAGTCTCCGAGCACCTCTTCTCCTTCGACGGTTCGATCATCAAAATAAGGGACCAACACTTTTTTCTTTAAGACTGAAAACTTAGGTCTCGATGGAGATCCGATGACGGGATTTTCCTCTAAAGGAGACGACGGCTTCGCAGAAACAACGGGAGGTTCTTCTTTAACTTCCTCCCCCCGTATGGGCGGAGTGGTAAAGGTTTCTCTTTTCGAGAGATATTCATTTACGGGGATATAAAGGTATTTGGGTTGACCCTTTTCCTCGGAGGCTCTTGGGTTTATGACCTTGACATACTCTTCCTTATCAATAAGGATTACCTCTTTGTCCCGCAATTCTTTCATCTTTGCCTTGTGAGGCGGCCCTTTTTTGATCGGAAACCAAGAGGGCGTGGAACAGGCAAAAACGAAAGAAATAATAGAGAGTAGAAGAAAAATGGAAAGGCGAGGCAAAGTTTCTCTTGGGCTCATTTTTTCAATTCAAAAAAACATATTAAGTATACATTAAAATTAGGGAAAAATCAATCCCGGAATTTACATTTTTCGCCATTTTTGTTTAGGAGTGGAGGAGATGTAACTGTTGATAAAACAAAATAAAAACATATGGTTATGTGTTTCTTGAACCTTTGGAAGGGGTTCCCTTATTGGGAATGAGATAAATAACCGATCACTTTTTGCAGATCTTCAGGGGTGTCCACGGATAGGGGTTCGTAATCGACAGGATTGACTTTTATGCGGTAACCATTTTCTAAGGCCCGAAGTTGCTCGAGTTTTTCAAGTTTTTCGAGAGGAGAGGGCTTCATTTTTGAAAAATGGAGGAGAAATTTTCGACGGAACACATAGACACCAATATGCTTGAACACTCTCTTCGGCAGAGGCCTACTCGTCCCAAAAGGGTTTGATTCGAGACGTCCGATATGGAGCTCCCGGGGAAAAGGAATGGGAGACCGGGAGAAATAAAGAGCAAAATTCTTTTGGTCAACAACCACCTTAACGATATGAGGATTGAGCCAATCCCTCACCTCTTCGATCCTGGTCATGAGAGTGGACAATTGGAGGGTATCATCGGAGAGGAGAGGGCGTATCGCACTATCAACTATATTTCCTTTGATCAAGGGTTCGTCTCCCTGGACATTGACAATGATTTCTGATTTGAGTCTCTTGGCAACCTCCGCCACCCTGTCGGTTCCTGTGAAATGGGTAGGGGAGGTCATGACTGCTTTTCCGCCAAAGGATTGAACAGCCTCGACGATTCGTTGATCATCTGTGGCCACGATCACCTGATCGATCAGTTTGGATTCGCGCACCCCTTCGTAGACGTATTGGATCATCGGCTTCCCGAGAATATCGGCAAGGGGTTTCCCTTCAAAGCGAGTCGAACCGTACCGTGCAGGAATCACCGCTGAGATTTTAGATTGGATCTTTTTCATATGAGTTCTGCCTTAATTAAACCAGATTAGCATAGCACTGTCAACCACTCCCTTGTGCAAGAAAAATATCCAGTTCACTTTGTCTTTTTTGTTCATTGTTCGTTGCCGATCGTTCATTGTACGCAACCGGCCGGGCATTTGATTTTGGTGGTTCGAAGGTTATGAACGCATCACGAAAGATTGCTCATTTTTGTGACCATCGCCTACTAATGCGAACAGTCAAAGAATAGGCAAGAACTGTGAGACCTTGGATAAAGAATAACTAGGTTTCCAAAAAACCTGCTTGAGTTTATGGGCCATTGTTTGGTTTTGTATTGAATGGGTAATCGAAACGGATAAGAGACAAAGTCTACTACAATCAGGCCTTTATTCGCATCCCTTTTAATTCCTTCTGAGCATTCGTGGTTGGCATCCTATTTGCTCATGATACAACAATTCTTTTCTACATATCCCGTGCCCCGCTTGCCTTTCATAAACGGACAGCTTGTGAAAAGAAACATTTGATTTTTTTTGAATTTGTGACCAATCTGTGACCTGTTTTGTGATATATAGCGTCCAACACTTCTTTACATATCATGTGGCATCAAAATGGTCATTCCTGCGAAAGCAGGAATCCAGAGGGGCTAGAGACTGGATTCCGGGTCAAGCCCGGAATGACAATCAAGGTAAAGAGATTTATGACGCCCTACAATAGGTATGAAGGCCGTTCAAATAGCGGGAGATCGCAAAATCCCTTTCGATCAGAGCAGAGGCTGAATTGTTTATTTTGAATATAATTGCTTTCAATTACAACAATGACAAGAAATATGATGGCCATGAGACGAAGCAGGTTAACTATTTGAAATTCAAAACGTAAGTTGGATTCGCTGCAGACCTCTGTAGATTGGCATCCAATTTGCTGATATAGAATCTCAATTTTTTCAAGTCCCAATTTCTTAAAGCGATGGTGGGAGGGAGACTCAAGAAGCCTGACTTTTAGAATGTTTAACTTATTAATAGTCTCATAATTGAATTGACATAAGCATTGTAAAATCTCCCCCCTGCCTTGGCCGAAGCGGCTTCGCGCAGGCAGGTTACCCCTCTTTGCTAAAGAGGGGTAATCCCTCCCTTAGGCAAAGGGAGGTCAGGAGGGATTTTATAAAATAAAGTCGTTATTCTATATGATCTTTAACAATCTTTCTTATTTCAAATCATAAAAAGGAATCAATAAGGGAGGGGGCCATGAAGTTTTTCAAAATCAATCTTCAAAGAACCTTAGTAATAACATTGATGCTGCTCATTGTTATTGGATTAACGGAGAATGTCTTTGCAGCTAATGTCAAGATTTTGGGAGGAAGCTTACTGGTCGATGGAGAGCCCTTTATCATAAAAGGGGTTAGTTATAGCCCCATCCCCATAGGTGTCGACCCTCAAGCTACTCCTCCTTACGGCGATTATTTCACCTCAAATCACAGTTCGATATATGAACGTGACCTTCCATTATTGAGAGATATGGGAGGCAACACAATACGGGTTTCGGATTACAACCATGGCGCTGACCACACTGATTTCCTGAATAAGGCTTATAACAAAGGAGTGAGGCCCATCTATGTTGTTCTTAGCTTTGTATTCAATCCTTCTGTTTATTCGGACATCACCTCACAGGGGGCAAGGGAAAAGATCAAGGCTGATTTCAGGTCTATGGTAGCTCAGTATAAGAACCATCCGGCCATCTTAACGTGGTCTATCGGGAATGAACTCAACGCTCCGAATATGTACGGAGATAGACTTAGAGATTTATTCACATTAATTAATGAAATGGCTCATGAGGCTCACGAGGAAGAAGGGGTCAATTTCCATCCTGTGACCACTTCACTTGCTGATATCGACCTGGTCAATACGATTTCTGCCTATGATCTTTTCGCAGGGGACTTAGATATTTGGGGTGCCAATGTCTACAGAGGAGCTTCTTTCAACGGATTATTTAGGGATTTCAAAAAAGCAAGCACGAAACCCCTTCTCGTCATGGGGTTTGGGATTGATGCTTATGATGAGAATACGGGGGATGAGTATGAAAAGTTTGGGATCCCCTATCAGGCGACCTATGCGGAATCCCTTTGGAAAGAGATATCCGCCAATTCAGATGTTTGTGTTGGTGGAATCATTAGATCATACACGGACGAGTGGTGGCTGGGTAAAACCGGAAATACCCTCGGAGGTTGCCCGGACAACGACCCAGGTTTCCACAGCCCATGTGGGCATCCATCGGATTCAGACCCTGATGGGTTTGCGAATTATGAATGGTTCGGAATCATGAGGGTCGTTTCCCCCACTTTGGAAAAGGGGGGTGAGGGGGGATTTTCCTTAAACGCTCTTGAGCCGAGAAAAATTTATTTCGCGTTAAAATCTCTGTGGACTGGTTTACAGATCTTCCCTCAGCCGGGGACAAGTGGAAGGATTCCCAGGGTGTTGTTATCCCTCAGGCCATTGGACTTGACAAAGGCCCCTACCAATGAAGAGATCATGGCCGCAGGCCAGCTTGGGGGCCAACTTTATCCTACGCATGAGATAGGAGATAAGAACAGAGAGAAGACAATCAACCTTTCCTTCGGAGAGGCTATAGATCTTTGGAACAAACATGAATATAAGAAGGCCATAATCCTGTTTAAAGGGCATGTTGAGGAGTATCCGGACAGCCCCTGGGCATCGGAGGCGGTGCTGCATATGGGTTGCGATGCCCAATATAACGGGAGATACACAGAAGCGGAGAATCATTTTAAATGGATTCTTGAAAGGCACAAAGATCAGGCAGAGGAGGGTGCAAGAAGGTTGATGAACAAAGCGAGGACCCGCCTTGCAACCCTCAAGGTCACTCAGAACAATTTCAAAGAAGCAAAAGAGCATTTTGCCACATTGATAAAAGAGGGCTCGGACTGGCGAGACCGCACCTATGGCAGTCACTGGATTCAGAGGCTTTCGAGATACACAGCCAATGAACTATCTATGCTTAACTGCGGAACTCAGGCTATTGCTTATCTCCTTGAGAAAGAGGGGAAAGTTCAAGAGGCAAGGAAAGTCGTAGAAATACTTCCTGAAGCCGAACCCGGCCACAGCCTGAAAGCCATTTCGGATATTGCCTTGCAGTATGGGTATCATTTCTCACCCAGGAGAGTTTCTCCCTCGGAGCTTAAAGAGTTACCCCTTCCAGCTATTATGCATATCCAGGGTAAGAATCAGGGAGATAGCGGCCATTACTGGATTATGGAAAAAGTAAATGGAGAGTCGCTTGAGCTGTATGACCCCCAATCAGGGAATCGATTTGAGCAGAGCGCACAGGAGTTTTCAAAAGAATGGAGTGGGATTGCCCTTGTGTTTTCAGATAGAAAGAACCTTCCTGGTATTCAGGTAGCTGAACTGGAGATGGATCAGCTTTATGGAGGGTGTTGTGGCGTCGCAGCGCCGGGAAGTCAGTTGGGCAACTCATGTACGAGGTATTCGGGGACGCCCATGTCTGGAGCACCTACGGGCCCAAAGGGGTCTCCATACTGGAAGATCAACATGATTAACCTGAATCTTTGGATGAACTACGTTTCTTTGTGGTACGACAGCAAGATCGGGCCTTCTGTTGAAATCTCTTTGAGCTACAATTCCCAGTCTGCCATTAACCAGAGCGAGCCGTTCGGAAACAAATGGATCCTTAATTATGGAAGTTATCTTGTGGTGGATACGGGAGGAAATGTCACCATTTTCATGGCGGACGGAAAGCGCGATGTCTATACAAAGACGACAAACGGATATAACGCCCCTTATCGGGTCTTTAATACCCTTACCAAGATTGCCGAGAATCGTTATGAGCTGAAATTCCCCAACAATGTCATTTTTATCTATAACATCCCCGCAGGTACAAGCTCCCAGCAGCCCTTTCTTGTGGAGATACGCGATACTCATAACCAGAGCCTCACATTTGGCTACGATGCGAATGTAAGGCTTACAACGATTACCGATGCCCTCAACCGGGTAACCACCCTCACTTACAATGAGCAGAACCTTGTCACTTTAGTGACAGATCCATTTAATCGCACTGCCTCTTTTGAATACGACGCCAACCGGAATCTCACAAGAATTACAGATATGGTCGGCCATTCCACGACCTTGACTTATGATGCCGGTGTTTATCTAACGAGCCTTGAAAATCAGAAAGGTAGGTGGGAATTTTATATTGAGCCGGCCGATGGGATTGCAGTGGGTGCCCAATATCCACCTCCAGGAGCAGAAATGTGGGAGAGTTACCGAATTACAACCACCAATCCATTGGGAGACAAGGGAGAATATTTTTACTATGGGGATACGGGTACCTACAGTTGGTACGTATCCCCGAAACATTATATAAACTATATAGACAATATTACAAATAATTACACTACTGCACCTAAAACATTTTATTACCTTACGAAGAGAGATAACTATGGTGAGTTCAGTAAGATCGTTGATCCTGAAGGGAGATTTGTCACCTTTGGCTACGATTCAGCAGGCAATCGGACCAGCATTCAGGATGCCAATGGGAAGACAACTACCCTTACTTATGATACTCAAGGCAATGTCTTAACAATAACCGACCCTCTTAGCAATAGCGCTCAGTTTACTTACGACGGCAACAACAACCTTACCCATATCGTAGACCCTAAAGGAAACAATTACGACCTTCAGTATACCGGATTGGATTTAACCAAGGTCATCGATCCCAAAACCGGAGAAACCAATCTGACGTACAATTCCTATGGCCAGCTATTAACCCTGCAGGATGCAAAAGGAAACTCCACAAGCTACGCCTATGACACATCCGGAAACCCGACAACTGTAACCAACCCCCTGACCGGCCAGGACTCGTATACCTATGATACGATCGGTTGGGTAGCTACTCATACCGATCCTAAAAACAATACAACCTCCGTTGTCCGTGATGGATTGGGACGAGTCACTCAGGTGACTTACCAGGATCAGAGCACAAAGACTTTTGTTTATGACTGTTGCAAACTTACCTCGGTGACAGATTCAAGTGGAACAATAAATTTTACTTACGACACCTTAAAAAGGCCGGCGACCGTGACAGATATATACGGAAAAGTAATTTCATTTGGCTACGATAAGAATAGTAACCTTACAGCCCTCACTTATCCGGATGGGAAGATCGTTAACTACGATTACGACTATTCCGGCCAACTAACTCAGGTGAAGGATTGGCTCAACAATGTGACGGCATATACCTATGATGTGGACGGAAGCTTGAGCAAGGCAATTGCTCCCGATGAGTCAAGCGTTAATTACCAGTTTGATAATGGAGGCAGGCTGAAAAGTATAACCGATTCCAAGCCTGATGGATCGCTTATTTCGGTTTATAAATACGCCCTCGACCAGTCAGGGAACCGGACAGGGATCTCAATGAATCAGCCTCTTACTGCCATCCCATCACCACCGAACACCACCTATACCCACGATGTGGACAATCGGCTGCTTACGGCGGGCGATATAAGCTTTGGCTATGACGATAATGGAAATCTGCTTACTAAAACATTAGGAAGCGACGTTACGAACTATTCCTGGGATTTTAATGACATGCTAAGCCAGCTAACCGCTGGCACAAATACTTACATTTACAGATACGACGGACTGGGGAATAGAGTGGCGAAGATTGTGAATTCGGTTGAAACA
>Ga0153915_10006631_pt1 | contig 10864 bp, 7 predicted proteins | sample Opewatmetagenome_2_FD_107003 | JGI IMG/M metagenome (GOLD analysis project Ga0153915, IMG submission 107003) | Freshwater wetland microbial communities from Ohio, USA - Open water 3 Core 3 Depth 3 metaG | ecosystem: Environmental > Aquatic > Freshwater > Wetlands | place: USA: Ohio, Lake Erie...
GAAGTCGATACAGATAATGGCCTGGAACGTGGCATCCAGCGGATTTTCAACCGTCTCAAGGCGAGCTGCATCCGCCCAGAATAAATTTGCCTTGGAAGGATAATAAAGATCCAACCAATTTAGAGCCTCTCTGGAGAAGTCAAAACCTGAAATATCCCATTTCGGGAATACCTCTTGAAACCAGTGACAATCCTTGCCTTGATGCACGCCACAGAAAAGGGCCTTGCCTTCAAATGGTAATCGCTGTTTTAATAAATTGAAAATATGATTGTAACGCGGACGATATTGGATTACGTTTTGAATAGCCTTTTCGAAAGAATCCCATGTCTCTTCCCTGGTCCAATGATGGTATTTTTCCTCATAGAATGTCTGTGAATATTCAAAGGACTTTGCGGGATGGATCTTGGAAAAAACCCATATGGGCGAGCCGGCGTCATCCAATTCATTCATTAGCTCAAAGCCCATCTGTATGAATTCATTCACCCACCAAGACTTGGATTTGATTAATATGTGAGTGGGATCATCGTAGGCCCCTGGGTGGTCTTCAGTGGGCACTTTAATAATAAGATTCCGGATATCCAGCCGTTTGACTTCATGAATAAATTGTTGATAATTTTCATCCGAGAGATGTTCCAGCACATCCAGTGCGAGAAGGGTCTCATACTTGCCGATAAAAGGTATTTTCTGTGCGTAGCCGATATTTAAAAATGGTTTATAAGATGTCATCATCGTTTCTTCTCTATGGACAATCCATGATGATGGATCACAGCCGAATGCTTCAATACCCAGTTCACGCATCGTTTTGACATAATAACCTGCAGCGCATCCGACATCTATCACCTTGCATCCAACGAACATCTTGGGATGGGCTCTTATTACCTGATGCATCCTGCTCTGAATGCGTAATCCCATACCCCCTCGCTCCCCCCACCAATATCCCTGATAACATGCCGACCCGCCTTCATAGTACCATCGTTGGTCAAAACCCTCATGGTTCTTTCTAGGATAGGTCTTTTCAATCTCTGCTTTGAAAGATGGCCAAGCGGATAAGGCCGTTTGAGGATTATCTATTCCTATAGTATCTACACGGTATGTTAAGGGCACTGCCTGATGCAGAGGCGTCATGGTGAAGATGGCTAATAATGGGCGTCTAAAAGCTCCCGCAATATGCATTACTACCGAGTCGATTGCAATGACCATATCGGCACGTTTTATAAGCGCCTTGGAAAAGGCCATATCGTTTTCCGGAATTTCGATGGAACGATCGGAACTCTTCCGTCCGAATTCGAGGACAGTGTATCCTTGATATCCGGCAAGGAGTTGCTGAACTGACTCCGGCGGCAGGATTTTGGGTTGATTGCCGGCCTTGGCGTGAAGCACCAGAATGGGTTTGTTCATGTCTCTTATGAAATTTTCCACACGCCGTTCTGCATCGGGCGAAACAGCCAACTCAGTCTGCAAATCCTCCAGACAATTAAAAGTGACTCCCACCTCGTCAGCAAAGCGGAATATCTTATGCATCCTGTAGCCATCCTGTCGGTTGGTAGGCAGGATTTTAATCTCATTAAAGCCTTGAGGCGCCGCTGTTTTTTTTGCTTCAGTTATAACCGCATTAACGCCGGTCGGGTAGTCGGCGAAGTCGTTCCATGCATCGGGAAGGCAAGGGATTACCTCATCTATAAAAGGCAGGCCTGAAAGAAGCTGTTTAAGCGTGTCACCGAATCTCTTAAGACCTGCCACAGCGATATATGTCTGGGGATGGGACTCCCGGTATTTGCGCAGTGCAGGCGTCAACATCACGTTATCTCCCAATCCATGCCATGAAACAAAGAGCACTCTGTGATTTTTATTGATATTTATCCGAGGGAATTTGGATATTATATCCTCACCTGCCGCATCAATCACCTTATGCGCTACTGACTCCCAGGTAAAATTGGACCTGATCAAGGCAGTTCCTTGTTGGGCGATTAGTGTCCGTTCTTCTTCATTTTTAAGATAGTGTGCTATAAGGGATTTTGCCTGATCCGTATTTTCGAACCAGTCCAGATGTGTCTTTCGTTTAAAATGACGTGCAAGATCAGGACAGTATTGAGAGAGAACAAATCCCCCGGCAGCCATGGTGAGTATTACCCGGTCTGAAAAGATATTGCTGTGGACCAGGTTGAGGATGATCTTTGCGCCTCCTATGGCCTTGCATAAATCGGCATTGAAGATGGATTGACCCGGTTCCAGATCATCGGGCCATCCCTGGCCGAATATGGATAGGTTGCACGCCTTTTTTATTTCACGCAGGTCCTTAATGCGGTTCTCCGTAGCGTTGCCAACGAAAAGCACATTGTATTGCTTATCAAGAGCTTCCGGATAGTAAGTATCTGGATCGTATCCTTCGAGAATCTGAAAAGACCTCTGATTGATACTTCGAAACCATTCGTACACCTCCTGGGATGTGGCGCTGGCAAAATCGGCATTCTTGACATAGAGGTCTGCATTAATGGTCCTGGCTACCTGGATGTTGTCCATAAACCAGTACCATGTCTTGCCGTGTGCTCTAGCCGAGACTACAGCATCCGGTAACATCTGATTGATCTTGCAGAAGATAATCAGGTCCCAATTTTTACCATCAAGGAAACGTAAAAAATCTTTAGTCAATTTTTCAGTGCTGCCGACTTGATTGAGACGCGTGCGGTAATTATAGGCATCCACATGCCAACCCAGCTTTTCAAATCCTTTTTTCATGAATACATTGGTTGAACTCTCAACATCCAGTACGCCCACCATAAGAAGACGTTTACTATTAGAGGAATCTGTAAGTATAATTTTTTCTTGTATGTATGAAAGGACATCCTCTATTGTGATTGCCTTCATGCATTGCCAGTCAGTGCATCTGGTCCAGCGTTCGGTATATTGGCAGGGGCTGCATTTAAGACCGGCATTAAGGGCTTTCACTTTTTTACCTATTGGCAAGTTTTTTGAGATCAGGGTAGCGCCGAAAAGGACACAAGTGGGTATTCCCACGGCGGCGGCAATATGGGCGGGACCGCTGTCATTGCCTATGAACATGTGGCATTGTTTAAGTATCCCTGTTATCTCCGGAAGGCTGAACTTCCCCATGAGATTTATGATTTCCTTAGGCCAATCATCGGGCTTAAAATGGCTGTTCTCATATTGTCCCCCGATCAATGCGACGGTGTAACCTCTCTTAATAAGTTCTATTGCGAGTTCTTTGTAATATGGCCATCGTTTTCTATCCCATGCCCCATTATTCAGTGTCGTATCCGATAGGGCTGCTATTGGTTTATCTTTCGGAAGAGGATAGTCACGGTCTTCACTCATGCAGAAAGTCTCAGGCCTATCATTGGTATATCCGAGGCATCTTGCCAGATGGAAATGGCTATCCGCTTCGTGCTGATCCTTTAATAACCTTGCAGACAGGATCTGATTACAGTGGTCGTGAATCCATGACCTGTAATTAGAAATAAAATTGCCTGACCATATGGTCAGCATCCCTATATCGTAATGCACATTGCCCGGTCTTGTGATAATACTGTCGACATATTCGGATTCATCGATAACATCTATGGAGGGCGCTCGTCCGAAGAGAGTGATACGGCTTGCCGGGTATAATTCTTTTATGGCCTTAAGAGTCGGAGTCAGCATGACCATGTTGCCGATCCCTTCCTCCATAACGATCAATATGCGTTTATATTTTTTTCTAGCCTTGTTCAGGATGTCATCATTCTGATATGCGCGGGCTGCCATTACAGCTATCTCATCCTGATGATTTATTATTATAGCGGCAATAAAATTATCTATGGCCTCGGCATATCTCTCTTGCGCCAGAAAGACATTACCCAAATTGTAGAAGGCCTCCTGATATGATGGATCAAGTTCAATGGCCATGCGCATGGATTTTTCGGCCTGATCAAAACGTCCGGACTTTAAATGAATGATTCCCTGATCATTATGGACAGCAGGATCTTTCGGATCAAGCCTGAAGGAATCTTCGAAAAATGTTGTTGCAGAGGTTGCTGCCAGAAGATTTGAAGGAAATGTCTCCCAGGAACCGAAATTTTTATACAGGTCCTTCAGATTAGATAATGCATCCTTATCCTGATCATTTATTGCCAGGGCAGTTAAAAAATATTCCTTAGCCGAGATAACATCACCCTGGGCAAATTTAACAACACCCAGATTATTTTTGATCTCCGTATTTGAAGGGAAGAGGAACGATAATTCTGAAAAATGACTTTCCGCCTCATCAAGCCTCCCTTCGTTAAAAAGCTCCTCGCCCTGCCATATCATTTCTTTGGTTGACTGTTTTTTTTCCATTTAATTAGGAGATATCCCTTTTATTAAATTCGGTTTTTGTTAAAGTGAATTTATTGCATGTTATCTTTCCCGGATTTTAGATAACCTTTTTATTGATAAAATTATTAATCTCGATCTTGAAGACCTCTGCTATTCGCTTGGAAAGCATTTCAATATCTATGGAACTATAGTCCTGATCCATATTAAGACCATTCCCGAGAATATTTTTTATCTCTAAAAGGCCTTTGCCTGTCTTTCTTAACTCTTTAATATCTCCCAAAACAGATAGGTGTTCCGGGGTATAGCGTCTTTGCCTGCCATTTGTGCGAAGGGGGCAATAATGCCTCCCAACTCCTTTTCCCAGAACCGAAGGTAGGTTTGGGGATTTTTAATTTTTCACTTATTTGACTTACCGTGAAATGATTTTCAAATTTATCTGAAGGACGCATAAGTAAAATTAGAAAGGCTCCGCCCCCTTGAATTACGTTGAACGGTATCTCTGATAGGATAAGGTTCTATCCTTTCCACTGTAATTGTTCCTATTGGATAGCTTAGTTTGTCAAAAGGAACATGCTTCTTGAACTTTAACTTTTACTTGAATTTTGCAAGAAAGGTGCCATAAGATGAAATTATAAATAAGAGAAATTAATTCAATAAGATATATTCCGACTTGGAGGCATACCATAGGGAAAGAGTCAGTCATCTGACACTTAAAGTTGAAAAAATTGCCGTTCCGATTTCTCATATGAAAGAATCTGCAATTATTTTGGGATGAACACTATCCAAGTCAATAACCCGATCTAATTAACGGATCTGATGAAATCTTGACGCAACACACAGAAAATATTCATGATGACTTGTGCTGATATCCGGATGGCAATTAATTTGATAAAAAAATAGGGGCATGATTTTTGCCTATTAAGAAGGGAATAATTCTTTAATTTCATTTTTTTGTATTGCCGGAGGACTTTAATCTCTCTGGGTCTAATTTCCCGCAGCTCTGCTGCGAGGTAGTTTATTGCCGTCAGGAAAAAATTTTTCAAGATTTATCGTCAAATATCTGATGATATTTATGGGCATGTCTTTTATCGTCACAGCAACAGGTATATATTTTTATCGCACTTACGATATGCAAAAATCCGACAGCGCACTGTTCGAAATCAGTCAGAAGGGTTTCAGCGAAACGCTTGCTAAACAGCTTGAAGATTCAGAAAAAGGCCTTGATCATATATTTTCCGCTGATGTTATTGTAGAAGATTCCCTTGCCAATGATGAAATAGCCTCATTATCGGAAAAGATAAAGACAAGCTCGCGGGCTGAGGCTAAAAGGATATTTATTTTATATGACAATCTCAATAACCGTTTCATATCTGATCTGTCACCCGATCTTATTGCCGCGAAACCATTTTTGGAAAAACTAAGCACCGAAAAAACAGGCTTCCATATTTAAAAAGATTAATAAAAATGTATTCATGTCAATATTTTCCATGCCTATTATGAATGGGGACAGGAGAATAGGAACAGGGTATCTGCTGTATGACATCTCAAAAGATCAGCAATATTGGGGAACCGTTCATAGCGCACATCTGACATTTAACCGGTTGTTAATCCATGACGGTGAAGGCCGTTTGTATGACCTCGAGACAGGCGAGGAAACAATAATCCCTGCTGAGAGGCGAGCCGATTTTTTTTAAATCCTGTTCAACCAATTAATGATATTTTTAAGAATGAGGTCCTTCTGCCCCTGTCGGGATTTCCAAATGTGTATTATGCAGCGAACAATAACCCGCTTAAGGAGCAGGAGAGATCGCTCAGGGCTATCCTTATTTATCTTTGTATTTTCATTTTAGTCCTGACGCTGTCGATCTCCTTTTTTATGGCAAGAGTAGTCAGCAAACCACTTGAGGCTATGGCCAATGAGGCCATTGAAATAGCCCGTAACCCGACGAATATCTTTCTCAAGGAAGAAAATAGGGATTATGTCGAGGTCAGACAGCTTTCCCATGCCTTTAACCAGGTTTTATCAAGCCTCTTTATTGCCCAGGAAGAACTGAAAAGCAAGGCCAGAAAGGAACTGGAAGACAGTGAAGAGCTTTAGATGAGAAAAAGAGGTTGGAAGCGGCTCTTCAGTGCGCATCAAAGATGGAGGCGATCGGCGCCATGGCCGGAGGGGGTGCCCATGACCTCAATAATATACTTTCAGGACTGGTAGGCTACCCTGAACTCTTGTCGATGGACCTCCCTGAAGACAGCCGTTTAAGAAAGCCGCTCCTTACCATACAGAAATCAGGCGAGAAGGCTTCGGCCATTGTACAGGATATGCTGACCCTGGCCAGGAGGGGTGTATCCGTTACTGAGGTGGTGAATCTGAATAATATAATTGATGAATATCTCAAAAGTCCTGAACATCAAAAGATCATGTCATACTATAGCGGTATTAGAATGAACATGAAGCTTGAGCCGAATCTGTTAAATATAATCGGCTCCGAGGTGCATCTTTCCAAGACGATTATGAATCTGGTCTCCAATGCTGTTGATGCGATGCCTTCGGGGGGAGAGATTGCTATATCAACTGAAAATCATTACATAGACATGAATATCATGGCGTATGACAATGTCATGGAAGGCGATTATGTTGTCCTCACGGTTTCGGATAACGGGACCGGTATTTCACCGGAGGACCAGGAAAGGATATTCGAGCCTTTTTATACAAAGAAGAAAATGGGGAGGAGCGGAACAGGTCTGGGCATGGCTGTAGTATGGGGGACGATTAAAGACCATGACGGATATATTGATCTCAAGAGCGAGACAGGAAATGGCTCAACCTTCAAACTGTATTTTCCTGTAACCAGGAAAGAAGTTACAAAAGACGATTCGGAATTATTGATTGAAAAATATATGGAGAGAGGGGAATCTATCATGGTAGTGGATGATATAAAGGAGCAGAGGGAGATAGCATCAAGTATGTTAACCAGACTTGGTTATTCGGCTGTTTCCGTTTCAAGCGGCGAGGATGCTGTTGAATACTTGAAACAAAATTCTACAGATATTCTTGTATTGGACATGATTATGGAACCAGGGATTGACGGCCTTGAGACCTATAAGAGGATACTCTCGATACATCCCGGCCAGAAGGTTATTATATCGAGCGGATTTTCTGAAACGGACTGCGTCAGAGAGGCCCTGAAATTAGGAGCAGGGGCCTATGTTAAGAAACCATATCTCCTGAAAAATATAGGGCCCGTTATAAGAAAAGAACTGGACAGGAAAATAAATTAAGCGGTTCTACCAATAGGTTTAAATTAACCCCTTTCCAGGGGCTTTCTCAATCCCTCCGGTTCCACTAATGATGCTGATTGTAAGGATAGTCGGATTATTAAGGATTGCGGGTTTCCTTTTCCAGCCAATCCATGTAACTCCTGCCACCTGCAACCACGGGGATGGCGATGATCTCAGGGACTTCATAGGGATGGATCTTTATTATCGCCTGTTCAAGTTTATTTAAGAGTTCCTTTCTGGTCTTCATGATAAGGAGCCATTCTTCCGTATCCTCGATCTTATCCTTCCACCAGTACATGCTTGTTACCGGCCCTGTAATCTGTACGCATGCGGCCAGCCTTTTCTCAACTATCTCCCTTGAGATCTTTTTTGCATCCTCTTTTTTGTCTGTCGTCGTAGATACCTGGATGAATTCTGTCATGATCTTGCCTTTCATAAGAAAATAAAGATGCGCCGTTTAACCTCGTGTCGATGCGGCAATGGTCTTGAATACATTAACACGGTCAGTGATGGATCTCAAGATGGAGGCTTTCTTCAGTTGATCCTGCCTGTTAATAATGCCAAGGGCCTTGCTCAGATCAAAGGCAAAATCGCTGCACCTGTGATACCTCCCTGCCGGGTCTTTTGAGAGGGACTTGTTGATTATGGCATCAAGGATTTCCCTGCATGGCATGGCCGTTCCCAGGGTTTCCGGGTTTTTGTTGATGATTTGATTGATTACTGAATATTGATTATCCGCCCTGAAGGGACTCTTCCCTCCCAGCATCTCATACAGGACGCATCCCAGGGAAAAGATATCGCTCTGCATGGTCACCTCTTTGCCTTTTAACTGCTCCGGAGACATATATTCGGGTGTGCCCCAGGATCCCGGTTGAAGGTTCTTGCCGGCCATCTGGGCTATCCCGAAATCAGTGATCATGGGTATCCCCTTTTCATTTATAATTATATTGGACGGCTTAATGTTTTTATGTATGAACCCTTTCCCATGGGCATAGAAGAGGCCCTTTAATACATCAATCATGATCGCAATAACCATCTGAGGTTTCAGGAGGGTTATTTTTTCGCAAAATTTCCTGAGATCCGGACCATTGATATATTCCATGGAGATATAGGAAATATCCGGCATGGACTCGACCTTATATATGGTAACTATATTTTTATGGACCAGATTCCCCACAAGGCGGTCTTCGGCAATAAAATGTCCTCCGGCTTTATGGGCAATCTTGATGGCCACATGCCGGTTGAATTCCCTGTCCCATGCCCTGTAGACAATCCCTGATGCCCCCTGGCCCAGAGTGGATTCTATTTTGTAACGGTCTGTTCCTGTTATGTCCATAAGAGCCCGGCCTCTTTTTTTGGTTTTATCCTGAAGATCAGTGTCGCGTTTTTCAGTTTCTGAAATGTCTGTGCCCTTGATTCAAGGGCTTTAAGGTCCTTTATTATACCCTTGTAATCCTGATATCTGTTCTCCGGTTTTTTTGCCATCATCTTTTCTATTACCCTCCCTAATGCAGCAGATACCTTAGGGTTCTTTTTTCTCAAAGGAAACAGTGTCTCATTGATATGTCTATCCAGGACTTCCCGGGCATTATTTCCCTCAAAGGGCGGAGATCCCGCAAAGGCATGGTAAAATGATGCACCCAGGGAATAGATATCGCTCCTGAGGTCTAAAGGACCTCCATGTATTGCCTCAGGTGATATGTAATTTGGAGATCCCACAATTCCTTCCTTATTATCGTCATCTACATGAACGTCGACTATCTTCGCTACGCCGAAATCGACTATCTTTACAATTCCCTTATCATTAATCATTATATTCGCGGGTTTTATATCCCTGTGGATAATATTTTTCTGACTGACGAAGTCCAATGCCTCACAAATAGTGATCAGGCAATTGAGTCCTTTTAAGGTATTAAACTTCTCACCCTTTTTTATCAGATCGGTCATCGTGACCCCGTCAATATATTCCATGGCAAAATATGGTATCCCGTTGACAGTGCCTATATGATGGATGTGGGCAATATTCCGGTGATCAAGCCTTGAAACAAAACGGGCCTCTTTTATAAACATCTCTCTTGATTTTTCATTCGATGCAAGTTTATAGGAGATAACCTTAAGCGCCACAGTGCGCTCCAATGCTATATCCCATCCTTTAAAGACCCCGCCCATGGCGCCGGCCCCGATGAAAGATACGGCCTTGTAATTATCAAGTTGTTTCCCTATAAGGCTGTGATAAAAGCGCATCTCATATGATTCGTTGATTTTAATGCGGGGCGTCGGTGAACTCGTTTTATTTGGTGCAATTCTGTCTTCTCCGGATGCAATGGTCAGACCCTGCGGTTCCGGCATCAAAGTGGAGACAACAGGAGGAGGGGCATCCGAGGATTCCTTGTCTCCCTTTTTAATAATCATGATGACATATTGCAGGATTTCCTTCCATTGATAATTTTTTTCTATCTCGACACCGATTCCGGCTGAGGGATTAAAGTTTTTAAAGGCAATATGCTTCACCCGTCCTTTAATAATCGATGTCCCTGTGGACAATGAAACCTTTACATACAATTCAACGCCTGTTTTACCTAAAAGGGCCGTTTCAAGAAACATGCCTTCCTTGTTTATATTCTTTATCTGTGCCGGCATCCAGAAAACACCGTTGCGTGAGACCTCCACGCGAATAGATGACAGCGGGTGAACCCTTCGGCTCTTGCGCCTTTCATAATCAAGACCTTCGGCATTGTTTGTAAAGGGTAAAGGGATCGGGGCGGCCGAGGACTTCCGTCCGGCCATATCATCCACGGACCCGGGTGAGGAAACAACTTCTTGAATGCGCGAAACAATATCTTTTATCGCCATTGGATAGACAATGAAATCAGAGGCCCCCAGCTTAAAGGCATTGATGGCCCTTCCCTGATCATTTATGGGCACTAAAAAAATGAAAGGGATTTTCTCTCTTAAGGGGTCGTTTTTTAAAAATCGTAATAATTCATAGCCGCTTATGTCCTGCAAGGCATTGTCACAGATGATGAGTGCGATGGAATTGGCGCTCAGGGCAGACAATGCCTCATGCATATCAGACGCCGTATGAATCTGACAGCCCGTTTCCCGAAGGCTATTGCCGAGTCTTTCCATGAAGACCCTGTCCCGGTTCATAAATAGTATGTTATCATTTTTCATCATAGGCAAAAAAAATCGGTATAGATGGATACATAACAGGTTGAAAATTAATCTTATCCCTTTGAGCTGATAACTGAACCTTTTGTAATTGCCTTCGACTTAA
>Ga0153915_10006632_pt1 | contig 10864 bp, 10 predicted proteins | sample Opewatmetagenome_2_FD_107003 | JGI IMG/M metagenome (GOLD analysis project Ga0153915, IMG submission 107003) | Freshwater wetland microbial communities from Ohio, USA - Open water 3 Core 3 Depth 3 metaG | ecosystem: Environmental > Aquatic > Freshwater > Wetlands | place: USA: Ohio, Lake Erie...
AACAAAAGGGTTAAAGGATGGCTGGGATTTTGGGGTAAATCTCCCAGGGCTTTTTTTATTAAAATTTTATATCTCTCCAGATATTTTTTGTCGGGGTCAAGATTAAAAAGACGATATCTCAGGTCTTCTTTTAGAATCTCCATTTTTTCGTCTCCGATATTTTCAAGAGGTAAGGGGTAGCCGGTTAAAAAAATATTTTCTTTTTTCACGCCGTAAAGTTTTAACCTTTCAACCACCCTTGAGTTGGAAACAAAATATTTAATCCGGCTTTTAGCCGGGTTCAAGGTCGCCCAAGACCGAGCAATGTCGGCATCACAAACAACGCAAAAAATATCGCCGGGGTAATTAAAAAATTCAGCCATGAAGGTCTGGGGAAAGAAGGTAGCAATAAGGGGCAAAGGATTTTCCTTTAGTTTGGCAATAAGGTGCTTTCCCCAGCCATTTTCGATTAGGGAAAACATTTGCCTTAGTTGAAAGTTCGGCTTAGACAAATCCTTTTTGGGATAAAAAGTAATAATTTTTTGAAACTGGTTAAAAATTAAAAAAACTAATTCTCCAATCAAAAAAATTCTTTTGAAATTGGAAATAAACTCGTAAAACTTTCTTGTTCCCTCCCAAATTACTCGGTCTTCTTTGGGAATGCCCGGATAATCGTTGGCATTAATAATCTTTCCGTCCGGCGCCAGATTTCTCAAAGGAAAAGCGGTCCTCTGATGACCGTAGCCCATATTTACCGCCACGACCCAGGCCCTTGGCTTTTGAGTATTTTCTTCCATATTTATTTATTTTACCAAAATTTCCAGCTTTGAGATATCGATCTTCTTGTGTACCCGCTCCACAGGCCCAGACAGAATCCATTTTTTTGTGAGACCCTTCGGGGGGTCTTTTTTTATCTCTAAATTTTTTATTTTAGAAATAGAGGTTGGTTTAATTTTTTGTTTAGTTTGTAAGTTAAAAAACCCAAAAGCAGATAGTAGATTATCAAAAAAATCCAAGAAGTATTTTTAAAGGATATTGAGGCAAAGGAAAGTTTTGAAAACCAATCAATTATTTTCACGATATAGGTTAAGAAAAGCCAAGCCAGCCAAAAAAGAAGATAGCCCAGAGGCAGAAATAGGGTTGCTAATAGGCCAAAAATAAAAACCAGAATAGTAATCGGTGCCAAAAAAGGAACAATCAGGATATTGACCGGGGGCGAAATCAAGGGGACATAACCAAAATTATAAACCAGGATTGGCAGAGTAAAAACCTGGGCTGAAAGAGTGGCAATTAGAGTTGTCTTTAGGGGAAAAAACTTAAAATCAGGAATTTTTGATAACCAATTGGAAAAAATTGGCTGAAAATAAATCATTCCGAGAATCGCCAAAAAAGAAAGCTGAAAACCAATGTCTAAAGTCAATAAAAAAGGATTTTGAAAAAGCATAAAAGCAGCAGCAAAAACAACCAAGTGCGATGCAGAAGAAAGACGACCGAAATGCTGGGCCAATAAGAAGAAAAGGGCCATAATGCCGGCTCTGATTGCCGAAGACGGGGCGCCGATCATTAAAATATAAAAGGTAAGTAAAAATACGGAAAGATAAAATGCCTGTTTTCGCCATAACCCTAAAGAAAGGCAAAAAGAAAGAATTAAAGAGGCGATTATCGTGATGTTCATGCCGGAAACGGCGACAATGTGACGGGTGCCGGTAATGTTTAATTTTTCTTTCCATTCTTTTGAAATGTTTTCTTCGTCGCCAAAAATCAAGGCCTCCAAAAATCCTTCCTGGGGCGGAGAAATAAAATTTGATGCCGCTTCCTTAAATTTATTTTTAAAAGAAAAAAGGGGTTTATAAATCAGATTGCCGTGGCCCGAAGCGAGCAATTCTATTTCCGGGAAATTAATTACCGAATAGATGCCGTCCTTAGCCAAATAATTTTTGTAATTAAATCCTTCTATCTCTTGGGGGGCTTCCAGCCGGCCGCTAATTTTTAAAAAATCTCCGTAACGAAATTCCGGATATCTTTTAGTAACGATTAAAATTTTTTCTTTTACCTCTAAGTCCTCAATTTTTTGGGAAGTTACTGTAAATTTTATACTTTTCGCTCCGATGTCGGGCTGCTCCAAAACAAAACCCTCTAAGATCACCTCTTTACCGATAAAACCTTGAAGGGGTGAGTTTGCAATTTTACTCAATGCGGCCTGGTGGCGAAGAACTCCCAAAGCCAAAAATATCAGAAAAAAGCCAAAAACAGCTATTTTTCTGTGTCGCCAAAAAACGGAAACAAAAAGAATTCCTAAAATTAAAACTTCCAAAAGTAAAATCTGGGAAAGTTGGAAAAAAGAATTTAAAAATACCCCTCCAATAAAAGAAAGGCAGAGGCAAAGAAAAATCTTTGAAGCGGTCATTTAAAAAGAGGTTAACACCCCTATCTCACCAGGCAGGTCTCAAAAAAAGGAGAGATTGATTTTTGAATTTCTAAAAGATATTCGTGGTGGTAGGCTTTTATTTTTGCTAGTGCCGGGTTATTGGTCTTCTCCGGTAGGAAATTTTGGAGATAATATCTCTTGGCCGGTGAAATTTCTCTGGCGATTTGGACAATGTCTTCTTTTGTCAAAAGAAAAGGGACAAAGGTAGTTCTAAACTCATAGTCAATGCCGGAATTTTTAATTATCTCAATGCTCTTTTTTATTTTTTTTAAATCCACCTTAACTCCCGTTAATTGATTGTATTTTTGATCTTCGGAGCCGCCTAAAATTTCCCTTAAGGTTGTTCTTGGTTTTTGCCTGCCCCGTAGGGTGCCGAAGGCTCTCCTTCGGGGATTTGTTAATGGTCCTTTAATGTCCATTGCGATGTAATCTACTAATTTTTGACTAATTAGTTTTTTTAACAAATCCGGATTTGAACCGTTGGTGTCCAGTTTTACCAAAAATCCCATTGCTTTTATCTTTTTGATAAATGACGGCAAATCCCGCCAAAGAGTCGGTTCTCCACCGCAAACAACCACTCCTGCCAATAGGTTTTTTCTTTCTTTTAAGAAGTCGAAAAAATACTTCTGGGAAATCAGGGGTTGTTTTTTAATTTTTTCCGGCAGAACCAATTCCGAAGAATAGCACCAAGGACAGCGGAAATTACAGCCAACCAAAAAAACAGTGGCGGCTAACTGCCCCGGAAAATCAATGAGGGTTATTTTTTGAAGACCGCCGATTTTAATCATTTTAAAGCTGCGGCCAGTACTGTCTTGGAAATTTTATATTCTTTTCTTTCTTTGAACTCTTGCTGCTTGCCTAAGTTCCATTGTTGAACCGGCCGCAAGTAGCCCACAATTCTGCTGTAGACCTCGCAGGGCTGCTTTATGGTACATTTGGGACAGAAGAAATGCTCGCCTTCCAAATATCCATGACTGGGGCAAATGGAAAAAGTGGGGGTTATGGTGATGTAAGGCAATTTGAATTTTTCAAAAACCGTCTTCACTAATTTCTTAACCGACTGAACATCACTGCTCCGCTCACCCAAAAAGAGATGAATGACAGTACCGCCGGTAAACTTTGCCTGAAGCTCATCCTGAAGCTTCAACACTTCAAAGATATCATCGCTGTAGTTAACCGGCAAGTGAACCGAATTTGTGTAATAAGAAACCTTCTTGGTTCCGGCGGTAACAATGTCCGGATATTTCTCTTTGTCTAAAATGGCAAAACGATAAGCGGTTGATTCAGCTGGAGTGGCTTCAAGGTTATAAATGTTGCCGGTCTCTTCCTGATATTTAATTAACTTTTCTCGCATGAAATCCATGACTTCCAAAGCAAACTTTCTTCCTTTTTTGGTGGCAATGTTCTCTCCTAAAAAGTTTAAAAGCATCTCGTTCATTCCCACCAAGCCGATAGTGGAAAAATGATTGGCCCAATATTTACCCTTGGCATCCTTAACCGACTGCAGATAGTGCCGGGAATAAGGATGAAGTCCCTTTTCGACAAAGTTTTCAACTGCCTTTCTTTTTATTTCCAAGCTTTCTCTAGCCAAATCCATTGCCTTAGTTAATCTCTCAAAAAATTCTTTTTTGGTTTTTGATAAATAGCCGATTCTCGGCAGATTTATGGTAACCACGCCTATTGAGCCGGTTAAGCTGCCGCTGCCAAAAAGTCCGCCGCCGCCTCGGTTGTAGAGTTCGGTTAATTGAAGGCGGAGACGGCAGCACATACTCCTGACATCCTCGGGAGCCATGTTTGAGTTAATATAATTGGCAAAATAATTAACGCCGTATTTTGCCGTCGCCTCCCACATCGGATCCAAAACCGGGTCATCCCAATTAAAGTCTTTGGTGATGTTGATGGTCGGAATGGGAAAGGTGAAAACCCGCTGGTTTTTATCGCCCTCTATCATTGATTCATAAAAAGCTTTGTTGAAAACATTCATTTCTTCTTGAAAATCGGCATAGGTTTTGTCTTGAGTTTTACCGCCGATAAGCACCGGCTGTTTGGCAAAAACGGGAGAAGGTTTTATATCTAAAGTAATGTTGGAAAAAGGCGTTTGAAATCCCACTCGAGTGGGGATTGCCATATTAAACAAAAATTCCTGAATGGCCTGCTTGACCTGTTGAAAGTTTAAATTGTCGTAGTAGATGAAAGGAGCCAAAAGGGTGTCGAAGTTTGAAAAGGAAACGGCGCCAGCCGCTTCGCCCTGAAGGGTGTAGAGAAAATTTACAATGTGACCTAAAGCAGTTCTAAAGTGTTTGGCCGGCTTTGACTCAACTTTTCCCGGCACACCGCCAAAACCTCTTAACAACAAATCGTAAAGGTCCCATCCAACGCAGTAGGGGCCCAGGGTGTCTAGGTTGTGAATGTGAATGTCTCCCGACTGATTTGCTTCTCTTACTTCTTTTGGATAAATTTTGTTTAGCCAATATTTTTTAACAATATGAGAAACTCCGTAGTGATTCAATCCTTGCAGAGAAAAAGCCATGTTGGCATTTTCCTGAATTTCCCAGTCGAGTTTTTCCAGGTACTGGTCGATTTTATCCACCGCTTCGTCGCTAATCTGGACCGCCTCCCTGATTCTTCTTCGCTGCTCCCGGTATAGAATGTAGGCCTTGGCCGTTTTAACCAGACCATCCAGAATTAAAACTTCTTCAACAATGTCTTGAATCTGTTCAACCTGGGGAATTTCATCTTTTTTAAATCTTCGGTTCAAAATTCTAACGATTCTTTGGGTAAGTCGTTTTGCTTTGTTACCGTTGGCCTCGCCGGTGGCGGTCAAGGCTTTAAAAATAGCGTCTTGAATTCGGGTGGCATCAAAGTCAACAATCGAACCGTCTCTTTTTTGAACTTTTGTGATTTTGTTTTCCATGGAAACGGAGACAAATTATTTCATTTTACTTGGTAAAAAAAAACGGGTCAAATTCCCCTTAATATCAGTTAAAATTTTGAGTTATCCACAGGCCTTAAAAGCCGGTGGCAATAACCGTAAGTTTGATTTCTCCCTCTTTTACCTCCTGGTCCTGGACGGCACCAAAAATTACTTTGGCTTTTGGATTAATTTCTTTGGTTAAAAGATTTCCTACTTCTTCAATCTCGGAAAGAGAAACGTCAAGACCTGAAACGTTAAACAAAACTCCCCTGGCTCCTTTGGGGCTTAGGTTTAGCAACGGAGAGTTCAACGCTAATCTGGCCGCCTGCTCGGCCCTTTTTTCCCCGGTCGAACGACCGACGCCAAAGAGAGCGGTCCCGGAATTTTTTAAAACCGATTTTATGTCGGCAAAATTAACGTTGATGATTCCCGGCAAGGTAATCAAATCGGAAATCCCTTTGACTGCCTCTCTCAGAATTTCGTCGCAGAGCCAAAAAGCAGAAGCGATTGAAGTTCTGGGATCCAAAATCTCCAGCAGTCTGTTGTTTTGGATGCAAATTAAACTATCTACGTTTTCTTTTAATTTTTCTATGCCATCGTTGGCAATTTCCATTCTGGTTTGGCCTTCAAAAGAAAAAGGTCTTGTCACAATGGCCATTGTCAAAGCCCCCGAACTTTTTGCGATTTTGGCGACAACCGGTGCCGCACCGGAGCAAGTACCTCCGCCAAAACCTCCGGTAATAAAAACCATGTCAGCCCCTCTTAGAGCTTCTTGAATTTCTTTTTCGCTTTCTTTGGCTGCTGCCTCGCCAACTTCCGGCCTCATGCCGGTTCCCAAGCCCTGGGTTATTTTCCTTCCGATTCTTAATTTAAAATCGGCACGGATCTTGTTGAGGTCTTGCTGGTCGGTGTTAATGCCGATCAACTCCACCCCCTCAATGTCTGCTTTTTTCATTCTGGAAATGGCGTTGCCGCCCGATCCCCCCACTCCCACCACTTTAATTTTAGTTTCGGTTTTCATGGTCTATTTTAAAATCTTGAACGACCCGACTGAAACTTTATTCAAATTTCAGTTTAGGGAATAAAAATTCTGAATATTTTTTTTATTTTTGAAAACACTCCCATTCCGCCTCCCGAAGGTTCTTTTTCTTCCAGGTCCGCTCCCAACAACACCAGACCGGAAACCGTGGCTAGGCTCAAATTATCTTCCAGGCCAGAAATAATTTTTTGTTTGCCCAAACGGACCGGCAAATGGAATTTATTTTTGGCAAACTCTGCAATCTTGGGAAGCCTTGCTCCGCCGCCGGTTAAAACTATGCCGGCCGGCAGGCGTTTATCCTTTGAAATTTTCTTTAATTCCTTGTTAGCCTCCTCAAAAATCTCGGAAACCCGGTCTCCGATAATCTTGGTCAAGAATTTTTGAGAAAAAACTATCGGTTCTTCTTCTCCTATATCAATCTTATGTCTGGTATTTTTACCTTTCAAGAGGCAGGATCCATACTCAATTTTTATTCTTTCGGCAATATTAATGTCGGTTTTTAGGGCAATGGCAATATCGTTGGTAATATTAGAAGAACCTATCGGCAAAACCGCCATATAAATGAGGTTTCCCCCTTCAAAAACGGCCAAATCGCTGGTGCCGGCACCGATATCCAAAAGGGCTACTCCTAATTCTTTCTGTTTCTCGGTTAAAACCGCTCTGGCCGCGGCTATCGGGGAAGGAACCATGTCCGAAATCTCCAAGTCAGAAGCCAAAACGGCATTTTTCAGATTCTCCAAGTAAGGAGAAAATCCCCCCAGAGCAAGGACTTCGGACTCCAGGCGCACCCCTTTTAATCCCAGGGGCTCTTTTATCCCTTTTTCGCCATCAATAATAAATTCGGTTGGGAAAACGTTAAATATTTCTTTGTTTGAAGAAAGACTTATCGTCTGAGCGTTTTGCAAAACTCTTTGAATGTCTTCTTCTGAAATCCTTGTATCAGCCCGGGAAACGGAAACCAATCCCCGGGAAGGTATGGCAAAAAGGTGGCTACCGCCCAAATTCAAATGGACGCTCCCAATCTTTTTGCCAATCCCCTCTTCTACCTTGGAAAAAAGAGTTGTTAATAGTTGGGTAAGTTGCTCCGAGTTAACAACCACCCCTCTTCTGATTCCTTCCGAGTCCTCTTCAATTTTAAAAACTGTTTCCAATTCTCCGTTTTTGAAGTTTACTACCAAAACTTTTATTTTTTCGGTGCCAATATCCAGACCAGTTATGGTGTAGCGTTTAGCCATATTTAAATTTTCGAAAGATAATAATTTTCTTTTTTTTCCATCTCTTTGGCTTTTTTGGGGGAGGCCTCGTGGTTATATCCCAGAAGATGCAAGATGCCATGAGTTAAAACCCGGGCCAACTCTTTTTTAAATGATAAATTATATTTTTTTGCGTTTTTCTTAACCTGCTGGGGGCAAATTATAATTTCACCCAGATTAAAATTTTCTTTACTTTTTTGCGGGAAACTTTCAGGCTCCGGGAAGGCCAAAACATCGGTTGGCCGATTTCTCTTTAAATATTTCTTGTTCAGTGCTTTTATTTTTTCTAAATCAGCTAAAACGAGAGAAATTTCGCTTCTTTTCTTTTTTTCTCCTTCTAAAATTATTCTGACAATTCTTTTTAAAAATTTTTGGTCTATCGGAATTTCGGTTAAGTTTCTTGTTTCAAAAATCATCTTTCAAGAAAGCAGTTCTTTTACAACCTTTGAAACCAAGCTTCCGTCGGCTTTTCCTTTTACCTTCGGCATCAGTTGAGCCATTACCCCTCCTATTTCCTTTTGGCTTTTTGCTCCAGTTTTTTCAATAATCTCTTTTACCATTTTCCGCAGTTCCTCTTCCGACATCTGTTCTGGTAAGTACTTTATCAAAATTTCAACTTCCGCCGCTTCTTTCTTTACCAGATCATCCCTTTTTCCTTTTTCAAATAAAACTATCGCTTCCTTTCTTTTTTTAATTTCGGAAGAAATAACGCCTAAGACCTCTTCATCGTTCAAATAACTCTCTTTTTCTAGTTCTTCTTCGGAAAACTCGGGTTTTTCTTTACTTAAATTATATCTTTTTTCTTTTTCTTTGTTAAAAATCGAGTTTTTCAGCATTCTCAAAGTAGAAAGCTTACCCTCTTCTCTTTCCAGGAGCGCTTTTTTAAAATCTGCGTCAATTTTCGCTTTTAACATATTTTATTCTTTTCTCCCCAGTTTTTGAATCCTTTTGTACTCCTCCCTTTTTGTTTCTCTTCTCAGGGCGGCTCTCTTTGCCATTTCATGAGATTTAACTCTCTGCTTAAACACGGTCTTTCTGGCCCTTTTCAGAATACCGCTTTGCTGAACTCTTTTGGTAAAGCGGCGAACCAAATTCTGGGAACTTTCTCTTTCTTTTTTCTTAACTTCTAAAGGCATAATTTTCTTTGTTCTAGGGCATGCCGGGGATGTTTCTTTCTTTTTTATTTCTCCAGCCCGCCAGTAAATGCAAGTGGAGATGGTTGATTAGCTGACCGCCTCCTTTGCCGACGTTAAAAACTAATTTATAGCCCGATTTATCGACCCCTATTTTTTTTGCTGTTTTCTTAGCCAATAAAAATAGTTTTCCTATTAACTTTTCATCCTTCTCTTGTAAATGATTAATTGAAATTATATGTTTTTTGGGGACAAGTAAAAGATGGATCGGAGCTTTAGGATAAATGTCTTTGAAGACTAAAAAATCTTGGTCTTGGTAAAAAATATCGGCGGGAAGTTCTTTATTCACGATTTTACAAAAAACACAGTCTTCCATTATCCTTTATTAAAAACTATTTAGTTCTCCTCTTTATTTCTTTTACCACTTTTTCTAATTTTATTATTTCCTGCTGACCCGATCTCATATCTCTGATAATGATTGTTCCGTCCAAAGCCTCCTTCTGGCCCAAAACTAAAGCGTATATTACCCCTAATTTGTCGGCGATTTTTAACTGGGCCTTTAAAGAGTCCCGGCCGAGCGATTCGGCAATAGAAACTCCCTCTTGTCTGAATTCTTCTACAAGTTTCAAGCTTTTTCTTCTGGCCAGACCCCCTAGCTGGGCTAAAAAAACTTGATGTCTTATTTCTTTGGGAAATCTTATTGCTTTTTGCTTGGCCAGAGCTACAATTCTTTCAATGCCGGCGGCCGCTCCAACGGCCGGAATGTTTTTACCGCCCAATACCCTGATTAAGCTATCGTATCTCCCACCGCCGGCCAAAGCGTTTTTGACGGGCAAAGAACTTTCGGTCTTTTCCTCTCTCGCCTCCGCTTTTATCTCTTCTTTTTCCTCACTAAAGATTTCAAAAACGGTCCTGGTATAATAATCAAGGCCCCTGACCAAATAAGGATTAAGGTGGTAGGGCAGTTCAATCTCGTCCAAAAACTCAAGAACTTCTTTAAAATGTTTATGACAATTTTCGCAAAGATGGTCAATGATTTGAGGGGCCTGGGAAATAATTCTTTGACATTTTTCTTCTTTGCAGTCTAAAATGCGCAGGGGATTCTCTTTTAAACGCCTTTTGCAATTAGCACATAAACTTTCGGCACGGGAATTAAAGTAGTTCGCCAGAATTTTTTTATAATAAGGCCGACAAAAACTATCTCCAATGCTGTTTATCTCAATAATTAAATTTTTTAACTTAAGCTCTTTTAAAATATTGTAGAATATTTGAATGATTTGAGCATCTATCACCGGACTTTCTTCTCCAAAAACCTCAAACCCAAACTGCCAAAATTGGCGGTATCTGCCCGTTTGAGGTCTTTCGTAGCGAAAAAAGGGACCGAAGTACCACAGCTTTACCGGTTGAGGCAGGTTTGACATTCCGTTTTCAATAAAGGCCCTGACGATAGGTGCCGTTCCTTCCGGCCGCATGGTTAAATAATCGCCACCTTTGGTTTTAAAAGAGAACATCTCTTTTTGAACAATATCGGTGGCCAAACCAATCCCTTTTGAAAAAAGTTCGGTTTGTTCTAGAATTGGCGTTTCTATTTTTTTAAAATTATAAAAATCGGATAATTCAGCAACGACTTCATGGATTTTTTGAAAGTACTTCTGGTCCTCCGGCAAGATATCGTGCATTCCGGTCGGAGATTGGAATTTTGGTTTCTTCATGTTCTTTGGGGTTTTAAAATTAATAAGAAGGTGCCGTGATTTTGGCAAAAGCAACAAAAGGCAAAACTCTTACATAGACTCGGCCGATAAGGTCTTCTTTCAGAAGCGGCCCCCAACTCCGGGAATCAAAAGAAAATTCCCGGTTGTCTCCCATAACAAAATACTCGTTTTCTTTGAGGGTAACTTCAAGGTTGCCCCAGGTTTGAATTGAGCTGGGTAAGTATTTTGTTTCGTCAAGAGCCTGAGTGTTTTGGCCCTTAATAATCGTAATTACCCCGTCTTTTATCTCTATTGTTTCGCCAGGCAAACCGATAATTCTTTTAATAAAGCGTTGGGATAGGTTTTGGGGATATTTAAAAACAACCACCTCTCCTCTTTCCGGCTGTCTTAGTCGGTAAGAAATTTC
>Ga0153915_10006633_pt1 | contig 10864 bp, 7 predicted proteins | sample Opewatmetagenome_2_FD_107003 | JGI IMG/M metagenome (GOLD analysis project Ga0153915, IMG submission 107003) | Freshwater wetland microbial communities from Ohio, USA - Open water 3 Core 3 Depth 3 metaG | ecosystem: Environmental > Aquatic > Freshwater > Wetlands | place: USA: Ohio, Lake Erie...
AAGCCGCCCACGCGCGCGGTGGCGCGTCGACCAGATACGAGCCGGTACTGGCGAAGATCCGCAGGTCGGCCACGATTCGCCCCTTGGCCGACAACGCCGCGCCGTACTGCCCCTGTCCCGGATGCATCGCGAGAACGTCGTTCGTCACGAGACCCGTTAGCGCCTCGCCGGATTTCTCGCCGAAGAACCTGATGCGTCCGCGATGACTGCGATCGACGACGATCGCGTTCGTGCGTAGCGCGTCGTACTCGGCGCTCACGTCCGCATACGCCAGGACGACGTCCTGGCCGCCGATTTCCTGCGTCGAGCCGCGCCGCTGCGGTGCGATGTCCAGATTCGTCATCGAACAAGCACCTCCTCCTCCATCCCTACCGTCCTGTGAAGCGCAACGTCCGTCATGTTTTGTAAGTAAACCGCGGCGATCCGCCCGCGCCACCGGCGCCGGCGTGCTACTTCTGCGTCGCGCGCGCGTAGCTCCGATCGAGCAGCTCGATCGGATGCACGGCGAGCGTGGGCGATCCGGCACGAAGCAGCCCGGCGCCAATCTGCATCAAGCAGCCCGGGTTCCCCGTGGCGACGATCTCCGGCGCCGCGGCCGCGATGTTCGCGAGCTTCCGCGCCAACACGACGTCCGACGTCTCGGGCTCGACGAGGTTGTAGATGCCCGCGCTCCCACAACACACCTCGCTCTCGTCGAGCGGCACGAGCTCGAGCTCGGGGATCGCCCGCAGCAGGTCGAGTGGCGCGTTCGCGATCCGCTGCGCGTGTAAGAGATGACAAGGGGCGTCGTACGCGACCCGCACGCTCACGGCGCCGCCGCGCTCGGGTCCTCCGTCGATCGTGAGCAACTCGCTGACGTCGCGCACCTTGGCGGAGATGCGCTCCGCGCGGTCGCTCCATGCAGGGTCGCCGGCCAGCAGGTGTGCATACTCTTTCATCATCGCGCCGCAGCCCGCCGCATTCACGCAGATGTAATCGGCGCCCGCCCGTTCGAACGCCTCGACGTTGCGCCTTGCCATGCGACGCGCGGCGGCGGCATCGCCGGCGTGGGCGTGCAGTGCGCCGCAGCACCCTTGCCCGCCCGCCTCGCGCACAGCGTACGCGTTCGCCGCCAACGTCCGTTCGGTCGCGCGATTCGTCTCGGTGAACAGACCCTCCATGACGCATCCCGTCAGCAGCGCGACGCTTCCCCGCGTCCCGGATGACGTCGGCGTCGCTCGCGCACTCGATGCGGAGCGTCGCGTCGAGGCGAGCATTGCCATCGCGAACCCTGGTCGGCCCGGAAGCCTCGCCAACAATCGAGCGATGCCAAGGCTGCGCAAGATCTTCCCGCCCACCATCGCCGCGGCGACAAGACGCGGCCGCTCGAATACCGACAGAATGATGCGCGCCACGAACGGAATCGGCCGATGCTCCGCCAGCGTCGCGCGCGTCGCCTCGAGCAGATGACCGTACGGCACACCCGACGGACACGCCGTCTCGCACGCTCGGCAGCCGAGACATTGGGCGATGTGGCGACGCACGCTCTCGTTCTCGGGCGGCAGGGTTCCTTCAAGAAGCGCCCGCATGAGGACGATCCGCCCACGCGGACTGTCGTTCTCGTCCTCGAGCGTCAAGTACGTCGGGCATGCTTGCAGGCAGAATCCGCAATGCACGCACGCATCGATGCCCGCTCGCTCGCCGGCGAGCGGACTGCCGGGCAGCGCGCATTCGGGCGGAACGACGGCCAGTGCGCTCATGAGCGTTCTCCAAAGATGCCCGGATTGAGCACGGCGTGTGGATCGAACGTCCGCTTGATGCCGGCGGAAATCCGGTCGTGCGTCGGGGGACGCGAACACGCCAGCCACAGCTCCGGCGTCAGACGCTCGCCGATTCGCGTCACCGCCGACTCGCCCCACAGGCGCCGCAGCGACTCAACGGAGCTCGGAGCGCCGGGAACGATGCAGCGCACGGTCCCCCGCGCGGGAGTCGCGTCGAGCATTGTACCGGGGCACTCGTCCGCCACGGCGGACGCCGCGCTCCAGGCGCGCGCGATCTCCGACGGACGCGTCGATAGCCGGAACACCAAGGCCCCGCTGCTTTCGCTCCCTCGCAGCCGGCCCCACACGTCGCCGTCGATCTCGGTCACTGGACCGAGCGCGGCGAACGCGGTCTGCTGCGCGGCGACGGCGAGGCGATTGCCGCCCAACCGAATGATCGCCGCAACGCCGTCGATCGCGATCAGTCGCCGAGCGAGGGGGCTATTAAGGATCTCACATGCATACGGAGTGAATGGAAGACGCCGAAGGAGCTCTCTCGTTCGGATGACGCCGGCCTCGCCGTCGAGCTGGACGGCGATCGATTCGTCGGCCTCCGGCCGCGCGTGCAAACGGACCGTCGCCTCCGTGATCACGCCCAGCGTTCCCCACGAGCCGGTCAGCAGTCGTGTCAGGTCGAAGCCGGCGACATTCTTCACCACTCGACCGCCGCCGCGAACGACCACTCCCTCGCCGGTGACGAACTCCAACCCCAGCATCAAGTCGCGTGGCGCGCCGAACGACGTCGACAGCGGACCGACTGACGCCGTGGCGATCGTCGCGCCGAGTGTTCCCTCATCGTTGCCGTGAGGATCGAGTGCCAGCCATTGGTCGTGCGCCGCCGTCGCCAGGCGGATCTCCTCCAAGGTCGTGCCTGCGCGCGCCGTGAGCGTGAGATCGCCGGGGACGTATTCGGTGATGCCGGCGAGGTCACGCGTCGACAGCGACTCGCCCGCGACGACCGGACGCCCCGCGTCGAGCCACGCCCCGCGGCCGACCACACGAAGCGGTGCCCGGCGATCAGCCGCATCGCGCACGCGATCGCGCAGCGCGTCGACCGAATCGACGGCGATCGTCGTCATGCCGGCACTCTCTCCGGCCGCGCGGACGGAGCCGCGTGCCATTCGCGACAGCTGTGCACCGGGACCACCTTCCCTGGATTCGCCCGGCGATCCGGATCGAACACCTCGCGCAACGCGCACATCGCGGCGAGCGAGTCGGCGGAGAAGATCATTTCCATGTACGGAAGCTTGTCGAGCCCGACGCCGTGCTCGCCGGTGATCGTTCCGCCCGCCTTGATGCACGCCGTCATGATCTCGCGCATCGCCACGTGAACGCGTGCCGTCTCGTCGGCATCCGACGCGTCGTACGCGATGTTCGGATGCAAGTTGCCGTCGCCGGCGTGAAACACGTTGCACACGCGCAGCCGGTGATGTTGCCCGATCTGATGAACCTCGGCGAGCACCTCGGGCAATTTCGTCCGCGGCACGACGGCGTCCTGGACCACGAGATGCGACGACACGCGCCCCATCGCGCCAAAGGCTTTCTTTCGTCCCTGCCAGAGGCGCGCGCGCTCTGTTTCATCGCGAGCGATGCGCACGGTCCGCGCACCACCGCTCTTGCACAACGTTTCGACCGTGGCGACGTCGCTCTCGAGCCCGGCCGCGCCGCCATCGAGCTCGATCAGGAGCACGGCGGCGGCGTCCGTCGGATAGCCGGCGGCATAGATCGACGATTCGACGGCGCGGATGGTCGCTTGGTCGATCATCTCGAGCGCGGCGGGAATGATTCCCGTCGCCACGATCGCCGACACGGCGCGCGCCGCCGCGTCGATCGACATGAAATCCGCCAGCAGTGTCCGAATCGCTTCGGGATTCCGCGACAACCGCACGGTGATGTCCAGCGCGATGCCAAAGCAGCCTTCCGATCCGACGAACGCTCCCACGAGGTCGTACCCTTCATGCTCGCCATCGGCGTTGCCAAGCGAAACGACCTCGCCATCGGGCAACACCACCGTCAGCGCAACGACGTGATTCGTCGTCACACCGTACTTGAGGCAATGCGGTCCGCCCGCGTTCTCGGCGACGTTGCCGCCGATCGTGCACGCCGCCTGGCTCGACGGATCCGGCGCGTAGTGAAGGCCATACGCCGAGGCGGCACGACTCAACGCAAGGTTGACCACGCCCGGCTCGACGACGGCGAGCCCATTCTCCGCGTCGATCGAGAGCACTCGACTCAGTCGATTCAAGCCGATGAGCACGACGCCGTCTGCGAGCGCGCCGCCTGAGAGTCCGGTTCCCGCTCCTCGCGGCACGAATGGAACGTTGCGGCGAGCCAGCTCACGAACGACCTCGACGACTTCGTCGCGCGTCCCAGGAAACACCGCCAGTCCCGGCTGCTTGTGATACGACGGCAATCCATCCGACGTATACGTCAGCAGCTCGCTCGGGCGAAACAGTACGCGCCGTTCGCCGACAATCGTGGCGAGGCGGTCGGCGAGTCCTTGGTCGATGTTTGCGACGGGAGGAATCACGTCTGAAACCTATGCACTGGACGGTGGAACGGCGGAACGAAATCAGCGTCGCTGTTATCCTGCGCGCGGCGCCAACCTCACTCCGTTCGCTCCACGTCTCCAGCGTTCCACCGGCTACGGCACCACCACCCTCAAATGTGCGGGCACGTGCCGATAGCGCAGCGGCGGCGGTAGTTTCACGATCTCTCCGTCGATCGACAGGCTGCGAGCGCGGCGCTCGATGCGACATGAGTCGACCAGGAAGGCGTCCAGCGCCGGCGTTCGCGAAACGGCCTCGACTCCCCGCGCCGCTGCCGCGAGGCCGAGTGCTACCGCGCGGGCTCCCGATCGCCGGCGTACGACCATGACGTGGAGGCCGGTCTTCCCGCCCGGCACGCGCGCGCCCAGCGTCGGGAGACGAAGCTCACGCTCACCCACGCCGATGAACACCAGTGGAGTGATGTACTCGCGCGTCACATGCTCGACCTCGACCGTGACGCGAAACGTCGGCATGTGAACGAGGAGTTGCACACCGGCGACGATCGATCCGATATGGTACCCGACGCGTCGCTCGAGACGCTCGCGCGCGCGGACGAATGAGACGTATGCGCCCACCGAGCTGGTGTTCAGAAAGATCCGGTTGTTGACCGCCGCCGCATCGACCGGCACCGAGCGTCCGGTCTTCGCGACCCGCGCTGCCTCTTCGAGGTCGAGCGGCAACGACAGGTCTCTGGCCAGGTGATTCAGCGTGCCGCACGGCAAGATCGCCATTTCGATTGCGGTCCCGCCGATCGCGCCCGCGGCGCTGCCGATCGATCCGTCACCGCCGGCAACGAGAATGCGACGCGCGCCGTCGGCGATTGCTGATTTCACATGTTGGACCAAGGTTGCCGCCGGAACATCGCGAATATCGAAGTCGCCAACCGCCTGCAGCGCAGCGCGCGCCTCTTCGGCGTTGCCGGCGCGTGAATTGATGAATGCCGGGATCATGTCTCCCGCGGGCGAAACAGGCGACGAACGAGACCCGGAAGCGGTTTGCGAAAAACTCGCGACCACCGTCGCCGCTTTCTCGGCAACCCGCTGAAATCGACCGTGGCTTTGCGCTCGAGCTTCCCCCAGCCCACGACCTGACCCGAAATCGCCGCGGCAAACGATTTGATCACGACCCAATACATGATCTGTCGATACGCAAATCGCTGCAGCAAGATGAGCCAGGTGAGCCACCGATCCTCACCGGATTCCATGAGGAACGCGATCATCGCCGCGAGCCAATCGACGACCAGGAACACGGCGTAGTAGAACAGCACTTGCTCGAGGTTCGCGAAGGCGTAGTTGCCGCCGTGTGTATGCCACGTCACCCAGACTGAGACGAGACTCCACAGGAACATCAGATCGGCCACCGGCGAGATCGCGGGAAGCAAGAGTTGGAACAACCACACGTTCGGTAGCGCCACCCAACCCAACGAGCCGTAGCGGCGGCGAAACATGGCGTCGCGGTGCTTCCACGCGCATTGCAGCGTTCCGAACGACCAACGGAATCGTTGTCGCGCCAGCGTGCGGAGCGTGTCGGGCGCTTCGGTGAACGCGACGGCGCCGTCGGCGTACGCGACCGAATAGCCGAGTCGACGAATGGCGAGCGTCAGATCCTGGTCTTCGGCGAGCGTGTCCTCGCGGAAGCCGCCAACCTCGAGAACCGCGGCGCGACGCCATGCTCCGACCGCGCCCGGCACGACCGTGATGCAGTCGAGCAACGAGAACGCGCGTCGCTCGAGGTTCTGGCTCGTCACGTACTCGACCGCCTGCCAGCGGGTGAGCAGGTTGATGCGATTGCCGACCTTCGCGTTCCCGGCCACGGCGCCGACCCTGGCGTCGTGCAATGGCTGAACCAACTCGGCGATCGTGTCGCTCGAGAAGATCGTGTCGGCGTCGAGGCAGATGACGATCTCGTGTCGCGCTCGCTGCAGCCCGAAGTTGAGCGCGCTCGCCTTGCCGCCGTTCGGTTTCGTGTAGACGGCGACCTGCGGATGCGTGCCGTGAGCCGCGAGCGCCGCGTCGTACGTCGAATCCGACGATCCATCATCCACGACCACGATCTCGATCTCACCCTCGTATTCCTGCATGAGGAGGCTGGCGATCGTGTGGCCGATCACCTTTTCCTCGTTGTACGCGGGAACGATGACGCTCACCGGCGGCGCATACGTCGTCGGCAGCGCGCGGTTCTGGTGCTGGCGCACGCGCTGCGCGAGCGCCAGCGCTCCGATGATGACGAGCCGCGCGATACCGAGGATGACGGCGAGCGTGAAGACCCAAAACACGATCAGCTCCGTCATTCCAAGAACGCTGAAGCCGGCTCGGCGAAGCGCGCGTCGAACGACGCTGATGTTCGCCAGCGGAGGCATCGCTTGGTCTCGAGTGAGCCCGGCGAGTGCGGACACCAACACCAACGTGTCCCCGCGCGCGCGGAGCGAATCGATGAGCGGTCCGAGCGCGCGCACCGTGTTCGTGCGATTGCCGCCCCCGTCGTGCAGCAAGATCACATTGGCGGCGATGCTGGTGTCGGCGCCCCGCTTCGCGAACGACGCCAACGTGTCGAGCATCTCGTCGCGCTTGTCCAGCACGCGGGCGATGATCGTGTCGACCGGCGGGTTTCTCCAATCCTCCGAGTCGACGTGCAGTCCCACCGTCAGGTAGTTGCGGTCCGACGCCAACGCGACCGGCACCAACTCGTCGGCGGTCGTCGGCTCGGCGTCTCCGAAGTACGGCGGGCGAAAAAGCGCCGTCTGCCGGTTCAGTACCGACTCGATCAGCTCTTCGTTCAACTCGATCTCGGCGCGCGTTCGCAGATCCTTCGTCAAACCGAGATTCGGGTGCGAGTACGTATGGTTCCCGATTTCGTGGCCCTCGGCGTACAACCGCTGCAAGAGGCGCGTGTGCGTGTCGGCGTTCACCCCGACGACGAAGAATGTCGCCTTGACGCCGCGCGACGCGAGCGTGTCGAGGATCACGGGCGTCCACGTGCCATCCGGCCCGTCGTCGAACGTGAGCGCGACCCAATGCGGATGCAGCGACTGTACGCCGTAGCGCTTCACGATGAACGGCGTCGGGTAGGTGACGAATGCCTCGTCGGTCACCAGCGTGCGCGTCGAATCCGTGCGCACCGTGCGCGAGCCATTCGTCGGACGCGCGCTGATTCGAATGATCTCGCCGACTTGCTCGGTTTCCGGATAGTAGCCCGGCGGCACCGTTCGCAGGCTGTCCGCCGACGCGAGCGACCCGTCGCCGGCAAGGGCGTGCCATAGCGCGGGGTCCTCGTCGCCCAGTCGCCAGACCGCGCTTCCGGCGGCGTTCAACTGGCGCGCGACGCGGATCTCGTTGTAGGCCGTCGCACCGTCGAGATACCAAACCAGATGCTCGGTCGAATCCGGACTCGTGTAGCGGATGTACGGATTCAACGAGACGGCGTCAAAGTGCATGGTCGCCCCGCTGTCTCGAAGCGCGGCGACGACTTCCTGGAAGTTGGTCTCCTCGGCGATTCGTTTCTTGCCGGGCTCCGGCGGTAGATCGTTCCAGTCGTATCCGTACGCGCCGAACATGAGAATCAGCTTGTCCGGCGGCACGACGGTCGCCAGTCTGCGCGCGCTCGCCTCATAGAAGCTCTGGCTCGCGATTGGGCCCGGGTCGCCCGCACCATAGTGCTCGTCGAACAACATGGCGAATAGCTTGTCGGACGACGCGGCTGCTTCTCGGAGCTCCGGCAGTCCGATGTACGACGGAATCGCGTAGGTGGTGATCTTCTTCATCGGCGCCAACATCGCGCGCAGCTCACGCGTGAACTGGAGCGCCGGCGCGTGGACGTCGAGCGAGTTGGGACCCACCTCGAAGTCGACCAGCGCGCCGCCGAGTCCGTAGGTGAGCGTCGCGCGCCGCAGTTGCGCGATTGCCCGTGCGCGCGCGGCAGGCCGGCTCAGCAACTTGGTGAGCGCGTCCTTTCTGAACCCGAGCGACGATTGGTCGTAGTTGCTCACCATGATGATGAGCTGCGGCCGATGCCCCGGTGGCTCGAGCGTGTCGCGAACGATCGCCCTCGACGCCTCCGGGGTCGCCAGTCGGATGTCGAGCGAGTCGCCCGACGGGTCGACGAACGCCCACTCGCCGACGATCCAATCGAGATGGTCGATGTTGCGGTCGAGCGACGCGTACGAGTTCTCGTCCCAGTTCACATAGAAGCCGGCCATGATCGGCTTCGTCTGCGACAGCGGTTTGGTGTTGCTCACCGGTGAGCCGGGCGTCCGCGATCCGTGACGACCCACGGGTGCCGCACCGGTTCGCGCGATGGCGCGATCGAGCAGGCGGCGCAGCGTGGTCCGCTCCCGCTCTTCCTTTCGCGTCATCGCGTGCGTGCGCGGCACCAGGCTCGCGGGATGGAGCTCGGGGACCAACGCCTCGCTCAGGCTGAGGCTCAGCGCGACGCCAAGACCGAGAACGGTCGTCAGCACGCCGCCGACGAGCGCCGCGCGTCGAATGCGGCGCCATCGTCTGCCTGAAGTGTCGATGAATACGGGGGACCGTTCGGTCATGCCAAGGGCGGGTGGACAAGAAGTATACCCCGCGCGCGTGCCCGCGGTTGCCCAATGAAATCGTCAGCGCGGCCCCGGATCGCGACTCGGGGGACACGCCATCAGACGATCGCGTGTCCCCCGAGTTACGACGATGCGCTACGACCAGGTCTGGGTGGTCAGGCCGCCCAGAAACCGCACAGAGCTCGGCCGTCCGGCGACTCGCGGAGCTTCTCGAAAGCGCGTTCCCGGATCTGGCGGATCCGCTCGCGTGTCACGCCCATGAGCGCACCGATTTTTTCGAGCGTCATGGCCTCCGATCCTTCCTCGAGACCGTAGTAGAGATAAAGGATTTTCCGCTCACGTGGAGTGAGATACTTCTTGAATACGCGATCGATGAACTCGCGCATCAACTTGTAGTCGGTTACTTCCTCGATCTCGGTGCCGTCGACTCCGGCAAACCGTTCGCCCAAGGTCGACGCCTCGCGATCCGAGCGATCGATCGGTGCGTCGAGGGAGACTTCCGTCGCCGACATCTGCTTGGCCGCGCGGACGTTCTCGGGCGTCTCTTCGAGCAAGCGACTGACCTCGTCTTCAGTCGGGTCGCGCTTGAGCACTTGCGCCAGAATCGTTTCGGCGCGTGCGAGACGAATGAGCTGCGAATTCTGGTTGAGCGGAATGCGGACCGATCGCGTCTGCTCGGCTAGCGCTTTCAGGACGGCCTGGCGCACCCACCAGACCGCGTATGAAATAAATTTGACCCCCTGGTCCGGGTCGAACTTCCGGACTGCTTTCAGGAGGCCTTCATTTCCAATGGCGACAAGCTCGCTCAGATCGAGCCCGTGCCCCTGATATTTTTTGACGTATGAGATGACGAAGCGCAGGTTGGCGGTCACGAGACGCTCCGCCGCGGTTTCATCTCCCTTTTGCGCTCGTCGTGCGAGTCGGCGCTCTTCTTCTGGATCACTGATCAGCGGCAGTTTTTGAATATCCTGCAGGTACTGATCGAATGCAGTCGACGGAGACGATCGGAAGTATCCCTTCGACGATCTGGTCTCGGTCACTTGCTCCATACACGCTCCTTCCCGAAAAACGCCGGTTAGTGGAGCGAGCGCTCGTCCGCTCGCGCGATGTAGAGCCCATGGTGGGGACGCGCACGATAATGTTGGGCCCCAGAGGCGTCAACAGAGAGTTACGCCAATATGACCGCGACGCGGGTCACAATGAGCCTATGTTGTTGATTTGACAGGATTTTGCAGGTTACTTCGGGCGAGCAAGGCGCCGAGCCAAATTCAGTCAGGTTGACCGAATCACGGACGAAAACAATGCGCGTCGGCGGATGAGGCCGCAAACTGTCGCGCGGAAACGGCGGGTCGTCCCTCGCACAAGGCGCCTTGTCACACGGCGAGGCGCACTGGAATCGTCAGGCCGTTGGTCCTGTCGGGGGACGGCGTTCGACGACGGTCGTGTTCGTTCCGCCGGTGCCGGGAGCGGGATCGCGCATCTTCGTACGGCTGGTTGCGCTCAGCACGCCGATCCCGAGCATGACGATGACTCCGGCCCCGATCCAGGTGGTCGGTATGTTGAGCAAATACGCGGCAAACGCGAGCCCGACGATGAGGATCAAGAACCCGATTATGTACGATGCGAACGAAGACATGGCTCCCAAGCCGAGCGTTGAGGACGCCGTCCTTACCAAGCAAGGGGCGAGCCGCAACACGGACTTCGCCGCCCACTCGACGCCAGTAGACCGCTAGGCGAGCACGCCGCGCACGACGTCGTCGTCCACTGGCACGGACCAACCCTGTGCCGGCGACATGTGACCGATCCGTGTCGGCAAGGCGTATTCCGGCCGCCCAGCGCGTGCCTTCTTGTCGCCATGAGTCGCACGAAGAATGTCTTCGATGCTCATCGTCGACGGCCTGAGCTCGGGAAGTCCGGCGAGGCGTACCGCCTGTCGAATCCGCTCGGACGTTCCGCGTTCGGCGACGCCGACTCGC
>Ga0153915_10006634_pt1 | contig 10863 bp, 9 predicted proteins | sample Opewatmetagenome_2_FD_107003 | JGI IMG/M metagenome (GOLD analysis project Ga0153915, IMG submission 107003) | Freshwater wetland microbial communities from Ohio, USA - Open water 3 Core 3 Depth 3 metaG | ecosystem: Environmental > Aquatic > Freshwater > Wetlands | place: USA: Ohio, Lake Erie...
GATTGCCCATAAGGACGGAGATTCTCTGTCGCAGAATTGGCGCAGAACAGAGTCACGATTTCACCGCTAATAGCGTGAATATCAGCACTGCCGGCCTCTTGGTAGAGAGTGTGTTTATGCTTAAAACCGAGGTTAGCACAGGTGAGCTTTTTAACTTGCAGCTTGAGGTGCCTGATGTTGCCAGTGCGGAGCTGATTGGCAGCAAGGTGTGTGCTTACGGCAGAGTCATAAGGATTGTTGACGTTCCGCAGAAAACCGGTACTCGGCAGATAGCGTTTCAATTTTGTACCCGTCCTCAGTTTGACATTTAGCAATAACTCAAGTAGTATCAGGACTTATGAAAACTCTGAAATATTGTCTTGTGCTATTGGTTCTTGCGATGACACTGTATGGCTGCGCAGAAAAACAGCAAATAAAATCGAAAGAAATTAAATTTTGTGATTTACTGCCGAAGAAAACTGGTTTTGCCGGAGAAAAAGGGGCTGTTAGTTTTGCCATATCTATATTTGAAATGGATATGGATAAGTATCAGCAGATACTTGGCGAGCTACGCACAGCGAACGATTTAAAAATCAAATATGAGGATTCAGAGAATTTTACAGCCAATGGCCTTATCTGTGGCGGCGGCGACATCAATACATGGAGCAGGATTGTAAAAAATCTTGCGGATGCGAACGCTGCGATTGTGAAACAAACTACCTTTTTTATGGATTTGAATAATTGTGAGGATATTGAAGTCGCACAATTTTCCGAATCTGCTTCGATCAGTTATTGCACAGCAGATAAAGCATGGTCGGTAGTTGGTTTTCCCCAGGGTGTTATCGTGCTTAATATATGTGCCAAGTCACTTCTTGGTCTTAGAGAGAGCTGCAAACTTGAAATCAAACCTGTTTACAAAGTTGTCGAGGGCAGAAAATTTGGCTGGGATTTTAGTTTTGACTCTGCTGCGGTCAGTGCCGCAGTGCAGCAGGGCAGATTTATATTTTTAGCTCCTGACACGGAATGTGTTGATGAATCAATACATCAGGCTGGGCATGTGCCGGGAAAACTGATTTTTTGCCGTGAAAAAGGCCGAGCTGTTGCTCGATTCTGCCTAATTGTGTGCGGTGCTATCCGTTATTGAAAAACCTCACTATTTTCAAAAAATGCCAGATTTAACAGCGTAACCGTTAGTAACTCCAGCTTAATTACCACAAATACACCATATTTGTCCCGAATTAGTCCAAAATGTCAAAATGCAGTTATACCCACCTTTTCGCGCAAAATAAGAACAGGTGCGAAAAAAAATATTTTATTTTTTTGATATTTTTGCAGATTTTATTAAAAAAATCCCCCCCTTTTGACGATAGCACTTATATATTGGCGATGTAGCCAATAACCTCTGTAAAGCCTTAGACTTAGCGGAGGATGGAAGGTCCGAAAACACTTAATGGATTTAAGAAATGACAGGTCAGCCCAGACAAGCTAAAATTCTGATTTGCCTGATAGTCTCTATGACTGCAGGTGCAGCAGTGCTGTTGGCACTTGATAATCAATCAATATCAGCAGGACCATTCAGTCTTGCAAGTTATTCTTCTCTCGGTTCGATTTCGTCAGTAATGCATACTGCTAAGCCGGTTAGTGTTGACAGGTGGGACAGAATCGAAGTTTTCTACAGCAACAGCAAAGGCGGTAATCTTGCACAAGTCGCTTCGCTTGCTGGTCTTACAAATTCTGACGACCTTAATTTTCATTTTCTTGTTTGCAATAGTCTTGGCGCGCTTGACGGTCAGATTCAGCCGACTGAAAAATGGCTCAATCAATGGTCAGCTTTGCCGGCGGCAGGTTGGTATGGCAGCAGCAAAACAATTCGTATATGTGTTGTTGGCGAAAAGATAAGCGGAGCATCGGATTATCAAGTCAGCAGAACAGAAGAATTGATTGAATCGCTCGCCAGGGATTTTGGAATTGAATCATCAAAAATTCACTATCCTGCAGGTTGGCAACTCTAAATCTTACAGTTATTTCTAAATTGTAACGACACAATTTACCCGCACGATTCTTTATAAGTCTTTTAGCTTGTTTACTTTGTCAATAATTCGAATTCTTCAGGACTGAGTGTTTGCCTCAGTTTGCTAAGCGCTTCGAGTTCAATTTGACGGACACGTTCTTTTGTTAACCCCAAATCGTCGCCGATTTGCTTGAGAGTTTTGAAATCTTTCTTGACCATTGTGCCGGAGAGTCCGAAGTGGTAACGGATTACGTGCTGTTCACGCTCGGAAAGATTCTCTTCGATAACCTGCATAAGACTTCTGTGTGCTGTTTCAATCTCTTCTATATCGCCTGACTCGATAGCTTCAAGCTGTGATTCTTCTGTGGGCAATTCGGCACTAAGCAGTCCGGCGCGGGCAAGCTCAGCCGGCAGGTATCTGGCGAACGCGCGACTTATAACCCACGAAGCGTAAGTACTGAATCTGAAACCTTTTGTGTAATCAAATTTTTCAACGGCACGCATCAACGCTACATTACCTTCGCTGACGAGGTCGCCGAGATTTGCGTTACTGTGTCTGCCGGCGATTTTAACAACGAGCTTCAAATTCGCTTCGATAATAATATTTTTTAATCTGCCGGCTTCATCGAGAAGTTCCTGAGCCTGATAAGCGGTTTTGCCGCAAAAACTTTTCAAATTGATTTTTTTTATTTTTTCAGACGCGAGAAATTTCAAAAAATTGTATCGCTGAAATAATTGCAGTTCCTGCTGGCGATTCAGCATTGGTATTTTTTTTACAACTTCAATAAATATCTGCCAGTCATTATGATTTATTTTTCCGTCAGGATTAGACAAAATTTTGCGAGGCGTGCGACGAATCGAAAGCCTGTCATAAAGAATTTTTTCCTCAGCCTGCGAGTCGAGAAATTCATCACTGGGAATGTAATCAATCTTGGCTGCCAATAACTTTCTGATTCGCCGCTGTGTTATAATACGATAAATGGAACTGCAGCTATGGCCATACTTTGTGGCAATCTCATCGACAGACGCACCAGCTTGGTATAATCTGAAAACTTCAGCGGAACCGGCAGAATCTATCTGCGAGCGACGATTTGAAAATATCAGCTTCCTCTGATTTTTTTCGTACTCAACAACCAATAGCCGAACCGTTTCAACGGCACGGTTAAATTGCTGCGCGACCTTTTTTATAATCGCAGTTTTGCTAAGTTCCTGACCCTGTGCAAGTTGCGAAACCCGCTTTAAAATTTCAGCCCTCAGTTTGGAACTTATCGTACTGTAGTTTGCCGCGTTCTGAACGAGCGATTTATTTGCCTTAACAAATTCATCCACAAGAGTTTGCGAAAAACCAGTTTTCAAAACGCCGTCAGAAAAAACATACTTACGGCCTATCAATCCGCGACCCTGCCAACGCTCAAGCGTGCGAATAGAAACATTCAAATAATCAGAAAGTTCAGCCAAAGTGTAAATTTTTTCGCTTTGCTGATTTATAGGTAAACGTAGTCTGGCGCTTGCTTTATGAATGTATGTGGGAAGATTTTTTAGTAAATCAGAGCCTGTTATCGAACGAACAGCAGGGGAAGTTTTGGGTCTGAAACCAGTTATTTTGAAACATATAAACTCGTAAGGATATTCTTGCGCAGAATTAACTATTTTATACAAATCCTCTGCGGCACTGAGCTGCTTTATCTGCTGCTCACGCGGCACAAAACTCGTCTCCATAAAGAGTTGCGATAGAACAGGATTTTCAATTTTCCTCATATCTGTATTTTAATCTTAATCGGATATAAAAGTCAAGCTCTTGCCGTGTTTTTATCATCTAACTAAGTGTCGCTATGGTGGCAGCAAAATATTCAATCTTTGAGTTTTGCTTGAAAGAGCGTGGGATTAAACGATATTGCAAATAAAAATATCTCAGATAGAATTAACTGCAAATTATTATAAGGGATTTTTTATATGTCAAAGATTGGTTTTATTGGTGCAGGTAATATGGCTGAGGCCATTATTAAAGGTATCATCGATAATCATATCCATCACCCAGAAGATATAATAATCGCCGATGTTCGCAAAGAACGAGTCAATGAATTGGCAGACAAATATAATATTTCCTTTCTGCCGAACTGCAAACTGGCAAAGGCCGTCGATGTACTCATATTAAGCGTAAAGCCGCAAAATATGGCGGATGTTCTTACAGAAATAAATGGCGTTGTCAGCAAAGATACCCTGGTTATCTCCATCGCTGCCGGAATTACAACCGATTTCATCTGCGAGGTACTCGGCCCAATTGGCGTGGTTCGCGTAATGCCGAACACACCTGCACTTATCGGGCAGGGCACAGCAGTTTTGTACGCAACAGCAGTAGCAAAAGAACGACTCAGCCAGGCGGAACGAATTTTTTCTGCTATCGGATTTGTATCGTCAGTTGAAGATGAAAAACTGCTTGACGCAGTAACGGCGGTCAGCGGGTCTGGGCCGGCGTATTTCTTTCTGCTGATGGAGGAAATGATTAAAACGGCAATCAAACTCGGACTCGATAAACAACTTGCGGAAAGAACTGTTCTGATGACTGCAAAAGGTGCCGCACTGCTGGCAATCGAACGCGCAAAAGCAGGAGAAAAACCGGAAGTGCTTCGTCAAAAAGTTACATCACCACACGGAACAACTGAAGCGGCGTTAAAAGTTTTTGCGAAATATGATTTTGAAAAGATTGTGAATGAAGCCCTTACCGCGGCGGCAAAGAGAAGCCATGAATTATCCGGCGGAAAATAAAAAAACTATTCAACGATGATTGCTTCTACTGGACATTCGTCCGCGGCTTCCTGAGCGGTGTCTTCGAACTGAGGCGGGACATCATCGACAATGATTTCTGCAATACTATTGCCCATTCTAAAAACTTCCGGGCAGGTCTCGACACATAAACCGCAGGCAGTGCAGCTATCGTCAATTCTTACCTTCATAATAATCTCCCGCACCTAATTATTAAACTTCCGGTAGGCCGAAGCCACCTTTGATTACCGCTCACTAATGTTCGCGGCTCTGTTAATAATATAAAAAAAGGCCGGGATAGCCAGACACAACCAGATGATCGCTTATGGCTGCACGGTTCCCCGCCTGACCAGGTTCGCGGACCCGGATAGCCTGGGCCCCGGCCGTGTATTATTGTATACTATCCCAATAAAATAACAAGCCCAAATGCTCAAATCAATTTGACTAAATTACCTTTTAGCTTTATGATAAAATATGATTTAGAACACAGAACTCAGAATATGGAGTTTTCTCTAATTCTAATTCTTTTCTGCGGTTACAAACAGTTATCTTTGGTATTACAGTTATGGCTTATACAGTGCTTGCAAGAAGGTATCGTTCGCAACGATTTAATGACGTTGTTGGGCAAACCGCAATTTCACAAACGCTTCAAAACGCCATTAAAACCGACAAAGTAGCACACGCATATCTTTTTACCGGAACAAGAGGGGTCGGAAAAACCACAACTGCGAGAATACTTGCCAAATCACTAAATTGTTTGTCGTCGGACAAGCCGACAACTGAGCCGTGCCTGAAATGCGATAGCTGTGTTGCCGTAAATACCGGTGAAGATATCGATGTTATCGAAATTGACGGTGCATCGAATCGTGGCATTGAAAATGTTCGTGAACTTCGCAACAACGCCATCTATCGGCCGGCGCGAGCGAGATTTAAAATTTATATCATCGACGAAGTTCATATGCTCACGACGGAAGCGTTCAATGCGCTGCTGAAAATTCTTGAAGAGCCGCCTGCTCATATAAAATTTATTTTCGCAACAACTGAAGCGAACAAAGTTCCGGCTACAATTCAATCTCGCTGTCAGCGATTCGATTTCACAAATATAAGTCCTGCGGATACAATCTCGCAGCTTAAAAAAATTCTCATTGAAGAAAAAATAAAATTTGAGGATGACTGTATAATCGCTCTGGCAAGACTTGCCAACGGTTCGATGCGAGATGCTTTGAGTTTGCTCGACCAGCTTATCAGCGCAGCAGGTCAACCCTTGACAGTCAAAACTCTTGAAGAATTGCTCGGCATTCCAGGCAGTGAAAAGACATATTTGTTGCTTGAGAAAATCGGAATAGCTGACGCCGGCGGAACGCTGCTGGCAGCGGACGAATTGATTAACGGCGGATTAAGCTGTATCGGTTTGCTCGATACTCTGATTCAGGGTTTTAGAGATATGATGGTACTCAAAGCGGCGAAAGATATTACATCTCTTGTAACGCTGACTGAAGCGGAAAAGAAAGGCTTATCGAAGATTGCGGAATATTTCGATATTCCATCCATCGTTTACGATATCGCACTTTTTGAAAAGCTGCGTTGGCCGGTGAAAAACAGCGATAATCCGCGTGCATTGCTTGAGGCGTCGCTGCTGCGAGTTGCACTGGCTGAACATTTTATGAGCATACCAGATTTGCTCGGCGGGAAAAATTATTCGGTTAATACTGCTGAGGCATTAAAAAAAAACAATTCAGTAATTGAAAGGCCTGCGTTTAATCAGCAGCAGCAGGCAATTCCAACTCTGCAACAAAAACAGGTTCTTGACGGCAATTGTGATTTCGAGCAGATAAAACAAAAATGGAAAGAGATAACAGAATCAATAGCAAATGCGAGGATTGGAGAGTTTATTAAAAAAGCAAATCCGATGCGATTGAGCGGCGGTATGCTTGCTCTTGGATTCAGCGCGGCAGATGAATTTACAATGCAGCTTTGCCAAAAGAACGGCAGAGCGGATGCGATTAGTGAGGCATTGACACAGGCGACGGGAATGAAGTTAAATGTAACTTTTGAGCTTATCAATCAGCCTTCTTCGCAAAATCAGGCTAAGCCAAAACCGCGTGGCGCAAAGACGAGTCAGAAAACAATCGACGAAGCATCGCAAAGTCCTGTCATAAAAAACCTGCTCAGCGAGTTTGAAGGAAATATTATTGATGTTGAGGACCAGCAATGAGTTCTGCATATACGCAAAGCCTTAACAAACTTATAGATGAACTTGCCAAGCTGCCGGGCATTGGGTCAAAGACCGCGGAACGTTTGGCGTTTTATATTTTGAAGGTGGAAAAAAATGAAGCGCTCCTGCTGGCAGACGCGATAACAAAACTTAAAAGCAGTGTTCGCCAGTGCAAACAATGTCATAATCTTTCGGAAAGCGAATTGTGCTCGGTTTGCACAGACACACGAAGAGATAAAAGTATTATCTGTGTTGTGGAACAATTCAAAGACCTTATCGCATTGGAAAAAACCGGTTTGTGCAAATGGGGCTATCACGTTCTGGGCGGGCACATCGCGCCGCTGGAGGGAATAGAGCCGTCAGACTTGACGATAGACCATTTAATCAGTCGGATTCGCAGCGAAAAAATCAGCGAAGTAGTGATGGCGACAAATCCAACCGTAGAGGGAGACGGCACGGCTCTTTACATCAGTTCACTGATAAAACCACTTGGTGTAAAAGTTACACGTCTTGCCAGAGGTTTGCCCGGCGGAAGTCAGATAGAATTCGCAAGCGGAGCCATCCTTACAGACGCAATTCTCGGAAGAAACCCTCTGGAATAGTAATTTTTCACAGTTTTTCATCATTTTTCAGCACAAAAAATTGCATTTTTTAGAAAATCTGCTATATTTAAGGTACCTGGAATAGAATTTGCATATTAGGCACGGTTTTTTATGGAAGTGGTATGAAACTGGATATGACGAATCAGATGCGTCTCGATCAGCGAATGATACTCGCGCCGCGGATGATTCAGTCTATGGAAATTCTTCAGCTTTCAACGCTGGCACTTCTCGAAAAAATTGAAACTGAACTGAGCAGTAATCCCGTTCTTGAACAGGAAGAATCCACTGAGCCGGGTGTTTCTCCCACTGAGGCCGCAGAACAGTTGCAGGAAACACAGGCACGAGAACAAATAGCAGAAAGAGGCGGCAAGACAGAAAACTTTAACAGAGTTGAAGAGTTCGCGGACGATTCGGACGGTTATTTTTCACGTACTGAAATTCCCAGACAGTATGATAATGATGAGCCTGATAAAAAACTCGAAGCGATGAATAACACGCCGGCATCGGCACTTTCGCTGAACGATTATCTCAACGAACAATGGCGGCTTGTTGATGCGGATGAAAAAATAAAAAAAGCAGGCGAACAAATTATCGATTACATCGATGAAAAAGGATATTTGCGAGTACGACTTGAACAGCTTTACAACAAAGACAAAAATGATTTCGGTATGGAAGACCTTGAAAAGGCGCTCAAGTTTGTGCAGCAGCTTGAACCTGCCGGCGTCGGCGCACGAGATGTAAAAGAATGTCTGCTGATACAGATGTCGCAATATGCCGACGATATGCGATTCGAAATGGAAATAGTTTCAAAATATCTCGATAAACTTCTTGAAAATAAACTGCCTGAAATCGCAAAGAAAATGAACTGTACAGTTGAGCGAATCAATCAGGCGATTATACGTATGCGGAAATTCGATACTTCGCCGGGGCTGCAAATAAGCAGAACGAAAAATCCGCCAATCAAAGCAGATATAATTGTTGAGCCTGCACAAGGCGGAGGCTTTAAGGTTTCTCTTGCAGACAGAAGCGTACCGTCGCTTCGCATCAACGAATATTATTCCAATATGGCCAGAGACAGAAATGTTGATCCGAAGACACGGCAGTTTCTCAATGAGAATATTCGTTCGGCGCGATGGCTTATGGACGCGATAACACAAAGGAAACATACACTGCTGAAAGTCAGCAGGGCTGTGGTTGACAGTCAGGGCGAGTTTTTTGAAAAAGGCAAAATGTATCTCAAGCCGCTGCCTATGTCTGAAGTAGCTGATAAAGTCGGCGTGCACGTCGCAACTGTTTCGCGTGCGGTAGCGGGCAAATATATACAATCGCCGCAGGGGCTTATACCGCTTCGGGAATTGTTCGGCGGAGGAATGGAAAGCAGTGATGGCGGCAGTCAGAGTTTCGAGGCCATTCGAACAAAGATGCAGCAGATTATCGATTCGGAAGATAAATCAAAACCATTGAATGACGATGAAATAAAAATCAAACTTGAAGAATTAGATGTTAAAAATATTGCACGAAGAACGGTTGCAAAATACCGAAAAATAATGAAAGTCCCCACCGCACGATTCAGAAGAAAATTTTAACTTCGGCTATTCTTAACCGATGGTAAGCTTCATAAAAATGAAAATGCCAGCGGCGGTTAATACCATAAAAACGAGAATCGAACCAAACAAAAGAACCGACTCACGAAGAAACGGCCAAAACTCAAGTTTTTCCAGTTTCGTTGCTTTATAAACAACCGCGATAACAGCTATCAACGGCAACGCGAGCAGAAACGCTTTTGGCGTTGTGCCAATATCTACCGGCGACATAAAGCCGGCGAGGCAATTTTGGAACACGTTAAACATACCGCTAATCACCAATTATTTACTTTCGTTTTTACAATGAGCCATAAAGACGGCGTTGACAATACATAAAAGATTCATCATACCGGCGATACCGGTGTAAATTTCGCCCATTTCCCTTGCTCTGCCAAACGAGTCGAGATGATAAACGGCACCGCTAAGATGGGCCAGATACCAGGATACAGGCGAAAAAAGAATCTGAGCATAAAACCACGGTGACTTAACATCTATCGCGCCAATCGAACCAATGAAAATGCCCACAGCAAAAGCAAAAACAAGCGATACAAATATTATCGCTGCCCGCTTACGCTGGCCAAGCAGCCAGTGTCCGCCTCCCGGTATCAGCCAGGCACAAGCGCCTGTTGCGACAAGCAGAGCGTGGCCGGACAAAGGTGATTTGGCCGTAGTCGGCTGCATTATTTCTTTGCTCCATTGGCATCGTTGGCGTCATTTGTATCAGAACTTTGATTTGATTGTTCCACAGCTTTGACTTTCAATCTGGCGGTAATATTGTCCGGCATAAAGAAATCAACAGAAGCACTCTGCGAATCAAGGAATTCCTGCTGCATAGCCAACTGCGGCCGCACTTTTTCAAACTCTTCTACAGTGCCCGGATTTTCAACTATTAAATTTTTTATCACATAACTTGAAAGTCCCTGCTCGAAATTAATAACAAGCGGCAGCTTTTCACCACTTGTCTGCAATTGATTGTACTTGTTATAAAACGCATCAATAAGGGCGGCATATCGTTTGCTTTGAGTCATAATAGTCTCGGCACCCATCATACTCGAAACGCGCATTCTCGTAAGTTCGATATCCTTTTGCGAAATTCGCTTGAGATTTGTCATATTTCGTACCGCAAAAGTTTTTGCGTTCGGGTCATTTACATCTTTTGTGCCATAGTCGACGTTTAACTTATCAATCGCGACATCCCAGGATTGCTTCTGAGCCAATTCGAGGAATTTATTCGCAGCCTGGCCGGCGAGTTCTGCCGCCTGAAGTTTTTTGCAGTCATCTGCAATATTGTCTTTGAGCACAAATTGTTTGCTCTTGGCTGGAGCAGTTTTGTCAATGTCAGGAAGGTTTTTCTGATAACTGAAATCAATACCGTCGGCTGTCTGTGAACCGGCAACGTCAACAACTCTTACAATCGCTGTGAACTCATTGCCCATATCCAGGAATGGGCCGGCGCTGGTAAACATCTTCGGAACTGAAGGCTCAAACGGACCAGGCAGTGTTGCTTCATCGCCTAACTGCTTTACAGCAAAAACAAGCTTTGCAAGCTGTGTAGGCATTCTGCTTCGGCCCATCATCATTAAGCCGCCAAAGTATTTGTCAGAATGCAAATCCTCTGCGGTGAGCAGAGATGTTCTCCCTGTATATATTTGTACATCAAATTCTTTTGATACATTTTGAGCAACAACGCTGTAATCCCCGGCTTTAGAC
>Ga0153915_10006635_pt1 | contig 10863 bp, 9 predicted proteins | sample Opewatmetagenome_2_FD_107003 | JGI IMG/M metagenome (GOLD analysis project Ga0153915, IMG submission 107003) | Freshwater wetland microbial communities from Ohio, USA - Open water 3 Core 3 Depth 3 metaG | ecosystem: Environmental > Aquatic > Freshwater > Wetlands | place: USA: Ohio, Lake Erie...
GTCCCCGTGTAATCGGAACTGCCGGACGCCAGATCCGATGCAATCTCAAGCGCCTGATCAATCAGTGAGTCGGTGGAGTCCAGTACTTCTTCACCCATTTCTATGTAGGTGCCTGCAGTGCCAATATTGGTTTGATACTGATCATATTTGGCTATCTCTGATCGGTATTCAAGTATCTGAGCTGCTGCGGCAGGGTCGTCGGACGGCTTGTTGATCTGTTTGCCCGAGGCCGAGACTATCTCAGCATCTGCAAGTTTTTCAGCCTGTTTTGACAGCCAGTATTTGGAATTATTTATCATCATCTTATTTGTTATCCTCATTTGCCCCTCCAAGAGATTAAGGGATATGTTAATAGTTTTTTAAATATTGATCATTGTCTCCAAGAGTTCATCAAGCACAGACATGACCTTTGCCGCCGCCTCATAGGCGTTTTGATATAGGACGATATTGGCCAATTCCTCATCAGTAGAGACGCCTGATACCGATTCGCGATAATTTTCATAGTATGTAACCAGGTCGGATTGGGTCTCAGAGGAAGAGGTTGTGTTTTCCACCTCTGTGCCTATCTTACTTACAAGAGAGCTGTAGTATTCCTCAAAAGTGTTTGTGCTCGTGGTTGTAACTCCGCTTATGGTTTTGGTAAAGGTTACAGAGGTATCCTGAAGTTCGGCTACAGCAATCGCGATTGCAGATGAATCTGAGGAAGAGGCCGCTGCTATGTCGTTTATGTCGGAGATATTCACGGACAGGGTGCTTACGCCGGGATCTGTGGAATCATAAGTAAAAAAATTCCCGCCGGTGGTCCCATCTGCATCGACCCCTGTTGTATGAATGGCATTCACGGCATCTGCAAGGGCTACGGCAAATGCATCCAGGTCTGCCATATATCCCTGGACAGTCTCCAGACTATCCTGTTCACCTCCCAGTTCGCCGCCCGAGATGCTGTCTGTGACGTCGTCGCCGTTCAATGTGATAGTTGAACTCGTCGCTGTCATTTCAAGTGCGTTTGATCCTATAACCAGGGAGGCGCCGTTTGAGAGCTGGACATTCACCTGGCCGCTGTCATCTTCATAATAGGCAATGCCGACCTTGGAGGATAATTCAGTAAGCAAGGAATCCCTTTCATCCTCATAGGTGCTGGTATCGATCCCACCTGCGTTTCCCTCCAGTATCTTCTGGTTAAGGTCTGCAATCTGTCCTGTAATATCGTTAATATCATCAGTGGTCTGGGAGATATCATCAATTATGCTGGACTGGATATCCTGAAGATCCCCGAACATGTCCTGAAGGGTGGAGACCAGAGACTCTGCATCGGATAAGAGGACGGACCGCACAGTTGATCCGGTCGGGTCATTTGCCAGATCGGACCATGCGCTGAAGAATTCACTGAGGGCATCACTTAACCCTGATCCCTCTGATTCATCGAATACGGTCTCAATGCCTTCAAGGTACTCCAGTTCCGCCGAAAGTTCGCCCGCATCGGCATTTGCCGAACAGAGCTGTTTTAAGGTAAAAGAGTCGGTGACCCTGTTTACGCCTGTTACCTCAACCCCGGTTCCCGTATAAGTCGCAGAGGACGAAGATGTATTAGTCGCACTGGTTACGGCGGTCAACCGGGAGTAGCCGTCCGTGTTGGCGTTTGCGATGTTGCTGTTGGCAACATTAATAAGGATCTGTTGCGTTTGAAGCGCACTCAATGCCGCATGCATCGCGCTGGAGATGGAGGACATAACATGGTTCCTTTCCGGTAAAGGAGTTTTTAAAAGAATAAATTCTACATATTTATGAGCGTTTGCAGGATCTCATCGCTGGCCGTAAATACCTTGGAACATGCCTGATAGGCCCTCTGGGCCGTGATCAGGCTGGCCAGTTCCGAGGACAGGTCCACGTTTGAGCTCTCAAGCGCACCGGTCTCCAGGCTCCCGAATCTCCCGGTGCTCGGGATGCCAACGATAGGATCGCCGGAATCGGTGGTGGCCGAGTAGAGACCGCCCGATGTCGCAGCCAGCCCGTCATAGTTATTGAATTCGGCAAGTGCGAGCTGAAAGAGGTCCTTGGTTGTCCCGTTGGAATAGGTCGCTGTAACGACGCCGCTGTCGCTTATAGAAATGGAGGATAACGATCCTGCGCCGTATCCGTCCTGGTCGGAATCGTAAAGCGCCGAATCCTGTGAATACTGGGTTACGCTTCCGTTGGTTACATAGGTAGTGGTGCCGGTAGCGGTTGTGGATTCATCATAGATATCCCATGAAACGGTCATTGCGGCGGCTCCTGTGGGGGTGAAGGAGATCGTCGGATCGTCAGTAGTGGATGATTCCAATGCGCCGCTGGTGCCGAAGGTGAGTGTGCCTGTCCCGCCTGTAACAGTAATTGCACCGTCATCTACACTTGTTGCGTAGGACCAAGTATTATCGGCCGTTTTTGTATAGGTTGTGGTTGCGAGATGTTCATTCCCCAGGGAGTCATATACGGTAACAGACGTCTCGTAGGTATCGCCCACCTCTGCCTCTGCATCCAGGTTGACCGTCGTTGACATCTCAGTGGTTGCGCTGGCTGGGGATGCATCATGGGAGACGGTAACATCCGTAAGGGATCCAAGATCGCCGTCGTCGTCTATGGCATAACCCTGGACCGTATAGTCTGTGTCGGTTATAACAAGGTTGCCGTCGTCATCAAAACTAAAGCCGCCGTTTCGTGTGTAAAATGTCTCATCCGTGGAGGCGTCCGTGACTATGAAAAACCCTGACCCGTTAATGGCAAGGTCCGTGTCACTGTCCGTAGATATTATATCGCCTGTGGTCCAGTTCTGGTTCACATCGGAGACCGTCACGCCTGCCCCGGTGGAGGTCCCCCCGGAGGTACCCGTAAGACTTGCACTCAGGAGGTCCGCAAAAGAGACATCGCTGGCTTTATATGAGCTGGTCTCGCTGTTGGCTACATTATTGGATATGACGGCTATTTCCTGTGAAAAAGCGCTGAGGCCGCTTACTGCTGTGCTTAATGATTGCATCATGGCAAATACTCCTTTTCGGCGCGCGGGCGCCTGTTAGAATTTTATTAATCTCAGGATTGATAAACCCCGGTTATGTCGTCCAGTGAAACCTCTTCCCCATCCGCCAGGAGATAGGGTGTCCCGTCCTCGTATACAACGCCTGTCACCTGGGCCGTGGAATAGGTGGTGACATCGACGCTGTCTCCGCTGGAGTCGACAGCTGAGACGACAAAAGTATAATCCCCATCATCGACGGCGTTCCCGTCTGAATCTGTCCCGTCCCATTCAACGGTACTGGTCCCGGACGAGACATCTGAAAGGGCCAGGGATGTGACCTCATCTCCGTCTGAATCATAGATGGTTATGGTTACATCGCTCGCATCATCCCCAAGATTGAATATCAGATTGCCTGCGGTTCCATCAGAGACGGAGACGTTGTCTCCCTCAAGGGTTATTGTTTTGCCGATATAGCTGACTGCGTCAGAATTGCTGTTGGTGACCATCTGTGCAAGGTATTCGTTGGTTTCAGTAGCCTGTTGTAATTGATTAAGACTGCATAATTGCGATGTGAACTGATCCATATCCGTCGGATCTGTGGGGTCCTGATTTTCAAGCTGTGTCAGGAGGAGCGTCATAAAATCATCGGCGTCCAGGTCGTAGGTGGAGCTTGTGCTGGTTGTTGAACTGCTGCTTGTGTCTGATGCGTAGGTGGTTATTGCTGCTATTGACATCTTTCCATTCTCCTTTCAGGCGGGTCCGATCTGCGCTTTGCGGTTGAAATGCACCGTTATTAAGTGATCAAGGAGTATGATGATATTATGTGTCCAGGATCACAAATCCGGCAGATTGTTATTGTTCGCAATGAAATATGTGATGGAAAAATTGTGATGGGCTATTGACAACGCAGATTGATGTCACTAGAATGACAATGGGCGTGTCGAAAGGCCCGCTCACCCCGCAGGGCCTAACACCTTGACCCGCCAAAGTCGTGTGTTAGGCCCTGCCTTTTCCTGCCTGTAAATTTACAGGGCGCCCTCTTGAAGTAAATTAATAATGAACATCAACGAGGGACAACATGCCTTTTAGCAACACCCATGCCAAAAAAAATTTTGAACATCGTGTTGATTATAACGTTCCACAGGAGATAAGTTACAAAAAATAAAAATAAGAGAAAATATTTTTTTAAAGACCCCGTATGTTTCGCTGATCATGAGAATGGCTTCAACAGGCCTTCTTAACCTCGCTTAAAATTTTCAATTCATGCCGATATTTTTTGTTGCCGGATAAACAATATTTTCTCTGCGGCATTTAACGCCCTCGGATTATATTTTTGTTAATAAATTAATGTGCATTTTCATCTTCTGAACAATCCATGCAGGCAGCAATTTTTCAGTCTAGAAAAATAAAAAACTGTTTATATTGTGAAGGCTTTTTTATAAAGGGATGGTTATTAATAAAACCACCTAAATTGATGACTGATTTTATAATCACATCGGCAAAAAATTGACACCTATTTGTCTTAAGAGGTAATGTATTTCCATCTTGGGAAAAAATTAAAAGATTGGATTTTAATTTCCGGTTTTTCCCATATCAAAAGGTCTGTCTGGAAAAAAATACCTATCAGAGATGGCTGCGATTTTTATATTAGGGAAATTATTTCCTATAATAAAACAGGGGTAATCAGTATGTTTTAAGTCTAAAAGACAACGATTTTTTATATGGACCTAAAAAACATCGGTTTTTATGTAACTTTTTTCAATAATTTACGACTTTAAGGTTGAAAATATGTAGATATGACCACGATAACTTAGGTTTCTTGAAAAGAAAGACTATGATTTATGGAGCATTGAAAGGTCATTTTCAGGGATTTTTCAAGACATTTTTAAGAAACTATAATGAGTTGAAAAAAAAGCATAATTTCACTTACTCTTAAAAAAATTATTACTATATTGATAGGCGAATCGGTTGAGGGATATAATTGCTATGAATGAAGGTCGAATTTTCAGAAGATACTTTTACCTCTCGATGATTATGTCTGACTAAAAACGGGAAATCCCGATCCAGATCAATGAAAGATAAGCCTATTATGTATAGTGACGCTGAAATAGTTTTGCAGGTCCTTGAAGGGAATGTAAATTCCTTTGAGTCCCTTATGTCGAGATATAAGGACCTTGTTTTGAGGATTGTAAAAAAACATGTGCCCTATTCCGAAGTTGAAGAGTTGGCTCAAGAGACATTTATCAGGGTGTATCAGTCCTTGTCGGGTTTTAAGAGCAAGGGTGATTTTAAACAATGGCTCTCTTCTATTGCAGTAAGGACTTGTTACGATTATTGGAGGAAGGCATACAGGAATAAAGAAGTAACCATGAGTTCTCTTTCTGAAAGGCATCAGAAATGGCTGGAGGAAGTGGTATCGGATCAAATGGAGGCGCCCTTCCAGGAGAATGATGTTCAGAAAGAGGCGACAGAATTGCTTGATTGGGCAATGGGAAAATTAACGCCTGAAGACAGAATGGTCATGGAGTTGATATATCTTGAAGGTATGTCCGGCAAAGAGGCCTCAGACCTTTTGGGGTGGAGCGTGGCCAATATCAAGGTCAGGGCCTTTCGATCCAGAGCCAAACTTAAGAAACTTTTAAAGGAAAGACAATAAGGTAACGGAGGTGACCATGGTGTCCATTAATAAAGAACAATTTGCAAAGGTAATAAAGGCCCTGAGCGTTGCATATAAGGCTAAAGAAAAGGCGGAAGTCGGAGATATGTGGCAGTCAAGAGTTATGGGGCATGTTCTGAGTATGGGACCTATTTATTCTAAAACAGGCTATCTTGAACTTTTTCAGCAGTTCGTATGGAAGCTGACCCCTGTTACTTTTGTCCTGATAGGATTGCTCGGGGTGGCATTATTCAAGATGGACTTTTATTCGGATTATGAATTAACAAAGTCGTTTGTGAGTAACTCGTCAGATCTGGTCACCCTGGCGATGTACAGCGGGTCATGAGGTTATTGTATGAATAAGATAAAACTGATTTCCGGCGTATTGCTTGTATTTCTGGTAGGTGCGCTGGCTGGGTCTCTAGGGACCGGATATTATTATAAAAAACGGGTTGAAAAATTTGAGGCAGGAGGTCCGCCTGTACAGGAGAGGGTTCAAATAATATTAGGAAGATTCTCGAATGAACTCAACCTGACGGATGAACAACGAACCGAGTTTGAAAAGATTATTAAGGAGTCACAGGAAAAGAAGATAGCACTTGGCAATAAATTCCAGCCGGAGATAAAGCAGATTAATGATGATACCTTTACCTCTATAAAAAATAAATTGACTGATGAGCAGAAGACCAAACTGGACACCCTGATCAAGAGGATGGATAGTGTGCACGACAAGTTCCCCAGCGGTCAGCGTCAACAGCAAAGGACACCAGACCAGTCCCGACCTCAGCAGCAGGGAGGCCATGATCAGGGGAATCAGCAACAGGACAATCCGCAACAGGTTCCTCCCCAGGAGTCATCTGATCAACAAGTCCCTCCTCAAGGGACGCCCGGACAGGACCTGTTAAATGTAATCCCTGATTCGATTCCTCCGAAGGGGGGTGCTTCCAGGAATGGTTATATGAAACTTACAGGCGAGTTGAACGGGCTGCTCTCTTTATCTCAGGAACAGGAGAGAAAGGTCGAGCCCATAGTAGAAAAATTTAATAAGGATCAACAAGCGGTATATGAAAAATATAAAGAGGAAAAAAGGGATTCCAAGGCAGTTCAGACCGCTTTGCTAGAGACAGAAAATTCCTTTGAAAAGGACCTCTCCGGTATATTAACCAGAGAACAAATGGACAAATATCGAAAGTCAAAGGAGAGTGGGGCAATCAAGTTGATTCCTTCTGTTAAACCTTAAGAAAGATTTTTGTCCGACAGGGTTCAAAAATCTTGGATATTGGCATAACCTTTCTCTATCGCCGGGGCCCTTTTAAAATCAAAAGGGCTATCTTCTGGAGGGGCCGGCGCAAAAACGTACGACAGGTGGCATGATGTCACGGTTATAACCTTCGCTTAACAATAAGTCACTTAAAAATTTTCCTGAAACGTTTTTTTGGCATGTCTTTTATGTCATGGGATTGCTTTATGCTTTTTCATCTCATAAAGGGTTACGGCGTCCGAATATACGCCTTACAATTAAAGATCCGTCGCCCGGATGAAGCGGATAGCCGGCCCCATAAGGGAATAAGGATAGAGATTGGAGAAGGTCTGTTTTAAGACATATCAATTAATAGAAAGGGAGATCTTTCATGATTGTATTGAAACGTTTTTCTTATATTCTTCCGTTGGTGTTATCAATAATGGCAGCAGTCCCGGCCTTTTCCCAACCGCCGGGTGGAGGCGCTGATCAATCCCAGCTGGCGCAGAACAGCCAGGCGGGGCAACAGACGCCACAGGCGGGAGGACAGATGCAACAGGGGGCTGGTGGCCGGCAGGGTTTCGGGCAAGGCATGGGCCAGGGACAGCAATCTGAGCAGATGTGGAACACAATGAATCAAAGGTTAAAGCAGTTAATGGGCTCAACAGATGAGGAGTGGACGGTTATAGGGCCAAAGATATTAAAGGTCTATACGCTTATCTCTTCTCAAACAAGGGGTGTCCAGGTGAGGGCGCTTATGGACACCTCCAACCAGACCCGGGCTGGAAACAATCAGACATCTTCCAACGCATCAGGAGACAAGACATTGGAAGAACTCCAGACCCTGGTGACGAGCGAGGATGCCACAACCACACAAATAAAGAGCAAGATGAGCGAGGTCCGCGCGGCAAAGGAGAAGTCCAGACAGGAATTGTCAAAGGCACAGAAAGAGCTGAGGGAACTCCTTTCCCTTAAGCAGGAGGCAATCCTTATATCAGTAGGGCTACTTGAATAATAATTTTAAAGTCGAGTCGTTGAAGTATGATAGATCTTATTGAGAAGATGAGTCAAGAGGGCCTGCTGGATAAGAATAAGGCGGCCCTTGTCAGGCAGAGGATGACGGAAGGAGTGTGTCTTGAAAAGGCACTGCTTTCAGGCAATTCAATAACAGAGGAACAGGTCCTTCGCTTTATCTCCAGGGAACTGGATTACCCCTACATGGAGCTCAAGGGCTGCAATCCGTCAAAGGATTTTCTGTCCAGGTTTCCTGCCAAGATCCTTTTAAAACGGCAGATGCTCCCGCTGGAAAACGAAGACGGATCCCTGACCGTAGTCACAAGCATTGTATCAGACACATCCGGTTTAGATGAACTTCGTCTGGTAACCGGCATGGATTTTTTTCCTGCCCTTGCACCTTCAGGTGAGATCATGGATTGCATCAAGAGGTGCCTCGGTGTAGGCTCAGATACGGTCCAGTCCATGGTAACGGAGGTAGGAGACAACAGTCTTCAGATAATCCAGGAGATGGAAGATGACATGGACCTGGAGAAGGCTGCTGAAGGGGCATCCATCATAAGATTTGTGAACCAGATCCTCATAGAGGCTATTCAACTCAGGGCAACGGATGTGCATATTGAACCCTTTGAGAATGAGCTCCGAATCCGTTATCGAATCGACGGGGTGCTGAAAGAGGTATCCATACCCCCTGATGTAAGAAGGTTCCAGGCCGCCATTATCTCCCGCATCAAGATACTGAGTCACCTGGATATTGCAGAAAAACGCCTGCCCCAGGACGGAAGGATCAAGATCAAGATTGAGAATGTCGAGGTTGATGTGCGCGTTTCCGTTATCCCTATGCTTCATGGAGAGGCTATAGTCCTGAGGCTTTTGAGCCGGTCTTAAGTCCTCCTGGGCATGGAGGAACTGGGGATGGGAACGGAGGATTTCAAGATTTTTTCCCGGCTCCTGGATCTCCCTTACGGGATCATACTGGTAACCGGCCCTACCGGAAGCGGGAAGACAACAACCCTTTATGCGGCATTGTCTCAGATAAATGATGTGGAACGCAAGATTATAACGATTGAAGATCCTGTTGAATATCACCTCAGGGGCATAAATCAGATACAGGTCTCAACAAAGGCAGGTCTCACCTTTGCCAGCGGTCTTCGATCTATCCTTCGTCATGACCCTGATGTGATCCTTGTGGGAGAGATAAGAGACAAGGAGACGGCCGAGATAGCGGTTCAGGCGTCACTGACCGGTCACCTGGTGTTTTCAACCCTCCATACCAACGACGCCCCTGGCGCCCTGACGCGACTAGTGGATATGGGCATAGAGCCTTATCTTGTCGCCTCCACCCTTGAGGGGGTAGTGGCCCAGAGGCTTGTCCGCATAATATGTCCAGATTGTGCTGAGGAATATACGCCGGACAATCCTGAACGCATCAGGATGGAGCTGGGCGGATACATGCCGGAGAGACTGCTAAGGGGCAAAGGCTGCCCCAGATGCCAGGGCATGGGATATCTCGGGAGAAAGGGGATCTTCGAACAGATGGTAGTCACACGGGAACTGCGCCATGCAATAACAGAAGGGGTGTCCCATGCTACGATCAGGGATCTGGCACTTAAAAACGGGATGAAGACCTTAAGGGAGGACGGCCTCAGATATATAAAGGACGGGCGGACAACCATAACAGAACTCTTACGATTGACAAAGGACGAGAGGTTTAATGGAAACGGAAATTAAGAGACATTCGCGGAGATTTTTGTGCCGGATTACAGATACAATGCAATAGCTAAGGACGGCAAGGAGATCTCCGGTGTTATAAGCCTGACTACCAGGGAGGCGGTTATTGACAAGCTTATTGCCGATGGCCTGACACCTGCCCTTGTTGAAGAGGTAAAAGACAAGAGAGGATCGCGAAAGCTTCTTTTCCCAGGGGCAACTCGCGTCTCCAAGCCCGAGGTGGAGGCCTTTACGCTTGAACTGGCCAATCTCCTGTCGGCAGGGGTCCCCTTGAGCCGGTCGCTGGGGATACTGAGCAGGGAGGCCTCCACACCTGCGGCCAGGGCCCAGTGGTCCGCTATAAAAGACTCTGTCGCGGACGGGGCTTCCCTGGCGGATTCATTTGCACAGTGGCCTAAGACCTTTCCGCCTGTATATGTGGCCATGGTTCGTGCAGGAGAGACAGGGGGGTTCCTGGACCTGGTCCTCACACAGATCGCCAGTTTCCAGTCCCGTGAAAAAAAGCTTATAGGAAAGATAAAGGCTGCGACCGTCTATCCGGTAATACTGGCCGTTCTGGGGATCATGATCATGATATTCCTCATGACCTTTTTCATCCCGAGGTTCTCTTCTATTTTCAAGGAATTCGGCGGTGAATTGCCCATGCTCACGCGGATAATTGTAGCCATCAGCGGCTTTATCAGCGGATACTGGTTTGTTCTATTGATCTTTGCAGCGGCTGTATTTGTGGGTTTCAAACGGGCAATGGCAAAGGAGGAGGGACGAAGGGCCATGGAGGGTTTCATCCTTAAAATACCCATGGTGGGCACAATACTTGCCAGGTTCGCACTGGTCCGTTTTACCAGGATGCTCGGCACCCTGGTCGGGGCAAGCGTGCCGCTTGTGGCATCCTTAAGGGTGGCAAATGAGGCCATAGGGAATCAAATACTCTCAGATGCACTGGAGGAAACGGTCAAGAAGGTACAGAACGGGTCTTCCCTTTCCGCAGGAATGGCAGGGTGTCCCCAGCTCTTTCCCTCTTCAGTTGTAGAGATGGTATCTGTTGCAGAGGAGACAGGCAAGCTGGACTCTGAGCTGGTGCGGCTTTCCGGCGCCTATGAGGATGAACTGGATCGCAGGCTGACCATGCTTGTGGCGCAGGCTGAGCCGGCGCTTTTATTCATAATGGCTATATTAGTTGGAACGGTAATAATGGGCATGCTTCTGCCAATATTTAACCTGCAGGAGCTTATA
>Ga0153915_10006636_pt1 | contig 10863 bp, 7 predicted proteins | sample Opewatmetagenome_2_FD_107003 | JGI IMG/M metagenome (GOLD analysis project Ga0153915, IMG submission 107003) | Freshwater wetland microbial communities from Ohio, USA - Open water 3 Core 3 Depth 3 metaG | ecosystem: Environmental > Aquatic > Freshwater > Wetlands | place: USA: Ohio, Lake Erie...
ACCCTCTTAATATCCGGGCCGTAAGTTACAATAAAAAAGCACTCAGGTCTAATGACCCAAGTGCTTGATATTACAGCTGGTCGGGACGACTGGATTTGAACCAGCGGCCCTCTGAACCCCATTCAGATGCGCTACCAGACTGCGCTACGTCCCGATTTTTGAAGTGCCAATCATATAATAAAAGCAGGCTATGTCAAGATTAAAATCCGACAAAGAGGCGTTGGCAATTTTTATCGGTTATCTATGCACAAGGCAGTTTTCGGGCCTGCACAAAGACATGGGCAATAAACAGGGCCATTTAAAAATATAACCTATAATAACAAGGCATTGAGTGGTGGCATGCCCGATGCAGAGAAGATCTTGAATCAGTTGGTCTCCATCCGAAAACCCCTATTTTATGATGGAGGCTGTCAGCACTCAAGATTCAGATTTCGGCAAGAATCTTGTTAATCATTTAATACAAAAAATTTACACCACATATTACATGAGCCGCCCAGACTGCATAAGCAACCGAAATATAAAGATCATCACTTCCTATCTGACATCTCATACGGGAAATCCCGATAACCTGTTTCATGATCTCCCCTATCCCACAGAGAGATATCCCACACCCGAGGCCTTTTTCCTGAATGAGGATGAGTGGACAACCCTTGATAATTTTCATGCAGTACTCAGGAGGGCAAAAGAGCTCTCAGGAGAGGCATATTTTTATTTCAATTGCGGGTTGTCATCTGCAAACCTTCGCTCCTGGGGACGTTTTGAATATTTTACAAGGGTCTTTGCGAGCCCTGATGACGGGTTCATGAGGATCCCGTTTTTCAACAGCAATATAAACGATACAAAGGAGATAGAGGTAGTAATCCCTCCCACCTATGACAGGGCCACCGGCAAGATAAGGGTGGTCCTCAAGATCGAGTATCATGACGACATTGAAATAAACAGGGAGTTTATTGTCGACGCATACAGGAGGGGGCTGATCTCTTCAATACCCACGGTCTGGGGCCTCAATCCCGCAGATATAAGACAGCCCCTTTATCCCTATGACCCAGAGGTATTATTCCGGGAGGAGCCGGAGCTTTCATGCTATGGCCTGAATGCCAGGATGGAGGGAGACAGGCTGTTGATAACCGATCCCCTGGAGGGAAGTTCAAGGGTGGTGGGGAAAAAGGTTGTTCTTAAATCTGAGATCATAAACGGCAAAAGGCTCTTTCTGGGCAAATGGCTGGATGTTGCAGAGGCCTCAAAGGAGATATCAGGGGAAAGAAGAGAGGCAATACTTATCACCGAGACCATCCGCGGGGACGGACGCATACTCTTTCGTTCCGGCGAGATATTCAAGGCGCCCTATTTCATCCTGGAGATTGCCTATGACAGGATATCCCTTATAAATCGACTGACACAGGCCTTTCGGGTAGGAGACAGGCATCAGGTTGTATCAGAGAAATACCTGATTGATACTATCAACAGATTAAGGGAGACAATCAAGGCGAGAAACAGGGCCTATTATGCCCTTAAGCAGGCAAATGAGGAATTGAAAGACGCAAAGGAATGGGTCGTTGAATATAATAAGACACTCCAGCAGAGGGTGAACGAGAGGACCTCCGAACTAATCAAGGCCCAGGATGAACTGCTTGTATTGAACAGAGGCCTTGAGGAAAGGGTAAATAAACAGGTCGAGGAATTGAAGAGATACAATGACCTGCGGCGTTATCTCTCCCCCAAGCTTACAGAGAAGATATTGTCTGCCGGGTGTATCCCGGGCGCCCAGCCACAGAGGAAGATGATGACGGTCATGTTTTCAGACATCAGAAATTTTTCCTCACTGACGGACAGCCTTGAGCCGGAAGAGCTTTTTCATCTCCTTGACAGGTACCTGTCTGAGATGACGTCCCTCATCTACCGTTACGAGGGGACCCTGAATAAGATCATAGGCGACGGCATGCTTATATTTTTCGGCGACCCGATACCAATGGAAGATCATGCCCAGAGATCCGTCCTGATGGCGGTTGATATGCAGAAAAAGGTCCAGGAATTAAGGGGAGAATGGTTGCGTTACGGTTATGAACTGGGCATGGGCATAGGGATAAATACAGGCTATATGACGGTCGGAAATATAGGTTCGGATATGCACATGGATTACACGGTTATCGGCAACCAGGTGAATGTTGCCGCCCGTCTTGAGTCGCTGGCAAAACCGGGGCAGATCCTTGTAAGTCAGAGGACCTACAGCAGGGTGTGTGATGTCGTGGAGGCGGAAGAGATGGGGGAGGTCAGGGTGAAGGGCATACACACACCCGTGATTACCTACAATATTAAGGTCAGTCAAGGTTGAAACCGGTAGCGTTCTTTCTTCTGTAACTCTTTATGGATACCTAGAGACGGTGTCCTGTGAGGACGCACCCATCCAAATGACAATTCCTAAATATCTATCCAGCACGGCGGCCTTCCTTCGGCCAGGCCGGGCAAAATTTAACTTGCAATAGCATAAAAAATATCGGAAAAATGATTTAAAGTTTTTGTTGTCCGGTTTTATTGATGCAACAAATGAAAAATGCTTATGCAGTGACTGGGTCCTTAATGATGATATCACTACCGATAAAACCCGCTTTGACGCCCCCGATTTCCCTCATGCCCGAGGTATAATCCTATGAACCGGGACATTGCATTTGATGTTTTGGGCAACACGAGCGCCTTTTCCCTCATGGGTGAGAGCAGCGGATACATGGTCACGGTCAATGATCATTTATATCTGCTGGAATGCGGTTCTCCTATATTCCCATCCCTGGGATATAAAGGGATAGGCGACATCAAAGGGATCTTTGCATCCCATTCCCACGAGGACCATAAAAGGTGGTTTACGGATCTTGTCCTCTTTACCTTTTACAACCCCCTCCTGAAACATAAACTCAAGCTCATTTCATCCGAGGTGGTTCTTGAAGAATTTTCCAAGAATTCCAAGGCCGCCCTTGAGAGGTCTCTTTCCACTGATTCCATGAGGATAGTGGATATACCCTATGAGATAATGGTGGAGGAGAGGATTATCGGGCCGAGGAGCAAGTACTTTGTCAATCTGAAGACCGTTAGGGGAGGCTACAGGTACAGGGTTGAAGACAGGCATGGAAACGGGATAGGCCCTGAAAAGGCGAAGATATTTATTAATCCGGCGGCCAACAGGCCGCGCCTTCTTTTCAAGGATGATGAGAGCGGGGAGTGGGTTGAACCCGAGAGTTACTACCCTTTCAGTTCCACTGTCTTTTATGAAGAGGATCGCAACACCTTTCACGATGCGGCGGCAGGGCTTACGGTTGAGGCAGTAAAATCCTCTGCCTGGCATGGAGTGCCTACCGTAGCCTTCAAGTTTATGACAAAGGATAATTCCCTGTTTTTCAGCGCGGACACGGTCTGGAAGCCATCCCTCTGGAAGAAGCTGTATGAAACCCGCAGGCCCCAGAAGTTTGACGTCATCAAGAAAAGGGATTTTGAAAGAGGTTCAATCATCTACGGCGATATAAATGATTTTATCGAAAGGACGTGGAGCAAGGAGCGGTATGACAGGGCCATTGCCGCCTATGAAGGTTCGGTGATTGTCCATGATGTGGCCAGGAAGAACAGCATTGTCCACACCGATTACGAGGATATAGCCCGTGCGCCTTTTGATAACCTTGTCCTGACACACAGCCCGGACAACCTCACATCCATAAAGCCCATACTCAGTTCCGGCAAGAGGATTGTATTGAGAGACGGAAAGGTCTTTGAATCGGTCAGGGATGTGCTGTTCCCTTTTGACGCCGATGTCTATATCAGACATTTTTCATGCAATATGGTAGGGTATATCTCGGAAAAGGGCAGCTATAAGATCATCGAAAAGGACGGGCTGCTGGGGGCGGTTGATGTGGACAGCCCCGGGGATGGGATCATGAGGGTCGACCTTTATCAGGATATCAGGGGTGAATATTTTCCCGTACTCACGAGGGCCGATAAATATTATCGGGTCCGGCCAGACGGTAAGGTGGAGGCGGTTACCTGCGGCGCTGATTCCAGCGCAGGCAGGGTAGTTGAAAACATGAGACCCAAACTTATGAAACGATAAATTAAATTCAAAGAGGAGTGATTGAGATGGCCGCCTTAAAAAAATATGCTTGCAAACTGTTATTCATTACCATCCTTATGATAATTATGTCTTCCTGTTCCACGGTCCCCATGCTTCATGTCAACTACAGGACCCCTGATATAACCGACCAACTTAAGGGGAAAAGGGTCTTCCTGGATGTAAGGGACGTCAGGTCTGACAAGGAGATGATGGGCAGCGGTGCAAAAGAGGATTTTGCGAATATATCGGAAACCATCTCCCTGTCAGTAGCAGAAGGAAACGATAAGGGCTTTAAGGTCGGGATATTCACAGTTACCGACCTGATGAAGGAGGTCTTCAAGGAAAGGATGAAGGGCCTGGGCCTGGATGTGGTCACCGATATAAGCAGCAGGGGGCAGGAACCGACGGTCATTGTAGATATTCAGACCTTTAAACTTGATAAGATCACGGGAACTGTCAAGAGGACATGGACTGCCAAGATGGCCTATAGTGTTGAGATATCGGGAAATGGAAAGACCCTTGCAAGCAACAGGATCAGCGGTGAGAGTGAGAAATTAAAGATACTCTCCAGAAAAGAGGCAGACTCTCTTATGAGCGATCTTGTCACCGACCTTGTAAACCGCCTGAATGTCGAGGCACTGTTTAAAGAGGCCGGCATCATTTAGACAGCAGATATGACCAGAAAATATCCGAATCCGTGCAGCCCTTGAAAGATAGGAAATATAATCCGCCATGATCCAACTTTCAATTATTAAACAGGTAAAATTTGGCAAATAAATATAGCCAAAACCTTTTAATCGGAGATCCGACGGATCGTCCCTATCTCTGCGAAATGAAAATTAAAATCAGTAATTGACACATACTGGCGATTCCCCTATACTCCCCAAGCATTACAGGCCGGATTCTGGTCTTAACTATTTTAAAGATCAAGGAGAACAACTCATGAAGGAAATCGTAATAGTAAGCGCCGTCCGCACACCCCTGGGGGGCTTTAACGGGTCATTGGGGGATATCCCGGCTACAAAGCTGGGGGCATTGGTTATCGACGAGGCCGTGAAACGGGCGGGCATAGGCAAAGAGACGGTAAACGAGGTCATTATGGGTATGGTTCTCCCCTGCGGTTACGGACAGAATCCTGCCAAGCAGGCAGCAGTAATGGCAAATATGCCCTGGGAGGCGGAGAGCATTACAGTAAACAAGGTCTGCGGTTCGGGATTGAAGGCGGTCATGCTTGCGGCACAGGCCATCCAGGCAGGGGATGCAGAGGTGGTCGTGGCCGGGGGGATGGAGAACATGAGCTACGCCCCCTATTATCTGGAAAAGGCGCGAAACGGATACAGGATGTTTGACGCAAAGGTCATCGACCATATGGTCCATGACGGCCTCTGGGATGTTGTAAACGATTTTCATATGGGCATCTCCAATGAGCTTTGCTCCGAGAAATACAATGTGAGCAGGGAGGACCAGGACAGGTATGCGGCAGAGTCCTACAGAAGGGCCATGAACGCAATAACGTCAGGCAGATTCAAGGAAGAGATCATGCCTGTTGAGATACCCCAGAAAAAGGGCGCGCCAAAGATATTTGATCAGGACGAATGCCCGAGGGACACGGACTATGACTCCCTGGCCAAGATGAAAGGGGCATTTCAGAAGGACGGAAAAGGCACCGCAGGCAATGCCTCTGTTATAAGCGACGGGGCGGCAGCCGTTGTCGTAATGTCCAGGGAAAAGGCCGATCAGCTGGGCTGCAAGGTCCTGGCGACTGTCGGGGCCCAGGCATCCTACGGCATAGACATGAAGTATGTCCTTGTCGCTCCCATATGGGCGATCCCCAAGTGCCTCAAGAAGGAGGGGATCAATAAGGAGGAGGTGGATCTCTTCGAGATCAATGAGGCATTCAGCGGCTCCACGGTGGCAGTGCTCAATGAACTGGGGCTAGATCCGGCAAAGGTGAATGTAAACGGCGGTGCAGTGGCATTAGGCCATCCCATAGGCGCAAGCGGGTGCAGGGTACTGGTAACCCTTATACATGAGATGATAAAACAGGATAAAAAGATCGGCCTGGCCTCCCTGTGTCTGGGGGGCGGTGAGGCGGTTGCGATGGTGGTGAAGAGGTAGACATCCTGTTGCCGTTAAAAAATATCAAAGAGTAATATATCTGCCTTATCCATAAAGGCGCGGGGGCGCAGATGGCAAGGCGGATTTGATTTTTAACAGACAAGTTAAGAAAAGGAGAAAGATATGGAGATAAAGACCTTCGGTGTAATCGGGGCGGGACAGATGGGAAACGGGATTGCCCAGGTAGCTGCGATGAGCGGTGTAAACGTTATAATGAATGATATCGCACCGCAGTTTGTTGAAAAGGGGATACAGACTATTACAAAAAATCTCGATAAAAATGTCGAAAAGGGCAAGATGTCCAAAGAGGAAAGGGATGCAATAGTATCCAGGATCAAGGGCAGTGTGGAATTGAAGGACATGGCCTCCGCGGATTTTGTGGTAGAGGCGGCAGTCGAGAGGCAGGACCTGAAGTTTCAGATATTCAAAAACCTTGATGGGATATGCAGGCCGGATGTTATCCTTGCAACAAATACGTCATCCATCCCCATAGGCAGGATCGCATCACAGACCAAGAGACCCGACAAGGTAATAGGCATGCATTTTATGAACCCGGTCCCTGTAATGAAACTGGTTGAGGTGATCAGGGGCCTTGCCACATCAGAAGAGACCTTCAAGACCACCTGGGATCTGTCCGTGAAATTCGGAAAGACCCCAGCCCTTGCCAATGATTTCCCGGGTTTTATCGCCAACAGGATACTGATGCCCATGATAAATGAGGCGATCTACTGCCTGTATCACAGCGTCGGAACCAAGGAGGATATTGATACCGTTATGAAGCTTGGCGCCAATCACCCCATGGGACCCCTGGCCCTCGCAGACCTTATTGGCCTTGATACATGCCTTGCAATTATGGAAACACTGTATGACGGGTTCAAGGATTCCAAATACAGGCCCTGCCCGCTCCTGAGAAAATATGTGGAGGCCGGATGGCTGGGCAAAAAGACCGGAAGGGGCTTTTACGAGTACAAGTAAGCATAAATTATGGACCTATTCTTATCTAAAAAGCATACAATCGTAAGAAGATCTGTCAGGGCGTTCTGTGAGAGAGAATTAAAACCGATTGCCCATGAACTGGACCTGGAGGCCCGTTTCCCCTGGGAGATAGTCGACAAGATGGGCAAGCTGGGATACTTCGGTATCCAGGCCCCGGCGGCCCTTGGCGGGGCTGCCATGGATACGATCAGCTACTGCATAATCATCGAGGAGATATCGCGGGCGTGTTCAGGGCTTGGTCTCTGTGTTACGGTCCATAACAGCGTGGCCGTGTTTCCCCTGGTTACCTTCGGCTCCGAAGAACAGAAACAGAAATGGGTGCCCCCACTGGCAAGGGGGGAGAAGATAGGGGCCTTTTGTCTGACCGAGCCGAATATCGGTTCTGACGCCTCCGGTGTGGAATCAACGGCAGTGCGCGACGGCGATCACTATATCGTTAACGCCAACAAGGTCCTGATAACCAACGGCGGCGTGGCAGACACATGCCTGATCTTTGTCAAGACAGACAGGGCCGCGGGGGCCAGGGGGCTCAGCGTGATTGTGGTGGAAAGGGGGATGCCGGGTTTTGAGGTAGGCGATCTTGAAGACCTTTCCGGCAACCGCGCCAATCCGGTATCTTCAATAAGGTTGACTGATTGCCGCGTGCCAGCGGCCAATCTCCTGGGGAAAGAGGGCACCGGCATGAAGATAGGTCTTGTCGCCCTTGATACAGGCAGGATAGGGATAGCAGCCCAGGCACTGGGGATTGCACAGGCGGCCATGGAAGAGGCGGTGAGATACTCCAACCAGCGGCACCAGTTCGGCGTCCCAATATCAAGGCACGAGGCCATCCAGATGATGATCGCGGACATGGCGACCCAGATCGATGCCGCGCGTCTGCTCATCTACAGGGCGGCGGCTTTAAGAGACAGGAGGCGCCCCTTTTCCAGCGAGGCGGCCATGGCCAAGCTATTTGCATCAGAGATGGCAACCAGGGTAACGGATATGGCGATCCAGATCCACGGAGGTTATGGATATTCAAAGTCCTACCCGGTGGAACGTTTTTACAGGGACGCAAGGGTTACCCGCATATATGAAGGGACATCGGAGATCCATCGGATAGTCATCGCAAGGGCCGTCAGTGAGCAGTATAAGTAAGGCCCAGGGCAGAGGGCCAAAGGATGTTTGGCTCAAGTGGTAAGGCGTGAGGGGTAAAGGGTAAGGGGATAAAACCATTATTGACTTTACGATTTACTACTCACTCGCGTTTTCATCCCATGCGACTTGTGCCCGGTAATTTAAAAGAAGAACCTATTTAACCCAATAAATATTTTGGAATAAATATTATGAGCTTGAATATCGTCATATGCATAAAATCGGTTGTCCTGGAGGCCCCTGAAGGACGGGTGATCCGCCTCCCTGAAACAACCGGCCTGAATCCCTTTGACCGTCCGGCAATAGAGATGGGGCTTCGCATGAGGGAAAAGGCGGGCGGAAAGATCACCGCCATCTCCATGGGGCCTGAATCAAGCTCCTTTGCCCTGTACGAGGCATTGAGCATGGGGGTGGACAGGGCAGTCCTGGTTTCAGATCCGGCCCTTGCCGGCTCGGACACCCTGGCTACTGCCAGGGCATTGTCAGCCGCCATAGAGATGATAAAGCCCTTTGACCTTGTGATATTCGGGGCGAGGAGTTCCGATAGCGATACAGGTCAGGTAGGACCACAGACCGCAGTCCAACTCAATCTCCCCTTTGTGACAGGCGTATTTGACATCCACCTGAAGGAGACGGGCATAGCAGCGGAACGGGGTGTGGATGAATTTCTTGAGACCTTTTCTATCTCCCTCCCCGCAGCCCTGGCCGTGCACCCCACTGCCGTTCAACCTCGCGATATAAGGCTGTCGGGGATAGAGAACGCCTTCGGCGCTGAGGCCTTTGAGAGGATAAGCCTCAAGGACCTTAATCTCCCAAAAGAGAGAGTCGGAGAAAAAGGATCCCCCACAAAGGTTGTATCCTTGAACCGGGTCGCCAGGAATAAGAAATGTGAATTTATTGCAGGTTCGGTGGAAGAACAGGCTGATGAGCTTGTCCGCAGGCTGAGGGATGCCGGTTATCTAGAATAGGTAAAGGAAGTCGCATTGATGAAGAATAGAGACAATAAAGACATCTGGGTTTACATCGACGTGAGGAATCAGAGGCACCTCGGCCTCAGCCTCAGGGCGCTTGCCGCTGCAAGGCAGCTTGCCTCACAGTCAGAGGGAAAGGCGATAGCCATACTGCCGGCAGGGAAAAATCCGGTTGTCAGTACAGATAATGCCGTTGAGATGCTCCTGTCAAAGGGCGCAGACGAGGTGTATCTCCTTGAACATGATAAACTTGGCCCACCCAGGGCGGATTTACATGCCCAGGCCCTTAATCACCTGATTCAGAAACGATCCCCCAGGGCCTTTCTCTTCAGCCTTACGGATTTCGGCAGGGAGATAGCGGCCAGGTGCGCATCCGTTATCAATGCAGGTGTTATTGCAGATTGCGTCAGGCTTTCCATAGAAGGAGACAATATCGTCGCCGACTCTCCATCATGGGGCGGCGAGATCATGGCGCGTCTGACCTATTCGGATAACGATGTTACCTGTTTTGCCACCATACAGCCCCATGCCTATCAGGAGGTTGATGTCAGGGGGCTTCCGGGCTCTGTTGAAAAGATTCCGATAGATGACATTATATTTTCGGATCTGATCAATCTCCTCTCTTCATCCGAAAAGGCCCCTGAACACTGCGGCCTGGAAGAGGCCGAGGTCGTTGTTGTAGGCGGGGCAGGGGTCATAAACAGTGAAGGCTTCGGCATGGTGCGGAGTCTTGCCGCAGCCTTAGGCGGAGAGGTAGGCGCTACACGTCCGCCAGTCATCAATCACTGGGCTGATGAGGCAAGGCTTATAGGTCAGACCGGCAAGAGCGTGACACCAGAGCTCCTTATATCTGTAGGGACGTCAGGGGCGGTACAGTATACGGCAGGGATAAAGGAGTCAAAACGTATTATAGCCATAAATCGCGACCCTGATTCGCCTGTATTCAATATAGCGGACATAGGCATAGTGGCGGATTCCAAAAGGATACTGCCCCTCCTGATGACACGTATAAAAAGGGCATTGATGCGGGATATAGCGGATGTCCTGGGCGGATCAGGGAAGGCAGAGAATGGATTCGGAGAGAAGGTCAGGCGGTTGAGGGAGTCTCATGGATGGTCAATAGATGATCTTGCCGGTCATACCGGCCAGACGGCTGAATTGATACAGGAGGCCGAGGCCGGAAGGGTCATCCCTTCAGTGAGTTTCCTGCTGAGCATATCAAAGGCCCTTGATGTGGACCCGGGGACCTTTCTGAAGGATGAAGAAAAAAACGCTATTCAGGACCAGCGGGCCCAGGCCTTCTCCATAAGAAACAGGGACTACGCCTATCAGACCCTGACGCCCGGGGCGGAAAATCAGCACCTGAGAGGTTTTCTCATAACCATAGAGCCAAGGCAGGCGCATAAATCCATAGCATATAAACATGAAGGTGAAGAGTTTATTTATGTACTGGCAGGGGATCTTGAGGTCACGCTGGGAACTAAAGTCAGCCAGTTCAAGGCCGGCGAATGCGTCCACTTCAATTCCGAGACACCTCATAAATTGAAAAATATC
>Ga0153915_10006637_pt1 | contig 10861 bp, 13 predicted proteins | sample Opewatmetagenome_2_FD_107003 | JGI IMG/M metagenome (GOLD analysis project Ga0153915, IMG submission 107003) | Freshwater wetland microbial communities from Ohio, USA - Open water 3 Core 3 Depth 3 metaG | ecosystem: Environmental > Aquatic > Freshwater > Wetlands | place: USA: Ohio, Lake Erie...
AAACTCGTCGGAAACGAGATCGTCGGATACCTCCTTGCCGAGGATGGAGCGACGAAAGAATTCTCTCGAACAAGCCCCTCGGATGTCAGCATTGTGCCAATGACTGTCGACGGTAGGAAAGCCTTCGGGAATTACCTCACTCTAGTCAACAGTCGCGATTGCTTCCTGGGGCACGCTGCGTACCTGTTGGATGCGGAGGGGTACGAGTTCAACTTCGGGCAGGTGTACCTGGGCGCTCTGGCCACGAATGCTATCGATCTCTGGTGGAGAAGTTCGTTCCTCGCACACCTGGCCGGGAAGCGGGAGCTCGGTCCCGGGGAGATAAGGGAGGGCATCATCTTCTTCGACATGGACCTCCTGGACCTGCCCACGATTGGGGCGTTCATCTGAGGCCCCTCCTGGAACCTGCATCTCCCCCACTATCCGATTTTCGTTCCGTTCGAATCCGCGACATCGAAAGCGTTATCAATGCGAAAAGAATGTAGGGATTTCGAATTTTATCGGGGGATCAGGTTGGCCGAGAAGCAAGTCGCAGTGAGTCTAGACAAGAACGACAAGACCATATTGAAAATGCTTCAAGAGGACTGCAATATCAGCCTCAAGAAGATCGGAGAGAAGACGGGGCTCTCCTCATCGACCGTGCACTACAGGGTAAACAGGCTCATCGAGGAGGGCGTCATCACAGGCTTCAAGGCGACCGTAGACCCCCTGAAAGTCGGGAAGGAAATGCTCGCACTCTCCCTCGTGACCGGGAGGTACGGGCCGGACTATTCGAAGAAGATCGGAGAGAAGATCGCCAAGATACCGGGCGTTTGGGCCGTGTACTTCCTTCTTGGGAACATCGACTTTGCCGTTCTTCTCAGGGCGTCCGCTAGGGAGGAGCTCAAGGAGATCGTCGACGCGTTCATCAAGATCGAGGAGGTCGAGCGGAGCAACACATACCTCATCCTCGAGAGGCTCAAGGAAGACACGACGGTCCAGTTGTGAACATCCAAACGTGGTCATGGCCAGTGTCGGGAAAACTCCGGAGAGTAGAGCCGTAAACCTTTAAATACGGTACCTGTCATGTAGCAATCAGGTGACTTTATTGATGAAACCCCTGGCTGTTCTTAACAAGTCCATCAACCAGCAGGTCATCGTTGAGCTGAAGGGCAAGAGGGGGTACCGTGGAGTACTCGACGGATACGATCCGCACATGAACTTGGTGCTCAAGAACGCTGAGGAAACCTACGAGGGCCAGGTGGTCCGGAAGATCGAACAGACGATCGTCCGCGGAGACAATGTCATTTACATATCACCTTGAGGTAGGGTCGGATGACGAAGGGCACACCGTCGATGGGCAAGCGCAGCTCAAAGAAGACGCACATCATCTGCAGGCGCTGTGGCAAGAGAGCGTATCACGTGAGGCACAAGGTGTGCGCGTCCTGCGGCTTCGGAGCGACTGCGAAGCTCAGGCACTACAATTGGGCGAAGCAACACTGATGAAACCACTTCTCGGGGCATGGGGGGTAACGGGCAGTGTACTCTGAGCACCCGCAGGATGAGTGCGGCGTATTCGCAATCGCCTCGATTGCCAACGTTTCTGTCGACATCTTCTACGCGCTAAGGGTTCTCCAACACCGAGGCCAGGAGTCCGCGGGCATCGCGGTCTACAACAACGGCATCAAAGCGGTTAAGGGCATGGGGCTCGCGCACACGGCCCTCAAGATGGAGGATGTCCAGAACCTGAAGGGGGAGCTCGGGATAGGCCATGTCAGGTACTCCACGCTCGGCACGTCGAGTATTGAGAACGCCCAGCCGATCGTGGTGTCAACGAACTTTGGTGACATAGCGCTCGCGCACAACGGGGAGATTGTGAATGCCGAGAAGATCATGGACGACCTGAAGAAGAAAGGGTGGGCGTTCATCAGCTCCTCAGATTCCGAGATTGCCGTCAGACTGCTCGCAAATGACATCACGAACACCGGCGACCCGGTCAAGTCCCTCAAGAACCTCATGGGAATGCTCCAAGGATCCTACTCAATGACCGTAATGATAGCCAACAGGGTCTTCGCGATCAGGGACCCACTCGCAATCCGCCCGCTCTGCGTTGGCAGGACGAAAACTGGATACGCTGCAGCATCAGAGAGCGTAGCTTTCGACAGCCTCGGAGGTGAGTTCATCAGGGATGTCGAACCCGGAGAGATAGTCGAGCTTCTCCCGGGGGAAATAAGATCCATCAAGACAGGACTCACCAAGGGCAAGGCCCACTGCATGTTCGAGTGGGTCTACATAGCAAGGGCCGACTCGTGTTTGGACGGGCAGCTCGTGTACGAGGTCAGGCGCAGGATTGGCCAGCGCCTCGCCAAAGAGCAGCCGGTCGAGGCAGATGTCGTGGTCCCAATTCCCGACTCCGGCAGGTCACATGCAATCGGCTACTCGGAGGTTTCCGGAATAAGATACTCTGAGGGGCTCATGAAGAACAGGTATGTCGAACGTACCTTCATCATGCCCGAGCAGTCAGAGCGGGTCAGGAGTGTTATGCTCAAGCTGAACCCGTTGAAAAGTATCATCAAGGACAAGAGAGTCGTCCTCGTGGACGACTCGATCGTTCGAGGCACCACCATCCGGCAGATTGTGCAAATCGTCAGGAACGCCGGTGCGAAAGAAGTCCATGTGAGAATCGGCTCTCCGCCGATCAGGTCCCCATGTTACTTCGGAATCGACATGAAGACGAGGGAACAGTTCGCCGCAACCGGCAGGACCATCGAGGAGATTGGGAAGATGATCACCGCCGACAGTCTCGGATACATTTCGGTTGAAGGTCTCGTCGAAGCGATTGGCCACCCATCGTCAGACCTGTGCCTCGGATGCCTCACAGAGGAATACCCGCTGCCGGTCCCAGGAGAGAAGGTCAGATATCAGAAGAAGCTGGATTCCTTCGCCTGATGATTTCGCGAAGGTTTAACTAGGGCTACTTTGTTCATCGCAGGCTGACATGGGCCGGTAGATCAGCGGCAGATCGCCCGCTTGGCATGCGGGAGGTCGCGAGTTCAAATCTCGCCCGGTCCACTGGCTTCTTCTCTGAAGAGCCCGTTCGTAGCTCGGGTATTCTGGTGCCAGGCAACTATTAAGATTAGAGACCTCGATTCCTCGACGAAACCATGACAGAACCTGTCGGGAAATCCAGACCCGCCGCCATCCATGTGTTGATTGCCCTTGGGATACTCCTAGCTTTCCTGGGATTCTTCAGTGGAATGTCGTTTCTCACTGACCCTTCGGGAGGGTCTCATGGGATGGATACAACAATACTCGAGGGCACTCCGATCGGAGACTTCACCCTTGTTGGACTCTTCTTCGTCATTGCTTACGGGATTTTGCCAGTCCTCTCAATCTACGGTCTCTGGAAGCTTCCGAGATGGCGCTGGACGGATGTCATCAACAAATGGACCGGGCAGAACTGGGCCTGGTCGGTGACCGTCGCCATAGGAGTTATCTTGATAGCGTGGATCATAGTGGAGGTTGCGCTCATCGGTTCCCCGGACGGTTTCCCCCGATTCCTTCAGGTAATGATGGCTCTATTCGGGGTCGTCATGCTTGGGCTGGCCATGTTGCCCAGCGTGAGAAAGTTCATGAAGCTTGTGGACTAGTCGAATCAACGAGTTGCCTACGATGAGGGATTGACTATGAAGATCGAGTATTATCACGCTTCGGAGTTCGGTAACGGAGCGAAAGTCGCAGAGGAATTCAAAAGGATCATGGCAACTAAGGGGATTTCGGTCAACATACACCACGTGCGGGACGCGAAGCCCAAAGAAGTCCCGATGGCGGACTTGTACTTGTTCAGCTCGCCGGGCCGATTTGGCAAGCCAATCGGGGACATGCGCCATTTCTTGAAGAAGATCAGTCTGCCTCCCGGGTCTCGCTATGCGATTCTGGCCACAGAACTGAATCCGCAGCCAGACAAGAACACCGGGAAGATGCCGACTGAGGAAGAGCTGGGAAAGTGTCAGCAAGTCATTCCGAGAATGAACGAGACTCTCCAGGCCAAAGGTTTGACGAAGGTTGCCGATGGCAAGATCTACGTCATCGGCATCAAGGGACCGCTTGAAGAGGGATGGCAGGGCAAGGTAGAGGAGTTCACGGCGGCAATTCTCAGATCACCCTGAGTCTATCAATGAAAGAAAGGATTTGGGACGCCATGGTGCAATTCGGCTTTGATTGAGCTGAAGGTCTAGATGTCTGGCTCGGACGAATTCAAGGCTCGCCTGTCCACACTCAAACATAACCAGACAAATATTATTTCGATTCAATTAAATCGTTTTTGTCCGAATTGATTTTTCGGGCCCCATGCCCGGTCTATCTCCTCCCGCATCAAGGTCTCCGATTTTCGGCAGTACTAGGTTTCCGTGAGAGCGCCATCGCTCCACCAACTATGCCTATGATAAAGCCTATTATGAATCCTCCACCCGTGACCACGCTAGGTATCGAGAGCACGATTATCATGATACCCCACGCTCTCTTGTGTGCAGGTTTACTGCGCAACATTATCGCTCCAAGCACGACCAGGGCGCCACATATCAGCCCGACAACCGCAACAGTGTACAGGACCGCCGGGTCATTGCCCGACGATCCTGGTAGCGTGGGGAATATCCCAGGAGACCAGGTCGCTGCCGCAGCCACAGCAGCTGCATTCATCAAGATGAGAATCCCCGCTATCAAAGACAGAACAAAAGCTCTAGTCTGTTTCTCACTTGCGCTCATTGATTCTCACGTCGCATCGAGTCCACTTTTCAAATCAAAGTACATATTATATAAAACAATAGTGCACCGTCTGTTGATTCCGACTGTTTGCTGCTGTTTCTCTTTGCGATGGTATTGAGATCAGAGGAAGATCGTCTGGCTCCTGCCGGAGTCAAATCCCGGCATCACGACTTCTTTCTAGGAAAAGACCAAAGGGGAGGAAAGGCGATGCTGCACTTGGAGGAGTTGTTCTGGTAGACGTGCAACAGTTGTTGGACGGTGCAGTGAGCCTGGCGGTTATTGCTGGCGCCGTCTTCGCAGTAATTCAGCTGCGAGATATCAAGAAGGATAGACGACTGGGAATAGTGATTGAAGCTGGTATGCGTTTGACATCAAGAGAGTTTGAGGAAGCGGTCTGGAAGCTCTGGCGGACCGACGCAACTGATGCCAAAGAGTTGGAGGAGAAGGTGGGACTTGTAGAGCTTAGTATGATAACGGATTTCTATTCGGGTATGGCGAACCTCAGTCAGGTAGGCGTAGTCGACAAGAAGACACTAACTTCATTTGTCGCGTTCAGCCCAGTGTGGAACAAAGTCAAACCGTTTGTTCTTGCTCAGAGAGCGGCCACAGGTCTAAACTTATGGGCCGACCTGGAGAAGATGGCCCAATTCGAGAAGACGGAGGGGCTCTTCCCGGTGGCTAGGTGAAGCACCCTCGGAGGCGCAGCAATGAGCTACTCGACCGTATGCGGTGTTGTCAAGCCCGGATTCGAAGCTGTACGGAAGACCTTCGCCGAGAACTTCGAACGCAGAAATGAACTCGGGGCAGCCTGCTGCATCTACTTCCGTGGCGAGAAGGTCGTTGATCTCTGGGGTGGAGTCCGAGACATAACGACCGGCGAGCCGTGGGAGGAGGACACGATGGTTTTGGTCGCTTCCACTACGAAGGGCCTCGCAGGTCTCGTGATGGCGCTTGCACACTCGCGAGGCATGATTGATTATGACGAGCGAGTGAGCACGTACTGGCCGCAGTTCGCCCAACAAGGCAAGAAAGGAATCACAATCCGGCAGCTGCTGGCACATCAGGCGGGGCTGTACGCTTTGGACCAGCGGCTTGATGCAGAGACTCTCGCGGACCTCGACCGGCTTGCGGGCGTGCTCGCAGAGCAGAAGCCAGCGTGGGAACCTGGCTCGCGTCAGGCATATCACGCGATCACAATTGGGTTCTACGAAGGCGAAATCCTGCGCCGGGTTGACCCGAAGCACAGAACCTTGGGACAGTTCTTCCAGGATGAGATTGCTACTCCCCTCGGCCTCGAATTCTACATCCGATTGCCAAAAGAGATTCCCAATACAAAGCTTGCTCCCCTTGTGAGGTTCACCATGGCTGATGCGCTTTCGGGCATATTCGTAACTCCATTGTTCGTGCTGTCAACGATGACCTCGCGTTCGCGAGTCCGTCGAGCACTTCTGGGGTCGGAGTTGCCGACTGAAGCAAGCAAAGGCCGCATCTACGCTCGGGATCTCGAGGTGCCAGCGGGAGGGGGAGTGGGGACGGCAAGAGGCATAGCCAAGGCATATAGCGTATTTGCGACCGGCGGAGAGGAGCTCGGGTTGCGAGACGAAACACTCCGTGAGCTGATGGCACCGGCGCACCCGTCGAGACACGGATTCTACGATGAATGCCTCAAGACCGAGACTAGATTCTCGCTCGGATTCTCAAAGTTAGGCGAAACGAACGAGTTGTTTGGAGATTCAAGTTCCTTCGGGGCCCTGGGTTCAGGCGGATCGTGCGGTTATGCCGATCCACACAACAGGATAGGCTACGCCTACATCATGAACCGGATGAAGGCCCGTCTTGTAGACCCAAGGGACGAAGCTCTGCGCAGGGCGATGTACAGGTCAATACAGAATAAGTGAAGAGGTTTGAGTCCTAGAGCATTTCCCCTCTGATTGAACCTGGGCCCTCGACCTGCTGGCTGCTATATGGTACGGTTCCCACCGGGCCCACTACCAGGTCTTTACCCCGTCTTGTTGAAATAGGAAGAAGAATGTCTGGCCAATGCCGGGTTCAAGTCCCTGCAGCCGCACTCACTGCTTCGGGACGCTCAGGAGAGGGAAAGGGTTTGGCGACGCTCTGGTGCAATTCGGCTGTAGATTGAACCGATCACGTCGACATCTGGCTGAACGAGTTCAAGGCTCGCCCGGCCCAATGGCCTTTTCTCGGAAAAGGACATAGGGGAGGAGTCTCAACCTTCTACCGGAATTTGGGCCGCGAAAGCCTCCACCTTCTTCTCCCAGCCCTCTTCTAGTGGCCCCTTGAGGGTGTTTGGATTCACTAGGACCTTCCCTTCTGCGACCTTCTTCATGCCTTTCGCTTGGAGGAGCTCATTCATTATCGGTATGACGCGCTGAAACTTTGCGAGTTCCTCCTCAGCGGGCATCTTGCCGGTCTTCTTGTCAGGCACGGGAGCAGACTCAGTCGTCAAGATGGCATACCTGGCTCCCTGAGGCAGCCTCGCCTTCTTCAGAAACCTGCGCATGCTACTTATCGGCTTGCCATATCGACCAGGCGAGCTGAAGACGTACAGATCTGCCGGCATGATTTCCTTCGGCCGCGCATCTCGGATGTGGTGCACGTTCACCATGACCCCTTTGGTAGCCATCAGTTTCTTGAACTCCTCAGCAGCCATTGCACCGTTGCCGAACTTCGAAGCGTGGAAGTATTCAATCTTCATGCTGGCTAGAATCGCGATTCCTTGTTATGAGTTTTTCCGAGATTTGGGGTGAACTCATAGGCGATTGCTTAAGAGATGGTGTCAGTAAGGAAAAAGATTTAGATATGCGTGCAATGTCGTTCCGGGGAAAACAGGATGAAAGTGCTTGTAGCATACATGACGTCGACCGGTAACACAAAGAAGATCGCTGATGCCATCTATGGTGAGATAGACTGCGAGAAGGAGATCAAGCCGATAGGTGAAGTCCAAGACGTCGGTTCATATGACCTGGCGTTCCTTGGTTTCCCGACTCACGGCTACGGTCCGGACAAGAAGACCCAGAAAATCCTTGGAGACCTCTGCGCGATGGACAGAAAGGTGGCTTTATTCGTGACCCACGGAGCTCCAGAGAGCGAGCCCGAGGTCCCGCAGTGGATGGAGAAGTTCAAGGACGCGGCTAAGGGGGCCGAGGTAGTCGGATTCTTCGACTGTCAAGGCCAGATGGCGGCGAGCACCAAGTTTTTCATGAGATTCATGGGTAAGAAGCAGAGAGACGAGGCTCGGCGAGACAACAGCCAGGGTCAGCCCGACCAGACGCGACTGGAGAGGGCGAGAGCCTTCGCAAGAGACATCATGAAGAACGCGGCCATCGCTAAGGAATAATGGCTTGATAAAGAAGAAGAAAAGCGGTTTGAGCCTCGCCTCGAGAAAGACCATAGTGGAGGAAAGGCGACGGTATCCCCAGGTTTAGAATACGTTGAGATACGACCAGAATGTGATCCCTGAAATTGTTGCAGCCGCAGGAATAGTCAAGATCCACGCGACTATGAGACGCCTTCCCATCCCCCATCGGACAGCGGACATTCGCTTCGCGGATCCAACACCCATGATTGACCCAGATATTGTGTGCGTTGTGCTGACCGGTATTCCGATATGAGCAGTAGCCGCCAGCATGATCGCCGCGCCCGTCTCCGCGGAGAAACCCTGGTACGGATCTAGCTTGGTTATTCTAGATGCCATGGTCTTGACAATCCTCCAGCCTCCGAAGAAAGTACCCAGCGCAAGCGCGAGATAGCAAGACAGCGCCACCCAGAGAAACGCATTATCGGTCGGCGCTGCGGCGTCCGAAGCGACGAGCACCAGCATGATTATGCCCATTCCTTTCTGAGCGTCGTTCGCTCCGTGGGTCATCGAGTAGAATGCAGAGGATACGAGCTGCAGCTTCCTAAACCATTTGTTGACCTTGCTTCTGTTCTGCTTCGCCATTGTCCTTATGACAAGAACCACAATCAGGAACCCTGCAATGAAGCCGACCAGTGGCGAAATGAATATGAAAGACGCCACCTTCGCTATACCTGCCCAGTTCACCGCATCAAGGCCAATGGCGGCACCGCCAGCACCTAGCAGTCCGCCTACCAAAGCATGGCTGCTCGATGCTGGTATTCCGAGCCACCAAGTTATGAGGTTCCAGACTATCGCTCCTAGCAACGCCGACAGCACGAGTTCCAGTCCGTAGGAAGACTCAACCAGATTTTGGTGGATGATCCCTGACTGAATCATAGCCGCGACGGCGCTTCCCAAAACCAAAAATCCCACAAAGTTGAAGAAAGCCGCCATAGACACTGCCTGAACGGGAGTCAGCACCTTCGTAGCAACGATCGTGGCAATTGAGTTCGCCGAATCATGGAATCCGTTCACGAAATCGAATGTCCATGTAAGGAGAATCGCGACGATCGCTATCAAGGGCAGCGCAAGGAAGTCTGTCACTCGGAGAACGTCTCAGCTTGCGAGGCTATCAGGGTTGCCCAAATAGAATACGACATCAACAGAGTTCTATGCTCTCTATGTTAACTATATAGAAACGGCTTAATACAGCCATAACATTGGGCAACTATAGTGGCATGCTGGCCACCTCTGCGGAGCTTTGATTTCATGGACATGAGGAAACTCCAGAAAACGGGCGGGTCGACATACATAGTATCTCTGCCAAAGCACTGGGTAACGGCATCCAAGTTGAAGGAGGGAGACACTGTGTCAATGACAATCGACAGCGGTGGAACGCTGACACTTGACCCGAGCTTCGGTACCAAGAAACCTTCCTCAAGAGTGGAGGTTCTAGTCGGTGATGATGAGAACGAACTCCATTTTCTCAGAAGGCTGATCGGACTCTACATTTCTGGCCACGATGAGATTGTAATCAGAGGGAGAGCGAGGATTCCTCCTGAGATAAGGAAGATAGTGGGCGATTTTACGAGAAAGGTCATTGGCTCGGAAATTGTGGAGGAATCAAGCACCTCTGTCACGATCCAAGATGTAGCAGATCACTCGCATTTGGACATGAGGAAGATACTCAGACGAATGCATTTGATGTCCAGGTCCATGCATGCAGACGCAATGGAGGCCCTGAAGAACTGCGACCGAACCCTTGCAGAGAATGTCCTGGCTCGCGATGACGAAGTGGACAGGCTTTACTGGTTCATCTCCAAGCAGCAGAGCATGATACTGAGAGACCCGGCAGTCGCCAGGAAGATGGGAATAGGAATCTCCGAGGCTTCGTTCTACCTCTCTGCCGCCAAAGCTTTGGAGAGGATTGCCGATCACGCAGCCAGGATTGCGCACAGTGCAAGCGCTCTGTCCTCCGAGAGCCTGAACGAGAAGCTGGTGAAGGGGATGGAAACCTACAGCTCGACCGTTCTTTCCGTTCTTGATAGGTCCGTCGAATCGATGCTCAAAGAGGACATGTTGACCGCAAACGAGGTCGCCGATGAGTCTGAGCAGCTTAGGAAGGACGGCGAGAAGTTGATTGAACAGATTATGAACCATCGGGTGAAGTTCGCCGTGCCATTCTCCAGAGTAGTGGAGAGTCTCGAGAGAACCGCCCTCTACTCTGTCGATATCGCGGAAATCGCCATCAACCTGGCGGAAAAGGGATAGAAGTCGAGTTCCTTCTTCTTCCACCCACTCTTCGCCTCGGAAAGGACCATAGGGTAGGAAAAGCAAAGAGGTCTGGGGACGCCTTGATGCAATTCCGCTTTGATTGAACCTATGGTTCCTTTGTCTGGCTCGAGCGAGTTCAAGATTCGCCCGGTTCACTCGCTTTCTCCTGGAAAAGACCACACGGAGGAAAAGTGATTTAGCTTGACTGAATCCCTCAAGGAGAACCCATCCAGTCCTCTTTGTTTTCCTTGAGTCTTGGAATCGCCTTTCCCCCCGTGGGGGTTTTCCGAAAAAGCGTTGTTGGGTTTTGGCCTGTCGGAAGAAAACGGGTCCGGTGGGATTTGAACTTCCGGGACTGGCTCAATTCTAACAATGGAGTCACAGATTTCGTGAGGGAGTACACCAAACCCTTTCTGTTCTTTCCTCTCCTATGGTCTTCTCGGATGCCTTTGTGAGGTTCTAGCTAGTTGGAGAAAGCGGGCCCGG
>Ga0153915_10006638_pt1 | contig 10861 bp, 9 predicted proteins | sample Opewatmetagenome_2_FD_107003 | JGI IMG/M metagenome (GOLD analysis project Ga0153915, IMG submission 107003) | Freshwater wetland microbial communities from Ohio, USA - Open water 3 Core 3 Depth 3 metaG | ecosystem: Environmental > Aquatic > Freshwater > Wetlands | place: USA: Ohio, Lake Erie...
GCCCGTCAGCATGGACTCATCAACTCCCGAATCGCCGGCAATGATGACACCATCCACAGGCATGCTTTCACCCGGACGGACAACAACGATATCGCCTCTTTTTATAAGGCTGAGCGGGATCTCCTTCTCCTGATCCTGTTCCATAACAACGGCCGTCTTGGGGCGCAGGCTCATAAGTTTTCTGATCGCTCCGCCCGTCTTGCTCTTTGACGTTGATTCCAGCAGCTTGCCCAGCTTTATCAGTGTGATAATAACTGCGGAGGTTTCGAAATACACATGCCCTCCGAGTTGAGAGAATAGAAGAACGGCGATGGAATAAAAGAAGGCCGTTGATGAACCCATTGCCACCAGGACATCCATATTGGCGCTCATATTCCTGAGGCTCTTCCATCCTCCCCTGTAGAAGTCATACCCCGTATAAAACTGAACAGGAGTTGCAAGGATAAAAAAGAGCCAGTTCATCCATATCGCATGGCCCCAGTGACCTGTGAATCCGAAATCCCGTGACATGCTCAGGAAAAACAGTGGCGCTGCAAAAATCACCCCGACAAGAAATTTCCTGGTCTGGTCCATGATCTCGGCATTCCTTGCCGTCATCTCGGCATCTTCGATATCCTCTGACGGGGTTACAACGCCGTAACCGGCCTTTTCAATAGCTGCAATGATTTTATCAGTGGTTGTGACATCATGGAGATATTCGACAAAGGCCCTTTCGGAGGCAAGATTGACGGATGCGTTCACTACGCCGGGGACCTTCTTTTTCAATGTCCTTTCAATGGTCATGGCGCAATTGGCGCATGTCATGCCGGTTATTGGAAGCGTAATGTTTTCCTTATCAGACATTTATCACCCGGTTAAATAACAGGGCGGGATCGCACCCTGTCGGAGAATCAAAATAATCTTTGAGATGAAATGGCTTAAGACGCACCCGCCTTCACCCTTGGGGTTTCGGCGAGTCAGGCGGTTCAGGGCGCAGGGTTAAATCATTTCAATTGGAAAAAATCCTCTGATTGTCAATCGCCCGCAGGAAAATTAATTTCCTTAAGGGCAGCCTTAATCTTTTCCAGCGTCGCCGGAGAATCCCATTCCACGGTTATCTCCTTCTTGCCCGGATCTCCATCCACCTTTGAGACCCCTTCAATCTCGCCAAGTTCGTTTTTTATTGTCATTACACAGTGTCCGCAACTGATATTCGGAACGGAAAGTAATTTTTTCTCCATGATGGACTCCTTGCATATGTGTTATATTTTGATGCAGCAATTTCCGGTTAGGATTTTGATGAATACTTTTTCCCTATTTTCTCTGATACAGCCCGATCAACTCGGCCTTCGAAAGGACATGGCCCTCCCCTTCCATGTTAAAGGCAGATAATAATGAGATCGCATGGCTTCTTTCATGATTTTAATCCTTATCCCAAACCTTTGCTGTCTTTAAATTAATGGGCAATTCAGTGTCATATATAGCACTTGACACATGATATCGATTAAATTATGTTTTCGATCAAAATATCATAATTTGCCGAATAAACACATTTAAAAACATTAAATCATGCACAATAATCAATTGAATATCCTGTTGCCTGTCAAGGGGAATATGCAATGAAAAAAGCTGATACTCCAATTATTGATGACAAGATCTTTTTTGAAGATCTTGTCTCTCTCTGCCCGGATGGAATTATTGCCGTAAATAGAAAAGGCACCGTAATTATCTTTAATCAGGCAGCGGAATATATTACAGGTTATATGTCTGAAGGGGCTATAGGCAAGATGCCCATATCGGAACTATACAATTCCCTGGAGGTGGCGCGTCAGGTAAAAAAAGATATGTATGGTCAGGAGTACGGCGGGACTGGGAAATTGAATGGTTATGAGGTACCTATTATCAATAAGTCCGGACGGAAGATTCCTATCAGGCTTTCTGCAACCCTCCTCTGGAACAAGGGCGAGGAGGTAGGGAACGTAGGATTTTTTCATGATTTGACGCATCATAAACAGATGGAACAAAGGCTTCATGAACTGTCTATCACAGATGGACTTACAGGACTTTATAACCACAGACATTTCTTTACTGTTCTGGCTGAAGAAATGAAAAGGGCGGAAAGATACGAAAGGCCACTTAGTCTAATCTGTTTCGACCTCGATAATTTGAAGCACTGCAATGATAATTACGGTCACATGGAGGGAGACAGGATATTGAGACTCGTAGGCGACACGTTGCGTTCGGTTCTCAGGCAGAGTGACGGCTCCTTCAGATACGGAGGAGATGAGTTTATGATCCTTCTTCCTGAGACCGATATCCGCAAGGCATCCTTAGTTGCTGAAAAAATCAAAGATATGTTTAGCGCCAGATCTTGTCTTTCAGAGGGCAAGCAAAGTTCTCAGAAATTTACACTAAGCATAGGAATTGCCCAGGCCTCAAAGGGTGAGGATAAGGAATCTTTTGTCAAGAGGGCTGATCTTGCAATGTATGAGGCAAAAAAAGACGGAGGCAACCAGATCAGAAAGGCACGGAAAAACATAGGGAAACGAATGATTTCTGTAGGGTCTTAAAGAATTAATAATTTCAACGGTTAACTTTTTCATCGCAACGTTCAGCGCTTAATGAGAAACTCCTGAACAATCTTTTCCAGATCATCTGTCTTTTGCCGATAGAAATGATTTGCTCCACAATATCCTGATACTGAATTTGATTTGACATACAACTACGAATTTTTTATACTCCACTCATCAAAAAGTAAGTTATTATCAACTCAAAGGAGAAAGAAAGAATATGGCAAAGACAATTATCACCGCCGCAATGACCGGGGCCGTAACCCCCGCCGGCTACAATATCCCTGAAAACCCCGCACAGATAGCAGAGCAGGTCTATGAGTGCTGGAAGCTCGGCGCTTCCGTTGTTCACCTGCACATGCGCGACGATCAGGGTTTCGGCACAATGGATCCCGTGAAGTTCTACCAGACAATCAAGCTGATCCGTGCACACAAGGACTGCGACGTTATTATCAACTGCACCTCGTCAGGAGACAACCGCGTGTCTGACGACAGTCCATACGGAAACGCAGCCCGCATAATCCACCACAGAATTATCCCGGGCATAGAAATGGGCACCTTTGACGTAGGTTCCTTTAACTGGGGCGTCCCCGGCGGCGTATTCCACAACAGCCCGACCTTCCTCATCGATAACGGCAAAAACCAGCTTGCACGAGGCATCAAGCCCGAATTCGAGATATTTGACTTTGGCGCGATACGTTCAGTGAACGCTTACTGGAAGCAGGAATGCATCCAGCCCCCCTTCCACTTCCAGTTCTGCCTCGGCGTAATGGGCGGAATGGACGCCACTCCCAAGTCCCTGATGCTGCTCCTCGACGAGATGCACGAACTCCAGGCTGCAGGCAAGTTCCCTAAAGAGTGTACATGGAGCGCCTTCGGAATCGGAAAGGGCCATCTGCCTGTCATGTTCACCGCCCTGGCCAACGGCGGTCATATCCGCGTCGGCATGGAGGACAACGTTGTTTATGGAACCGACAAGGACGGCAAAAAAATCTATGCCACCAACATGATGCTGATTGAACGTGCTGCAAATGCCGTCAAGGCCTTCGGCAATGAGGTCGCCACCTCTGCGGAAGCCCGTCAGATGCTGAGCCTCAAACCTCTGGATCACGAGGCAGTCTGCAGGGCAATCGACGAGATCACCATCGAGTACATTGAGGCAGAGAAGGAAAAACTCAAGGCATTCGGCAGCACCTATACGGTAGCCAAGGGCATGGGCGGCAAATAATCCATCTCACCCGTATGCCAAGCCTGCTGTATGTGCCAGGCAAGGTATGCAGTGAAAGAAAATAAGTTATATTCAAAAAGGGACATCAGCAGATAAGCCGGCGTCCCTTTTATGTTTTATAACTTAAACGAAATATTCGCGTCAGCCTTCTGGGACCTGTTTATCATCAACTTGCTGAGGTCATACATAATCTTAAAAGGCTGGATATCGGTAATGCTGTCAACGAAACGCGCCTTGTCCATGGCGATCTTCTCCGCAGATTCTCCATTGGCAAGTCTTTCCAGGAGTTCATGATGGTACTTTTCAGTGGCATTCATTGCGTGCTGAAGGTGTTCTCTAACATTTGCAGTAATAACGTGGTTATGGCTGAGTACTGCCCGTTTTGCGGGGAGGGTCGCCAGTTTGCGTATGCTATCCAGGTAAGACTCAAGCGAGACAAAATAATTAGGCCAGAAGGCGTCCTTTTCCGGGACATAGAACCCGGTGGCGTCTCCAACCGCTAACGTACCTTCAGCCTCTTCAAAAAGGGAGATATGGCAGGGGGAATGCCCCGGCGTCTCATAGACATCCCACAGGACACCGTTGCCGAGGTCTATCTGGTCCCCTTCCTTTACAGCTGAATCAAGCTGAAAGTGATAATTTTTCAGTGCAGGAGGTAGTTCATCTATCTCGTCCTTGGCCTTCATAAGCTGGGCTATTGCCGTATCTGCCAGAAGATATTCGTGAAATAGCTCCGTCTTCTGAAGGATTTTATCTGCGTTTGAGCTGCCTATAAGCTTGATGTGCGGCCATATGCGTTTAAAATGGGGGATGCCTCCAATGTGGTCCGCATGGGTATGGGTCAGGGCGATATATTTAATTCTTTCAGGGCTTATGCCCAAAGATCTTACCTGCTCCATAATGATCGGGAATGTAGGGCCTGTTCCTCCCTCTATTAACATCCCGAACTCTCCCATAGATAGAAATGCAGGGAAAGCGGGAGTTCCTAACTGAAAAAAGTTTTTAGTTAAAGAAATAGGCGGGTGCTTGATCAGATTCATTTTATGGTGTTCCTCCTTTATCGGATTATTGAAAACCCTCATCCTGTTGTATGGTTTTCATAATCCATTTAATCGGCATATTTTTTTAATCTTGATGCTAATAAAAAAAGCCGGGGCGTATGCCCGGCGTAAAACAATTAAACATATAATAATAAAAAAAACAATCCATAATTAAATATCTTTGCAGGATAATTCTAATCTTTTTTCTTTTATGTCATTATTAAAATTGGCCAAGAAATTTTTCTCTTGAAATCGAATTCTTATTTGATCATTTGAGCCGGATGGATTTGAAAAATCGGTTGACACAGGCAATGCCGAATGATATAAAATAAATCGAATGCTCGTTCTATTTTGACCGGGAAATTCCATCTTTTTTTCATGGGAGATGTCAAATAAAAATCTGCATTGTCCTGTTAAGAGATTGTATAAAGGGGAAATGGATAGTTATCAAGGCATATGGATTTCCCTTTTCAAGGTGATCAAAGCAATAGAGATGAAATACATCGCCCACCGGTGGTTATATCTCAAATTGTTATAAGTTATCAATCCATTGTTCCAGGCGTAGACCGTCTGTACTTTTCTTCGGGCTATACTCAATTCAAGTCAGGGGATCTGTCCGGCTTCATGCCAAATCAAGATGCACATGGTTCACCTTTCCGAAAAGCCTTTATGCCGTCTGAATTATCTTTATGCAATATCTTAACCGGTCAGTGATGGTTACTGATTCGATTTCATAAAACTAATATTCTTCAGGAGGTTAATTATGGCTTCAATAAAAAAGGCTGCTGTCATAGGGGCCGGGATGATGGGCGCAGAAATAGCACTTTGTTTTGCTTCAAATGATATAGAGGTTATACTTAAGGATATCAATATGGATTTTGCCAATGGAGGCAAAAAGCGTATTGTAGGAATCGTTGCCAAATGGCAGGAAAAAGGGAAGATCTCCCAGGAGGAAGGCGCAAATGTCCTTGGTCGTATCACTCCGAGTGCTGAATATGCAGGTTTCGGCGATGTTGACCTCGTAGTAGAGGCGGCACTGGAAGACTTCAAGATTAAGAGCCAGGTATTCCAGGATCTGGATAAGACCTGCAAAAACGAATGTATCTTCGCAACCAATACATCCTCCATCCCCGTGTCCCAGCTGGCGGCAACCACATCGCGGCCGGACAGGTTTATAGGGATGCATTTCTTCAGCCCTGCCTCCATAATGAAACTTGTGGAGGTAATCCCGGCGCTGGACACATCAGCGGAAACAACAGCAAAGATTATGGACATTGCGCGGGAGATAGGCAAGGAGCCGGTTAAGGCCCCTGACTGCGCTGGCTTTATTGTAAACAGGCTCCTTTTTGCCTTCTTTACCGAGGCGTGGAGGATGGTAAATGAGGGGTCTGCGACCCCGGAGGATATCGATAAGGCGTTGAAGCTTGGTCTGAACCATCCTGTGGGCCCGTTCCAGATGCAGGACCTTGTAAGCCTGGACAATGCCCTGGCGGTAAGCGGCACACTTTATGAAGAATACGGCGAACGCTTCAAGGCGCCCCCGATCCTTAAACGCAAGGTAGCAGCCAACCATTGTGGTCGAAAGACCGGCAAAGGCTGGTATGACTACAGCAAGAAGTAAGGAGAACAAAATGACCTACAGCACAGTTATCTATGAGAAGGAAGTCGGGCTGGCAATAATCACCTTTAACCGCCCTGAAAGACGCAACGCCCTGAATCCACAATTGACATCCGAGATAGACTCGGCGCTTACTGATGCCGAAAATGACAAGGATATTTACGCGGTCATCCTGACCGGCGGTCCAAAGGCCTTTATATCCGGGACAGACATGGATTTCCTGCTTGGAGACGGCCAGGCCCTCACACCCCAGAAGATGTACGAGATATCTGTACCGACGCAGGCGATATATCGTCACCTGGCCTCCTACAGAAAACCGACCATCGCGGCCATTGCCGGCTATGCCTTTGGCGGCGGGCTTGAACTATCCCTATGCTGCGATTTCCGCATTGCAGCGGAAAAGGCAAAGCTGGGCACACCGGAGATTAAGCTGGGCATCTTCCCAGGCGCCGGAGGCACCCAGCGATTAACGCGTATGATAGGGATGACCAAGGCCAAGGAGCTTGTCCTGACAGGCGATCCTATCCTTGCCGAAGAGGCCCTAACCTTGGGAATGCTCAACAAGGTCGTCCCGATAGACAGTCTTATGGATGAGGCGAAGGCCTTTGCGAAAAAATTTAAAAATAGTCCATTATTTGCTGTTGAGATGGCAAAGGCAGTAATGGAAAGAGGTATGAATATGGGTCTGACAGAGGCCCTTGAGGTTGAAAGATTGGGTTTTGCGATGCTTTACAGCACCCATGACCAGAGTGAAGGTCTTAAGGCCTTCCTGGAAAAGAGACCTCCCCGTTTTCAGGGGAAGTAGGCAGAATGTTTCGGTTGATACACCATGAATGTTACCGGTAATATCAACCTGTTTTAAATTAAATCTAACTTAAGAAAAAGGAGAAATATAATTATATGGCAAAAGATAAAAGAGATCCTATTATAGTATCGCTGGTCAGAACACCGATAGGCGCATTTGGAGGCACCCTTCGTGATGTGTTGCATACCGATCTGGCTGCGCTTGTAATGAAGGAGGTATGTGAGAGGGTAAACTTCCCAAAAGAGAAGCTTGATGATCTTTTCTGGGGCGTGGTTATGCAGAGGGGCGATGAGAACAGCCTGGCGAGGGATGCGGAGTTGAAGGCCGGGATACCTTATACCGTGCCGGTTCTTCAGCTGAGCAGGGCCTGCTGTTCTTCCATGGAGGCGATGCGCCTTGCTACCTACCGCGTACGTCTGGGAGAGGCAGATGCCATCCTTGCGGGCGGTGGAGAGAGCATGAGCAATGTGGGCCATTCCATATACGGCGCAAGATGGGGGCTCAGGCTTCGGCATCAGAAACTGTCCGATGACCTGTGGGATAGTTTAAGCGATCATACATTGAAGATACAGATGGGCGAGACCGCGGAAAACGTGGCGGAGCGCTATAATATATCCAGGGAAGATCAGGATGCATTTTCATACGGAAGCCAGATGCGCGCAAAAAAGGCCATTGAGACAGGCCGTTTCAAGGATGAGATAGTGCCTGTTGTGATCAAGGGCAAAAGGGGAAAACCGGATAAAATTGTCGATACGGACGGACATCCGAAGTTTGACACCACCCTTGAAGGTCTTGCCAAATTGGAGCCTTCCTTCAAGGAAGGGGGCACGGTCACAGCAGGAAACTCATCAGGCATTAATGACGGCGCCTCCGGGTCCATAATAGTGTCAAGGGAGTTAGCGGATAAATATGATTTTAAACGCAGGTGGCAGGTTCTGGGTTCTGTGGCTGTAGGCGTGGATCCCGCCATTATGGGAATCGGGCCAATACCTGCAGTTAAAAAGCTTCTTAGCATGACAGGATATTCCGTCAAGGACATCGAGCTATGGGAAATAAACGAGGCATTTGCAGCGCCTTCCGTGGCTGTTGAACGTGAGCTGGGACTTAACAGGGATATCGTCAGCGTGAACGGCGGCGGCATCGCCCTGGGTCATCCGGTCGGAAATACAGGCTGCCGTCTTGTTGTAAGCCTTATCCATGAGATGGAGAAGAGGGGCAATAAGCTTGGCATCGCGGCCCTGTGCGGCGGCGGCGGCATCGGTCAGGCCATCATGGTTAAAAAAGACGAATAATAAATTGATGTGATTAAACAGGACCGGGCAGCGCTGGAGGAATATAGATATTCTTTTATGATCTGCCCGGTTTTATTATTTAGCGTTCAGCTATCAGAATTCAGCCCAGCAATATTCAAATATAGTTTTCTTAAGGAATCTATTCTCAGTATGGCAATTAACAAGGTCAAAAAAGAATCCTTGAAAAAAAAGGCGAATCAGTTAGTTCCTAAAGATCTGGTTTTTGCTTCCACACAAAATGTCTCCCTGGTTGAGAACAGGCATCAGCAGATAGTGGATGGGGCCTGCAGACTGTTTTTTAAAAAGGGATACCACCCCACTACCATGCGAGAAATAGCAAATGTCTGCGGCATGTCGATCGGCCAGCTATACCACTATATCTCATGCAAAGAGGATATCCTTTATCTGGTCCTCAAACACATGCAGGATGTCTGGTACGCCTATCTTAAAAAAACAAATATAGAACAGGTTGATGATCCCGTGCAAAGGTTGAGGAAGGCCCTTAATCATTCACTGAAATTCATGATTGAAAACAAAAAGCTCGTTCAGTTCACCTATTCGGAAAGCAAGTATCTGGACAAAAAATATTATCAGGCATTTATACAACTGCATCATAACAATGTGGTTGGTTTCTGGCGCAAGCTCCTTGATGATTTAAATAATACCGGACCGATAAAGGATGACCTGGATTTCTTAAGCAGTCTGACAGACTATATCCTTGCATTCCTGGCCCTTTCAGGGTGGACAATAAACGAAAAAGAAAATGAAAAACACGCGGAAGCCATGATTGACTTCATTCTGAGAGGGCTTTGTGTAAATTAAAAATATTACCAAAAGGAGTCATCATTATGAAGCTCAAGGATAAGGTGGCCATAGTCACAGGCAGCAGCCGCGGTTTGGGCAAGGCTATTGCTATTGGTTTTGCAAAAGAAGGCGCCAAGGTCGTTATTGCCGCCCGATCGCAGGCCGAAAAAAAGGATCTGCCCGGGACAATATTCAAGACTGCCGAAGAAATAAAATCTTTAGGGCATGATGCTCTTGCCCTGGGCTGTGACGTAACTGATGAAGAAAGCGTTAAGAATATGGTCCGGGAGACTCTGGATAATTTCGGCCATATTGATATCCTGATAAATAACGCTGGAGTCGCCTTTTATTATCCGATCCTGGAAACACCCGCCAGGCGATGGGAATTAATATTAAAGGTAAACTTGCTGGGCGCTTTCCTCTGTTCAAAGGCGGTGCTGCCTGCCATGATAGAAAAAAAGACTGGCAGCATTATCAACATCTCCTCCCTGGCTGCCGACGAGAGGGACGAGGGAACTGTGCCGACAGGTGTGGCATATGCCGTGTCCAAGGCAGGGCTTGACCGCTTTACCCTGGGACTGGCCACTGAGGTCGGCAGATATAACATCGCGGTTAATGCATTAAAACCCCACAGGGTCGTCAATACTGACGGGATGAGGCTGTGGCAGCCTGACTCCGATAGATCAAACTGGCAATCAGCCGATATGATGATAAGGGCGACCATATTGCTTGGCAACCAGGACAGCAAGGGCATTACAGGGACAATAGCCACTGATCGTGAAATATGCACATGGCATGGTTTGATGGATTGATAATCATAAACAGATTTATCATTTCAATAAGGAGTGGGATATGGCTCTAAGAACGCCTCAACAATACATTGAAAGTCTAAGAGATGGCAGGGTAGTCTATATTGACGGGAAAAGGGTGGAGGATGTAACCGGACATCCTATTCTCAAGATTACCAACGACTGGGTAGCCATGGATTATATCCTGAATAATGACCCGAGATATCAGGACCTGCTTACGGACATCGATGCCGACGGCGACAGGATAAGCTTTGCCCTACAGCCCCAGCGGACAAGAGAAGACCTTTTAAGACTCCGCGAGGTTGTCAAGCTCTGGGCGAGAGTATCTTTCGGGAAACCCACCGGGGCGAAGTTTGTAGCCAAGGACGGATTAAACTCGGTAACAGTGGTCACCCCCAGGGTTGATAAAAAGTATGGGACAAGATATGCCGCGAATGTTGAGGCCTATCGAAGGTATCTTCAAAAAAATGATCTCTCATTTGCCATGGCCCTTACAGACGTTAAGGGAGACAGGGGTCTTAGGCCGTCGGAGCAGGTCCAGCACAAGGACTTTTATGTCCGGATAGTCGAAGAAAGGAAAGACGGAATAATCGTAAGCGGGGCCAAAGCCCATATAAGCCAGGCGCCGGCGTGCAATGAAATACTGGTTGCCCCATGCCATGCCATGAAGGCCGATGACAAGGCGTACGCGGTTGCCTTCGGCATCCCGGCAAACA
>Ga0153915_10006639_pt1 | contig 10860 bp, 7 predicted proteins | sample Opewatmetagenome_2_FD_107003 | JGI IMG/M metagenome (GOLD analysis project Ga0153915, IMG submission 107003) | Freshwater wetland microbial communities from Ohio, USA - Open water 3 Core 3 Depth 3 metaG | ecosystem: Environmental > Aquatic > Freshwater > Wetlands | place: USA: Ohio, Lake Erie...
AGCGACCCCACGAACCCGATCGGCTACGTCAACAGGGCGGACGCCTTCAAGAGCAGAGGACAGTACGCCGAGGCCATGGCCGACTATGACCGGGCCGAGCGTCTGCTCCCGGCGAACGCCGGCATCGCCCAAAACAAGGCCGGGGTCTATTTCAAGCTGGGAGAGCCGGACAAAGCCTTGGCGGAGCTCAACCGCGCCCTCGATCTCGATCCCCTTTTCTATGATGCCTATATCAGCCGCGGGCTGTTTTGGGGTTACGGCAAGCAATGGGGGAACGCCGTCCAGGACTTCAGCGCCGCCCTCAAGCTCAACAAGACCTATCAGGCGCTCTATTACCGGGCCTTGGCTTATGGAGAGCTCGAGGAGTTCACGAAGGCCCTGGAGGACCTCCGGGCGGCCTATGAGATCGAGCCCACCGAGCAGGCCCGGGCCTTGATCCAGAAATTCACCGCCGCGGACGGACGGCGGAAGGCGCTCTAGTCAGCGCCGATCAGCGAGCGGGGTTTCCGGGGTCCTTCTTGGGGGCGGGGGCCCGGCTGCCCATCTTCTCCCGGATCTTGGCCTGGACCTCCTGGGCCTGAACGAGGCGCTGGTAGGTCTCGTCGATCTGCTGCTGGATGACAGAGCCGGGGACCATCGCGTTCTGGGAGGCGAACTGCTGCCGGAGCGCGTTCATCTCGTTCGTGAGCTCTTCGACGAGCGCGCCGGCGGCCTTGAGCTGTTCGTCGAGCGGACCGCCGGCCTCGGAGATGACGGCCGCCGGATTCGCTCCGGCCGGCGCCGGCGCCGCGGCCTCTCCGGACCCGGGCGGCGGCGAAACCGAAACGTCCGCCCCGCCCTCCACGGGCGCCGCGGTCTGGTCCGAAGTCGCGAAGTCCTGGCCGGCCCATCCTTCGGGCCGGCTGACCTCGACCGCCGGGGCCTTCTTGACCAGGCGCAGGTCTTCGTTCCTGATGACGACGGAATGGCGGGCGAGGCCCGCGCGTCTGGCCTTCTCCCGCCTGGCCAGCTCGGCCAGGCTTTGGGCCCATAAGGAAGCGGCGAGCCCCAGCAGGACCGCGATGACGACGAGTGTCTTCTTCATGAGCATCCTCGCCCGATTATGGCCGGGCCGGCCGCGCCTGTCAAACGCCTCGCGAAGGCTCCGTTTTCCGTCTGCGGCTACCGGATGATCCGATAGACCTCGCGCCAGGACTTGATAAGCAGCTTGGAGGTCTGGACCGAAATAGCCAGGACCTCGCTCGGCGGCTCCGGCCCTTCACCGGCCGGCGCCGTGTAGTCTTGGATGAAGACCTTCTGCTTGCTGACGGCCGGCCCGGTCCCATCGACCGTCTGGATCTCACCCAGGACGACGGCCGAGCGGACCTTCTGCTTGGTGGCCAGGGACTGGATGATCTCGCCGGTCATGCCGAGAAGAGCGGAGCCACCCATGCGGTCCCCGATCGTGTATCGGGCGTAGATCCTGCCGCTCCCGGTCAGGGTCATGCAGGGGTTGAGGTTCTCGATGCTGTAGAACAGGGTGGCGATGTAGACGATGTGGTTGGCCACAACGGGGTCGGCCCAGACCTTCTCGCCCTGCCCCAGCTCGCCCTTCTTCAGGTTCGCGGGCAGGCTGAGCTGGTCGCCCAGGTCGGAGAGGCCGAGGTACCACTGGATGGCGGCCATGCCCGAGGCCGTGCTCCTGAGGGCGATGAAGGAGTAGTACCCGTTGTTCGGGGCCGCCTCGTCGCCGCCGGTGCCGAAGTAGAGGTTGGCGTACTGCTCGGAGGTGTTGACGTCCACGGCCGGCTTGGTGATGATCGGATGCCCGTAGGGATCGCGGTAGATGACCTCGGGGGTCCAGGTGTTCATGGCCCCCGTGAGGTTGACCCGCCACAGCCGCCCGAGCAGGTCGCCGATGAAGAGGACGTCGACGTAGCCGTCGTTGTTGAGATCGACCAGGGCCGGCTCGCCGGGCAGGGTGTTCTGGATGCCGAACGGGCTCGACTCGTGGTTCTCGCTGAGCTCTATCGTCTTCAGGGCTTCGCCCGTCTCGATGCTGACCGTGTAGAGCCTGTTGCCCACGACCTCGGTCGTGTTGTTGTCGTAGCCGGAGCCGAAGAAGGCCACCCACTGGCCGCCGGCGATCCGGCCGATGGCCGGCGTCGACCAGGTCTCGCCGATCGTGGCCGGATCGGTGAACTCCCAGAGCGGCTGGGGGTTCACGGGATCGGTGACGTCGAGGCAGAAGTAATAGCAGTAGTTGTCGCGGCCCCAGCCCGCGCCCTGGCCGCAGACGACGACCGTGTGCCAATTCCCGCCGAAGTAGACGTCGCCGATGGCCGGCGTCCCGTCGACGAAGAACTCGTGGTTGATGTACTCGCCGCACTCGGGGTCGATGATGCGCATCCGCCGCAGCTTGGGCAGGAGGTTGTTGGGGATGAAGCCCCAGAGCTCCTCGAGCGTGACCGGGTCGAAGCAATGGAGCATGCCGTCATTGGCCCCGACGAGGATGACCTTGGGCCGGTCGGCGTTGTCGCTGAGGAAGGCCTCGTAGCCGGCGCCCATGACGACCGGGTTCCGGCTCGGGGGGAGCAGCGATTGGGGCGAGGAGTGGTTGATGTCGCCGAGCTTCCAGACCCGCTCCACGGAGGCCGTATCGTTGTATCCCAGGACGAAGCGGATGAGCGGCGGGACCTCAGGGCTCTCCTGGCCGAGGCCGAGATAGTCGTCCAGGATGGCGGCGTCCGAGAGGGCGAAGGGGACCAGATCGTTGTACTTGCCGTCGCCCGTCGCGTCGTAGGCCGAGAAGACCTTCCGGGCGGACCAGGCCTTGAGGTTCAGCTCGACGCCGGCGTCCTTGAGGAACACCGCGTCGGCGGCCTTGATGTCCTGGATCTCCGAGTTCTTGGTGTAGGCGAGGTTGAGGTCGGAGACGTCCCACGAGCGGAGATGGCCGCGCCACCGGGGGAACTCGAAGGAGGCGGAGTACAGCACCTCCTCCTTCTCGGAGCCGCCCCCGACGTCGACCATGGCCAGGGTCTGGGAGGTGCGCGAATACTCCCGCTTGGTCAGGTACTTGTAGTCCAAGTAGATCGTGCGAAGAGAAGGGGTCACGGTGTTGTCCGTCGATTCCAGGACGGCCTTCCAGCGCAGGAAGCTGCCGGGGGCCTCGAAGTTCCATTCGACGCCGGGCGTCACCGGCCCCTCCCAGTTCGCGACGCCGGCCTCGTTGTTGGAGTTGGAGAGATAGTAGGTGATCGTCGTGGCGGCCGGCTTGGTCTCGCCGACATAGATCGTGGCCGAGACGACGGCGTTGTCCGAATCGAGGAAATCGCAGCCCAGCCGGTTCTTCGAGTAGGTCTCTCCCCTCGGGACGAAGATGGGGAAGGTATCGTTCATGAAGAAATAGCAGTTGTGCGAGTCGTTGCCGTCGGCGACGAAGAAGTCGGGGTCGTCGTCGCCGTCGAAGTCGCCCACGGCGCCGGAGTCGCTGTCGCCCGAGGTGGACACGCGGGCGCAGGAGGTCGGGATGCAGATCTTGGTGAAGGTCTCGTCGCCTTCGTTCCGGTACCAGCAGACATAGCCGCCCCGCCAGAGCGGCGAGGTCAGGTAGCCGTCGGTGGCCATGACGAAGTCCTGGTCCCCGTCGCTGTCGAGATCGGCCCCGCGCAGGAAGTTGGGGAGGCCGTAGGTGTTCGTGTATTCGAAATTGACGGTCTTGCCGTTGATCTTGGCGAAGTTGCCCAGACCGTCTCCCCGGTAGAGGTAGAGCCGGCTATCGGGGTGGCCGCCCGCGACGTCGCTGACCGAGCAGGTGATGAAGTCGAGCCGGCTGTCGGAGTTGAAGTCGCCCAAGGCGATGCCGGTGCAGCCGTAGAGGAACGCGGTCGAGGTCGAATAGGGATTGTAGGCGTTGCCCCGGGAGAAGACGCCGGAGCCGTTGTTGATGAAGACGACGACCTGGCCCCAGCGGTACCAGTTGGTCGGAACGGCGACGACGACGTCGAGGTCGCCGTCGTTGTCGACGTCGCCCACGGCGATGTTGGTCTCCCACCGCCAATGGGAGGCCGAGGAGCCGTACTGCCCGTACCCGTCCCGGGTGACGTTCGAATCCGCCGACCCGCCGGGCAGGATGGGCGTCGGGACGTTGTCGATGTGGGGGGAGTCGCCGGGGGCCTGATGGTCCTCGCGGAACCTGTTCCAGAAGACCCAGACGATGCCGCTCCAGTCCAGGGCGACGATGTCGGGGTCGCCGTCCCCGTCGAAGTCGCCCGCCCCGAGGCCGGCCATCTCGTAGGTCCCGCCGGGGATGGTGGCGTTATAGTTGATGTAAAGGCCCTGGTCGAAGAAGAACCGGGCCGAGTTGCCCGGATCGATGCCCCGGGAGAGGTGGACCGACAGGTTCGTATCGCCCGGGACGAAGTCGTGGTTGTCGCAGTCCCGGCCGCCCTGGACCAGGTCGGCGTATCCGTCGAGGTTGAAATCGGCCGAGGCGGCCGTCATGCGGTAGTTCGACGTCACGGAGTAGTTGTCGGTGCCGTTGAAGTTCGCCCCCAGGCCGCGCAGGCGGATGAGCGCCAGGGGGATGTCGTTCTCGACGTTGTCCTTGCGGGCCAGGTAGTCGTCCGACCCCACCCCCCCGATATAGCCGGTGAGCCGCGGGCCGGCGACGATGTCGCACGTCGGGGTCGTCGTCTGGGCCAGGGCCGGGACGATGACCGCCGCCGCGGCGAGCGCGTAGGCCGCGAGGGTCAGGCAATGGACCTTTTTCATGGCTCCCTCCTTATTGGGGGCACTCGATCAGGATCTCCAGGCGCTTGGTGGTGTTCCTCGGGCCGCGGCCAATGCAGAGGAGGATGGCGTCGTTGTCGTTCGGCGCCATCGTCCCGGGTGCCTCGTCGTTGATGAGGAAGACCGTGTAGGAGCAGCGCGGGTCGATGGCCAGCGGCTCGGAATTGAAGATCAGGGCGGCGTCCGGGTAGGCCAGGCAGTCCGCGATGATCTGGTCGTCGGTCAGGGAGCGGAAGTAGGAGGGATTGGACGTTTCCGTGAGGGGCGGGTAGAAGGGGGAGTCGAGGACGTCGGAGACGCCGCCGTACTGGGTCCGGTACTGGCCGGCGAAGGACATCATCATGCCGCTGTTGAAGCGGTCGTTGAGCACGGCCCAGGCGGCGTTGAAGCCCGCTTCGGCGGCGTCGAAGGCCATGCCCTGGAGCCGGAGGTTGTCGGAGACCTTGGGGCTTGTCCCGGTGACCGCCAGCAGGAGCATGCCGACGGCCAGCATGAAGGCGGCGATCATGATGACGGCGATGAGGCCCGAGCCCCGCTGGCGACGGAAGCTGTGAACGGGTTGGATCATGGCGCGCTCCTCACCGCTGGCCGATGTTATAGAGATTGAGGCTCATGTTGCGGACGTTGGAGGTCGAATCGAGCAGGATCCTCCGGTGCCGGTCGTCGACGAGCGAGCCGGGGGCGTTGTCCGGATGGGTCGTCAGGGCCGGCCGCCGGTAGATCTGGACGCCCCCGGGCGGCGTGCCGCTGACCGAGGTGAACGGCTGGGCCGTCCGCCCGACGAGCCAGATGCGGACCTGCTGGATCCGGGCGATCTGGTCCAAGGACCAGCTCGCGTCCCAGGGCGACCAGCCGTCGAGGAGCGTGTCGGTGTTCAGGTCGCCGTTGTATTCGATCTGGAAGTTCTCGATGTTCCGGGCGATGGGGAAGTGGATCCCGTTCGTGGTGCAGTAGAAGACGCCGCCCTGGCCGCCGCCGATGTAGCCCTGCGCGCCCGCCGTCAGGCCGGCCGCGTTCCCCGTGGTGTCGAGCCAGTATTCCTTGACGTTGATGAAGGAGACCGAGCCGCCGTCGTAATCGTTGGAGTCCGAGCAGGTCCCGGACAGGCCGCCCGGCGGGTCGACGCCCGGGGCCAGGCCCGGCGAGAAATTCAGGCGCTCGTTCGACCCGTCCGCGTTGTGGGAGACGTGGGTGACGATGCGGACCTCGCCGGCCCGGCAATCGGAGGTCGGATTGGGCAGCACGAGAACGACCTTGTCGACGTAGAACTCGTCGGGGTAGGGGTACTGCTCGAGGCTATAGTCGTGCATGTCCAGGACGACCGAGGAGCCCTGGTAGTTGTGGATGGGGAGGTTGAGCGGGTCGTCGATGTTGCCCATCATCCGGAGCCGGTCGGGAGCGACCTCGCCGCCCTGGTCCTCGTTGTCCCAGCCCTGGAGGAAGTAGCCCGAGAATTCGACGGGCAGCCCCACGCCGGCCATGCGCAGGTCGCGGGTGGCGAAGAACATCGAGGAGCGGACGTCGTTCTGGACCTCGGTGACCATCTGCTGCTCGACGGAGACCTTGTTGCTGCGGGCGTAGACGGCCAGGGCCCCCAGGATGGCGGCGAGCGTGACGACGAGGCCGATGAGGAGCTCGAGCATGGTGAACCCCGCGGCCCGCTGGCAGGAACGGATCGGACGTGTTCTCACGCGCATTCTCCTCTAGCGGCTGATGAGCGTCGAGATCTCGGCCCGCGGGCGGTTGCGGACCGGGTCCGCCAGGAGGTCCGAGGCCGTGTAGCCGGCGATCCTCTCGGCCGAGTAGACGTGGACGGTGACGTCGAAGAGGTTCCCGGCGGCGGGCGGGACGACGGTGATCCTCCGGAAGTCGTTCGTGCCGTCGCCGTTGAGGTCGATCGTCTCGTCCCGGATCCCGGACGAGGAGGTGCTGTAGACGTCCAGCTCGTCCCTGGTCAGGCCCCGCAGCCAATCGATCTCCTGCTGGGCCAGGAAGGTCGCGTTGGCCACCCGCTCGGCCTTGAGGTTGTTGGCCACGGCGGCCAGGAAGAGCTCGGCCAGCCCCAGCACCGCGACGGCCATGAGGAACAGGCCGATGAGGACCTCGATCAGGCTGAAGCCGCGATCAGGCTTGGGAGTCTTCATCTCAGGCGCTCTTTCTCTTGGCGTAGGCGATCGTGCCGCCCATGAAGACGCTCAGCACGCGCTCGTCCATCTGGTCGAGGCGCTGGAGCTTCGGGCTCTGGAGGGCGATCGAGTTCTGGGTCGGATCGAAGGACGGGAACGTCCCGAACGCCGTGAAGACGGCCTCGCCCGGGAACGTTCCCATGGGGGAGAAGGAGGCTTCGCGGTCGGCCCCCACGACCCGGAACGAGATCGTGACGTTGAAGCCGGGGGGGATGGTCTTGGGCGGGACGTTCGGCTGGGCCCTGACCCACGAGCCGTCGGCCTCCCGCCTCTCCATGTCGTACGACCAGGCCGCCCCGAACGGCTGGTAAAAACGGACGCGGTGCACGAGCTTGCTGCTGACCGCCTGGTGCTTGGTCATCTGCAGGAAGGTCTGGACCTGCCGGGTGGCGTTGTCGAGGTCCCGCACGGCCAGGGTGTTCATGATGCTCGGGTACGATACGACCATCACGATGCCCATGATGCCGAGGACGACGAGCATCTCGATCAGGGTGAAGCCCGCGGCGCTGCTGCTCCTCCGTGAAGATAGGATTTTCATCGCTTGTCCTTCCCTCGAAGCCGATTTTTCGTTCTCTTACAGAACAATCTCAACGCCCTTTCAAGGCGGCTCCCTGGGCCATTCCGCCGTATCGCATTATCCGGCGCCCCCCGGGAACGGGCAATCATCGTGCCTGGTGAACGGACGGGTGATATTTCGGGGGGGAGCCTCACCCCGAACGGCTAATCGCCGGCCGGCCCTCTTCCGGAGGCCTTCATCGCCCGGACGAGGCGATCTCCTTCAGCTTGTCCGCGCCCGCGACCCCGCTGTTGAAGAGGAGGCATCGGGCCGCGCCCAAGAGCCGGCCGAAGAAGGCCCGCTGGGCCTCGATCTTCTCGGGGGTCGTCCCCATCAGATGAGGATTGTAATAGGGCTGGGGCTTGCCTCCGGACAGGGCTCTTCTGGCCCCGGCCGCCTCGCCGGCCTCGAGGGTCCGCAGGGCCTCCTCCTTGGCCAGCTCCACGACCGCCGGGGACGTCGCGTCGTTCCTCAGCAGGACGATCCACCTCAGGTCCGTCCGCTTGACCGCCGCCGCCGGGCCGCCGAGCCAGGCCGGATCGAGCAGGGCGTGGGCCTCCTTGGCCGCCTTGTAGCAGTACGCCGAGCCCCGGTCGAGCCGGCAGTCGTCGGCCCTCTGGCACTCCAGGTCCTGGCAGTCCTCCTTGTGGAGAACGACGTTCTCGCACTTGCTCCGGTCGAAGAGCGGGGCCAGCCGCGGATCGAGCTCGACGGTCGACGTCGGCAGGTAGAGCTTGCGCTCGACGTTCTCGGCGGTGGCCCGGGACCCGGCCGCCTCGACGAAGACGAGGTCGTTCGAATGGAGCTTGAAGCGGGGATCGGCCAGGAGCTCGAAGAAGAGCTCGGTCTTCTTCGTCCCGGGAGGGCCGACCAGGATGAGGCCGCGCCCGTCGATGTCGACGGACATGCCGCGGACCGCCCCCGAGGCGCCGCCCGAGCGCATCGAGATGTCCATGGCCAGTCCCAGGGCCAGGCTCCGCAGCGGCCCGTAGAGGTCGGTGTTGACGAGGACGCCGGTTTGCGTGCCCTCGTGATAGAAGGCGCGCGGCTCGCGTCCGGCGATGCCGTCCACGGCGTAGAGGACGCCGTGCGGCCGGACGTCGGCGTCGCCAGGCGCCGGCGGGAAGTTCTCGATCCAGAAGTCGTTGAGATGGGCGACGTTGGTCCGGAGCTGGAGGACCGCTCCGCCGATGCGGCCGGTCCATTCGTACCGGCTGTCGTAGCCCAGATGGCCCTCCATCTCGGCCGCGAGCGCGTCGCGCATCCTGACGTCCGCGATGGTCTCGACCGGGACGGCCTTCCTGACGCGGGTGACCGCGTTCGACAGGGCGACCCGCTGGACCTTCTTGGCCGTCTTCAGGCGGGCCAGCGCCTCGACCATGCGGTCCATGCTTTTCTCGAGGTTGGCCATGGACGTCGCGTACGACAGGCGGATGTAGTCGTCGGCGCCGAAGGCGTCGCCAGGCACGATGGCCACCCGCGCTTCCTTGAGCAGGTAATAGGCCATGCCGTAGGAGTTGCGGATCTTGGCCCCGTTCGCCTCCTTGTCGTAGAAGGACTTGACGTTGGGGAAGAGGTAAAAGGCCCCCTGGGGCTTGAAGCACGAGAGGCCCGGGACCGCGGCCAGGCGCATGAGGCAGTAATTGCGGCGGCGCTGGAACTCGGCCACCATCTTCTGGACCTCGTACTGCGGCCCGTCATAGGCCTCGAGACTGGCCTTCTGGGCGATGGAGCAGGCGTTGGAGGTCGTGTGGCTCTGGATCTTGGACATGCCGTCGATGACCTCGGCCGGCCCGGCCGCGAAGCCGATGCGCCAGCCGGTCATCGAGTAGGACTTGGACACGCCGTTGACGAGGATGGTCTTCTTCTTGACGTCCTCGCCGAGCGCGGCGAAGCTCGTGAACTTGAAGTTGTCGTAGACGAGGCTGGCGTAGATCTCGTCGGCGATCACGTAGACGTCCTCGCCCTTGAGGACCTCGGCCAGGGCCAGGAGCTGGTCCTTGGCGTAGGCGGCGCCCGTCGGGTTGCAGGGGTTGTTGAGGATGACGGCCTTGGTCGCCGGCGAGATGGAGGCCTTGAGCGCGTCGGGCGTCAGCAGGAAGCCGTCCTCCTCCCGCGTGGGGACGATGACCGGGCGGCCCTTGGCCAGGTTGACGCACTCGGGGTAGGTCACCCAGAAGGGGGCTGGGATGACGACCTCCTCGCCCTCGTCGACCAGGGCCTGGACGAGATGGAAGAGAGAGGCCTTGGCTCCGGCCGAGACGATGATCTGCTTCGGGGCGTACTCGACCCCGTAGTCGTCCTTGAGCCGCTTGGCGATGGCCTTGCGCAGGGCCAGGATGCCGTCGCTCTCGGTGTATTTCGTGAAATTGTCCCGGATGGCCTTGATCCCGGCCTCCTTGACGTTCTCGGGGGTCGTAAAATCCGGCTCGCCGACGCTGAGGTCGATGACGTCGATGCCTTCGGCCTTCATGGCCTTGGCCTTGGCCGAGATCTTCAGCGTGGGGGAGGCGCCGATGCGCTGGACTTTCTCAGAGATCATGGTTCACCTGCCTCGGCCACCCGCCGGCCGCTTACTTCTTCGCGTCTTTGGCCTCGGGGGAAAGCTTCGTCTTCAGGAACTCCTTGATATCGGCGCCGGTCAGCGACTTGACGATCTCGGGCATCTGGGCCAGGACCCCAGCCACCTGGCCCGTGATCTTGGTCGTGCCGAGCTCCTTGTCGCCGCTGACGATGACGATCTTATCGACCTTCGACAGCGGCTCGGAGACGGCCTTGGCCAGCTCGGGCAGGGCCTTGATATACGTGTCGAGCACGGCGGCCTGGGTGTATTTCTCCCACGCCAGGGCCTTCTTCATCATGGCCTCGGCCTCGGCCGCGCCCTTGGCCCGGATCTCGTCCGCCTCGGCCAGGCCGCCGAGCTTGACGGCCTCGGACTTGCCCTTGGCCTCGGCGGCGATGCGAAACTCCTCGGCCTCGGCCTCGGCCCGGATCTGGTACTTGCGGGCGTCGGCCGGCTTGATGACCGTCGCCTCGAGCTCCTTCTCCTTGCGGGCGATCTCCAGCTCCTCGATCTTGATGGCCTCCGACTTCTCGACCTGCTTGACCTTGGCCTCTTCCCGCTTCAGGTCCTGGCCGAGGCGGTGCCGCTCGAGCTCGTAGGAAAAGTCGGCCTGGGCCTTCTTGGTGTTGACGAAGACCTGGGACTCGGCCTTCTTGGCCTCGTTCTCCCACTGGGCCTTGGCGATCTGGGCCTCGGACTGGAGACGGGCGACCTCGGCCTCCTTGCGGGCCATGGAGGACTTGATGATCGATTCCTTCTCGGTCTCGGCCTGGGCGATGGCG
>Ga0153915_10006640_pt1 | contig 10860 bp, 11 predicted proteins | sample Opewatmetagenome_2_FD_107003 | JGI IMG/M metagenome (GOLD analysis project Ga0153915, IMG submission 107003) | Freshwater wetland microbial communities from Ohio, USA - Open water 3 Core 3 Depth 3 metaG | ecosystem: Environmental > Aquatic > Freshwater > Wetlands | place: USA: Ohio, Lake Erie...
GTCTGACCTTCATCTCGATCGTGTCCTCATTGTGCCTAACGCTTTTCAATTCCGTCTTATATGAGCTGCCCAGCGACTCAATCTACTGTTCTGTTCTGCGTGCTGACGGCCACTTTGATCACAGATTATGTTTCTCGTCTGTTGCATGTTCAGATTGATGCGCCTTCGGCTCCCAGTACTTCCTGCAGTTGTGAAACGGTGCCAGCAATTGTTTCAGACACCTTTTGTGAGCTTGTGGGTGTTGTGACGATTGAAGAAAGAGATGAAACCTTTATCTCATGAAGCGGGTTCAGAATCTGTACACGGAACCCTGACACTCTTTCTTCCACTTCAGTTTTCCAGCCCAACTCCACAACTATAGAGAGTGCGGCTAGGACACTAGCAAGCAAATCGCGGATTTCGCTCTCTCCTACAATCTCAAGACGTTCGCACTCTGAGGAGAGAATACCGAGCCAGTAGTATACGGCGACGTCACTGTGACTTTGTCCCCTAGGAATAGTGATGGCAATTCCAATATCAGCGACGAGTTGCCTTTTTCCTATATCAAGCCAGCGAACGCGAATCGTTCCGTTGTGATTCCTTGTCACAGACTGAAGAATGCGTAGACGTGTCATGATGTGGTTCTCAAGCTCGTCGAGGTCGTCGGAAAGGTTTCTGACCGATGCACTTCTGAAGCCATCCACAAAGCAGATCAGGCAGATAGCGGCTGTCAGCGGCATCGCCCCAAGGCACAACGCGAAGTTCGGTCCTGTTGCCACCATAAGCCCGATGCTCCCCACTGCATAAACAAGCACAACGAACCATGCGACATCAGTCATGTCATCGATTTTCATGGAGTCGTATCGCTTCGCTTCGCGTTCCGTTCTCTCGAATAGTCTGGCAATCTCTTCGAGATGCGTTTCTGCCACTGTTTCCCTTCTAGGGCCAGTCAGCTGGGAGGGGTCCTTGAAACCGACAAGGGCCCTGGCTCTGACTCCAAAACCGTTATACACGCGCGTTGCCGCCAGCCCGATCATCGCCTCGAACGCGAGCAGCACGATTGCCCCTGGCACTGTCCCGGAAACCGGTGAAAGCAACGTGAGGAAGATAGTGTATCCCGTGAGTACTGGCACGCTCACAACCAATGCCTTCAAGCCGGTTCTGCGGACTACGGACGAATCTATCAGAAGAATGCCTCTCTTGGACCGGTCCGAAGGGTGCACTTTCCCATCCTCTAATCCCGAGGGTTCAGCCTTGCACATAAAGGCTTTCGCTATCTGCTTGAGTGGAACACACTCATCCTGAAACTGACCGGCGACAGTCGGGGCTCGCAGTCTTCGTCAGTCGATGAAGAAGATCTCGCCGAGGTTCTCTGAAGCCCGCACACGTATGTGCATGCCATTCTCCAGTACCTTGGTGGCGTCCGCGATTTTTACCATACCTACTGCGTCGTGCGCATAGGCAGAGGCAGCGAATTCACCGATTGATTCTCCGAACTCTGCAACCACAGCCTTGACTTTGACAAAAAGGTCGTCCAGATATTTAGGATTCGCCTTGAAGTGACGTTCGAGGCTTTGATCCAGAACGGCGATATGGTCAGGCAGCCATTTTCGTTTCAGGTCCTTCGGAGAAGACACAATCACGACATGACCAATGAACTCCCCGGTCTTGCCCACTGCTTCCCCACGAAGAATCGGGAACACTGGCACCTTGTTCTCTTTTCGCGGTCGAGCTGGCATAATCCACGACCCCATTAGTTGGTAATCGGACTGTCACAGATATCGCCATTCGCGAATATAACGTTTCGGGGGTCTGTGAACAGACAGTGGATTGCTCTGAACTAACCCTTGCTCGTAGGTCCGGCCGGTACTCAACCTAAATATCCGTCCTAACTAGATACTCTTGATGGCATATGACGGTATACGAATTCGAAGGCAGAGTCCCAACAATCGGTGAGAGAACTTACATCAGTCACTCAGCTTCGGTAATCGGGAAGGTTCAGATTGGCAACCAGTGCTACGTTGCGCCAGGCGCTGTCGTCAAGGGCGACTACGGAGAAGTGTCAATAGGCGAAGGGACCAGTGTCCAAGACAATGTAGTCGTGCATGCCAGGCCCGGAGAAAAGACTGCCATCGGCAAGAACGTCACACTGGGACATGGCTGTGTTATTCATAATGCCACGGTCAGGGACGAGGCAGTCATAGGCATGGGCGCGATTGTTTCTGACTATGCTGTCATTGGCCGCTGGGCGGTTGTTGGCGAAGGCGCAGTAGTGACACAAAGCTTCGAGGTGCCAGATGAGAAGATTGCGGTGGGCATTCCAGCAAAGGTCATCGGCGATGTTCAACAGCGTCACAAGGAGGAGTTGTCAAGATTCAAGGCGATATACAGGGACCTTGCAGTGAGGTACCCGACAGGTCTCAGGAAGATTCGTGACTGAGTGACGCAAGCACTGCGCAGCACAACCCCTGAAACACGGGGCGAACGAATGAAAAGAGGAGGCGGCGGTCTGGTTGCCGCTTCACCTGAGAGATATCATTCTGTCACGGTTGAATCGTTTGACTGCGAGGCTCCATGTGACAATCATGAGGGTTGCGGCGATCAGGGTGGTCACGATGTTCACAGTCCACACCATGCTCGTGTTCGGTATACCTGATTCCATCCCTATGATTGGCGCAAACATTGGAATCATGAGGACAAGGATTATCGCCCCGGAAGTCTGGTACGCTTCGTACACTCTCTTGACCTTGCCGCTAATCAAGATGTTAATGGACACCGCTGTCAGTATAATCGCTGGACCTGCGGTCAGGATGAGAAACAGCCCCGCGAGGTCCGGCACCAGCATCATGGGCCGCCCGTACAGAACGAAAATGACGTTGGTAACTATCATGACAACCGCGGTTCCTGCCAAGAGGATAGTCAAACTAGGAATCAGCGAACTCAGAGTCTTGCCCCAGAGCAACTCTCGATCGGTAAGGGGAGTGCACAGAAGTGGCTCAAGCGTGTCTTGTTCACGCTCACCCACCAAAGAGTTGGCGGCGATAAGCGTAGCTGGGATGACTGAGAAAACGGCAAGTAGTGTCCCTGCCATAGGGATCATGATTCCCAAGATCAAGCTTGTTTCTTCTTCGGTTGTCGGAAATATGACGAATACTGAAATCATGATTATGGCCATAAGCGGCCCTAGGGCGCCCATGCCTACTATCCCAAGCTTCACATACCTGACCTGCATCGCCATCCTGAGGTCTGCCATCGCGACAAGCATAGGTTTGCTCCGTGCCATCACTTTGCACCCCCCTTGATTGTCTGGAGATAGAGATCTTCCAACGTCGCCTCTTCTTCTGAGAACTCCACGATGTTGATACCTGCATCCAACAGCTTCCTCATCAGCTTGGAGTTGTTCTGCATGGGATCGCGAATGCGCACGACGATCGTGTCAATTTCGGCCCTCTGGATCTCCACGTAATCCACTGTCTTAAGGACTGACTCCGCCTTGCTCACTCCTCCAGTCACTCTTATTTCATACTCTTGGAGTCCATGCAACTTCTCGCGCAGTTCTGTGGTCTTGCCAGTCAGAACAATCTTTCCTTCATCGATGATAGCAATGCTGTCGCATATTCTCTGGACTTCCGCAAGATTGTGCGAGTTGATGAAGAAGGTCTGCTTGTACTTCTTGGCGAAATTCAGTATTAACTCCCGGACCCTTTTAGCAGCCACGGGATCGAGAGCCGAAGTGGGCTCATCCAACAGCAAGACCTTTGGCTTGTGGAGGAGTGCCCTGCAGAGAGCAAGCCGTTGCCTATTGCCGGTGCTCAGTTGTCCTGCCTTGTCATCTCTCCTATCCCAAAGCTCCATGAAAGTGAGGAGCTCTTCTATCCGACCATCGATCTCCTCTTCGGGTACTCCGTACAGTCTGGCAAAATACTGCAGATTCTCATATCCAGTCATGGAAGGGTATAGTGTATGATTGCCCTCCTCTGGCAGAACGCCTGTGATTTGGCGCACATCTACAGGGTTCTGGATGATATCATACCCTGCCACAGTCGCAGTCCCGTCGCTGGGTCTAAGCAAAGTACACAGTAGCCTAATAGTCGTACTCTTGCCTGCACCGTTTGGACCAAGAAGCCCGAAGATGGTTCCCTCAGGGACCTCAAGGTTCACTTCGCTTACAGCAACAAGCTCGCCGAAGTTCTTGGTCAGGCCTGTCAGAACAACCTCGTCCAATCATATCACTCCGATGAGACTCCTTTGCGCCGCAAGACATGCCAGTCAGTGGAATGCCCCGGCGCTCGGCGCAATGATAGAACCGATATAAGGATTCTCTAAGGTGTGGTGACCATCTTCTCAACAACGGCAGTAGTGGTTTCCCTAATCCCACGGATGCTGTGTATTTTGCGGACAGTGATGTCGTATAGCTCCTCAAGGCTGTCCACTTCCAGCCTCACGATCACATCGAACTCCCCTGTTGTGACAGCTATCTTGTTCGCTTTCTCTATGAGCCTGAGCTTGTCGACGACGTCCTCTGTGCTACCAATGTCGATTTTCATGAGCACGTACGCGGTTATCTGACCTACCATTGTTCCACCTCACGCGAGTCGAACTTCATTGCTTCTTATCCCTACCTATACTCTCTCAGCACTATCAGCGTGTGAATGCTTGCCACACCCGGCACCCGTTGAACTCGTTTGAGTATCTGTGTTCTCGTTTTAGCCAAGCTTCTGGACTTGACGCTCAACAGATAGTCTATGCCACCGGCAAGTGCAGATGCGCTCTCCACTCCTTTTATCTCATAAAGAAGCGGGAGCAGATCTCCAGTCTGGGGCTTGACCCTGAGTAGCATTATTGATCTGACATCGGAACCTTGGAGAGCAAAGACACCTATCATGACAAGAATAACGCCAAAGACTTTCAAGGTCCAGAGAAACGTATCAGAGGTGATGCTGCCAAACCCGCCGGGAAGAAAGAAGTTGCCAATAAGAGTGACTGGGATTCCCAGAACCACAGATATGGAAGAGAGCGAATTCACGACCGCCATGGAGCCCCTTCCCAATGCCCGAACATACATGACCAAGGAAAAGAATGCGGTCAGTGAGGAGCCTACCATCATCCAGAGCAAGGGTACAAAGGTCTGAACCATCTCTGCCCATCCCGTCGGCGTTATCATCAGTGCCGCCGGCAGACTGAACGTAATGTTGAGGAACAAAAGAGACCAGAGACGCATGTTGAGGGAGTCAACTCTAAGTCCCGGTCTTATTGCGTATCGTTTGGTCTTCTTCTGAAAGTATGTGAAGAAAGCAGATGCGAGATTCAGCGGTACCAGAACTATGAGCAACGCGATTGGGTCAAAGCCGCCCGGAGAAACCCCGACGAGGAGAACGCCCAGTAGTATCGAAGTTATGCACTGGATTTCTATGATTGTCGGCGTGTCCTTCTCGGCCATGAGGTCTGCAAACAGGAGGTAAACAATCACTAGCTGTCCAAATGGCAGCACTGCGGATGCATCTGATTGACCGGCGATTACGTAGTAAGACAGGGTTGAGATACCTGCAAACACACCCGCCAGCAGCTGGTATTTCATGGGTTCCTTTGGGAGAATGCTCATTCTGCCGAAGTCTGGATCCACTTTGTAGCCTATGGCCCTAGGCTTCCCATCAATCGTGTGCCTCAGACTGAGAAATGCAACGACCAAGAACGTGGCAGCAAAGCTCACCCACTGCGACATGAACCCATACACCAAGGAATCCTCCACCGTAATGGGCGACATTACAGTGTTGAGTGCAACAATGTCAAAAGTGACAGAGAACGTCCTCATGACTCCCGACCCGAGGGCTAGGAAATAGAATACCGTAATAGCGGAGTGACGGCTCACGGGTCTCTCACTTTTGGCACTCGTGGCTCAACGCACCTCCGCCTGGCGATTCGTTTCTGCTCCCTCTCACAGGATGGAGTCTACTGCTTCTCTTCTTCGACATGATCCTCGGTCAGCGGCTCTTCATCAGGCTCTTCCAAAGATTCTTCGAATGCTGCCTCGTCTTCGTCGACGTTCTCGGGTGCTCCTGCAGACTCCTCTGACGGTTTCCTTCTGGGCCGCTTTTTGTCATCACTAACCACTCGTTGAGCAAGGATGAACTCATCGAAAGTCAGCCTCTTCCCAGACTGCATCTTCTCGACGGCTACGTCGGCACGTTCCTTCTCCTGTTCTCTCTGCTGAGCCCTCCTGTCGACCTTCTCGGTTTCCCGCTTGTCCACCATCTGTTTTCTTATCTTGCTGTGGATATCATCGATCTGAGTCCTGAGGTCCTTGAGTTTTGTTTCTCCGTCCTTTACCTTCTTCAGCCACTCAACAAAGTTCTGATGAGCAGCATCTGCGGACTTCTTATACTGCTCAAGCTGTGGTCTGATCCTCACGACCTCCTGATGATGAACTTGAGACTGCTCTGAAAGCGTCAAGACCTTCTGATGTGCCTCGGTGGCCTCGTCCTTCAACCTTCTAGCCAAACGCCGGAGTTCGCTTATCCTATCTTGCTTCTCTTTCTCTTGGCCTATCTTGACGAGCTGCGCTTCGATTTTGGCTATTTCCTCAACTATACGTCGCTCTTCGTCCATTGTGAGCTGCTCAGTCTGCTGTCGCCATTCGAGTTCCTCAACTGTTCTCATCATCCTCCGTTGGTCTGTCGAAGGGCTTCCAACGATTCTGCCCCGGAGTTCCCTTATTTCGTCGTAAACACTCTTGAGCTGAGCATGAATGGCTGTACGCTTGTCCTTCGCCTCGATTATCTCAGCGTTTATTCTGTCACGTTCTTCGCGCTCTGCCTTCACCGACTCGATTAGTGAACGGACTTCCTTGTTGTGTTCGTCACGGATTGTCTTGTACTCTCGCATCTTGTCTCGGTCTCTGCGGAGCTGCTCAAGGTCGGTTCGTGCTTGTGTCTTGAGATCTCTCAACTTTGCTCGCAGAAACTCTAGATCTTCTGGAACTGCTTCGGCGGCTTCTGTCAAATGGTACAAACCTCAGAACATGATTTTGCGAGCCCTGCGATGCAGGGCGGATTCCACGCTCTCTGGGCCCGTTTCGGGCCTTCATTGAGTATTTGGTAGATGCGACCCCGTTTGCCCCTCTTTTAAGTTTATGCATGAAAACGCGGTACACAGGTTGCTCGCAACCATGGTTCGCGCGCTGTCATGGTTTGTAGAAGGTTTCGGCTATTCTTTTTGATATATCGAAGTCTGTCACGTGCTGAAGACCGGTCCATCCCGGTGTGGCGTTCACTTCGAGCACCCAGAGTCCGCCCAACAGATCTGGGATGATGTCTACACCTACGAGTCTGCCCCTGACAGACTTTGCTGCAGCGATCGCCAAATCGTTGACATCAATATCATTGTGTTGGGGAACGCCGCCTGCGTGGATGTTCGTCGCAATACCTTGACCTCCGACTCTTTGCATTGTAGCAATGACCTCTCCCTCAACGACTAGGGCCCGTATGTCAAAGCCCGGGCTTCGTATATAATCCTGGAGTAGAAATGCGCCTTTGCCGTGGACTTGACTGTGGAATTTCAGGTAGTCGTAGATATTCGTGATGTCAAATTGCTGCTCGATCAGCTGAACGCCTGTGCCGCCGAAGCCGGTGATCGGCTTGAGAACGCAGGGAAAGTGTGTCTTCACGAATTCCGCCGCGTCTTCAATGGACTCAGTGATTAAGGTTTCAGGAACAGGAAGCCCAGCCGTAACAAGTTTCCTCATTGTCTCGGCTTTGTTTCGCATTTGGAGGATCGAATAGACTGAGTTCACCACCTCCACACCCATCTCTGTCAGCGCAGAGAGAAGCCCCACGCGGTTGAAGAAAGCACCTATGTCTGTTGCCCCCAAATCAAGAACGAGCAACAGGTCGAGTTCTGACAGGTCCTTGTCGCCTGTCACAATCCGATGGCGATCGGTCGAGCCTGTACGTACGACCTTCCATGGGATTACTCGAATTACACTTGCTCCAAGGTCATGCAGGGCCGACTCGAGATCGCGTACTCGTGCTGACCAGGGATCTGATGAGAAGAGCCCTATCTGCGATTGCGAGTGCCTTGTCAAGCGTATCTGCCCTATTCACGGACGACGGGTTTCCTTTTATCCATAACGCGGCGCTTTTTAGTCCGGCATCCTGAGAGAGTGCGAGAAACACATGGGACTATTCACGAAGATCGAAACTGAGGCGATTCGAAAGGAACTGGAGGGAAAGCATGGCAACTTCCTGATAACATTCAGGAACAGCCACGGACCAACAGCTCTCAAGAAACTATGGAAGGAGCTGATGACAGAGCTGGGTCATGCAGGCAAATGCCTGAGTTGGTGGTCGAGCTCTGGGACGATAGGTCTCTTGGAATGTGAGATAGATAACGACCTCGGTCTGTATGGACAGTGGGCTCTCGCTGATTCAACAGAGTTCGTCAAGATACTCAAGCTGGATGATGAAGAGGTTGTCAATATGAGAGAGGGCTTTGAATCAGGCAACGTCACCTCGTCTGCCATACGCGTCATTAGAATCGGTGAAACCGGTGACAAGGATTGATCAATCGACAGTCAGTGTTTTCGACAGATTCCTTGGAAGATCAGGATCGATTCCGAGATTCACCGACAGGAAATAGCTCAGAAGCTGGAGTGGAATCACGTCGAGCATTGGATTGAGCAGAATGTCCGCTTTGGGAACGACGAGGTAGTCCGTTGCATTGTCCACATAGGGTTCGAGTGTGTTCTCTTTTTCCCCAACGATTATTGTTCTCCCGAATCTGCACTTGACTTCGTTGATATGGTTTATCACCATCCAGCTGTCCTCGGCCGTGGTGACGAATATCACGGGGTAGTTCTTTGTCACGATACTCAACGGCCCATGCTTGAACTCAGAGCTGTACATGCCCTCGCAGTGGTTATAGCAGATCTCCTTGATCTTGAGTGCACCCTCACGAGCAACGCCGTCAGTGAGCCCATATCCAAGGCAGTAGAGATCCTTCACGCCAAGTAGAGTACTTGCCAAGTTCTTTGCGATTATGGCGGTTCTATCAATGGTTTCTTGTGCAAGAACTGGTAGCTGCTCACTTAGCATGCCAATGACGCGGCGAGCCTCTTGCCTGTCAAGTCTACCATTTCTCTCTCCGAGCATGGTAGCAAGATAGGCTAGGATGACTGTCTGAGAGAAGTAGGTCTTCGTGGCCGGAACACTCACCTCGTATCCACATGCCATGGGGATATAGGAGTCTGCATTGAACATGAGTGTACTACCAATCACATTGACGATTCCTAGCGTCCTGCCTGTCTGCTGTTGCTTAACGAGGTTGAGCACGTTGAGGATGTCCTTCGTTTCTCCACTCTGAGAAACCAGTAAGCATAGGTCGTCTTCTCTCAGAGTATTTCCATACATCTGTTCGAACTGCCCGCCGATTGCGGTGACCAGAGGCACACCGGCGAGCCGATTGAAGTAGTACGCTCCCAATACTCCTGCATTATATGAGGAGCCACATGCAACGAGGTACAGCTTGGAGGCATCCTCCAGCAGCTTGAGCCACCTGTCAGACTTGCTTCCCTGAAGAACACCCATTACGTCCTGAACCACTTTGGGTTGTTCGTTTATCTCCTTCAGCATGAAGTGAGGGTATCCTCCCTTCTCAGCTGTGTGGATGTCTACAGTGGTAATCTCAGGTCGACGATCGAGCTCTCTGCCATCTGACACACGGTACACCTTTACCGTGTCAGGAGTAAGTCTGAGCATCTCTCCATCGGCAAGATAAATCACATTGCTTGTCACAGGAAGGACCGAAGGGAGGTCGCTGGATGCGATAGTCTCATTGTTGCCAACACCAGCTACAAGTGAAGAGCCCATCTTGACCGCGTAGATCTCCTTGGCGTCAGCACGACCTACTGCAAACGAAAATGCTCCCTTGAGGTCCCGTGTCGACAGTCTTACAGCTTCGAACATGTCGCCAGTCTGCTCGTAGTACTTGTCAACGGCATGAACACACAGCTCACCATCGTTCTCGGATCGTACCTTGTGGCCGGTTTCGACTAGCTCTCTACGATACTCCACATAGTTGTGGATGTTGCCATTGTGCGCGCCGTAGATCGCTTCATCACATCCAAAGTGTGGCTGTGCGTTCACTTTGGTTGGAGGACCATAGGTCGCCCATCTCAGCTGGGCAATCCCCCTGTCGCCCTTCATCATCGAAAGACCGAGTAACCTGTCAACTGCATCTACTGTACCAACGTCCTTCCTTAGTTCGACCTTTCCTTCGAACACGGCTGCGACTCCGACAGAGTCATACCCGCGATATGTGAGCTTACGGCTACATTTCACAAGTATCTCGCCAATGTTGTTCCGCCCAAGGCTGACAATGCCTGTTATGCCGCACAAATCGATCCCTTCGAAGTCGAACTCACTCGGAAGAGCGGTGAACACACTCCAAAAAAGGTTGTGTAGCATTCATTCCTAGCGTCTGAGCTGGCTTTCCGAATCAAAGCAGTCATTGCGTTGCTCACAGAATACACGGAACTAGAGGTTGTACAAGATTGATGGACTGCGTTATGTTTTCTTTGTGTCGAAGAGCTTTTATGACCTTTCGGTTCATCGGAGAGTGAGCAAGTCAAGAGGAGAGCCCGATGGGAAAGCAGAAACGCCTAACCTTGCTACTTCATCCATTCAGGCGTGACCTCTACCAAGTACTCTGTGAGAACCCCGGAACGTACTTGCTTGAACTTGTAGAGATGCTAGAGTCACCTCTCGGTACTCTCACTTGGCATCTGAGGATACTTGAACGCGAAGGACTTGTAAAATCGATAAAGTTCGCAGGCAAGAGACTCTACTACCCCAAGATGCTTCGCTCTCAGGAGGCCGAGATGGCGTA
>Ga0153915_10006641_pt1 | contig 10859 bp, 9 predicted proteins | sample Opewatmetagenome_2_FD_107003 | JGI IMG/M metagenome (GOLD analysis project Ga0153915, IMG submission 107003) | Freshwater wetland microbial communities from Ohio, USA - Open water 3 Core 3 Depth 3 metaG | ecosystem: Environmental > Aquatic > Freshwater > Wetlands | place: USA: Ohio, Lake Erie...
TATCCTGATATCCGATCCCGCGCTCGCCGGTTCCGATACCCTGGCAACCTCCAGGGCATTGGCAGCGGCAATCACGAAGCTGGCGCCCTTTGACCTGGTCCTCTTCGGGGCCAGGAGTTCAGACAGCGATACTGGACAGGTCGGACCCCAGACCGCTGTTCAGCTTGATCTGCCCTTTGTCACCGGCGTTTTTGATATCAAGGTCAAGGATTCGGATATTGTAGTGGAACGCGGAGTGGATGAGTTTCTTGAAACCTTCGGGATCTCTCTTCCTGCCGCCCTTGCCGTGCATGCCACAGCCGTTCGTCCGAGGGATATAAAGCTGTCAGGGATTGAGAAGGCCTTCAGCATTGCATCCCTGGAGAAAATAAATCTTAAAGATCTGGATATTCCTAAAGACAAAGTCGGAGACAAGGGCTCTCCCACCAGGATCGTATCCTTGAATCGTGTTGTCAGGAAGAAAAAATGCGAGTTTATTACCGGCGCCGTTGAAGAGCAGGCAGATGAACTTGTGCGCAGACTTAAGGAATCGGGGAATATAGGATAGAAAAAATAATGAAAAACACTGATAAAAACGACATCTGGGTTTACATTGATACCAGGAACCAGAGACACCTAGGCCTCAGCCTGAGGGTCTTTGCCGCTGCCAGGCAGCTTGCCTTGCAGTCAAAAGGAAAGGCCGTTGCGGTCGTGCCCTCAGTCAGCAATCCGGACCTCAAGAAAGATCACGTTATTGAAATGTGTCTTTCAAGGGGAGCGGACGAGATATATCTCCTTGAACACCCCGAACTTGCTCCGGCAAGGGCAGATATACACGCCAGCGCCCTTGATCAGGTTATTAATAATCGACAACCGCGGGCCTTTCTCTTTGCCCTGACAGACTTCGGGAGGGAGATAGCCGCCCGATGCGCCTCCGTGATAAACGCCGGAGTTATTGCCGATTGCGTCGGCCTTTCTATGGATGGCGAGCGGATCGTTGCCGATTCCCCTTCATGGGGCGGAGAGGTCATGGCGCGTCTTACCTACTCGGATAATGATATTACCTGTTTTGCTACCGTACAGCCCCATGCCTATCAGGAGGAGGATGTGAGGGGTGTTCCCGGCGCGGTGGAAAGGATCAGCATAGAGGCTTTCACCTCACCCGGAACTCTTAATCTCCTGTCCTCATCCGAGAAGCCCCCCGAACATCGAAGACTGGAAGATGCCGAGGTTGTTGTTGCAGGAGGCGCCGGTGTTGTAAATAGCGAGGGTTTCGGCATGATACGCAGCCTGGCCGCCGCCCTTGGCGGCGAGGTAGGAGCCACGCGTCCTCCGGTTATTAATCACTGGGTTGAAGAGGAACGGCTTATCGGACAGACCGGAAAGAGCGTGCGCCCTGCCCTCCTTATATCCGTGGGGACATCTGGTGCGGTTCAATACACCGCCGGGATCAGGGAATCAAAATGCATTATCGCCGTTAATCGCGACCCTGATTCGCCTGTCTTCAATATAGCGGACATCGGCATAGTGGCCGATTCCAGGAGATTTCTCCCCCTTCTCCTGTCCGGTGTTAAAAGGGCCTTGATGCGTGATATCGCGGATGTAATCAGTGAAGATACAGGGAAGACGGAAAACGGGTTTGGAGAAAAGGTCAGGAGACTCAGGGAATCCCACAACTGGTCCATTGATGACCTGGCAGCGCATACAGGACAGACCCCTGAATTCATACAGGAGGCTGAGGCAGGCAGGGTCATGCCTTCAGTGAGTTTTTTACTGAGCATTGCCAAGGCGCTTGATGTGGACCCCGGGACCTTTTTAAAGGATGAAGAAAAAACTGCGATCCAGGGACAGAGGGCACAGGCCTTTACCCTGAGAAACAGGGACTATGCCTATCAGACCCTGACCCCGGGGGCTGAAAACCGGCACCTGAGAGGGTTTCTCATCACGATCGATCCCAGACAAGCGCACAAGTCCATAGCATATAAACATGAGGGCGAGGAGTTTATATATGTGATGGAAGGACACCTTGAAGTTACCCTGGGAAATAAAGTCAGTCAGTTCAAGGTAGGAGAATGCGTGCATTTTAATTCAGAGACGCCTCATAAATTAAAAAATATCTGCGATGAAACGACAAAGTGCCTTGTCGTTCTCTACACGCCTTGACAAAAAAGGCCCGGGGTGTTATTCATGCCATCCGATTCATATGATCTAAGCCCTTAAAGGGGCTTTTTTTTTAATATCCTGTTCAAACACCGAGATGAGACAGCGTGGCAATTGCTGCGTTGTAATGATATCGGACCTCTGCGCGCTATTTTACTTTTATTGTCAGCGCACGAGGTGGATTTCAGAGATCTTATAAATACAAAAAAGGAGTCAAACAATGAAAAAAGTAATAAAAACGGCTGGCGGCGCAGGGATTGCGATTGTTTTTTTAATATCAATTTTTCTATTGCCGATGCAGGCGGATGCAGCGCTTGAAATCAAATCTCCTGACGGGAACAGCTCTATCAAATTCGGCATCCTGGGACAATTTCAGGCCGAATCTCTTACAACCACTGACGGCAAGGCCACGTCAAAGGACCTTTATTTAAGACGATTTCGCGTACTCCTGGGCGGCAACATAATGGAGAACCTATCGTTTTTTGCGGAGACCGATAACCCGAACCTCGGAAAGGTCGGAAATTCGGCAACCGGCGCCAAAGGCATTAGCGACACCTATATCCAGGACGCCTTTATGACCTACAGCGTGAAGGATGAGTTCAAGGTGGATGCAGGCATGATGCTCCTCCCTCTCTCGCACAATGCCGGACAGTCCGCGGCTTCTCTTCTCGGAATAGACTACGGTCCTTACAGCTTCCTCTGGAGCGCGCCGACCGAATCGCGCGTAGGCAGAGATTACGGCATCCAGGCCCGCGGCTATCTCAGCAATAATCATTTTGAGTATCGACTCGGGGTCTTTCAGGGTGTCAGGGGTGTAAATTCCACCAACCCTGAGAGGATAATGGCCAGGGTCGTGTACTATCCTTTTCAGGCTGAAACGGGATTCTTCTACGCAGGCTCTTACCTGGGCGAAAAAAAGGTCCTGGGGATCGGCATGAGCATGGACCATCAGGATGACTATACTGCATACGGTACGGATATTTTTCTTGATTATCCCCTTGCCAATAAGGATGTAGTTACGGCCCAGGTTGATTTCACGCACTATGACGGAGGCGCATTTATAACGGCCATTCCCAATCAGAATGTCATCTTTGCCGAGGCGGGATATTATTTCCAGGCCCTGAAGATAGCGCCCTTTGTGCAGGTGAATTACGAAAACATGACCAGCGAGTCGCTCAGCGACAAGCATTTCATGCAGGCAGGGCTCGCCTATTATATCAAGGGTCAGACCCTGAACGTCAAATTAGGGGGAGGGCAATTTGGCGGTGACAACCTTAAGAACCAGACACAAATCCTCTTAAGGGTGCAGGCATTCATGTTTTAAATACAATATGTGAAAGATTCAGGCAATAACTTTAAAGGCCCGGGAGATCGATCCCGGGCCTTTTTTGTATTGAGCCTCGTGCGTGAAATGCGGGATGATCATGTATAGGATTATGACTTTTCAGATTTATCTTCCGGTCGCAGGTCGCCGGGATGATATATCGGAATCCGATAATCAGGTTGTTTAAATTAGACCGGATCAAAAGGCAATCATCGCCGGCGGATTTTCAGAAACAACCAGGGTAAGAGAGGCCCAAAGGCTTGGGGCCGGGGATTATGTTCAGAAACCATATACCTTGATGAAGCTGGGTATGGCCGTTAAAAGGGAACGGGACAATAAGAAGTGATTTAACACCGGCACAATATTTTTTGCCTTTTACTTGAACCCTTGCCCCTCTTTCTTTATGTTGGTTTGTAAGCCTTCGACATACATTAGAATGTGCGATATGTTGTGTAAAGAAATGGAGGTTTGATATGTCCACAAACTTAGCTATAAATCCTGAATTATTACAAAAGGCATTAGAGGTAAGCGGCTTAAGAACTAAAAAAGAAACCGTCAATTTAGCTTTGAAAGAATTGATTAATAGGCACAGCCAATTGGAAATAATAGAATTGTTCGGGAAGATGGACCCGGATACTGATTACGATTATAAAAAATGGAGAAGCAGGTGAAAGTTCTCGTTGATACGCCTATTTGGTCATATGCTTTACGCACGCCTAATAAAGAATACCAAAATGAAATAGACCAGCTTAAATCTCTTATAAGATATTACCAAAAAGCCATTCCGATAAAATTATATAAATATCCCGGCTAACCTTTCACTTGAACCCTTGAATCCTCGGAAAAGACAAGGTGTCACCCATTAAAGGGTTCGTCAAACCTTGTCTTTCTTCCAGATCGTTTTCCAGAAGATTCATCTGATTTGCCCACTGCCCGTTTACCACATCGGCTAGAGAAATCATCCGTTCGATGGCGCCGCAATCGGACAGGAACCCGGCAATTTTCCCCCCCTGGGTATAGTCGATGGCCACAAACGGAACTTTCAGAGTCTGGGCAAAGAGGACGGCATGATACCGCATGCATAGGGAGAAAGAGGCTTCTCGAAAGGAGGACAGGATCTCGTCGAGGGACAAGGGACGGTCCACCACGAGGGGGTTCAGATCCGCCAATAGAATGCGTGCAAACCGGCGGCCGAAGTCGCGATCGTCTCCGCCGGCGTAAAAGTGGTGCATGGGGAGCAATCGGGGACGCAGGTGGCAGCGATTGCAAATCGTGCGGATCCATTCACCCAACTGCACCCAAAAGTGTTGTTTTTGATCCGTAAATTGCTCAGCGCTCAGCGCCCCTTTGTACAATGACGTCCACTCCCGCAGGTAAAGGTTTAAAAAGGGTTTTTTCTCCGCCGCTGGCTGCCTTGCTTGCCAGCGTTTGACGAACCTGGCGGCGGGATCGCCGCTGTTTATCAGGTCCTGACGGCCCGTAAGAGCACGACCGCGCGCAACCGCATACGAGTCGCGAAGTTCTACTACATCCGCCAGCTTCAAGATCCGGCGCACCGCCTCTTCAAACGGCGATCTCTGTTCCAGGGGGCCGATGCCGCAACCGAAAATGTGGCATTGATGTCCTGCCCGGTTGGCTTGATCGAAGGCGCGCAAAATGACGCCCAACTCGTTGACATGCAACAGGGGGCCGCCGCCCATGATGACTTGTCCGGCCGAACGGGTAAGCCTGTTGAATTCGCTGCTGAAAATGGGTACGATCGGGATATCCGGATACCCCAATTCACGCAGCGTCCATTGCGAATAGTACGGATGCAGACTGGCGAGAACGATTTGGGCTTGGGGAAACTCGATCCGTTTCCGGTGGATCAGCTCATCCAGGATCGCCTTGTCTCCTGCGGTTTCGATGCCGTACCACCCTACCACGAGTATCTGCCGGTTTGATTCCGCCGGGCAATGCGCGCGACAGGATTTGCTGTTTTGGTCCGATCTTGCGAGAGCCGTTTCAAGGGACCAATATCGCCGCCAATAGCTTTCCTTTAGCTGGTCGATCCGTTCCTTCAGCGTTTCATCTGCCGGATAATCGTGGATGCAATCATCACAGGACTGTTGCAGGATCTCTTTCCGTTCGCGGATATGGCTGCGATAAAGTGTGTGGGCTGATGCTTGCGAGCAATTGCCCAATTCCGGCGAACGCGGCGCGCAGTAGCTCAGGTATCCCCGGCAATTCAGTGTGACGGCCCTGGCTTGCCACAGGCACCCGATCGAACGGGTCTCTTTTTCAAGCAGCATCCTGCGGATGTTTTTGTAGATGCGCCTTACCGAAGCGGATTTTTCGTAGGTGCGTTCCAGCTTGGCAAAAAACAACCCCAGATGATAGGTTTCCCGTTCATCAAAATTCCGGATGGACTGAGACTGTTCGGCGTTATCCAGCCGCCGGATGAAATCGGCCACACGGAAGCGACCGCGGATGCCCTCCTTCCGGCAGAAATCGAGGACGTGGTCGACATGCCAGAGATTGTCCTTCGTGATCGTGCAGCCGATGGATACGGGAATATCCGTCTTATCCCGGAAAAAACGGATCACTTTCCGGGCCGAATCATAGTTTCCGGCGCAACCTCTTACCAGGTCATGGATTGCTCCCAAACCGTCGAGAGATACCACGACTTGAAAGGCAACACCGGCCCTGCGGCAGATCAGGGCGGATGCCGTGATGCGGGCAATCACGTCGTCTTCATAAAGGGCATTGGTAAAAATGGTTGTCTTCCGGAGGCGCGGACGTTTTTCCGCCAACACCCGGTAGATTTCCGGAAGGTCGCGGCGCAGGGTCGGTTCGCCGCCGCTGACTGAAACGGTGCTCAGTTTGGCGAAGAGCGGATCGCGCAGGATCTGCGCCAATTCGGCCGGCGTATATTCCTTTTCTCGTTTCTGTTGCCAAATCCTGCACATCTGGCAGTGTGAGTTGCAAATATCGTTCACGAGCAGGTTCAATGTTCTGGGCTTGAGAGGGAAAAGCTGTCCCAGCATGTTGACCCGGAAGTCTTGCCATGCAATTCGGCCCATCGCAAGCGCCGAGCGAGCCACATGGACAACCTTGGGACCCCTTTGAAAAGTCATCGTTCTGCCTGCTTCCGGCCATGGGTGGGTGCAGTCAGGCGCCGTTTGACTCGTGTAAGAAACAGGTAAGTTGCAGATTCCGGACTGAGTTTGAGCACGCAGGTCAACCATAATTTAAATACTCCCCGATCGGGGCCAATGCCGAATCCGGGTGCGATCTGTCGATAGAGACGGTAGCAATCCAACCCCAGCCGACTCGATCGTTGGCAGGCGGCTTGCCAACGATCCGCCATACGCTGGCGCAGAAAGGCATCCGGTGTCCGGGCCAGGCGAACCAACCAGGCGCCCGCCCGTTCCAGTTCGGCCGGTGTGGAAAAAGGTTCCTTTTCCGAGACTTGCGTGATTGCAATGCAGTCCTCTGCCGATGCTTCCGGGAAAAGGGCATGAAAATAGGGGCGGCGAAACTTGCGGAAGTCTTTATACAATGCCGCGGCTTGTGCTTGACGGAGTTGCTGTTTGTGGCAGCGATGCTTAAGAAGAACCTGAGGCACGTTACCCATGCGGTAGAGCGGCGCGAGTCGAGTGAATATCTCATGATCCTCAAGCTTTGCCTGTTCGTCGTAACTGTGGGTTTTGAGAATGGCTGCCCGCATCAGCACTGTCGGATGCAGTAGCCCGACGCGGAAGAGCATCTCGTGACAGATTGCCGTATGGGTTTCGGGGTACCAGGTGAGCCGATCTTCCTCCCCGAACTTTTTAACGCAACTCCCGCAAATATCCACACCGGTTCGGCGCATCCATTCCCATTGCACGGCAAAGCGGTGCGGCAACGCTACGTCGTCGGCATCCATCCGCGCAATGAGATCACCCCGAACACTGCTGAGTCCCGTGTTGAGGGTGCGCGCGACCCCGCTGTGCTTGAGAAACAATGGACGAATCCGGGCATCGCGTGCGGCATACTCGCGTATAATGTCTGTCGAGCCGTCCGTCGAACCGTCATCCGCAATGATCAGCTCAAAGTGGGGATAGGTCTGCGCCAGGATCGATCCGATTGCATCGGCCACATAGCGTCCAGCGTTATAGACCGGCATCAGCACCGATATGAGCGGCTTGTCAGGCAGCGCGACAGGCGGCATAGACGGCTCCTCACTTTCCTGCCCCTCATTTCCGGGGAAAGGAAATGCGCTACGAACCATAGGTCCCTTCGTCTTTGATGCCAGTACCGGTCTCGCTCAGCGCCTCGCGCAAGGGTTCACGGTTGAAAAACGGTTCGACCCATGGCCGTAACGACGGCGGTGCATCCGTCTTTACATCACTTGAAGTAATTTGCTTTTTTTGTTCGTTCATGAATACCTCCCTAATGAATTTGAAGTTGCCGAAAGGACGTCCTTCAGGACTGCCCGTCTTCGGGGTAGTGTGCCAGAACGCGGTACTTTCCCGCCTCGTGATGACCCACGATGATGACGTTTCCATCCTGCAGCCACACATGTGCAGTCAAGCCATCCTCGCACCGTGTGGTTGCACCATAGTACAATGTCGTCCCCACGCCGAGCCGGCGCAAGCTCGCCTGTGCTGCAATCGCGCGCGCGAAACAGGCTGTTTCGCCCGGCAAGAAGAAAGCGGCCAGTTCAACCAGTCTCCTCACTCTCCTCTGCAAATGCTTACGCTCGTCATCCGTAATCCCATCTATGCGCATCGGGTAGCGCTCCGGTGAAGAGGAGCTTATCCGTTTGCGCTCGGCATAGGTGGCTTCCGGTCGCTTGGGCGGGAGCTCGAACAAACGGGTAAGCCACATAAAGGGAAGCGCACGCAACGCCAGGCGGGCAATCAGCAGATCACATACCGTCCGGACGAGATACGGACGCACCCGGCGGGGTAGCCGACGGAATCGAAGCATCCGCTGCCACAACCATTTGCACCAATCCAGCATCGTACAATCCTTGGACCAGGAAAATCATTTGGCGCAGGCAGGTTGCTTGGTCCACAGCGAACTCTCTGCACAGTTGTTCGCACACCGCAACGACCGGGGTCGGCGTGGCGATCAAAGCCCATACCCTTCCTGCGGTTTCGTTGAGCGAGTAGCAGTAACCGGCTTGCGCATCAATCGCAAGCAGTTCGTCGTCCAGGTCGCTGAATGAAATGTCTTTACCGCGTCGGATGATTGTAGTGGCAATTATTTTTGACGTATCGAACATTGATATTCACTCCTGCTGCCAAAATATGTTCCACTGTAAAAATTGAGCCCAAATCTGATTGAGCAATTCTTATGATAAATCGGCTTCTGATTTTCCTCCGGCCTGTACCATATCCCTCAATCAAAGTTAATCTTTTTGAAAATAATCGGATCCCATGGCTGTGTCAACCTTATGGAACAGCGGCATGCTGAAACGATATCCCCCATTTTTCTCCTTCAGGCATGACGATCGAGAGTAAAATCGACCTATGAATGATCCATTGTTCCATGACCGCGTCCATCGTCGACCAGTCGCGCGGGCGCGTACACCTGAAGACCGGCACACAGCGCGCAAGTTCCGCGCAGCGCTGCCAGTGTTCGGCCACCCGTCCCATGGGTTCGAGCAGCTCGCCCCGATAGGTGGCCGACGCCACGATGCCCCGCAGCGCAGAGAGGCCGGTCAAGCGTGTCACGTCCGGTTCGCCCCAGTCGAGCAGATAGAGGGAATGCAATGAATGACAGGATTGTTTTTCCAAATACGTCAGATTTTTATGATATTTATCCGCTCGAAAGTGATCACGTTCGAGTTCATGCCGGTTCCAATTCATGATCGTGAGCGCATCGCTCCACAGTTTCAGGCGTGGTGCGGCGGGATGAACAAGGACGCGTTCATTGGCTACCTCAAAATGGCACAGATCATCGCCGATCAGGCGATGCCCGCGTGCGACTAGCCATGCGGCAAAGGTAGACTTGCCTGACCCCGTCGGTCCGCAAAACGCAACGGCGTAATCGCCGATTTGCACTACACTGGAATGCAGGACGAGCAATCCCCGCTGGTAACAGACCGTACCCCACGCCGAACCGAGCAGGAAGAGACGCACTTCGCGCGCGCTTGCGTCAGGCGCCGGCGTAACGATGATTTCAGATCCATTGCGAATCCAATAGTCGCCCGCTTCGGGAATGTGAAAGCGATGTTCGTCGGCGGTGATGTATGGCGTCGTTGCCGGCCGTAATGACCCTTCCGATTCCTGACTTTGCACGCAGCCCAACCGGATGAACACGTCGGTGTCGTTAAATGGTTTGTCCTGCTCGAATACTGTCCATTCCGGAATCGGCAATTCGGAGGTGACATGCAAACCGATGTATGCGTAATACCAGCGTTCCATTACAGTTGCGTTTTCTCAAACCCGTTCTGTTCGTCATAAGAAGCGATGCGCTGATCTTTCTCCTCAAACCATTGCAGAAAGCGCCCCATCACCAACCCATATTCCAATACACGACCGTAATCACTCATTGTCCTCTCCTTGTTCCAGCCGGAGCGCGGCCACTGTTCCACAAGCCGCTTCATCCGTGCGAGATCGAGCACCCGCCGCGCCGCATCGCAGTCTTCCAGACGCGTCAGATCGGCGGCGATTCTGTCGCGTACGCTCGTTGCGCGCTCAAACCAATCGGCGGCCTGCAATCCACGCCGGCGATTCGCCAAAACCGGCGGCGGCAAACGCCCGGCCATCGCGCGCCTTATCAAGGCGCGCGATTCTCCTTCGTACAGATATTGCTCTTCCGGAAGAGCAAGGCAGAATTCAGTCAGGCGGACATCGGCAAGCGGCGACCTTTCATCCATACCGAACATTGAGCGAAACGCCGAGTGAATGCCGCCCAAATCCTGCTGCGCCAGCGCTTCGCAACGTATTCTCCGGCTGTCTTCCGCAAAGCGGAAATGAAAATCGTATGCCGCCTCGTGTGCGCGGGCATCCACGCGCTGGGAGGCGGCAAAATCGGGATGGATGGGAGAGTAAACGCGCCAGGGTTGCTTTGCCATCGCCTGTGTGTTTCCGCGCAGCCGTTCAACAACCTGCCACAGCGGAGCCGGCAGGATCGGCAGGAGGCCTTGTCCGGCCAGTGTACGCCATGTGGAACGAGATGTCCCATGGCGTGCCATCACGGACGCCTGGCGCCATGCATGAGTCCATCGCCCGGTGCGCACCAACTCCGGAAGCAACCCGGCGCCCTTCCAACTGATGGTCAGGTTGCCTTGTGTGCCGTTGAGCATGACACGAATCCCCTGTTGATGCGCTCCCTGGAGGATTGCTTCGATCCAAACGCGATTGGAGGTATTGCGAAACGGGTGTTCCAAATGGAAAAACATTCGATCCAGATCGTCCAGAAA
>Ga0153915_10006642_pt1 | contig 10859 bp, 8 predicted proteins | sample Opewatmetagenome_2_FD_107003 | JGI IMG/M metagenome (GOLD analysis project Ga0153915, IMG submission 107003) | Freshwater wetland microbial communities from Ohio, USA - Open water 3 Core 3 Depth 3 metaG | ecosystem: Environmental > Aquatic > Freshwater > Wetlands | place: USA: Ohio, Lake Erie...
CAGATCCTCCGGAGCAGTTGCATGGCGTAGAGCATTTTGCTCGTACCGAGGACCACTGACGACAGCGGGTCCTCGGCGACGAGGACCGGCAGGCCCGTCTCGTCCTAGAGGCTCTGGTCGAAACGCCTCAGCAGAGCCCCTCCGCCAGTCAGCACGACGCCGCGGTCCATGATGTCGGCCGAAAGTTCAGGGGGAGTGCGCTCGAGCGCCACCTTGATGGCGTTGATGATGATCGACACGCTCTCGCCCAGGGCCTCCCGGACTTCCTCGTCGGTCACGGTAACGGTCTTGGGAACGCCCTCAATGAGGTTGCGGCCTTTTATCTCCATCGTCAGCGGGCGATCCAGTGGCGCGGCCGAGCCGATCTGGATTTTGATGAGCTCCGCAGTGCGCTCGCCAATGAGCAGGTTGTGCTTGCGCTTGACGAACTGGATGATCGCCTCGTCCATCTCGTTTCCCGCAACACGAACGGACCGGCTGTAAACGACGCCGGAGAGCGATATAACCGCGATGTCGCTTGTCCCGCCCCCTACATCCACGATCATGTTGCCGCAGGCCTCCGTGATCGGCAGGCCCGCACCGATCGCCGCGACCATGGCCTGCTCGACGAGGTAGACCTCGCTTGCCTTCGCGCGCAGCGCCGACTCCTGTACTGCCCGCTTTTCTACCTGGGTGATCTCGGCAGGAATTCCGATGACGATTCGCGGGCTCAGCAGGTGATTGCGACTGTGCGCCTGCTTGATGAAGTACTTGAGCATGACCTCGGTGACATCGAAGTCGGCGATTACCCCGTCCTTCATTGGCTTGACAGCAACGATGTCCGCCGGCGTTCGGCCGAGCATCTCCTTCGCTTCGTGGCCGACGGCAAGAACCTTCTTGTTGGTCCTCTGAAGGGCAACAATCGATGGCTCGTTCACCACGATTCCCCGCCCCTTGGCGTAGACGAGCGTGTTCGCAGTGCCAAGATCAATGGCGAGATCACTCGAGAAGAAACTGAATAGAGACCGGAAGCTCATAGTTCCTTATACAGCAACCTTTATGCTGTTCCTGGAAAGTTCCTTGGCGCGGTACATGGCCGCATCCGCCTTCTTGATCAGGCCCTCCGCAGTCAGAGTGTGCTTGGGACAGTTCGCGACCCCGAGGCTGACCGTCATGCGGATGTTCACGTTCTGCGCGACAAATTCGTAATCCTCAACCCTCTTGCGGATCCGCTCCGCAATCACCATGGCGCCGCTGAGCGGCGTCTCCGGCAGTATGACGACGAACTCATCGCCGCCGTATCTCCCAATGATATCTGTTTCACGCACGATCTTGCGAAACACCTGGGCCAGTTCCGCGAGGGCCCGGCTTCCAACCAGGTGCCCGAAGGTGTCGTTTATGCGCTTGAAGCCGTCGACGTCGATGAAAAGCAGTGAAAGTTTCTTCTTGTATCGAAGGCAGCGCTTGACCTCCGACACAAGAAACCCCATCAGGTAGCGATAATTGAAGACCTTGGTGAGGTCGTCCGTGATCGTCAGCCTCTCGGAGTATTCGAACATGTGTATGGTGCGCACCGCCACGGTGATCGGATGGATCAGCATCTGGATGAGTTTCTCATCTTCCGCGGTGAAGCCGCCGTCCTTCCTGTTGATCAGTTCGATCACGCCGATCCGCTCTCCCCTCAGCTGAAGCGGGAAGCACAGAATAGACCGGATCGGTTTACTTTCCTTGCCGAAAGGAGTTTTGAGCTCGAACGAGTAGCTGTTATTGACGTAGGACGAGCCCGTCTGTAGCACGCTCTCCACGATCGTCGCGTTTGCCTCGGCGTAAAAGAGATCGATATCCTTTATATTGTCGGTGCTGTAGGTTCTCTGCAGGCCGGCGCCATCCTCGCCGACGAGATAGACCAGGCACTCCTCAGCCGGTACATGCGCCAGGATCCTGTGAATCAGCAGATTCATCCCGAGCCGCCGATCGCTGACGCTCCAGGAACACTCCATCACGCTGACAAGCGCTTCAAAGAAATCATCGAGCCTGTCCGCCATGCGCCGCAGCCCGGCCAGTTCATGCTGGTGCGCCCTCGCAAGGGACAGCGCGTCCACCAGCAACCGTACGAGAGCAAACGGGAGCGGAATCTGCAGGACCAGCCTCCCCCCCTCACTCGTCAAAGCCTCGGCAGGGGTTCCCTTCGAGTCAGCCCTGTAGCCGATCAGCTCGGCGCCGGGAAATAGTGAGGCGAGATGCCTCGATATTCTGTCGTCGTCCGGATCTCCGGGCAACAGGACCGCCAGAAAGTCTCGCCTCGGCACCGACGGACCCGCCAGGAGCGCCCTCTGGTCATAAAACTCGAATTGCCAGGGCACCTGTTCCGGCAGACGGTCCTCGAATATCCGAGGCTGCGCCTCGCCGTAGAGAACACCGATCTTGATCACGTCTGGCATCAACAAACCACGGATGCAGCGAAACCGCATACGTATCGGCAAGTGCTTGGGAACAAGGGTCTTGCTGCCGGAGAAGTGGCTTCCGGACCCTCCCATCCGTCAGACGTTCCGGTCGCCGTCAGATCGAGAGCGCGCCCGCCCCCTGCTTACCGAAAGTTCTTTATTATAGCAGAAATAGCGAGCTCCCCGAAAAAGACATGATTTCGCGATGCGTCGCGGCCCCTGCCCCGGAGTCTCCACCGCATGCGTGCCGACTGCTTCATTTTCGCACGGAGGCTGCTCGTCGGCGAACTTGATATGCTATACTTTTACATTTTCGATATCTCCCCTGGAGGCTGGCGTTTGACATGCTCGACATAATGCGCCGCAAGAAGCGGCTCAAGGCTGTACTCTGGCTCGTTATTATTGGCCTGGCACTCGGTATGCTTCTCCTTTTCGTCCCCGGCGGTCAAATGGGAGATCCCGGCATGGGATCTTCCGCCGCTACGGTCGATGGTCAGCCAATCCCCCTGAAAGACTTCTGGCAGACTTATCGGCGGGTTTTGGATAACTATAGCGCTAGCGGCAGGAATCGACTCGACCCCGAAATGATCAAGGCTCTGGGCATCGGCCGGCTGGCTCTCGATTCGCTGATCAACGCCAAGGTCGTGGATTACGAAGCCAGGAGAATGGGATTGACCGTCACCCCCGCGGAATTGCGCCGGGCCATCGAATCGTATCCCGGCTTCCAGGACCGCGGTGCGTTCATAGGCGTGGACCGCTACCGGGCAATCCTCGCAGCCAACAACCTGACGGTGACCGAATTCGAGGATAATCTGCGCAACTCGTTGCTTGGAAGAAAGCTGCTGAACATCGTCGCCGACTCCATACAGGTATCGGATAAGGATCTCCGCGACGAGTTCACTCGTCAGAGCCAGGAGGCGCAGGCGCAGTTTGTCGTCCTCAAGAAGGACGATTTCAGGAAGGAGGTCAAGCCGACCGAAGCCGACCTGCGTGCCTACTTTGACAAGAACAAGGAGAAGTATATCGTCAAGGAGCAGAGAAAAGCGCAGTACCTGCTCCTCTCGATCCCCGACCTCGCTCCCACCATCACGGTTACCGAGAAGGACGTACTGGACGCGTGGGCCAGGCAGCCTCACGAGGAGACCGTGGACGCAAGCCACATCCTGTTCAAGGTGGAAGACCCCGCAAAAGACGCCGAGGTGAGGGCCAAAGCTGAACAGGTCCTAAAGCAGGTCCAGGCGGGTGGGGATTTCGCGGAACTTGCGAAGAAGTACTCCGAAGATACCGGGAGTGCGCAGCAGGGAGGAAACCTCGGGCCTTTTACCCGCGGCCGCATGGTCAAGGAGTTCGAAAGCGCCGCATTCTCCCTTAAGCCGGGCGAGGTATCCGGCTTGGTCAGGACACAGTTCGGGTATCACATCATCAAGGTGCTGAGCCGTGAGGTCCCGACGTTGGAGTCGACCCGCAAATCTATCGAGACTTCCATCCAGCACCAGCGGGCCGGCGAACTCGCCAAAACCAAGGCGGCTGAGGCGGCCAAGCTGATGGAAAGCAACAAAGACCTGAATGCCGTGGCGAAGTCCTTGGGCGTGCCCGCACAGGTTCGCGAAACCGGTCTCCTGGCAAAGAACTCCGAACCTCTCGCCAGCGGAATCAGCCAGCAGATGCTCGACGAGATATTTCAGCTCAAGGAGCTAAACGCAATCGGCAAACCCGTCGAGCACCCCATGGGTCAGGCGATTCCCAAACTCGTCGAGACGCGCTTGCCTAAGCCACCCGATTTCGCCGAAGCGCGAGCCGCGGTTGAGAAGGACCTGATCGACGCTCGTGCGGCGGAGTTGATGCAGGCTGAGGCGAATAAGCTCTCCGAAGAGGCCGTCAAAGCATCAAGTCTGGAAACCGCCGCGAAGAAGCACGGCCTGCCCGTCCAGACAAGCAAGCCTTTCAAAAAGACCGGCGCGTCGGAACCCGAGCTCGCCGCCTCTCGCGCCGCGACCTCAGATGCTTTCAGCCTGCCTGTGGGAGGGGTCAGCGCTCCCATTCTCATCGAGGGCGGAAACCGCGAGATCGTGCTTCAGGTCATGTCACGGACGCCTTTTGACGAGGAGGCGTTCAACAAGCAGAAGGGGGAGCTGCGCGACCGTTTGCTGTCCGCGATGCGCGAGGCCTACTTCCAGGATTACATCAGGCAGGTGACGGAGGGTCTCGAGAAGTCCGGCAAGATCCGCATCAATTCCCGGGCGGTCGACCAGGTAACGGGATCCACAAGCTGACCCGGTTCTCCGTTCGTGAGCCGCGGAGTCAGGCTCCGGCCCTCGCGCACCCGTTTTTGGCAAGCCCGTGCTGCTGCAGCGAAAGGGCATAGGTGTGCAGCTTCTCGACCGCCCCTGCCACCCGCTTCATCTCGGAGTAGACCTTGTCCAGATCGGCGCGGACGTTGCCGTCACAATGGTTATTGAGCAGTATCAGCTGGGTGAAGCCCATCATCACCGCAAGCGGGTTGTTCAGTTCGTGCACGATGGTGCGCAGTTCCTTCCCCACCTCGCAGCGAAACCCCTCTTCGCCCGGAGGGCTTGATACGGGCGTCAGCCCGCGTGCGATTTCCATGTCAGTGCTCACACCACCTCGCTTCGTTGCCTGACGAAGAAGCGCGCGGGTGCAGCACTTTCCCCGCGCACAATGCCATCCGAGGCAACCGGTTTTGTTTCGGTACGCCGCCTTTATCGTCAGGCACGCGGATGCGACTTAATGAAATCGGCCCGCCCGGCTCACATCGCCCCAATGATGATCCCGACCGCCTGATGGGGCGCGAGGTGATCGGTGTTGAGGACGAGGTCGTAGAACCTCGGGTCGCCGATGTCGTGTTTGAAGTGAGACCGGATGAAGCCGCTGCGCACCATGTCGATCTCGCGCATTCTTCTCACCGCTTCCGCGGCGGAAACATTCCAGCGCCGGCAGAGACGGTCAACGCGGGCCTCCTCCGACGCGATGATCCGCACGTGCAGACCGTTCTCCTGGTCGTGCAGGACGAAGTTGGCACCCCGCCCGACCAGTATCGCCTCGCCCCTGGCCGCAAGGCCCGCGAGAGTTCTAAGAAGACCTTCGTGATACTCCTCGCTGCCGAATGATCCCCCCTCGGCCATCCTCAGGAAACGTTGAACAGTTTCGTGCACAAGGTTCTGAGCCTTCTCATCCAGCTGCTCGACCAGCCGGTGCCTGACGTCGGCACTCAGGGCGATGCTTTCGAGGATCTCCCGGTCATAGACGTGCCAGCAAAGTTGCCCACCAAGTTCCTGGACGATGTCGGCACCGAGACTGCCGGGTTGTCGTGAAACCGTGACGAATCGGTACCGGGTCGACGGCGCGCCGCGCGGCCCCTCCTGGACGATTCTCTCGCGCGCTTCACGAAACAGCATCTGCCGCTCGACGAGGTGGGCGCTCTCGTAATGTCCTCCGGGTTTTGAATCCTGCATGGCAACCTCCCGAACGCATTTGGAAGGAGTTTGTCTACATGTTACCACTGCACGTGCCGCGAGTGCTTCTGAATGACAAATGGCAAATGAGCCCGGAGTTGAGTCATACTGTCCGGGCGTGCGGCGGTTCGCCGTCAATGGCTGAGCCACATGGGTCTCGAACAGATACGCGATGAGTTTCCGGCACTCCGGCAGAAGACCTTCCTGGACGCCGCCTGTGTCAGCATCGCTCCTCACGTCGCAACGGAGGCGGTCCGGCGGTTTCTGGAGATGGCCTCCGCCTGCCCCGCGCCTTCCTCGACGCTGCACCACATCGAGATGGACTCGCTTCGTGAGACTGCGCGCACGGAGGGCGCCAGACTCATAGGAGCTGATCCCGATGAAATCGCTCTCGTGGAGAGTACGACGCACGGCCTGACGCTCGCGGCCCAGTCCATTCCGCTTCAGGCGGGGGATCGCGTTCTCCTGTGCGATCTGGAATTCCCCGAGGTAGCCATCCCCTGGTGTCAGAGGAAGGCCGCAGACGGAATCGAGATCGATCTGGTGCACAATCGCGACGGCAGGATCCTGCCGGAGGACATCGCCGCGCGGATGCAGCCGCGCACGCGTGTCCTGGCGATCAGTTCGGTTCAGTGGAGCAACGGCTTCCGGTGTGACCTGGCAGCCATCGGGGCATTGTGTCTGAAACGTGGCGTTTGGTTTGTGGTCGACGCGATCCAGCAGCTGGGTGCCGTCCCGCTGGATGTCCGCAAGACTCCCGTGGATATCCTCGCCTGCGGCGGGCACAAATGGCTGAACTCGCCGTTCGGGGCCGGGATACTGTACATTCGCCGCGAGATCCTGGACCGGCTCCGCCCGCCCATGGCCGGTTACATGAGCCTGGAGCCGCCGGTTGGCGGCTGGCAGAACTACTTTCAGACTCAGTCCATCACGCCGGTGAATGACTACCGGTTCGTAAGCGAAGCCCGACGGTTCGAGCTGGGAGGCACGGCGAATTACCCGGGAGCGATCGCGCTCGCGGCGTCCGTAGGGCTTATCAACGATCTCGGAACCGCGACCATATGGGAACACATCCGCGGACTGACCGATCGCCTGATTGATGGGCTCCGAAGCCTGGATGTCGAGGTGGTCACGCCCCCCGAACACGGCAGCCGCTCGGGCATCGTGACTTTCTCAGCGGGCAGCGCAGGACGCAATATCGCTCTGATGCAGCGCCTGTTGGACAGAAGGATCCTGGTGTCAGTGCGTTATACGTCCCAGGTCGGCGGGGTGCGGGTTTCGTGTCACTTCTTCAACTCGCAGGCGGACATTGACAGGCTGCTTGCGGCCCTCGCCGAGATACTCAGGTCGGCTTGATCCCCATGGCGGCGCCCACAAAGACACGGCCCAGGTCACTGCTTCGCTTCGAGCGTGAGCTCTGGAGTCAGGGGGTGCAGTTGATCGCCGGCGTAGACGAGGCAGGGATCGGCCCTCTGGCCGGCCCCGTAATCGCCGCCGCGGTGATCCTCCCTCGAGGCTACAGGCTTTGCGGTCTGAACGATTCGAAGAAGATCGCCAGTGAAAAAAAACGGGAGGAACTTGCGGTCTGCATCAAGCGGGACGCCATCGCCTGGTCGTTGGGGCGGGCGGAGGTGCGGGAGATCGATCTCTACAACATTTATCACGCCGGCCTGCTCGCGATGAGGCGCGCGGTCGAGGGGTTACCCTTCGCACCCGACCACCTGCTCGTCGATGCGCGCCGGATACCTGCCTGCGCCATTCCTCAACGCGGGATAGTCCACGGAGACGCCCTTTCCGCCAGCATTGCGGCCGCATCAATCATTGCCAAAACAACGCGCGACGCGCACATGCGAGAACTCGATCGGCTCTACCCCGGTTATGGCTTCGCCTCACACAAGGGCTATCCGACCGCCGAGCACGTGCGCATTTTGAACCAACGAGGTGCGCTTCCTGTCCACCGCCGCACGTTCGCACCTGTGCGAGCCGCCCTTGGCCTCTCGCCTGTCCAGCGCCACCTATTCGGGCACCCGATTTGAAGGCGCACTGCGAATCGGAAAGCCTTTCTGGGGCTCCCGGTTCCTTGTCCGTGCTCAAACTTCAATCTGCAGTTTGAATCCTCCGACGTCAAAAACTGGAACTGAATGCCGCACAGAAGTATACTTGGCCGGTTCAGTCGGGCGGCACACGACTCGCTGAGGAATCGTGAAGGCCAAGCCCTGGGATTAACAGCTAGACAATTCAGCAAAATAGGACATGAAACATACACGCAGCAGTCTAAGGCAGATTATCGCGATTCTACTTACCATCATCGCACTGGCTATTCCGGCCTTCGCAGAGGGGAACACTCTCAACGTCAAGTGCGTCGATCAGGCAGGCAGCCCGGTACCCGGCGTCAAGGTTACGTTGTTCAACCTCACCGCCCAGAAAATGAAGGACAAGAAGTCCGAGGCCAGCGGGGTGGCAAGCTTCACCAAGCTTGAAGACGGTATTTACCGGGTCGTGGGGCGCAAAGACGGGCTGGCCCCCGCCTTTTATGAATATACCCAGCTCCAGAACGCCGCGCAGGAGTCGGTGACGCTCCGGTTCGAGCCCGGCAGTCCTGAGAGCAAGCTTTACTACGAGGACCAGGCGGCCAACCAGAGATCCTTTGACCTCATGAACCAGGCGGTCCAAGTACTGCAGACCGGAAAGCTTCAAGATGGTGAAAAGCTTCTAAATGAGTCGCTCCAAATAAATCCTGCGAATCCGGCTGCCCTGTATTACCTGAGCATCTTGGACGTTCAGCAGAAGAAATGGCCGGAAGCGGAGGATACTCTCAAGAAGTGCATCAGCACAGCCGGGATGATCACCCAGCTTCAAAAAGCCCAGGGTCAGACCGCGGGGCCCTCTTACGATCAGTTGATCCAGCAGGCACAGCAGGTTCTTAGTCAGGTGCCGGCCTTCAAACTCGGAAGCGAGGGAGACAAGGCTGTTTCTGAGGGTAAGTTCGAGGACGCCATCGCAAAGTACAAAGAGGCGGTGAAAATCAACCCGAAAGATGCCGACATGTTTTACAACTTGGGTCTCGCGCAGGGAAGAGGAGGGCACTTTGATGACGGCCTCCAATCGGTTGAAAAGGCCATCGAGCTTAAACCGGCCGAGCCCTCGTACCAGGAGCTCAAGAAGAAGCTCGTCGAGCTGAAACAGAACGAGGTCTTGAAGAAGGCGCAGTCCATTATCGAGGAGGGAAACAAGCTCTATAAGGATGGCGACTTTGCTGGAGCAGTCAAGAAGTACGAAGAGGCGCGCACGATGGTCCCGGAGAACAGGCAGGGCGGGATCCTGGTTCAGATCGGAAGAGCCCATGCCCAGCTGAAGCAGGGGGCCGAGGCAGTCGCGGCGTTCCAGAAGGCGATGGAGATCGCCCCCGATCAGGCGGATTACCGCAAAGCGTTGGCGCAGTACTACCTCGGCAATAAGCAGTATGACGAAGCCCTGAACGTGTACTCGGATCCTCGCACCACTGGCAAGACTCCGCCCGACCAGGCCCTCTTTACCCTGGGGCAGGCGCTTTCCAATCAGGGCAACTCGGAAGTGGCCGAACTCGCATTTGAGAAGGCCCTCAAACTGAACCCACAGAACGTGGATGCGATGTACGAGCTCGGGATGCTGTTTTACTACGGCAAGAAGAATGACGCCCGCGCCAAGGAGTTGCTGGGCAAGTACGTCGAATTGGGGAAGGACAAGGCCAAGCTGGACAACGCGTCAACCGTGCTTGTCGTGATTAAGAGGCGCTCGCCCTAGGGTACCGGGTGAAATCCGGCCCGCGTCGGCCTGAGCCTGAAGAGAGACGCCGGCCCGTGATGGTGAGGACGGTACCCCCGATCGCTGCAGCTCACCTTCGAGCCGCCTCGTCGCACGATGATGCGAGAAGGGATGCAGGATCGGAGTACGCGGCTCCGGCGGTCGAATTACCGCAGAATCATCTGAAGGATGACGCGAACGTCCCGCCCGAGAACCGGGTCCTGAGGACTTGGTACTCAATCCCGGTGACCAAGGTCACTCAAACCGCACATTTCGCTGGACAGTCTATTGCTTTTCCTGCATTCCTACTGAGGTCAGGTTACCGGGCCGAGGTGTCGGGTGAGCGAGAATCCCGATCATGCGTGAGTTCCAGGGCAGGCTGCTATTTTCCGCTCATGACCTTGTCAATTTTCTCGCCTGCCCCCACGTCACCTTCCTGGATCTGAGAAATCTCGAGCAGCCACTCGAGACCACGGAGGATGACGCCCAATCGCTCCTGCTCAAGAAGAAGGGGCTGGAGCATGAGCGGCGGTACCTGTATCAGCTGCACAGACAAGGCCGGTCGATCGAGGCTATTCCGGCGGATGCCCCACTGCCCGAGCGGGTGAAGCTGACCCGCAACGCCATGGCCACTGGCGCTGACATCGTTTACCAGGCCGTCCTGCTCAGCGGTCCGTGGCACGGCTACGCGGACTTTCTACGGCGCTTGGATTCTCGCCCGGAGGCAAGCCCTGTCTACGAAGTCCTCGACACCAAGCTCGCCCGTTCTCCCGCCCCGCACCACCTGATAGAGCTCTGCTTCTATTCGCACCTGCTCGGAACCGTTCAGGGGTCCGTGCCGCATTCCATGCACCTGGTCCTGGGAGACAACCGCGAGGCCAGCTTCCGCTTCCAGGATTTTGCATATTACTTCCGGGTTGCGCGGCGCCGGTTCGAGAGCTTTGTGGCGAAACCTCCCGCGGATTCATATCCCCAGCCCTGCCGGCATTGTGAACGCTGCAACTGGCGCGCCCTCTGCAGCGAGCGGTGGAAGGCAGACGACCACCTTAGCGCGGTTGCCGACATGCAGCGGTCCCAGATCAGGAAGCTCAACGCCGCCGGCATAATGACGGTGCATGCCCTGGCAGCGCTTCCCGAATACGCCCAGGTCCCGAAACTATCGAACCAGACGCTGGCGCGG
>Ga0153915_10006643_pt1 | contig 10859 bp, 8 predicted proteins | sample Opewatmetagenome_2_FD_107003 | JGI IMG/M metagenome (GOLD analysis project Ga0153915, IMG submission 107003) | Freshwater wetland microbial communities from Ohio, USA - Open water 3 Core 3 Depth 3 metaG | ecosystem: Environmental > Aquatic > Freshwater > Wetlands | place: USA: Ohio, Lake Erie...
TCGACAATTTAAACAAGAAGGTGGGCAAGCTCTTCCCCAAGGCCCTGCTCGTCGGCCCGGGCGACGATGCCGCCGCCTTCAAATTCCCCGGCATTAAGGCGACCTTCGTGGGCAAGATGGAGAGCCATTGCTCTCCCTGCGTTCCGAGGCCCTATGACGCCGCCGCGACCGGGGCCGGCGGGGCCATGAGGGACGTCGTGGCCATGGGCGCCCGGCCGCTCTTCCTCATGAACTTCATCGGCACCAAGCCGCTCCATGAGAAGGTCATCGTCGGCCCCTGCGGTTTCACCGGGACATGCAGCTGCGAGAAGTGCGTCGAGATGACCAGCGGGGAAAGGGTCAACCTGATGGTCAAGGGCCTTCGCGACATGTGCAACGCCATGGACGTCTTCATCGTCGGCGGCGGGTTCTCGACCTCGTTCTCCGACATCGTGCCGGCCGTTGTCGTCTCGGTCATCGGCAAGCTGGTCACGGCCAAGCCGCTGACGAAACCGGCGAAATCGGCGGGCGACCAGATCATCCTTATCGGCAGGACGGGGAGCGACGGCAACGACACCCTTTATCGGGCCGGGCTGGTCAAGGAGATGAAGCCGGCGGTCGCCCTGTTCAAAGAGGAGCGGGCGATCATGGAAGCTTCTTTGGCGGCTTTCCGGACGGGCAAGATCAAGGCCTGTTCCGACCTCGGGGCAGCGGGCATCGGCGCCGCCGTCTGCGAATCCGCGAGATACGGTGGTTTCGGGGCCCACGTCGACCTGAGCAGGGTTCCGCTGAGGGAAAAGAACCTCATTCCCGAAGAGATCATGATCTGCGAAACCCAGGGCCGCATGGCCGTCCAGGTGCCCAAGAAGGACGTCCCTCAGGTCTTGAGGGTGATCCGGGCCAAGGGTGTCCGGGCCGAAGTCATCGGCGAGATCAACACCGATAACAAAGAGGTCTTCGAGTACAAGGGCAAGACGGTGGCCGTGATCCCGAATGCGCTATCGGAAGCCGATCGGAAAGAGCTCAATATCGGATAGGCCCATGGCGAAGCGCCGGCCAAAGTCCGAATATGCCCGGGCAGGAGTCGATTACACCAAGATCGAGCCGTTCAAGATGGCCATGGTGGACGCCGGGAAAAGGACGCTCAAGTTCCCGAACAAGCGGGGTGTGTTCATCGCGCCCGAAAGCCTAGGGGCCCACGGAGTCGTCTTCCACTACGGCGGCGTCAAGCCTCACCTCTGGTGCATGACCCAGGAAGGACTGGGGAACAAGAACTGGATCGCCGAATGGATGTACCAGCACGCCGGGACGGGCAGGACCTATTATGAGGGCATCGGCATCGACACGGCCCTCATGGCCGCCAATGACGTCATCTGCCAGGGAGCCCTGCCGGTCATCTACACGGACGAGGTCGCCGCGGGCGACAGCGAATGGTTCATGGACGAGAGGCGGAGCCACGACTTGGCCGAGAGCTTCTACCGAGCCTGCGAGATGTGCGGCATGGCCCTCCCGGCCGGCGAATCTCCCGCCTTGCGCTATCTGGTCAAAGCCGAGCCCCCCGTGCGGAGCGCCCCCTCTCTGTCCGGCTGCGTAACTGGGATAATTGCCCCGCGAACCCGCATGGTCACGGGAGAAAGACTCGCCGTCGGGGACCGCATTATCGGGGTTACGTCATCAGGGCTCCACGCCAACGGGATCTCCTTGGTCATCAAGCGGGCACTAGCCTTAAAAGACAAATTCCTCCATATCCTGCCCAACGGGAAAACCTTGGGAGAAGAGGCGCTCATCCCGACCCGCTCCTATGTCCGCCTGGTTGAGGCTCTGCAGGAAAAGGACATCGAGGTCCACTCATTGCTCGGGGGGACGGGAGGGGGGATCTCCAAGATCGCCTACGCCAAGAGGAACTTCACCTACCGGGTCAAGAGGTGGGTGGATAACATCCCGTCCCTCTTCCTGTTCATGCTCGAGCTGGGCGTCAGCCTGAAAGATTGCCTGACGACCTTCAACTGGGGGATCGGCTTCTATATTTTCGTGCCCGAAGAAGAGGCCGGACGGACGATCAAGGCCGGCGAAAAGGCAGGTTATGAACTCCTCGACCTTGGACAAGTGGAGGCGGGGGACCGAGGCGTCATTTTCGAGCCGGAAAAGATCACTCTTCCGGCCGTCGAATAGCTGCTTCAGGAGGTCGTTTTATGGATCTGAGCCGGGTGCTGAAAAAAGAGAACCTCGTCTACTCCGGGAAGTCCAAAGACATCTATGGCATTCCGGACGGCGAGTACGCGGGTAAGTACGCTTTTGTCTTCACCGACCGGGGAACGGGATATTTCGATAAGAACAACAAGCCCGTCTTCGACCCCGGATACGATAATGTCGTCGGGGAGATCCCGGGCAAGGGGGCCATCGCCTGCAAGTTCGCTACTTATTTTTTCAAGCTATTTGCCAAGAAGCGCATTCCCAGCCACTATATCGACACCGTCCGCGACGATGTCATGATCGTCGAGCCGGCCACTCCGATCAGCCTGCCGGAACAGGGGCCGGAGTTCGAAGGCTCGGCCCCCCTCCTGAACCTGGAGTGGACCTGGAGGAACAACGCCACGGGAAGCTTCTGGAGAAGATATCCCTTTGTCAAGCCGTGCCAGAACCTCTCCCAAGTCGTCGCGGCCTGGACCAAGGGAAAGTCCGACCAGCTCATCACCTTTGAATCGCTGCTGGCCGCCGGGGTCATGACCAAGGCGGAGATCGCCTGGGCGCAGAAGTTCGTCAAGCGGATAGCGACGGTCATCGCCGAAGAGCTGACCACCAAAGGCCTTCACCTGGTCGACGGCAAGCTCGAGCTGGGCCGGCTGAAGAGCGGGGATGGGAAGATCGTCCTGATCGATGAGATATCCCCCGACGTCCTCAGGGTCTGCAAGGGATACAAGCCCGACTCGCGGAAGAACTGCGCCGCGAACAGGGAATGCATCAGGACCAGCTATGCGGACGGGGTCCGCAAGATCGCCGGCCGGAATCAGCTGACGGCGGCCGAACTGGAGAAGGTTTTCCTTCAACAGTCCTAGAGCACACTGATTCTGGTTCGATTCTGCCTTTTATCTCGCCAATGACGGAAGGCCGGGGCCCGATAAAAACAAGGATGCTTGGCCGCGCGGCACTCGTGATTCTTGGCCTTATCATCGGTGGAGGGCGGCCCCTTTGTCCGGGAACCCCCTTTCCTGCCTCTGAGCCAAGAGAACAGGACATCGCGCTTCTTGTCTCGCCCGAGACTGTGAGGATCGGCCAGAACGTGCGCATCCTGGCCGCCTCCGAGCTTGGTCTGGCGGATGCCGAGGTCGTGCTCGCCGGGCCTTCTGGCCGGCTTGACATAGCCAATAAGAAGAGCGGCGGCGGACCTCCTTTCTGGTGGAGCGGGGAAGCCCGGATCGTCGAGGAAGGCTCGTATTCTGCAGCTCTAGTCCGGGACAATAAGGTCCTGGCCTCTCTCCAATTCCGCGTGCCCTCCCCAAGAGTGGAGAGACCCGAAAACCGGGGCATCTGGCCGACACATTCGGGGTGGAACCGCGGGGCCGAAAACCTGTATTCCGCCTGGCTCGAATGCTTGTTCCAGGACGCGGGTGAAGAGGCTTCCTGGAAAGCCCTCCATGCCGTAACCCAGGACCGGCAGAGGAACCTCCTCCATGACCATCTTTCCCTCGGGGAAGATGACGCGGGCGGAAAGACGGCGGTCGTCATGGAGCCGGATTGCGCGGACGCCCCCTTTTTTCTCAGGGCTTATTTCGCCTGGAAGATGCGGCTTCCCTTCGGTTTCCACCGCTGCACAAGAGGGAACCTCTGGAGGCCGCCGCAGTGTGAAGGGTGGGTTTCGAACTCCCTCCCGGCCGGCAGGCACGGCGAGGTCCGGGCCTTCAACTATTTTCTGCGCCTCCTCCTCGACGCCATCCATTCCGGAACGGCCAGGACCTCGCTTGAGGCTGAGGAGTCCGATTATTATCCTGTGTCGCTCACTCGGGAAGACTTGAGGCCGGGTGTCGTGTTCGCCGACCCGTACGGCCACACCCTGGTCCTTGTCCGCCGGGTCGGTCAGTCGGCCGGGCGGCCCGGTCAGCTCCTCGCCATCGACGCCCAGCCCGACGGCACCATAGGCCTCAGGCGCTTCTGGCCCGGTAATTTCTTGTTCAACACCATCGAAGTGGTCGGCGATCCCGGGTTCAAGTCCTTCCGCCCGATCACCCGGGCCGGCGGCGCGTGGAGGCCGATGACCAACGAGGAGATCCAGGAAAGCCCCGACTATGCCAACTTTTCGCTCCAGCAGAAGAAAATGGAGAGCTCCGTGTTTTATGACACCATGGACCGGGTGATCAACCCGGAGCCTCTCGATCCCGAGACGGCTTTCCGCGATATCTTCACTGCTTTTCATGAGCAGCTCCAGACGCGCGTCCTTTCGGTCGCCAACGGCGAAGAGTACAAGACCGCGCATCCGGGTGCAATCATTCCCATGCCAGGCGGCGCCGCTGCCGTCTTCCAGACTATTGGGTTATGGGAGGATTATTCCACTCCCAACCGCGACATGCGCCTCCTCATCGCCACAGATGTGCTCCTCGGATTCCCCGAAAAGCTCCTCCGCTCACCTGGATCCTTCAAATATCCACCGGCCAAAACTCCCGCGCAGGTCAAAAGGGAACTGGAGAGCCTGGCGAAGGCTTGGGCCCGGGAAATGACCATCACCTACACCCGTTCAGACGGCCGGCCGCAGACCCTGACCGTCGAAGACATGCTGGACCGGAGCGACGCTCTCGAGATGGCCTATAACCCCAACGACTGCGTTGAAGTCCGCTGGGGAGCCGCCCAGGGCAGCGAAGAGATAGCCGGCTGCCGCCGCCGCGCGCCGGCCGCACAACTGGAAAAGATGCGTTCCCTGCGACACTGGTTCCATGACCGGCGGCGGCCTCCGACCTGACCGGTCGGAACGGATTAGCCTCGCTTCTTCCGGGGGTCCAGGTTCGAGTGAACGACGGGACAGGAGACGTATTGCCGGCATTGCCGGGGCAGCTTTCCGGCCGCCATCTCGGCACGGATCTCCTGCATCAAGGGCCCGTTCCAAAGTTCCTCCAGGCCGCTCGTGCGCCAGTTCCCCAGGGATTTTCCCATGTAGCAGCAGCCGGCCGTGTCGCCGTTCTGGAAGGGGAGGAGGAAATGCCAGGGCTGGTAGCACTTGACCTTCCCCTCCTGCCTGTCTTCGGGAACAAACGCCTCATAAGTCCGCTGCTCCGAAACCTGGTACTGGCAATCGAGCATGATACCGCAGGCGGCGGCCGCTTTCTCCGCCTCATCCCGGACTTCGTCGAGCTCGTGGGGAGAGAGAATCTGGCCTTGATAATCGAATAGGAATCCGTCCTTCTCGACCTTCCATTCCGCTCCATAATCATGGAGCTGGCGAAGCTCCACGACATCCATCCCCAGCCAGGCGGCCAGCTTGACGAAGGCCGCGACCTCATGCCGGTTGGCCTTCATGGGCAGCATAACCATGCCTGTCTTTGAGGCCGTTCCCTCGGGGAAGGCCCGTCGTTTTTTCTCGCTGTAATAAGCGATGTTCTCAATAACCTTCATAAAGTGAGGTCCGCGGATCTTGGCGTAGGTCTCAGGTGTCGCCGCGTCGACGGAGAAGGTAACGGTCAGGATCTCGAAAAAGGGAATCAGCTTGTCGGTGAGCTGCGGCGTGAGGGCCAGGCCATTGCTGTTCAACCCGAACGGCTTTTCCCAGGACGCCAAGAGCTCCAGGACGGGCAGCAGGTCCTTCAGGATCAGCGGCTCCCCGATGCTGCAGTTGATGACCTCCCAGGCGAGGCGAAGCGGGTCGCCGAAGGCCCGGAGGTCGTCTGCCGTGAGCCCCGGATGATGCCGCGGCCCCATATCGCCCGCCCAATTCAGACACATGCTGCAGGGCGGCTTCATGTTGCAGACACCGATGAGATCCAGGTTGAAGGTGACCGGTTTGGACTTGAGGACCGTGCTGCCGGCCGCCGCCTCCTCATCATTGAGCTTTTTGTTCTCGGCGGCGAGCTTGGGAATGTCAGACCGGGCATGGGCGAGGCGGTATTCCCAAGAATCCTTGATGGACCGCACAACATACTTCCGGGGGTATCGCTTCTGGCGCAAGGCCCTCAAATAGTAGCCGAGGCCGTCCGCTTCCGGCTCCCTTCCCAGGAGCTCCAGGTAGAGACGCCGGATGAAATCCTCGTCAGGCAGGGCGAAAAGCTTTTCCGCGTCCCAATGGTCTCTGTTCATGGCCTCTGTTCCGCCGGCATTGGCCATTATATAGGAAGTCAGCGTCTGATTTCTATTCCCGCCCCTCCGAGTTGACGAACGGCGCATATGCTCTGACACTTGCCCCGGGGAGCCGTTCGTAGAGGGTTCCAAGGGGGAGCCACCCCCTTGGTCGCAGGGCGGGGTATGATGCCCCGCCCGGGAAGGGGAAGCAGAGAGCGAAGCGAACGTCGGAAGGGGTCTTCCCCTCCGAGTTGACTTTGACGAAAGGGGATAATTATAATGATGAAAATCACTTGGCCGGGAAGAAAGAATGGACCGCGAAGAGATTCTGAGAAAGATCGAAGAAATCCGGGCTGAGGTCGAGAAGGACCAGCTTAAAACCCTTCGCTCGAAAATCCTGGAAAGGCGCTTCCACCTCCACGGCTCCCACAGGAACTGGGTTTCGCGCCTGTTCCTGGGGAGGTTCAGGAAACGGCTGATCCTGGAGATGAGCCTGATCCTCCAGCCCATCCTCGACAACCAGAGGGACATCAACCTCCGGTTCCTCAAGGAGATCGAGCATCTCAAGGAGGCCGTTTCTCCCGGACGGTCCGGCGAGCCAGATACAGGGAAAGATGCCCAACGGCCTGCTGACTAAACTCAAGGCCAGACTTGAACCCTCCGGAGAGGCGGGGCCGGTCCGAACGATCGCCGTCTGCGCCGCCCAGATCCCGTTCTTCAAGGGCGGCGCCGAGGCCCATGTCAACGGCCTGGTGCATGAACTAACCGAGCGGCAATACGAAGTCGACCTTATCAATATCCCCTACAAATGGTATCCCCGCGACCAGCTGCTCAAGAGCCTGGAGGTCTGGCGTCTGCTTGACCTTAGCGAGTCGAACGCCAAGAAGATCGATTTGCTCATCACCACGAAGTTCCCCTCCTACTTTGCCGAACACCGCAACAAGGTTCTCTGGCTTTTCCACCAGTACCGGCATCTCTACGACCTGTGGGGAACGCCCTATTCCGATTTTGACCCGGCGCAGGAAGCCGACCGCAGGCTCCGGGACCAGCTCATCGAGTTGGACACCGAGGTCCTCCGGTCCTATAGGCGGATCTATACGAACGCGAAAAACACGGCCGCGCGGCTGAAGAAATATAACGGCGTCGATGCCGTCCCGCTTTACCATCCGCCCCATCTCGCGGGGAGATTCTACGCGGGCGAGGATGAGGGTTATATCCTGTCCGTCGGCCGGCTGGACCGCCTGAAGAGGGTGGAACTTCTCGTTAGGTCCGTCCGCTTCATGGACCGACGGATCAAATGCCGGATCGCCGGCACCGGCCCGGAGCTCGAGACCCTGCAAAAGCTCGCGCGGGAGACAGGCGTCGCCGACCGCGTGGAATTCCTGGGATTTGTGCCCGAGGAACAACTTCCGGCGCTCTATGCCAAGGCGACGGCCGTCTATTTCGCGCCTTGGGACGAAGACTACGGGTATGTCACCCTGGAGGCGTTCCTCTCGCAGAAGCCGGTCATAACGGCGGCCGATTCCGGGGGACCGCTGGAGTTCGTGGAGGACGGCCAGAACGGCCTCGTCATCCAGACGCCCGATGAGAAAGACCTGGCTCAGCGATCTGAGCAGCTTTTTTTCGATAAGGAAAGGTGCCGGAATTACGGCCGGGCCGGGTATGAACGAGTCAAGGACATCAGCTGGGACACCGTGATCAAGACCCTCGTCGGCGGGTGAAGGCGATGAAGATCGCCCTGTTCAGCCCGCTGCCGCCGCTGAAAAGTGGGATTTCAGACTATACCGAGGAAATGCTTCCGCTCCTCAGGAAGTACTTCGAGATCGACCTCTATGTCGACCCAAAGTTCGTCCCGGAGGATCCCTCCCTCCGTTCGAACTTTGGTGTCTTCCCTTTCCGGCCCGATTCTTTTTCCCCGAGCGATTATGACGCCGTCGTCTATCACATGGGCAACTACTATCCGGCCCACCGTTTCGTTTACGAGGGGCTCCGGCGGAACCCGGGGATCGTCGTCCTTCATGACTATGTCCTTCAGGGCTTCTACGCCCGGAGGGCGGAAGTGGAGAAGGGCTTCGGCGAGTACAAGCGGCTCCTCGAAACCTACTATGGAGGGGCAGGGGCGGAGATCGCGGACAGCGTCGCCAGGAAAGTGCAGCCGCCAATCTGGGAGACCGAGGAGGCCCTCGACTTCCCGTTGAACGAGGAGATCCTCGACCTGGCCACCGGTGTGGTCGCCCATTCCGATTTCGTCAAGGAGCGGGTGCAAGCGAGGACCTCCAAACCCGTCGTTAAGATCCCCCATCACGGCCATGTCCTCAAACCCTTTGACCGCGAAGCGGAAAGAAGGGCTTGGGGGATCGGTCCGGAAGATGTCCTGATCTCCTCCCTGGGGTATGTGAACCGCAACCGGCGCTATGAGCTCGTCATCGCCGCTCTCGATGAGCTGGCCGACCCGCGGCTTCGCTATTTCATCGCCGGGGAAGACCGCGGCCGGCTGCTGCGGAATGTCGTGGCGTGTTCAAACACCCGCATCTCTATGCAGAGCTACCTTCCCCTGGAAAAGCTGGAAAGCCTGATCGTCGCCTCCGATATCTGCGTCAACCTTCGTTATCCGACGATGGGGGAGAGCTCGGGTTCGCTGCTTCGGCAGATGGGTTATGCCCGGCCCACCCTGATCACGAACTGCGGGGCCTACGCCGAGATTCCCGACTGGGCGGCCGTCAAGGTCGAGCCGGACATCGACGAGGCGGCCCTGCTCAAGGCCTACCTCGCCGCGCTGAGCGACGACCGCGACTTTCGCCAGTCCCTGGGTCTTGAGGCTTCGGCTTATGTCCGGAGCGATTGCGCTCTCGAAAAATGCGTCCGAGGCTATGCTGATTTCATCACGGCCATCGCTCACGGCCGCTCGGAAGAGGGGAGAGACCAATGAAGAACGCCGCTGAGCTCGAGAAGGAGATCCAAGAGATCAAGTCCGTCCTGGCCAAGGAAAGAGAGTCCATCGCCGACTTTGAGACGCTCATCGGTGAGCGGCTCGAGGGCGAGCTATGGGGGCTCAGCGCCAAAGCCCTGGAGAAGGCCGCCTGGGATTCCTTCTTTTTTCTAGAGAGGAACAAAGAATCTCTGGAGGAAGCTCCCATCGTCTCCCATCGGAAGCTGTCCGGCCCGCTCATCGTCCTCTTCAAGAAGGCGTTCAGGTCTGTGATGCGGCCCTATGCCAAGATGATCCTGGCGCGGCAGAGCCGGTTCAACCGGGAGCTCGTCCAGGTCGAACTAGCGAACCTGCTGCGGCTGGAAAAGATCGAGAAGCGGCTGGCTGGAAGCGGGCGCGGAGAAGCGGACCCCAGCCAAGGCCAAGCCGAGAGCGGGACAGGGTAAAGATGGCTGTTGAGACGAAACTGCCTTCGGCCGCCGCTGTCTCACCGCGGGAGTTTCTGCGCCTCATTCGGCGCTCCCTGGCGGGACGGAGGAGACCTCCCCAGGACGAAATAAACGCCCTTGTCCTGGGTTGGCTGCGGAATAATCCCTCCGCCGACGCCTCAAAGCTCCTGCCCAAGCTCGCCGCCGACTTGGCCCGCTTCAAAAGCGTCCAGTCCGCCTGGAACCTTCTCTCCTTTCTTGAGGTCGCCCTGAAACAGCGCCGGCCCCAGATAGGAATATATGACCACGCCTTTCACTTCATCGGAGGGGCCCAGAAGTACGGCGCAACGATCGCCCAAACGCTTCAGGATGAGTTTGAGATCACTCTAATTGCCAATAAGCCAATCGACATGAAGGACCTTGAGGCCTGGTACGGACTCGACCTTTCCCGCTGCCGGGTCAAGATCCTGCCCCTTCCTTTCTTCGAGGAAAAAGGGCGCCATCCGCAGATCATTGACCCGGGTCAGGTCGACACGAGCGGCGAGAACCCGTTCCATGCCGTAAGCCGGGATAGCGGGAGCTATGATATCTTCATCAACAACGGCATGCTGGAGATGGTCTATCCGGCGGCCAACACCTCCCTGTTCATCTGCCATTTCCCGGAGAGGGAGAGGTCGCGGTTCTTCTATGTCGGCCGCTACACGGAGATCGTTCACAACAGCCTCTATACCGCCCGCTGGATTGAAAAGAGGTGGGGTCTCAGGCCGAGCAAACACATTTACCCGCCCGTAGACATGGAGCCAGCCACGTTCCCGCTGAAAAAAGAGAATATCATCCTGTCTGTTTCCCGGTTCGACATCGGCGGGAACAAGCTGCAGCTCGAAATGATCAAGGTTTTCCAGGAGATGAGAAAAAACGAGCCGCGCCTGACGGCAGGGTGGAAGCTTATCCTGGTCGGCGGAAGCCCGGGCAAAAACCCTTACCTCGAGAACATTCAGGAACACCTTGGGCGGACGGAGGCCGCAAACATCGAGCTCTTAATCAACGTCAACGCTGCGGAGGTCAAGGCCATCTACGGACGGGCGAAACTCTTCTGGCATTTCTGCGGCCTTGGGCAGACCGACCCGGCCAAGGTCGAGCATTTCGGGATGACGGTAGCTGAGGCGATGCAGAACGGCTGCGTACCCATCGTCTTCCGGGGCGGCGGACAGATCGAAATCGTTGAGGAAGGGACCTCCGGGTTCCTCTTCTCTTCGCCGCAA